>Ga0180432_10003859_pt1 | contig 21024 bp, 18 predicted proteins | sample SS_ome_10_FD_132414 | JGI IMG/M metagenome (GOLD analysis project Ga0180432, IMG submission 132414) | Hypersaline lake sediment archaeal communities from the Salton Sea, California, USA - SS_1_MS_2 metaG | ecosystem: Environmental > Aquatic > Non-marine Saline and Alkaline > Hypersaline >...
GATGATAAGCATGGATAGAATGCAGGAAAAGGCCCATATGGGGCCCGATAATAATTCCGGAATTCCGAAGGGCAGAGGCTGGTCTATGCTGAGTCGATTTGGAACGGGGTAAAGTAGAAGGCTTATGTAAAAAACCACGATCAGGGGTTGGGTCAAGAGCCTTTGGCCCAATGTGAATGGTCTATTGGCATAGCCAATAAGAAACGAAAAAATATTACCCCCCTGAACATAGAAGTAGGTGAAGCAGATGGCAAGGATTACTCCGGCAACTATGCCGAAGAGTCTCAGGTATCGCCTTAACTTCCCTTCGCCTATTCCCTGCACGAGGAGGATTTCATAAAGGAAAATGCTCACCGGAAGCATGGCGGCGTTTTCTTTTGAACCAAGGGCCATGAGAAACGAAATGAAGCATGTTGTGAAAAGAAGTATTTTTCTGTGATTCGTATCGCTTGTTCTGGCCCTGAGGTAGAAATACATGCTCATGATATAGAACATGCCGGCTATCGAAGCCATTCTCTGAACGATATATGTTACTGCCTGGGTCTGTACCGGGTTTATAGCCCAGAGAGTGGTTGCGAGAAGAGCAATGAAATATGACTGTGGGGCATATTTTGCTCTCAAAGATGGCAGATTCAGGGTATGGTAGATGAAAAGAAAGAGAAAAATTGATGAAATAATGTGAATGATTACATTGACCAGATGATAGCCAAAGACATTGAGCTCACCAAAATAGTGATTCAAAGCAAAAGTAATACAGGCTACCGGTCTGTAAAGGACGGTGGGGTTGTTGCGGTTAGAATAGAGGGCTCGTTTAATATTTTGCCAGGTTAATTCTTTAAGATGCAGATTGGGATTATCAGTAATGTTCGGTTCATCATCGAAATGCCATGAGCAGTCAAAGGAATTGCTATATATCGATAAGATAAGGATAGAGAGTGCTATTATGGAAAACACAACAATACGGCAGTGAGAAATAGATCGGTTAGCATACGAATCGGTTGAATGGTATATGTCTTGCATTTATTATTCCTAATGATCCTGCAGGGTTGCCGGTTCTGAACGATTAGGGATCAAGTATTATATTTAACTCACTTTGACAAGACGTTTTTGCGCATCTGTAACAACCGTGACTTAAGGGAAAGACCTCAATAGATTTCTAAAGCAGTGAAATACATGCCGCACACTTCCAATTCAAAAAAAGCTGAAACACATTTTGGCTCCAATTACATCGGGGTCCCATTGCTTGTCTTCCTCGTTGTTTTGATTGCCTCCATCATTTTCCTCGCCTCTGTGCCTCCGGTCAGCAAAGACGCCCTTGTTCACCATCTAGCCGTGCCAAAACTCTATCTTAAACACGGCGGCATGCATGAAATCCCTTCCTTGCTATTCTCCTATTATCCTATGAATCTAGATCTCCTGTATTTGGTGCCGCTGTATTTCGGCAATGACATCGTTCCCAAATTCATTCATTTCTGTTTCGCTTTGCTTACAGCATGGCTCATTTACAATTACTTGAGGCGGCGTACGAGCATCACCTACGCACTACTGGGAGTTGTCTTTTTTCTTTCAATTCCCATCATTGTCAAGCTTTCCATAACCGTTTACGTGGACTTGGGGCTTATCTTATTTTCAACAGCGTCGCTTCTGCTGGTGCTCAGATGGGTAGAAGATGGATTCAGGCTGAAGTTCTTGCTTCTCTCCGCTCTCTTTTGTGGTTTGGCAGCAGGAACAAAATATAATGGCCTGATAACCCTGTTTTTTCTAACCTTATTCGTTCCTTTTCTGTATTCAAGATCCATACCAAGCAACACTAAGTTCGGCTTCTTTAAGGCGGCGGGATATGGCTTAGTATTTATCTCAGTAGCACTTCTTATTTTTTCTCCCTGGATGATACGTAACTATCTGTGGACGAACAACCCCCTTTATCCGCTCTACGATCACCTGTTTAATCATCACAGCGACACCGGTCGACAGGCGATTGGTCTTTTTGGCTATAGAAGCCTTGTTTATCATGAAACGTGGTGGGAGATGCTGCTGCTGCCCGTGAGAGTGTTTTTTCAGGGTCAGGACGGTAATCCCCAGTATTTTGACGGCAGGTTGAATTTCTTTCTTCTATTGTTTCCCCTAGTGGCCTTTTATCGCATAAAAGGCGATTCCTCGGTACTTGGAAGAGAAAAAAAAGCAATGCTCGCCTTCTCCTGCCTGTTTTTCGCAACCGCATTTTTCAGCAGTGGCGTGAGAATCAGGTATATCTCACCGATAATTCCTCCACTGGTCATTTTGTCTATTTTAGGTGTCAGAAAGATAGTTGATTCCGTGTTAGCCCTAAGACCGCGATACGCACGAAACATAGGGATTGCGGTTGCCTTCTTGATCATTTCTTTTTCACTTTTGTTGAATGCGCACTACATTTTCACTCAATACAGGTACGTAGATCCCTTCAGTTATTTGAGTGGAACGGTGAGTCGTGATCGGTATATAGAGAGGTACCGCAAAGAATACCCTGTTTTGAGATACATCAATGAAAATCTCACTCATAATTCCAAGATATTACTCATACATATGGGAAAGAGAGGGTATTACTGTGACCGGGAGTATGTTCTGGACATGAACTTCAACAGAAGCATCCTCCACGAACTTGTGAGGAATTCGAATGGGCCTGAGGATATTCTACAAGGAATGACCAGCCAAGGGATAACTAATCTGCTCATAAGCTATGATATTTTTGACCGATGGGTCAAAAGTAGTTTCACCAGCCGGGAACAAGAGATTTTAAGGGATTTTTTCAGGAGATATGTCAAAATTTTGTATTTTAAGTGGGGATATGGGATTTCACGATTGGAGCACCCTTCCGCTTAATTTATACCTTTTATGTATTTACACATATACACTTGACATATGCACTAAATTATTCTAGCTTCAATCAATTTTACATTAAGGAGAGGTAAAGCATGGAAGAGGTGAATGCCCTTAAGATCAGAAACAATTTAGGCGAAATACTTGACCGGCTGAACGACAAAGGCGAGCCCATTTTTATCAGCAAAGGCAGAAAGATAAGAGCTGTTTTGGTTACTCCTGAGCAGTTCGAAAAACGTTTCCTGGATTGGAAGGCTGAGGAGGAGAGAAAGAGACTCCTCGAGGGTATTAAGAGTTTGAGGAAGGGAAAAATGGGAAGCATGAGCAGCATGACTGTATTACGCCGGCTAAGAGGATATAGGGCATGATCTGGATTATTGATGCCTCTATTGCGGTTCGGTGGTTTATTGAGGAGGAGGCTCACGCTCATGCAGATGATGTCTTAGAAAAAGTGATTGAAAGTCCTGAAAGATTCGCTGTGCCTGAACTATTTGCGTTTGAAGTCTTTTCTGTTTTGCACCGCATACACCCGAATGGACTTAAGGCATTTAGAAAGGGAATTATCCCACTCCTTCAAGGCGGGATATTCCGGCAGCCTATGACAGAAACCCTTGCAGTCAAGGCAAACAGTTTCGTTAAGTTGGGGTTGACAGGGTACGATTCATGCTATGCTGCCCTGGCCCGAGATCTAAAAGGGATATGGCTCACCTTTGACGAACAGGCCCACACCTTGATTCAGAGAGAGAAGATATCATGTCTTCTGGAAGAGGAAATGCCGTTGGGCTGGCCCGGTTAGGCCGAAATTTTTCGGGTAAGCGGATATATTTGACAAACTCGCAAACCATTATGACCGCTTCTTGGTCACCCCCACGCATGAAAATAAACCCCTCTCCACCCTGCGGGGGGGAGATGGTAAGGGTGAGGGGGGGTGTATTTTCGCGGCGAAAAGTCTGTTTTTCTATTTTTTAGTCATTCCGGCGAATTTCGGATCACGTTCGGGACAGGCTCCGGAATTCATTGTTCTTAATGTGTCATAGACCCCGGCCTACTTTGGAGTGACGATGGTGGCGATTTTTTGCGAATTCATCGTGTTTGCACGCCCATGGATCTTTTTGGGCATTCCCTGGCAAGGGTCTTGCATAGCTAAGTGCATCTTAACAAGTCGGGTCAATACCGCCTTGGAAGTTAAGCGAACGTTTATGGAAAAGAAGGACAGAATACTGTTAAACTCCTCGATTGGGATTTTTGTGACAATCGGACAGAACCAATGAACAGGCCGGATGTATCAATACTCATTCCTGCATACAATGAGGGCCAGAGTATCGGCGCCGTTGTAACAAAAATAAAGAAGCTCTATCCCGATTTCGAAGTGATTGTTGTTAATGACGGCTCCAGTGATGACACGGCAGACGTTGCAAAAGCCGCCGGTGCCCTTGTTTACAGCCATCCTCAAAACATCGGAAACGGTGCCGCTATAAAGAGCGGTATCAGGTTTGCCTCAGGTAAAATATTGGTATTTATGGACGGAGATGGTCAGCACGATCCCAAGGATATCAAGAATATGTTAAATTACTTTCCTGATTACGATATGGTAGTCGGCGCCAGATCAAAAAACCATCAAGCATCGTGGGGGAGAGCCCTGGCCAACAAGGTATACAACCGCCTGGCGTCATATGTGGCGAAATTTCCTATTCGAGATCTCACTTCCGGATTTCGAGCTGTAAAAGCAGAAATCGCTCATAATTTCTTATATCTTCTTCCCAACACCTACTCTTACCCCACTACCCTTACCCTCGGGGTGCTGAGGAGCGGGCGAAGTGTAAAATACATCCCCATTCATATTGAAAACAGAAAGAAAGGAAAAAGCAAGATAAGGGTATTTCGCGACGGAATCCGGTTCTTTCTGATCATAACCAAAATCTGTGCTCTTTATTCACCATTGCGGATATTCCTTCCCGTCAGTTTCATAATGTTTTGTTTAGGACTGGGGTACTATCTTTATACATACTTTACTTCCGGGCGCTTTACGAATATGAGTGCCCTTTTGTTTACAACCTCCATTCTGATATTTATGATGGGACTTGTTTCCGAGCAGATTTGTCAAATGAGATTCGAGAGGAGCGAGGGAGATAAATTGTTCTAGGAGCCCTTTATCATCATGAAGATACTCGTTGAGCTGGGACATCCCGCACATGTTCATTTTTTCCGCAATGCCATTAAAATCTGGAGAAATGAGGGTCACGAATTATGCGTAGTCTCCAGAGAAAAAGAACTGACGAACTACCTCCTTAGCGCCTATGGTATAGATGCAGTGTGTATCAGCAAGGCTGGTCAGGGTGCTGTCGGTCTATCCAAGGAAATGTTGTGTAGAGACTATAGGCTCTGGAAATTAGCGCGGAAGTTTAAGCCCGACATAATGACATCGATCGGGGGAACATGGATATCTCAGGTAAGTAAACTCATTAATAAGCCGGCAGTAGTGTTCTACGATACAGAGAATGCAACTCTTTCAAACGCAATAACGTATCCCCTTGTTGCAGCGCTATGTACTCCTAAGTGCTACCAGAAAAAAACAAGATTAGGCATCAGGCATTTACGCTATCCAGGCTATCACGAACTCGCGTATCTACACCCGAACTATTTTCAGCCAGACGAACATATCCTCTCTACGTTTGATTTAAGGCCTTCTGATCGATACTTTATAGTCAGGTTTATATCATGGGGTGCGAGCCACGATCTTAATGAAAAAGGCATTTGTCTCAAAGATAAAATGAGGCTTATCGACCTTCTGTCAGGATATGGCAGGGTTTTTATTACTTCCGAGGATCACTTGCCCTCTGAACTCCAGAAATACTCTTCCTCTATTCCCCCGGAGCGTATTCATGATTTCATGGCTTATGCAGATATGGTGGTGGGCGAGAGCGCTACTATGGCATCGGAAGCTGCAGTTCTTGGAATTCCAGCCATCTTCATCTCAGACACAGGGCGCGGATATACCTCAGAGCAGCAACGATATGGTCTCGTCTATCATTATACTAACAAGGATGTAGGGAGGGCCTTCGAGGTTATTCGTAGCCTGATTCATGATCCTGATCTCCATACTGCCTGGCAGCAAAGAAGAAAGAAAATGCTTCTTGATTGTATTGATGTTACGTCCTTTGTTGTAGATTTCATAAATAGCTATCCAGAGAGCCTGTATCGGTATCATAGAATTTGGCGCTCGTTTCAAAAATTTGATCCTGGGCGGTCTCGTTTGAGAGGTAATTAGCAGCCCATGTGCGGCATATGTGGATTTGTGAGATGGGGAAGTGAAAGGAGTCGTCTGGAAAAAGACGCCGAGCTGGAATCTTATATAAGCCGCATGGTAAATGCTCAAGATCACAGAGGGTCAGATGACCACGGCGTATTCGTCAGATTATCGGATAAGTTTTCAATTGGATTAGGGCACAGCCGTCTTAGCATTATTGATCTTTCGGCAAAGGCACATCAACCCCTTCACAATGAGGATAAATCAATTTGGATTACCTTTAACGGCGAGATATACAATTATCTCGGCTTGCGTAAGCAGTTAATCGAGAAGGGGCATCGTTTTTTTTCGTGGTCTGACACAGAGGTTCTTGTTCACGCCTACGAAGAGTGGGGCAAGGATTTCATAGGGCTTTTAGACGGAATTTTTGCGTTTGCTATCTGGGATGATCGCAAAAAGAATCTTTTGCTCTGCCGTGATCATTTTGGTGTAAAACCGCTCCACTATTATAAAGAGGGAAATTCCCTTCGCTTTTCTTCTGAAATTAAAGCCATGCTCACGGACAGTCATTTGAAGGCGAAGGTCAATTATCAGGCCATTCACAATTTGGTGAATCTACGTTACAACCCCTCAGACGAGACCCTATTTAAGAACATATATAGGCTTAAACCTGGCCATTTGGCCCTTTTTCAAGGCGGTCGGTTTTTTGTGGAGCGATACGCATATCCACTTCCGGAGCCAGATTACAAGATGGACACTGAATCAGCCGCAGATGGGATACTTCACTATTTGACAGCGTCTGTCAAAAAACAATTAGTATCTGATGTTCCCGTGGGAATCAGTCTTTCCGGGGGAATCGATTCCAGCTCTTTAGCAGCTATCAGGAGAAACGGGTTAGGAGAGAAAGGTTTTCCTACTTTCACGTTGAGCTTTGCTTCGGAGGCTGATGAGGCCCGTGTTGCAAGCAGACTGGCCGAGGAGCTCGGATCAGATCATCACACGTTTTTTGCAGCACCGGATTATCTTGACAGACTCACGCTTGTTGTCTGGCACCTGGAAGAACCCAAAATTAATGCCATACAGAGTTTTTTGCTCTCCAAGTTTGTTTCACATTATGTCAAGGTGGCATTTAGCGGGTTAGGAGGAGATGAGCTGTTTGCGGGCTATAATTACCACAAGTTTATCAAGTGGGGAGAGATCTATGGCAACCTAATGCCGGCGGCTTTCACCGGTAAAATCTTCCCGTTCCTGGAAAAGGCAGTCTTCCGTTTGCAGCAGAAAACCGGCAGACTATCATGGGACGAAGCAAGGAGGGGCATGCAAATGCTCTTTTCGACAGGAGATGCGGCCCGATTCTATTTGATTCCAAGAAATGCCTGGGATGGCGACGACGAGATGCTCAAGCAGATCTATAATCCCTTATTCCTGAGAAATCATTTTAGACGTGTCTCGGGGTATTTCAGCCACTTCTTCCCGAAAACCACTTCTCCCAGCCTGGAGCATACCCTCCGTGCGGAGTTCTGGACCAAAATGATCGATGACCTCCTCTTGAATGAGGATAGAATGTTCATGGCAAGTGGAGTGGAGTCTCGGGTGCCTATCCTGGATAAGGATTTGGTTCATTTTGCATTTACCATTCCTGCGGAGCTCAAAATGAAAGGCGGAAAAACAAAACACCTCATGAAGGAGGCGATGAATAATACCTTGCCGCCCTGGGTCCTGAAGAAAAAGAAGACAGGGTTTCAATTTAGCTCTTATGACTTATTCAAAGGCGGATTAAAGGATTTGGCGGAAAAGGTGCTTTCGAAAGAGTGTGTCGAGGAAAGGGGCGTATTCAATTACAAGTATATCAGGAGCATACTGGATGCGAGGCCAAGCCAGGCATTGCGGTGGCACTATTTTTTTCTCTTGAATTTGGTAGGTCTGGAATATTGGTTCAGGATCTTTATTGATAAGTCACTGGAAGTAAAGAGTTGATTCAGTTTTGATAATCCGTTTGGTATGAAGCCTAAGCAAAAGATATTAACAGATGTTTTGGATTCTGGTGAGAAAGAAGGTTATTCCGGATACAGCAAGTTTGATGCTTTGAACAGCCCAGTATTAAAAGCCCTTTGCTTCCATAATAAGTGGCTGAGATTGTTTTATACCCAGGCGGTAAAAGAATGTCCCTTTAATATTCGCCCTATATTAGGAGTAAGAAAATCAAAGAACCCGAAGGGGATTGCACTATTTGCACGGGCATATCTTTTTCTCTTTCAAGAAACATCCGACGCGAAATACTTGGATAAGGCTGAATCATTAATTCAATGGTTGCTGGAGAATCCAAGTCCTGACAGGAAGAACCTCTGCTGGGGTTATAATTTCATTTGGCAAAATACCATTTTTCTGCAAGACGAATTCGAACCTAATGCTGTCGTTTCCGTATTTGTTGGTGAAGCGCTAATCCATGCCTATAGAATTACAGAAAAAAATGAATATCTGGATGCTGCCAGTTCTGTTGCATGTTTTATTGTTGAAGAATTACCGGTGTTGCATGATTCTAGTAAGGAACGTGCAATTGCCTACGTTCGCAGAAAGGTGGACGCAGTTGTCTTAAATAACCAAGTGCTGACCGGAGCTTTTTTGGTAAAGGTCTGGAAACATGTGAAAGATAGAAAACTGCTTGATATTGCGTGGCGCCAAATAAACTATACTGTAAATAGAAGAACAGAATATGGTTGCTGGTATTACACCTATCCAAAAGAAAAATCTCCGATACGCCATGATAATTATCATACAGGAGGGATTCTTGATGGACTGCTTGAATATTACGAAGAGACTGGTGATGAAGGATTCATGCAGGTCTATTGGGAAGGTTTGATGTACTACCAGAACAACCTTTTCGAGCCGGATGGGGCACCCCGATGGATGAGCGATAAGAGGTACCCCTATGACGTACATGGGGCAGCACAAGGGATCATTTCTTTCCTAAAGGCAAGTAGATATAAAAAAGAGCTCTTGAACCAAGCTGAAAAGACTGCCGATTGGGCGATTGAACATCTCTACCGCCAAAAGACGAGGGATTTTTCATATCGAGAGGGTCGGTTTCTCCGATGGAATTACCCTCTGATGCGGTGGAGCAATGCGTGGATGGCAAGGGCCCTTTCGGAGTTTATGGGTTTAACAAAGGAGACAACCCCTTGATAGGAAGCGAGCTGGCTTTTGATCCCAATGCTGGTATCTTTGAAAGAATTTATGTCCGATTGGCAGGGGTCCCTATTAATGGCCTGCGGATACGCCTGAGGCGCATTTTGCCTAAGGTCACCAGACGGCCGGTCAGCGTGTTGGACGCCGGTTGCGGTCGCGGAGTTTTTGTATATCGGATTGCAAGGAGATTTCCCGATGCCTCTGTTATGGGCGTGGATGTCGATGACGAACAGTTGGAGGTTGACCGTCTAATCGCTGAAAAGGCCAACCTGAGGAATGTCACCTTTGAGCGTGCGGATGTATCTCAGCTTCAATTCAAAGAGAGTTTTGATCTCGTGCTTTCAGTCGACAATTTGGAGCATATTCAGGACGATATGAGAGCGTTAAAGGGATTGGCTGAATCCTTGAAGGTGGGGGGCCGTTTGGTGCTGCATGTTCCTGCATACGAGAGAAGGTGGTTCTTTTTTAGGTTCCGAGACAATTTCGATGTTCCCGGACATTTTCGTCCCGGCTACCGCCTTGATGAGATTACAGGCAAAGTTAAGGAAGTGGGTCTCCATATAGAGGAAGCCTTCCACACCTATGGGTGGTTGGAGACGATCTCAAATAATATCTCATATCTTATAACTGGAGCAGAAGGTAAGAATAGAATTCTTTACGCCGTGATTTTTCCATTTTTGAATGTCATTGCCTGGTTCGGACGGAACAGTCGGCCCAAGAAGGGCGCCGGTATTTTAGTAATCGCTGAAAAAAGAGGTAATTGATGTGCGTCAGGTATTCCGCAGGGTCTTAGATAAGAAGGGTAAGATTCTAGTGATGGAAATTCCCGCTCCAGGCTGTGGCCGGGATCAAGTCTTAGTCGCAAGCCGTTACACAGTTATCAGTGTGGGCACAGAGGGAGCAACACTCGGCAAAACCTTTCCTGAACTGGCGAAACAGACATTGCGGGATCCATGGATGAGAAGTGCAGTGAAAAATCTCATTTTTGGCGCATCTCCGGAAACAATCAAGAATATTGTCTGGGATGAAATGACCCAGATGCGGGTCATTGGGTATAGCGGGTCAGGGGTTATCCTTGAGACCGGAGAGAATGTCAGCGGTATTCAAAAGGGAGATCGAGTTGCCTTTGCGGCACAAGGTCACGCAGAAATCGTTGCCCCATCGAGCAATCTAACGGTGCCAATACCCGATACAGTGTCTTTTCAGGATGCCGCCTTTGTTACTGTGGGTGGAATTGCAATGCAGGGGGTTCGTCGAGCTGAAATCCAGCTTGGCGAGCGAGTCGCCGTCATTGGCCTAGGACTTGTAGGTCAGCTGGTCTGTCAATTGGTAAATGCTGCGGGTGGTCATGTTATCGGTGTTGACGTAGATCCTAAACGGCTTGATGAACTTGGGGCAATCATTCCTCATGCCGGTAAAGTAGATGCCGGCTGTTCTAATACGGTACAGACGGTTCTTTCTATGACCGGCGGCTTTGGGGCGGATGCCGTTATTGTCTGCGCTGCTTCAAAAGATCCATCTATCGCCAATCAGGCCATGAAAATGTCACGAAAGCAAGGGCGCGTAGTCTTTGTGGGTATTGTGAAAATGGACCTGGAAAGGATGCCCTTTTTTCGAAATGAACTGGACCTACGCTTCTCACGAGCTTATGGGCCGGGCAGTTATGATGCAGACTATGAAAGCGGCCGCACCTATTATCCACAGCATTATGTTCGCTGGACAGAACAGAGAAATCTATCTGAATTTATTCGATTGTTGCAAGAAGGCAGGGTTCGCGTTCAACCTATGATTGGAGGAATTTTTTCTATTGAGGAGGCGCAGAAGGCCTATGACAAACTAAGTGACGGCAGTCTCCCTGGCACATCAGCACTGTTGGAATATGAAGCGGGGAATGAGGCCACCAGACGAAGGACTATTTCCATTCCTCTAACTTCCAGGATCAGGGAGGGGAGGATAAATATTGGCCTGATCGGCTGCGGCAATTTCACCCGCAGTACACACCTGCCCAATTTGCACAAAAACGAGGCATTTCAAATCAGTGCCATTGCGTCAGCTACCGGTTCATCAGCCGCTTCTGTTGTTTCAAGATACGGCGTGGGGCGCAGCACCACAGACTACCATGATATATTAAGCGATCCTGAAATTGATGCGGTCCTTATAGCAACGCGTCATCACACGCATGGCCCAATTGCCTGTGAAGCTCTCAATGCGGGAAAACATGTACTAGTGGAAAAACCGGCCGTTCTCAATTGGGAGCAGTATAATGAATTAGAGCGGACCCTTTTGGAAACCGACAGGGTGTATATGGTGGGGTATAATCGACGCTATGCGCCGGTGGCTGTGGAACTGAAGAAATGCATCAAAGATGATTTAGGGTTAATAGTCCAATACCAAGTATGTGTTCCGGAAATTCCTCCGGACCACTGGACCTTAAATCCTACAGAAGGGGGAGGAAGACTGATCGGAGAGGCGGAGCATTTCTTTGATTTTATAAATTTCCTGGCAGGGGGATCACCTACAAGAGTGACGGCACGATGTATCATTCAGGAAAGTGAAACGATCTATTCCCAGTTCAATTTCATGGTTGATCTGGAATATGAGAACAGGGCCCTTGGAACAGTGACCTATACCTCTTATGCTGCTGTGGGATGCTCTAGGGAAACGATTATCGTCTATCAGGGCCAAAAAACCATGACAATTGATGGATTTAAAAAGCTGATGATCCGCGGTGACATAAAAAAGACACATCGCAGCCCTTTTGCAGACATGGGTCACAGGGCTGAGCTTGATTACTTTGCCGCATCCATAAAAGAGGGTTCGAATATGCAACCCGTTAACCTGCTTGCGGCATCGAGGACGTCTTTGCGGGCCATGGATTCATTGAAAGCCGAAAAGAAAGGTTCGTGAGATGACGAGCGACATACAGAGGGTAATGGATTTTTGGACAAAGAATCTAAATGGGTTGAAGTTTCTGGAATCGTTTCCCACAAAACCAGATCAATTCTGGGTTTCCTCAGAATTTAGATACAGATACCATTATCATCTACCACCTCTTTTTGACAGGATCGCCATGTCTCATCCGGGTGCCGAACTGTTAGAGGTCGGATGCGGCATGGGGGATGATGCCGCTCAGTGGGCAAAACGGGGCTTGTCGGTCACGGCCATAGATCTTACAGAGCCGGCAGTCGAATGCACGAAACTCCGTTTTGAGCTATGCGGGCTGAAGGGGAATATCTTGATAGGGAATGCGGAATCGCTCGAATTTCCGGATGGTACATTTGATATTGTTTATTCCTTTGGGGTTTTGCACCATAGCCCTGACACATATAAGGCGATTGAGGAGATTCGCAGGTCATTGAAGGGAGGCGGCTTGGCCCTCATAATGCTTTACAATCGCAGATCACTTAACTATTTTGTTCACAGGGTATTAAATTGCCCCTTTGATGGTAGCAGAAAGGATCCATGTCCTGTTGAACACACCTATACAAAGCCAGAAATAATGAACATGTTCAAGAACTTTTCATCGTGCAAGATATCGATGGACTATCTATTCGGGACCGGGTATGGCACTGTTAACATTATCATCCCCCCGTTTCTCCACCGTTTTCTCGGAAAAAGAATTGGCTGGCACCTAATGATAGAGGCCGTCAAATAAAGAGCCAATGCAATCCAATCCTCCGTCTTCAAGAAACAAATCGTTGCCCCAGCGATTGGAACATTGACATGGGGTCCTGATCGGCCTGTCAATCCTATTTATATGTCTATACCGCATAGGGTTTACAAACATAGTTTCTAGTTTGTCTGCAATACGACCGACGTTTGTTGTCATGGCGGCCGTCATGCTGGCAATTTGGATTCTACTGGGTGGTTTGAATATAATGGTTCTGCTTCAACCTTTGCACCGGATACCTTTTGTTCAAACACTGGGACTATATTCCAAAGCCAATATGATTGCACTTGTAGTACCAGGCCAAGTGGGAGATGCGGTTATTACATTCACCGACGTTGAAAAGGAGCTGTGCTCATTCACGCAATTCCTTATATTCATATGGCATCTGGCTTAGAGTCCTTGGTTTTTGTGGTTTTCAATAAAATGCCTGTCAATTTTAAATCCTCCGATTTAAATAATGTGTGCACGAATAGAGGGGCAAGGCTGAATGTGATGATCATGTGAATCACCCGGGATAGGCCTGCTCCGATTACACCAGTAGTAAAATCAAATCCAGTGATAGATAACAGATACGCGATCACCGCTTCCTGAATTCCCAGGTTATTTGGAGTAATCGTAAAGAAATTGGCAATAGCAGCGAATACCCCGATAACTAGAGCGGATAATAATCCTATGGGAATCCCCAAGGATCGGAAAACAGCTTCATTGATGAGCGCACACCATAAAAACTGAGCGACGAATGTAAGGCAAATCCAGAATAGTTTCCTTTTCTGGACATTTATGGCTTGAAACCCACTGATGCCTGATTGAAGGAGCTGCGTGATCCTGCCCCTGGCCTTTATGTTCGGCATCTTGCATGCAAACGCGATTACGGATCCGATGATCAGAAAGAGGCAAACAAATGGCAAAATAATCGGGATTTGCACGTTTTCTTTTATCAGTAAGAGTATGAGTATCAAGCCGGCGAGGCCGGTCATGAAAAATGCCAGAAATGTATTAACCGCCAGAACCGATGTAAATTTCGCATATGGAAGACCTTTCGATGCTTTCAGATAAACTGCCTTCAACGCCGCACCCGGTCTAACTGGTGCGAGATAGTTACCGAAATTAGTCAGTATGGAAAGACCGATGGTTTCTGATACGGATAGTTCTACGTTCAGCAGGCCGACGATGAGCTTGAAAGTATAGCCGGATATGTAAAAAAAGGCTAAAATCACAGCAAACAGGATACAAAAATCATGAATTTGAATCTGCCGCAGGACCGCCAGTTGGGAACGGTTCACATACAGATATATTGCCCCTATGAGAATCAGCAAAGCAGTTAGTATGATTTGAAGGGGTTTTTTCATCCCGCTACCATGCCTTTTCGCTTTCCCGGATGCTTTCGAGTACCTGTGCCTGGCCTAAGGCATCCTCCCGCCATTTTCGACGTGTCGTAGGATCACTGAAACCCTTAACGAACATTTCGATTTCTTCCAGAAAATAGTCACATGGAGCGATAATCTTCTCCTTACGAAGATTTTTTCGCTCCACAATTACCACAGGAGAAAATGTCGGCGGGAGTGAAAATGCACGTTTCGCAGTTATCACGCCTTCGGTTCCCCATATGGAATAGGTATTCTGATACATATTGTCAAAACCGAATGCAAGATGAGCGCTCTGTCCGTGACCGAAGTCGAGGAGGACGGACCCATGGATTTCCACTAACTTGCAGGCATGATGCAGGATGGCCTGGACACGAAGAGGCTCTCGGCAGAAGAAATGCCGGACGGCGTGAACCGTGTAAGTTCCTGCGTCTAGGAGAGCCCCGCCACCCAAGGCCGGGTCGTAGCGGTGGGGGCTGTCGATGGGGGGAAATCCAAACCATGCCTTAAAGAGAACGGGGCGTCCGATCTGTCCTTCCTCAATCATCCTGCGGAGCACAGTGTGTTGGGGGTGGAACTGGTAGGCAAACCCTTCGAAGATGGCAATGCCAGATGCTTCGCACGTTTCCATAACCCGCCGGGTTTCTTCCAAGTTTCGAGCAAGGCTTTTCTCGCAGAGGATCTGCTTTCCGGCCCGGGCCGCAGCCAATGCCCATTCTGTATGAAGCCCCACGGGCGTCGCGATGTACACGGCGTCGATATCTTCCCGTGCCAGCAACCTGTCATACCCTTCCACGGCGTCGCAATCAAACAGTGCAGCGAATTCACGGGCCCTTTCTCTCGTTCGGCTCGCCACAGCCACAAGCCGAGTTGCGGAGCACTTTTTTAGCGCCGGAATAAAGGCTCTACGAGCAATGCTCGCACAGCCAATGATGCCGAATCTCGTCGTTTTCATATGATCGAAATCAGGCTTCGTGATTCCACATTCAGGAAGTTGTTGAATTTCAGAAAAAGCTTCAAATGCTTCATGCTCATCCAGAGGTAATGCGATGGTTCCGTCTCTGGAAAGCGTTCATCGCTAAATATGAGCATGTTTCGATTCTCTTCGTGATAGAACCTTCCTCCTTCCTCTGACTGCATTGTATCGAAGATTATCTCGTACCCTTGCGGGGCAAGAAAATCATTCACGAACGGGGGACGCTTTCCTACCTGATAGCTGCCGGTGATACACTGCACCGTAGGGGCGAGCTCAAGGAGGTCCATATTACCGCTTTCCATCTTTGACTGGACTAGAAAATGGATCACACCGTTGATCTCGCGCATGATGAACCCAATAATCCCCGGATCTACCTGTTGTATAATCGGCTGATCCCATGAAGAGACCTCCCGGTTGGCTGCTGAAACCCGGACCCCGGTTATCCTAAAGAACTTGGTTTCCTTGTGGAAGATTTCATCTGGCGTACGCCGCCAGTCCCGTACCTCGTTGAGCGGAATTAGGTGGGCGTCCAGATCGCAACCAAATTTGTATTTCGACAACTGATGAAGAATGTGATCCACGTCATGGGTCGAAGTTGTATTCTCGTGCTCTGAAACCACCGTCTTGATGCGTATTCTGTCAAGGGGCTTGGATAACAGGGGCGAATTCTCCACGCACTCAAGTAGCTCTTCTTCGTCGATCGGTTCAATGGAGTTCCTCGTCTCCGGCACGAATGCAATGGAGGACAAAACCGACCGGGCGTCCATGTTTACCGTGTTGTCCATCCGCATCAGTCGCTTCAGCTGGCCCAGGGTGAGCCAGTGAAAATTCGGGTGCACTTCAATCTCAGCATCCTCCGGAACGCGGATGATGATGTTTCGGTTTCGCTTGCGAAAAAACCGTGCTCCCTGCTCGGACTGGAGCTGATCCACCAACACCGTTACGCTGTCGGTATCGAGAAAGTATTCGAGATAAAGGGTAGGTTTTCCGCCATGAACTCGCATGTAGTTACTTCGAGTGGCCTGAACCGTAGGCGAGAGTTGGAAGGTGTTTATATTACCCGGCTCGGCTTTGGCCTGCATCAAAAAATAAAGGATTCCGTCAATTCTTTTAGTGAGTATCCCCAGAATGCCAATTTCCGGCTGATGGATAATGGGCTGAGTCCACTCCTTTACTGGCCCTATGTTTGTCTGTACCTTAAGCCCTCGGATGCTGAAGTACCTGCCCGAGTCGTGGCAGAGATCCCCCGACCACCGGTCAAAATACCAGCTCCGCATATCTGTAAGTGGGATCCTTTCCACAAGGAAATATTCTTCTTTGTTCAGCGAGTCCAACCACTCGCGGATTTCTCTGGTTGAATAGAATGGGTTGTGTTCTGTGAGGGAGGAAATTAGGAAATCGGTATTGGGAGATTCACTGGAAAAGCGAAGCGCCTGTTCCAGATCTAGGCGAATTCGTAGTACCTCCTCACATACGTCAGAATTTGCTTTTTTCATAATAACAACCGAAGTTCAAAACCCGTACAAAGTCTTCAACACTTCATGCATGCCATCGATGCAGTAACCCAGACCATTGTCCGCAAGATCGGCATAAAAGGGCAGACGCACGATACGCTGGGCAATATCATTCGTAAGCGGCAGGTCCTCTGGCCTATACCCGTACTTCCTGCCCTGGGCCGACGAATGGAGTGGCGTATATCCAATATAGGCATGGATGGACTTTTCACGAAGCAGTGAGAGAAAGGAATGCTGGTGCTCTTCGTTATCAAAGATGACGAAAAAGGCATGGTGATTAAGTGTCACCCCTTCGGGCGGCTTTGGCGTCCGAAGGCAGCCCTTTTCCTCATAAGGCTTGAAAAGTGTTTGAAAGTTGGAAGCAATCTGGCCTCGTTTGATTACGATTTCTTCGACATGTTCGAGCTGGGCGAGTAGCATAGCTGCCAGAATGTCTGATAGCAGAAAGCTGGAGCCCAAATCCGTCCATCCGTATTTGCTTTTTACACCCTTCAGAACAAGGCTACGGTCCGTACCCTTTTCTTGGAGGACCTGAGCCCTGTGCACAAGTTTCGGATCATTAACCACAAGAGCTCCGCCCTCCCCGCACGTGATATTTTTTGTTTCATGAAAGCTGAACGCGGCCAGCTGCGGCACCGAGCCGCATGGCTTTCCGGCTTTGTGAAAGGAATGGAAGGATTGAGCCGCGTCCTGCATTACCACAAGGCCGTACTTTTTCGCTATTTCCATGATCGCATCGATCTCGCATGGGATCCCCGCATAGTCAATGGGAGCGATCATCCGGGTGCGCTCGGTCACAAGAGGCGCAATGTCCGATACAGCAATATTCATGGTGTCAGGGTCCACCTCGCAAAAGACCGGCTTAGCACCTCTCAGGACTGCGGCGTTGGCCGTGGAGCTGAACGTATAGGAAGGGAGAATCACCTCGTCTCCGGGTATGAGGTCGCCCAAAAGAGCCCCCATTTCCATTGCAGCCGTACACGAAGGCGTGAGAAAAACCTCGTGAAACCCGTATCGTTCTTTCATCAGGGCAATACAGCGCTCTCCGAACTCATGGTTGCCACAATGGGCCCGGGAGTGCAAGGCCTTAAGCATGTAATCTTCCTCTGCTCGAGTCAAATACGGAATGTTGAACGGTATATTCAAGTGGCACCTCCTTTGAAACGGACTCGAAGGTTTTTCATCGGAATCAGTGGTCGATCCCCTGCGGTGGCCTCTTGAATCAAAAGCATTCCCCTGCCGCAGAGCACCACCGGCGCTCCTACCTGAGATAGGGTCCAGACCTTTCCGGGCTGGCGGATTTCAAAGGGAAAATCGGGCAGGATCCGGGCCGAATGGATGACGACGATTTCATCTCTCATACGAGTCCGTGCGCCCATATAAGGAGGCCCGAGTGCCCGGACCATGCGCTCGATGAATTCCGCGGACTCATTCCAGTCAATCCAAAGATCATCCTCGTCACGCCAAACACTATAGGTGGATTTAGAATGATCCTGTGGTGTGCCCATGAGCGTTCCCTTGACCAGCTTGCGCAAAGATTCTGTCACCCCCCGGGTAAAGAGGGGAATTACCTTCTTGGTCAATGTGGCGATGGTATCCGCAGGGTTGACCTTCACCTTTTCCTGGTACACTATATCCCCGGCATCAACCTCCTCAGCGGCCAGCATTACGGTTACGCCCACCTCCGACTCCCCGTTGATGAGGGCAGAGGCGAGCGGAGCAAATCCTCGATACCGGGGAAGAAGGGAGTCATGTGTGGCGAGAATACGCCCACCGAGCCATTTCCTCATCTCTGCAGGCACCAGATACCGCCATCCCACGCACACCATGGCATAGATTTTTTTCTTTCGGAGCCAATCGACGCCCCCTTCCCTTATCTCGCTCCATGAGTGGAGGGGGATATGGTGTCTTTCGGCATAGCTCAGAATGTCGTCATAGAACTGTCGCACGACTTTTGTTTCCTTGAAAGAGCAGACATGAAGTGTTCTGTCCAGGTTCATCTCGTTGACCGCTCGAAGCACCGCATAACCCTTTTCCGTTGCAACGCACAGGAGAATAGCATCCATTATCTGTCTCCGGCTGGTTTACCCGTTAAAAAGTCATTGATAGTACCCAGGTTTTTCTTCCAGTTTGCCTTCTGGATCACAGCGTTCCGCATTGACATTCTGAGAGCCAGATCGTTTCTTGATTGCATCGCTTTTTTTAAGGCGTGGTAAAGTCCGTTTTCAAAGTCATTATATACAAAGGAGATTGCTTCGTTTGGCAATATCCAATCAAAGCCAGGCCTCCGACTGATAACGGGAATAAGCCCGCAGGACATGGCCTCGAGCAGTGAACCGGAAACTCCCCATCCTTTGGTTTCTGGAGATTTGCGGATGTTTATGGGGTCGATATATACATCGCATTGACGCTGAAGAGCAGGTAGCTTTTCATAGTCGATATGGCCCAGGATTCTGATAAAACCCATGCCTACACACCCTGTTTTGTGAAGACTTTGCACTAACGGCTTCAGGTTCTTTTCGCTTTGAGCCCCTGAGGCGATGATAAACTGGATATCATTCCCTTCCTGATAGATCCTTTTCAGGGCCAGCAAAATGCTTTCAAAATCAAACTGCATTCGGTATGGCCGCGAGCAAATGAAGGTGCAATTCGGATTCTTGAAATCGGATCGAGGTGTAAATCTATTCGTTTCGACGCCCCAGTGGGGCATCCACTTGATATTATCGGTGCCGCACCCTTTTTTCTTGAACAGGGGCTCGAAGGTATCCCTGTCGAACCCAAGTACCATCCCCGCTTTTTTCATCGCAATGCGCAAGATCGCCGGATGATTTATCCAGTACGAAATGGATCTTTTTTCGTGGATTGAAACATCGGCCCCAGCCGCGGAGCAGACAATTCGTTCATGGCCAGACAGGGCCGCAAGAAACCCGTTCATGGTAAGGTAAATCGAAAAAATTCCTCGGGGATTGATACGTTTCACGATTCTTCTGATGGATAGGATGAGATAAGCGTAATTGAAGAGGGTTGTGATGGAGTATGGCTCGTACCATTTCACGCCGGAATTAATATTATGAAATTCACTGTAACGAAGCTGTGGGAGTTTGACTAAGCAACGGTAAATGGCGTTGGCCGGCAAACGAATAATCGCATCGCCGAACTCCCGGCGATTGATCCTATTGGGAGGTTGCGGGGAAAGAACGCGGACACTCCATCCCCTGAGCCTGAATTCCCTGATAAATCGATGGGTGTGGATATTGGTAACGTTGGCGATGATAAGCAAGGTGTTGTTCATTCTGATTTTTTTCACTTTATGCATCAAGTTTCCTCTGCTGCGGTATATAATGCATAAATTTCCCAAACCGTCTTGCCCCTTCTAAGATACACGGATATCCTCTTGGTGAAAAAAAGTGGAAGAAAGGGCACTATGTATTTTCTGAAACCCCCAGTTTCAATCTTCGGCTTTTTCGATTCATGGGTTGCCTCTGCCGTGAATATCTATTATCTGTAACATAGATCAAATGTGCCATCATTCCAGGCGATACTCCTGAGAATTCAGCGCTGGCGATCTGAATAAGCAATATTTATACCATCATCTTAAAAGAAAACCCACAGTTTTTTGAGACAATCGGGGTAGTTATCCAACACGGCAGTAAGCCTTATGCAGTTTCCCACTCTGGCAAAGGGTGGAGTTCTTGTGGCGATTTAGAGATAGGGTTTAAATGTGCACGCAAAGTAGGGTGGGTGGCAAGTTGTGATGGGCTCATCAATGCCATTCTCCAGGGGCCGCAGAAACGGGTTTCTTTGGAGAGGCAAATTAAATTTCTGGTCTCACAGCATAGGAGCGCGGTCGGGGGTTATAGTGTCCTCTGTTGCCAGTTCAAGTTAATCTCAAATGCAGGTTAGCTGGAATCGGCTTAAACCGCAGCCGATGATCCAGGCAGGACATATCTTTTGACTTACGTATCCCACGAGCTTATAGTCTTAGTGGGATTTCGATAAATTATTTGCGGGTTTGAGCTCATGAATCATAATGCTATGAATTATCAGATTATAGATCATACCGCAGACCTGGGGATAATTGTTAAAGGCAGCAATATTAAGGAACTGTTTGTTAATGCTGCCAATGCCATGATCGATCTTATGGTCAAGGCGGACATTCCTGAGAAAAGCCCAGAAAGAAAGCTGATAATCGAAGGTGCAGACCTACCAGA
>Ga0180432_10003860_pt1 | contig 21021 bp, 17 predicted proteins | sample SS_ome_10_FD_132414 | JGI IMG/M metagenome (GOLD analysis project Ga0180432, IMG submission 132414) | Hypersaline lake sediment archaeal communities from the Salton Sea, California, USA - SS_1_MS_2 metaG | ecosystem: Environmental > Aquatic > Non-marine Saline and Alkaline > Hypersaline >...
AAACGGGCTTTTCACCCCATTCATCTTCAGCGGCACTCACGGAGCGGACGCCCCGAAATCGCCGTGTCGAAACAGATAGTGTTGAAATATGTGGCTAAATATACATTGCCACATTGCCGGGGATGTATTGTGGGGGGAGAAACGATGCGAGTGCGAGATCGGCGACGCCGCCGGCGCTTCGGTTCGCCGGAGGTGATGTATGATCGTTAGAGCGATCTGAGAAGCATGCCCCGCTTTTCCAGGGCCTTGGATACCGAGGATGACAGCTCTTCGAAATCGAAGGGTTTTTCCAGATAGTCGAACGCCCCCAGCTTGACGGCCATGATGGCGGAGTTTTTATCCGCGTTTCCGGTGATGATGATCACCTGGGTTCTCGACGAGATGGATCGCACATGGCGCAGCACCTGGATGCCGTTCATTTTAGGCATCATAAGATCGATGATAATCAGGTCGTGTTTTTTTTCGGTAAACAGGTCCACGGCCTCTCTGCCGTTCGTGGCCTCGTCCACGTTTTTATACCCGTCCATTTCCAGGAACTGCCTGACGGCGGTACGGATTTCATTTTCGTCGTCAGCCACCAGTATGGTATACGATGAAAGAGGTTCTCTTTTTTCGAGGATATCATCGAAATCTTCAATGATGATATCGATCATCTCCTGTTCCAGTGATGACAGGTGCTCCCGCTCGATAATGATTTCCCTCGTCTTGATGATGTTCCAGATGGTGTAAAACAACTCCTCTGTGAACAGGCTGATTTCCTGGGAGGTGAGGGTCTCCATCACCGGCTCGCTGCCCATTTTGTGGATGAAGCTGCCGGCGCCCCAAAAGATCGCCCTGAGTCGAATGTTCGAATCGGTCATCCTGCCGGTGACGATGACGGGAATGTGGGGGTGGTGCTCCTTGACGTTTCTGAGCAGCTCGAAGCCGTCTTTCGTCTCATGCTCTGGGGAGGACTCGGCCGATTGTATATCGGTCACAAGGATGACCGGAATGTTCTCGGACTGCTTGTCAAGGATATATGTGAAAGCGTCCTGAGGAGAATGAAAGTCCTCCACGAACAGGCCGAAATCGGAAAGACTTCCCGCAATGATGTCCCGGAACTTGTCATTCGGCTCCACGAGGACCACCACATCCTTCGGTTTGAGCTGTGACAGGCGCAGTGACACCTGCCGGGCCGTGGAGGAGAGGATATCCATCGGCGATTGATCCCTCTCCACCCGGTCATACACCTCGCTGGAAATGACGCTGCTCAGATCTATATCTACGGTGTCGGTGTCGGCTCCGTTTGACTCGGCGAAGATTGTTCCCAGGCGGCCCATGTCGACGGGGCTGTGTACGGGAGGATCATCGAACTCCTCGTCATAGAAGCGATAGACCCCCTCCCACCTGTTTATGAATGCGAGCGTCGAGATGTTGTTTGTATCCACGGCGCGGATGAGATTTTCCCGAGACATGCCCGACTGTATCAGCCTATCGGCCTCGTCGTCCGTAAACGGCCCCTTTCTGATGAGGGAGATAAATACCTCCACCGCCCGCTCGGATAATTGATCGGCCTTGACCATATCGTGGGCGTGTTTCCAGGATGTTTCAAAGGAAAAGGCGAAAATTACCTCTCCCCGGTGGATGGTGATGGTGCCGATGCCCAGCTTGGAGCTGATGTGGAGGGTGCCCGATCGATTATTCTCGGAGAACGCCCCTAAGAGGTCGATCAGTGTGTCGGGTTTGAAGCTGCCGAAATTCGGTTTTTCAGTTTGCGTGTCCATAGTATAATTTCTGGCATGAATATAGGTACTATTTAGTATACTGGATTGTGCCGTTTTATTCAAATACTTTATGCGATGAAGGTATGTGAGAGCGTTCGGCGTAACGGGTGGTGGACCGACGGGCTCGGTCGGGGAATGCCGCGGCGGGTTCGGCGGTCGGTGACTCTGTGTTTTTCCGGCGCAGATCCCGGGACGAAGCGCTCGTTCGCCCCGGGATCGCTTGTTGAAGGTATCTTTCGTGACGGAAGAAGGGTTCTTAGGGCTCGGTCACCACGATTCTTCCCTCGAGCTCGGGGCTGACCGGTCCATGCTTCTTGATATAGGTCATCAGGGCGTCGATGGTGTCGACGGTGGTGTCCATTTTTTCGGCGTTGGTGAACGGGGCGAAGCCGTCCCCCCCGGAGGCGGTCCAAGAGGTGACGAGGACCGTATAGGTCTTGTTGAGATCCAGGGGGATCCACTCCCCGCCCTCATTGACCAGGACCGATGTGATACGGTCGCCGGGATAGATGATCTTCGCCAGCTCCCGGTCGTCATATACGCCGCTGAAGGGCCGTCCCGACAGGTCGATTTCAACCTTGAGGCCGCCGACCTGGAGAAAGCCGCCGTCGGAGGCCCGCTCGTCCTCGGCGGCGCCGTCCCCTTCCACGCGGATCGCCGATGCGCTTATCTCCAGGACCTGCAGGAGGTCTTTTCCAGAGAGCGTTACCTCGTAGATCGTATTGTCATAGGGGTGAATCTCCAATAGGTCGCCGTAGGAGAGGGGGCCCGCCGTGTAGTACTGGTCTCCCCGGATGGTTCCGCCGTTGATGAGGGCGATGAGGGTTTCGTCGTCGGATCGCTTGAACCAGTCTATCCATGCGTCGGTGATAAGATTGCCCAGGTTCGTCTCCCGGGAGCGCACGTTGGCCGATATGCCGTCGAGGTCCACCTGGGTTTCACCCACGGGGCGTTCGATCTGCTCGTTCAGCTTCTCTTCGTATTCCGCCAGGTAGGCCGCGATCTCCTCGTCGCTGCCCATGGATCCGTCCAGCAAAACCGTCTCCCATTCCGATGCGACCACCCGCCCCCCGGCGACGTCGAATGAGAGTACCCCCGCCACCTTGGCGTTAAAGCCGGCCTGGACGATGATGGTCTCCCATCCCCTGGGGCCCTCGGCGATCTCATACATCGTGTCGTGGGTGTGGCCGCCGACGATGATATCGATGCCGGCCACCTCGCTTGCCACCAGCCGATCCAGGTCTTTCCCGGTGTGGGTCAGGGCGACGATGATATCCACTCCCTCGATCCTGAGGGTATTGACCATTTCCATGGCGACGGAGACGACATCGGTATCGACAACCACGTCAGATCCCGCCGCGGACACCCGATGGAGGTCCGGGGTCATCAGGCCGAAAAACCCGATCTTCACGCCGGCGACCTCCTTGATCACATACGGCTTGATGATCGTGGCGAGGGTCGGCTCGGTGGTGGTGAGGTTCGACGACACGACGTCGAACTCGGCGATCTTCAGGGCCGCCCCCAATGCCTCTGCCCCCATGTCGAATTCATGGTTTCCCGGGCATGTTATTGCGTACCCCGCCATGTTCATGGACTCGACCTCGGGCACGCCGTTGAAGGTCTTATAGAAAAAACCCATCAAATTGTCTCCGCCGGAGACCAGGAACGTCCCGTCGGTTACACCCACCTGCGAGTCGGCCAGGGCGGCGATGCGATCCATCCCGCCGATGATGAGCGTCACCTTCTCCCCGTCTTTTTCAATCGTGGCCTCGTAGGGGAGGATGTTGCTGTGGATGTCGGAGATGGTCACCATGGAAAGGTGAGTCGCCTCCGGCGCCGGTGTCGTTGTCGCACACCCGGTCATCAAAAGGGCCGCAAACAGCAGCACCGAGACGACAGTGAAGAGCCTCTGTCTTTTCATTGCAAACCTCTCGTTTGGATTGAAGTATATGTTGTGTCTTATTTCCGTATAACGCTTAAAAAAAACATCCGGATATCCCGGGTCCGCCTGAAATCAACAGGGGCGCACCGCATCGGGTGCGACGTTTGAAAGGGGCGGGGAATTCTGCGTGCACTGTCGGGGACGGAGGGATCATCTCCATGTGTGTCGGCGGCGTTTTCCGTCGTCAGGTTTATCGATAGCCGTAATGCCCGGTTCTGTCAAGATAAAAATCACAGTATCTATATTTTTTGCGCCGCGATGTGCGGTTATTCGTAGGCCTCGTATCTTCCTGAACAGGTCCACGTGTGTGGAATGCCCGTTTTTTCCCGAAAGCGGTTGAGAAGGAAATCGCATCGAGGGAGGGGATTTTACGTACCTCGGACGATCCGTCGGTTTTTCCGGTTATCTCACCAGGTTGACCCTCGTATCCGACGGCCTGACGGTCGCGGTTTTGCCGGACGTAAACTCCAGGTAGTCCCGCTCGATGCCGTCACCGAAGATGACCCCGTCTTCGGGCATGTGGGATTGGACGACCAGGGGATATCGGCCGGTGACCAAGCCGCAAACGATCTCCGTGCCGGTGACCTTGGAGGGAAAGGGCTCCCGGACATTGAAGATCAGGTGGTCTTCATCCCGATCGAAGGGGACGGGGAAGGGATACTCCGAGTCGTGTTCGGTGATGGATTCGGTCCACGTCTTGAACGACATGAGCCAGCCGGTGGAGCCGGTGCCGGTGGAGACGACGATGCCGCTGGTGGACTGGCGCTCCGACCTGTCCTGGTGCTCGATGGTATAGCGGGCCGATACGTGGGTCCTCCTGCCGATGAAGAGGTCGTTCAAGGCCCTGAGTTTCTGGCCGTCGTTCAACACCGCCTCCGCCATCGTTAGCGCCTCGATCTCCATGCGTCCCGCCAGGGCGTTTTCCAGGACGACGGGAAAGCCGGGGATGTCGCAGGTGGACAGGACATCGTCGAACCGTTCCTTATCCGGATTGACGACGATCACCGGCTGCTCCCCCACGTACTTCGCCACGTTGATGAAGAGGCCCGGGTCCCCCACGACCACCACCAGGTCCTTCTTCGTGAACTGGTAGGTGGAGAGATGCTCCCTCTCCACGACCTGGGATCGAATATTCCTGGGTATGATGCTTACGGTATCGGAAAGCCCCTGTTGATACACGGTGTGCGCCGACTGGTACGCTTCATTGGAGTGTCCCGCCGTCTTCAGGTAGAACGCCGCCTGGGTCTCGGTGGAGTGACGGAAGAGCAGCTCCTCCATGGCGGTCTTCTTTTTTATGATGATGACTTTATCCAGTTCCATCTTACTTTTTCAGGATGCCCGCCAGGAGCTCCGGGGTAATGGTGAGGTTTCCAATCTTCTGGGCGTTCTCCCCCAGGGCCAGAAGCGCCTGGGCAGTCACCATGTCCGCGCCGACCTGCTCGAATGCTTTCAGCTCCTGCTTTTTGGCTTGGGCGCGGTATTCCGCCTGCTGGAGGATGTTCTTCCCCTCTAGGTCCACCAGCTCCTTTTTCTTCTCTTCCAGCTCGATCTTCGTCTTCATCTCGTTTTGCTGGATGACCCGCTCATTTTCCACCGCCTGGGCCCGGCGGGCGTATATGGCCTCGTCGGCCTGCTGCAACAGCTGCTCCCGGTATTGGGCCTCCAGGGCCTTGGCGATCTCCGGGGTGGGGCGGATGGAGGTGATGTATATGTTCTTCAGCTCCACGCCCATGCCCGCCTGGAGGTCGTCCGGGGCGAGGAGCTTCATGAGGTTTTCCGCCAGGGAGTCTCCCATGACGAGGATATCCTGCAGTGAGGCGCCCTGGACGATGTTTCTCGTCCTGCCCTTGATGAGCTGCAGGATGTGCTCCGGGAGCTTCTGAAAGCCGTCGGCCAGGAACTCCTTGCTCTGGGGGTCGATGGAGAAATTATATTCCTCCATGACGCGCCTCGGGTCCAGGGCCTTGTAGATGAACCCGCCCTGGATGTTCACCTCCTGGTTGTCCGTGCTGAACTCGGTGAAGAAGAAAGGCTGATCGCCGGTGGCGACGGATACCATCTCGATGGTGGTTCGAAAGGGGAGGTAATAGCCGGATATCCCAGCGCCCTCTTTTTTAATCCTCTTTCCGACCCTGATTCGTGCGTATTCGGTGGGCTCTGCCTTGAAATATTCTATTCCCAGCACGTCTTCCTCCTCGTGGCGGTTGGTTGTGGTGACGATGTATTTCAAATATTGTACGGGAAAAAATTTCTCCCGGCAACGGATTTTTTGAGCGATGGGTGTTCATCCGGCTCTCTTTTCTCAAGCAAATCTGTTTGGGGCGTATAAAAAGTGATAAGACGGGCCGGTTCCCTGGAAATTGCCCGAAATTATTAGAAAATTCTCATTATTTTCTTAACATGGTCCAAATATATATGGAAAATTTACAAGTAACTATATTCTATTTTTCTTTTACATCATTTTCTGGGAGGCGCAATGAGGAAACATATTACCATAGTCCTGGCGGTGGTATTGCTCGTGGCTGTCGTGTCCACGGTGTTCGCCGCCGAGACGACCTTCGAGGGTGCCTATCGGGTCAGATCCATCGCCGAATGGAACTTCGACAAGGAATACAATGATGTTGGAAACACTCCGACCCACGAGGACGGCCTGTATACCGGCTTTTTCGATCAGCGCTTTCGTCTCACCATCACCCACACCCGGAGCGAGTACCTGCGGGCGGTGGTCCGTCTGGATATCGCCGAGGATGTCTGGGGCCGTGGGGCCGCGATGCGCATCAACGGAGGAAACGCCGACTACATCGATCGCGCGTATATCGAGTTCACCGTGCCCCCGGTGGGGACCTTCACCGTGGGTCGATTTTTCGAGGGATACGGCAACCTCTTTACCTTCGACACCGCTGGAGACGGCGCCCGCTGGAACAACGCCTGGGGCCCCGTGGCCGTGTCGCTCTCCTACTTCAAGGTCTCGGACCGGGAGACGGTGGGCCCCGCCGCCTGGGAGTACAACTGGGACGCGGACGTGGTGGGCCTGGACGTCCTGGTCACCCCCATCGAGGGCCACGTGCTGGAGATTTACGGCGGTGTCCTGTGGGATGAGGACGCCAGCGGCAGCAGCGGCCTGGGGGGCGTGCTGGGAAACTCCAGAACACTCATCAGTCCTTTTGCGGAATACGAAGCCTGGGTCGGTTTCGTGGGTGTGGGTTACACCGGTAATTTTGCCGACATGATCGACGTCAACGTGGAGGCCTCCTGGCTGTTCGGCGAGGCGACGGGTCATTACACCCAGGGCATGGCGGGCAATCCTGATCCCTTTGGCGGGTATACCGGAGCCCTTTACACCAGAAACGCCAGGAGGAGCCTCGATATTTACGGATGGAACGTCTATGCCGACGTCTCCTACTACAACGACCTCTTCCGGGTGGGCGCGGCCTTCATGATGGGCAGCGGCCAGAAGCACTGGTGGGTGAATCCGAACTTACCGCCCAACTTCATCTCCATTAGTCATGTGAACATGAACTTCATCACGAACGACGGCGACTTCTCGGTCGCCCACATCATCACCGGCGGCCACAACGACGGTCGAAGCTCCGTCTGGGGCGGCGGGCTCTTCGGGGCGAACACCATGGAAAACATCACCGCCATCAAGGGCTACTTCGAGGTTTGCCCCATGGACAAGCTGACGATCAGCGGCGCGGTGATCTGGGCCAAGTGGACCGAGGCGGTCGGGATCAATGCCGGGACCCGGGGTGCGTTGTTCGCTCCGGACAGTCCCGCCTACTTCCACCCGGTGATATACTATGCCGGGGAGAATTACCGCTACAACTCCTGGGAGGTGTCCGACGACCTGGGCTGGGAGATCGACCTGGCGCTGTCCTACGAGATCATGGAAGGCCTGACCTACTCGTTCGAGGGAGCTGTGCTCTTTACCGGCGATTCCTTCGATTACGAGAAGGACGACGGCACCCGGGGCGAGTGGGGCGAGATCTGGTCCTTCTTCAACACGCTGCAGTACGAGTTCTAAAACAAGACGACATATCAATCGAAAAGCGGGGGAGCGATCCCCCGCTTTTTTTGTTTCCCACGTATGAGAAATCAACAGGGCGATCGGTAGACCGAGCGGTGGAAGAGAGAAAACATCTTGTAATGGCAGGGATATAGGTGTTTTTCTTGAGAAGTCCGATACCGGACGTACTGTTTTGATACAGGAATAACCTCGTCACCGGCGGGGATTTCGGGTACGGATAAGCGTTTGACAGGTGATAAAAAGGGTACTATTATAGTAGTAGAATACTATAAATTAAGAATAAGACGTACGCCGTCCACGTTCGCAACTGAATGACACAAACATGCTGTTTCGGAGCGTGGAACGTTCGATAGCTCTTTGCAACGGCATCGTTTTTCGTGGGAGTTTCACCGTTCCAGACACAGAGAGAAAACATGTTCATGTCTCAGCATATCATCATGCCGCATCCACGGAGGAGTCGTTCCGACCCATTTGATTGCGGAGGTCGAACCGGAGGTGTTTTTTTATTGCAATGATGTTTTCATTAACCGTGGGAAAAAACCACGGTTTATTTTTAGAGGAGGGGAATATGGCTAAAATCGGGGATGAAAAATCATCGGAATTTCTTCGAAATCCAAGAAACATTACCGAAAGGATTAAGGCCAGTGCGGCCCTGACCCAGGCATCACAAAAGTTCACTGAGCTTCTCTATGAAACGTTCAGAGAATCCATAATCCTTACCCGCATGTTTGTCACCGTTCCCTTTTCCAGGCTGCCGGATACCAACAAGGATTTCGTGATGGGGCTTGCGCGAAAGACGGGTATAACTGATCTCATAAGGGATGAAACCCCCGTTCTTTCACTGCTGGGAACAAGCGGGCAGGAAGCCGCCTGGAACGACAGAAGAAGATCCGAAGGACACGTGGGCATTCCACTGGCCTCCGCCGATTTCATCGAGGCGATTCCGATGATGTCGCGACTGCTCAAGTCACTGGGCGCGGATTTGGACTGGATCGACAGCAAAGATTCGGATATTGTCACCAAGACTCTCGGGTCAATGAGCGGTGTATTCTTCGTGGAGGACGCAAAGACCGAATCGGACAGCAAGGGAAGGAAAATCATCGCCGCCCAGGATTTTGTGGATACGTACAATGTGCGGACGGTTTTCGGCGTTGGAGGAGGTATTTCACGCACTCCGTATTTTGTCGTAAACATCAATTTTCTGAAGGATACGGTTACGGAGCCGTACATCGAGCGATTCATTCCGGTGATAAACCAGTTCAAAATCGACATGAATGAAATTGTATGGAAGAAAAGAATCTTCTCGTAGAATCGCTCTCGATTCTTTCCTGAGTCGGGGCGCTTCACGGAAAGGCCCTGGCCTGTATCTCGGGAAAGATATCCGGAGAGTGTGAAAGCAGAGAAATCGCCTTTGGGCGGGTACCGTCATGAAGCGGGGGAGCGATCCCCCGCTTTTTTTGTGCTTTTTTGTGGGAAAACCGTTTTTTTTTGGAAAAAGCGTGATGGGGGTCACATTTATTGAAAATAATCTCTCTGAATGTGACTTCCGTTACAGTCCCCCCACAGACTTTTGATATCCTGAAACCGTATCATACACATATTCAAGAAACCTATTTATGAGGAGGCCGAAAATGAAAAAGGGAACGTTACTGATGGTTATCGCACTTATCGCCGCTCTTTCACTGACCGCTTATGCGGGAACCGTGACCGACGATGTCCGCATCGTCAATACCAGCGCCCTTGATCCCTTCGAGTACCAGAAGAATCTGGACGACGACGACCTGAGACGTTTGGCGGAGCTCGTCGTGTCGGAGAACCCCGAGCTTTTCCCGACCATCGAGAGCTTCGAGCTGATCCAGGACGAGTCGGAGCTGGATATTCACGCCAGCATCGACCCGGAGACCGAGGACCTGGAGTTCATCTCCATGCCCTACACCGGGAAGGTCGGGAAGTATGACGTGGCGGTGGTCAGGCCCGATGGGAGCATCGAGCGGTATGACCGTGAGGTTATCATTGACTACAAGGAGCGCACCGTCAATACCCACGAGCCGCTGGTGGTGGAAGAGGGGGACGTGGTGCTGCTGTTCGCCAAGGAGTACGTGAAGACGGTGTTCGGCGGGGAGACCGATATGCACGGCGAAGGCGTGAGTATGGCTTCTCCGGGACAGCCCGGCAATAATAACAACAACAACGGCAACAACAACGGCGGAGCGGCGGCCGGTAATGGCAATGGAAACAACGGGCCGTAAACGACGGCGTTTGATCGAATCATATTCATCATACCCATACATACCACTTCATACATACCCATACTTCAGCGCTCGGAATCATTCCGGGCGCTTTTTATGGGGTGGTATCTTCCCGTACTCAGAAAGGAACGGCCCAGGTGTTTAAAAACGGGAACCTCCGTCTCCAAAAAAAAAGCCGCTTCCGTTCAGAGTTAATGGTATCCTCCAGTACACGAGATAGCACGTCTTCCCCATAAAAAACGGGGCCCTTCAGGGGTCCCGTTTTAGTATAAAAGTTGGTGGGCCATCTAGGACTCGAACCTAGAACCTGCTGATTAAGAGTCAGTTGCTCTGCCAAATTGAGCTAATGGCCCGGTTTTTCAGTGAGAGCTAAAATGTAGCAGACCCCGTCCGAATTGTCAAGGGTTTATGGGGACGGCACCCGGGGTCCATGTAAAAGGCGGCCGCACCGGATGGATGCGGCCTTCCCTGTAAATCTTTGGCGTCCCCAAGGGGATTTGAACCCCTGTCGCCGGCGTGAAAGGCCGGTGTCCTAGGCCAGGCTAGACGATGGGGACGATATGTCCGTGAGTAAAGATGAACTGTATAAATGCTGGTGGGCCGTGCTGGGCTCGAACCAGCGACTCTCTGCTTAAAAGGCAGATACTCTACCGACTGAGTTAACGGCCCGCCGTGCTTCCGTAACGTAAAACAGGGTTTATATAGTATTATGATTGAGTTGTCAAGTATTTTTCAAGTAAAAAACGCGCTCCCCGCTTTTTTCTTGCGACGGGGCATCAAGAGAGGCGCGCATCACTACATATCGTCGCGTCGGGCCAGATTCTCGAACCGGGTGTATTCCCGGAGGAAGGAGAGCTTCACCGTTCCCGTGGGGCCGTTTCGCTGCTTGCCGAGGATCACCTCGGCGATGCCCTTGTCCTCGGTATCCGGGTTGTAGAACTCCCGGCGGAAGATGAACGCCACCACGTCGGCGTCCTGCTCGATGGCTCCGGACTCTCTCAGGTCCGCCAGGATCGGGCGCTTGTCCTCCCGGCTTTCCACCGCCCGGCTGAGCTGGGAGAGGGCCACCACCGGGATGCTCAGCTCCTTGGCCATGGCCTTGAGGGAGCGGGAAATTTCCGAGATCTCCAGGTCCCTCCGCTCCGCCCGCCCCTTGCTGGTCATCAGCTGGAGGTAGTCCACCACCACCATGCCGATGTCGTGATCCATCTTCATGCGCCTCGCCTTCGCCCGCATCTCCAGGGGGTTGAGGCTGGCGGTGTCGTCTATAAGCATGGGCGCCTCGGACAGCACCCCCGCCGCGTGTATCAGGTGGTCCCACTCCTCCTTGCGGATATGACCGTTCCTGATGCGGTTGAAGTCGATACGGGACTCGGTGGAGAGGAGCCGCATGGCGAGCTGCTCCTTGCTCATCTCCAGGGAAAAGACGGCCACCGGGATCTTTTTGTTGACCGCGGCGTTCCTGGCGATGTTCATGGCCAGGGAGGTCTTCCCCATGGCGGGGCGCCCAGCGATGATGATAAGGTCCGAGGGCTGGAAGCCTGCGGTCATCTCGTCCAGGTCCTTGTACCCGGTGGAGACGCCGGTGATCCGCTCCTGCTTTTCGTAGAGGGTCTCGATGATCTTGAAGGTGTCCTTGACGATTTCCCTCATCGAGATGAAGGAGGGCTTGATCTTTTCCTCGGATATCTGGAAGATGCGGCTTTCGGCCAGGTCCAACAGCTCGTCGACGTTTCGCTGATCCTGGTAGCTGTCCGCGATAATCTCCCCCGACGCGGAGATGAGGCTCCTGAGGATGGCCTTTTCCTTGACGATGCGGGCGTAATAGGCGATGTTCGCCGCCGTGGGGACGTTGTCCACCAGCGACGAGATGTAGGCCGCGCCGCCGCATTCCTCCAGGGAGCCGGCCTTTTTCATGGCATCGGTCAGGGTGATGAGGTCCACCGGCTCGTTCTCGGCGAAGAGGGACGTCATTGCCGTATAGATTTTTCGGTGGGTTTGGCGATAGAAATTCTGGGGGGTGAGGATGTCCATGACCTCGGAGATGGCCCGCTCCTCCAGGAGAATGCCCCCGAGGACGGACTGCTCCGCCTCGATGTTGTGGGGGGGCACCCGCAGGAGCTCTTCCTCTTTTTTATTGTCCCGCTGGGGCCCCACGGTCATGGTCGTCTCCGTCCGTTTTTTTTCTGTTCGACGGATAGTATATCACACCCGGGTCCGTGAGGATACGAAAGAATGAATCCGGGTGAAAAAAGGGAGGAGGGGATTACTCCTTTTCCTCCCTGACAACCTCGAGCTTCAGGTCGGCGACCACCTCGGACATCAGCTTGATCTGTACCGTGTAGTCGCCCAGCCGCTTGATGGTTTCGCCCGTATCGATTTTCCGGCGATCGACCGCCACATCCAGCTCCTCCAAGGCGTGGGCGATGTCCGATGAGGTGACGGAGCCGAACAGCTTGTCCTCATCTCCGGCGGCCTTGGCGATGGTGATGCTCAGGGCCTCGATCTTTTCCTTGAGGGCCTCGGCGGCGACCTTGTCCCGCTCTTTCGCCTTCATCCTGGTGTTTTTCATGTCCTCCCACTGCCGGATGTTTCCGGCGGTGGCGGGGAGGGCGAGCTTATTCGGAATCAGGTAGTTCCGGGCGTATCCGGGGGCCACGTTCGTCGTATCTCCGGCGTCTCCCAGGGAGGGAACGTCCTGTATCAGTATGACTTCCATGAAATTAAATCCTTTCCATGTGCTCCGGCGCGCTCACCCGGCGCCTCGCTACAAGACGAGGTCCGGGCGCGGGTCAGCCCCGTATTAGTAGTGATACGAGCTGGAGGTGAACGGAAGCAGCGCAATGATCCGCGCCCGCTTGACGGCGGTGGTGATTTCCCGCTGGTGCTTGGCGCAGTTGCCGGATATCCTTCGGGGCACGATCTTGCCCCGCTCGGTCACGTAGTATCGGAGGTTTTTCGGGTCTTTATAGTCGATTATTATCTGGGGATTGGCGCAGAACTTACAGACCTTCCGGCGAAATCCTCTTTTTTTCACAAATGCCACGATATATTTCCTTTCATCTGACCTGTGTCATCGAAGAGACGACGGTGGGGTGTGCCTGAGAGGGAGCGTCCCGACCGGAATCCTCCCGGCTCAGAAGAGCGGACTAATCGTCTCCCTTGTCGTCGTCTTTGTCGTCATCATCGTCTTTGTCATCGTCGCCGGCGTCGTCTTCTTTGTCGTCGTCTTTGTCGTCATCGTCACGGCCCCTCCGGGATGGGCCTCTGTCCGAATCCGACTCCTTCTTATCGTCTTTGGAGTTGTCCTCCTCGCCCACCTTCAGGGATTCGATATCCACTTCCTTGTCCGCGAGCTTGACGGTGATGAACTTGTAGACTTCCTCGGTAATGCGGAGGATACGCTCGAGAGGAGCGATCAGGCTGCCGTCGGCGAAATAGACCAGGCGAAAGTAATTGCCCTTAGTCTTCTTTCTGACGCGATAGGCCAGCTTTCGCTTGCCCCATCGCTCCGTCAGGGCGATTGTTCCGTTCTGACTGGTGATGGTGTCCTGGATTTTCGCCAGGGACTTTTCGGTGTCTTCATCGGACAGGTCCGGGTCCAAGATGAAGATGGTCTCGTAGGTACGCACGGGGTATACCTCCTTCTGGGTTTCAAGCCCGAAATTACCGGGTGACCGATGGTGTACGCGCCATCCGACCGCCCGTTTTCGAGCAAGGAGAATAAGAGAGATGCTACACTCTCAAAAACCAAAATAATTTTATTATTTTATACATTTTTGTGGTGAAGTCAAGTATTTTCTTTCAAAATAACCTCATACTGCGGGAGGATTGATGTCCCCCGGGCGGGATGGTCGATAATCGGGATGGTGCAGGGGACCGGGGAGGGAGGGAATGGAAATCGACCTGTCTTCCGGCGGGTGTTTCCCGAACGGCCATACTGCGGCGGGGACCTCACAAAACGGCGTATGATGGGCCTGGAAGCACCCATGAATCGAATGGGCGGTCCCAAGGGGGGAACCGGGTGCCAGGGCGAGAACCCTTCAGGGCCCGAACAGGTCGGGTGTTCGCCGATCAGACGTTGAACCGGATGCGGACGATATCCCCGTCCCGGATCACGTAATCCTTCCCCTCGACTCGCACCTTGCCGGATTCCTTTGCCTCGTGCTCGCCGCCCGAGGCGAAGAGATCGTCTGAGCTCAATACCTCCGCCCGGATGAAGCCCCGCTCCATGTCGGTGTGTATTCTGCCCGCGGCCCCGGGGGCGGTGGTGCCCTCAGGCGTAGACCAGGCCCGAAGCTCCGGCCCCACCGTGGTGTAAAATGTCACCAGGCGAAGCAGCCCGTACCCGGCACTGATGACCTGGGCGAGCCCGGTCTCGGAAAGCCCCAGCTCCTCCAGGAAGACCGTCCGCTCGTCCTCCTCCAGGTCCAGAAGCTCCGCCTCTATCTTCCCGGAGATGATCACGAAGCCCGCCCCCCGGTCGTCGGCGGCGGACTTGACGCGATCGGAGTGTTCGTTCCCCTCGTGCGCCGCGTTTTCATCCACGTTGGCGATAAAGAGAACCGGCTTGGCGGACAAGAGCTGCATCTCGTCGAATATGGGCCGCTCCTCGGGGACAATTGAGAGGGTCGACGCCGGCTTTCCTGCATCGAGGACAGCGATGGTCTTCTCGTATACCGCAAGGGCCCGCTTCGCCTCCTTATCCCCGGTTTGGGCGGTCTTTTTGACCTTGTCGATGCGGCGCTGGACCGTGGCGATGTCCGCGAGGATCAGCTCGGTCTCGATGATCTCGATATCCCGGATGGGATCGACCTCTCCCTCGGGGTGGGCGACGTTTTCATCGGAAAAGCAGCGAACCACGTGGGCCACGGCGGGAAGGTTCCTGATGGTGGCGAGAAACTGGTTGCCCAGCCCCTCTCCGGTGTGGGCGCCCCGAACCAGCCCCGCCACGTCCACGAATTCCATGACGGCCGGGGTGATTTTTTCCGGCTTCGTCAGGGCGGCGATCTGTTGCAGCCGCTCGTCGGGAAGGGTGACCGCCCCGGTGTTCGGGTCGATGGTGGTAAAGGGATATCCCGCCACCGCCGCCTTCGAGCCGGTCAGGGCGTTGAAAATAGTGGACTTACCCGCGTTCGGGAGCCCGATGATGCCGCAGTCGAATCCCATAGTGGTCTATCCGCTGTTGTATATGGGTGATAAGGCCGAAACGTCGACCCCTTGAGAAAAACCCGGTATTCGTGTTCACTTACTCGTCGCCGCGTAGCCATGCACGCACCGTCTCTACTGAAATGCTTCGAGCCGAGTATACCAGATTGATTGCATAAAACGCAATACACAAAAGCGGTACGGGCGGGATTGGGGGGCAGGGGGACGCGCTACGGCGATACCACCGGTCGGCGTTTTTTGTGAATTTCCTGGATGACCGATGTGGGGATCTTCAGGAAGGCGTCCACCACCCTGGGATCAAACATGCGGCCCGAGGACTTCGAGATTTCCCCCCGGGCCTCCTCAATGGTGATCGCCGGTCTGAAGGGCCTGGCGATCAACAGGGAATCCAGGGAATCGGCCACCATGAGAATGCGCGCCCCCGGATCGATATCCTCCCCCGAGATGCCCAGGGGATAACCCATCCCGATCCAGCGCTCGTGGTGGTGCAGGACCATCTCGACGATCGGCTCGAGCCCCCTGACCTTTTTGATGATCTCACTGCCGACGCCGGGATGGCGCTGGACCTCGGCGAACTCTTTCATTGTGAGCTTGTCCGGCTTGATGAACAGGTTTGCATTGACGGCAAGCTTTCCGATGTCGTGTAGAGAACCGGCGATGTGAACGAGGGATACGTAGTCGTCCGGGTATTCCATGGCCCGAGCGATCAGCACGGCCGTCTCGGCCACCCGATGGCTGTGACCGGCAAAATAGGGATCCCTGGCGTCCAGGGCCGTGACGAGGGCGTCTATGAATTCATAAAATGAATTCTCGAAAAGCCCCCCGACCGCCCGGGGTGTATGGGAGGAAATGCCGCCCATAGTATGGTCCGTGTGTCTCTGTGTATAAAAAAGCTCAATGCATGTGAGATTGAGGTATCAGTCGTACGTGCAACGATCCTGCATGGGAGCCGCACGAGATGTGTCTGTGTCGTGTGTGTCCTTTCCCCTTCCCGGTTGTGTTCAGGAGAATCGGGCCCCGAGTTGTTTTCCCGCCTTGATGATCGTGTGATAGATAAAAAGCGACGCGTCCCTCGGGTCCAGGAGGGGGCTGGGCATGTCGAAGAGCCGGGGGATGACCAGAAACAGCTCCTTGGCGCCCATGGGGCAACCCCCGGTTTGCACGACTTTTTTTGCCTCGAGCTTGCCGGTCACCTTGGCGCATTTGCCGATCATCAACACCGTGTCGTTCGGGTGAATGACGTCGCCGTCGTAGACGCCGGTGACCAGGGCGCCGGGCCGGCAGTTTTTGACCGAGCCGGGACGCCGGGCGTCGATGGTGCCCAGGCACCCCTTGATTGCGGCCAGGCATCCGCCGTAACAGAACCGCCCTCGGTCCCGATCCACGCCGGGATAGAATTTCAATGGTGTGTCCACCCGGTGGATGTCTTGGAATTCGCTCTCGATGGCCGAGGTCTTCTCGGCAAGCTCCTCGATGGTCACGTCTCCGGACACCTCGATGTCGTCGAGAGAGATGGAGCCGTAGCCCCGATCCGCCGCCATCGTCAGATGGATGACATCCGTCGGCTCGAATCCGAGAATCTTCGCCGCCACCGCATCCGCCGCCAGGGGATCGTTTGCAAAAAGGAGCAGCCCCAGGTCGAAACCCTTGGGAGCGGATTCGAACCCGTGGCCGATGCGTATCGCGTCGCTGATGACCAGGTCCGGGTAGCCCATCTCCAGGAGATCCACGATTTTCTCGTTGAGTCGATCGTCGTGATAGAGCATCCGCTCCTTGTGGGTGAGGATGCCGATGTTCAGCTTCAGGGCGTTTGTGATGGTGCAGCAGATGTGATACTTCAGCTTGGGCATCCATATTTTACAATCCGCCTCGGCAAGGCTCCTGGCGGCCAGCATGGAGGTGTGCCAGAGGCCTTTTTTTAAGGGGACTTCTCTCGTCTGTTCCTCGTTGAAATCCACGATCCGAACGTTCTTCTCTTTTCCCATGTCAAAGTAACCGGACTCGGTCATGAAGAGCCGGGAGGGGATGCCGTACCCGCCGGACTCCCCGACGGTCACGTCTTTCGCCCCCATCTCCCTGACCACGTCGACGGCGCTCCCCACCACCGCCGGGTTGGTGTAGGAGTCGAAGATGTAGGTTTTGTTCGCGGTGACGATGTTGGGCTTGATAAGGGTTTTCCCGTGGGGTGTAAACCCGAGATCGGTGAGGGATTCGGAGATGATGCCGGCTATCAGCCTCGGCTCGTATGCGTTGCAGCGTCGGAGGATGACCCGGCTTTTTTTTGCGGTGTTCATGGCTGGTCTCCGTTATGTCGATTGGGCGGCAGAAGGAATGTGTGATAAATATATCAGAGTTGTATGCTTTGTGTCAACAAGGCAATGTAGGCGTGGTTTTTCTCCATATCGAAATGAACAAACAAGGGAGGGCGAGGTTTGAGGGTTTTCCCTTGCCATTTAACCGATGTTTTCCTATAATTCAATCTCACCCGGGAAGAATCATATATTGGCGATTTTTTGGAGAATCGATTTGTCATGTCCGATACACGAATAACCATCGGCTCCGGTGTTTTGGAGCTGGTCAAGGGAGACATCACCTCGGAGTCCACGGACGCCATCGTAAACGCGGCGAACTCCGGCTTGAGGGGCGGAGGAGGGGTCGACGGCGCCATCCACAGCGTGGGCGGCCCCGAGATCATGGCCGAATGCAGAAGGATCGGGGGGTGTCCCACCGGCGGCGCCGTTCTGACCACGGGGGGCAGGCTGAAGGCGAAGTATGTCATCCACGCCGTGGGGCCGGTGTATCGCGGCGGGACGAAGGATGAGGAGAAGCTGCTGGCCGGCGCCTACCGTACAAGCCTCGAAATCGCCTCGAAAGAGGGCATCGCGTCCATCGCCTTTCCGTCCATCAGCACCGGAGCGTACGGATACCCGATTCGTGAGGCGTCCCGGGTGGCCCTGAAGACAGTCATCGATTACATCACCGATCATCCCGAGATCACGCTGGTGCGGTTCGTGCTGTTCAGCGACGGGGACCTGGATATCTACCGGAAAAACCTTGAAAAGATGATGGGATAGTACGGCGGTGCAATTTAAAGAAGAACAATGTGATCGATGCGGCCTGTGCCTGGCGCGCTGCCCGGAGCTTGATTTTTCGGACGAGGAGGCCCGGACCGCCGTCGAAGAGCTGATCGCAGGTACCGATGGACCCCTTGCCCGACGGGTGCTGTCGAGCTGTGCGTCGTGTTTTTCCTGCAATACCTACTGTCCCACCGACGCCGGCCCCTACTACCTGGTGCTCGAGCGTTTCAACGATCTCTACAAGAAACGGGGCGCCTCGCCCATCTACCGGTATGTCTGCCCCAACATGAAACAGAACGCCTGGACAACCCTGAACGTCCTGGCGTCCCCGGCGGAGCGGGGGGCCTTCTCCCGGTGGCATCGGGATCTGGACACGACCGGGAAGCGTCCCCTGATCATCGGCAATTACGCCCACCTGTTCCCCCACATCCTCGACTCCCCTCTGTTCGATTCCTTTACGCTCCTCGATCCCATCGAGCACTGGGAGAGCGGCGCGTACCTGACCCAGGCGGGGTACGTCGGGGTGGTGCAGGACATCGGAGAGGCGGTGCGGCCCTTTTACGACGAGCTCGCATCGGGTGAGACGACGCCGTATATCCTCACCGATGCGGTGGTGCTGTTGATGACCCGGATTTTCCCGGAGAACTACCGGCTCACGGAATCCCCGCTCTCCTTCACCCACTGGCTTTCGGACGAGCTCTGGTCCGGGCGGATCGAGCTTCCTGAAAAGATTTCCATGCGGCTCGCCGTGCACGACAGCTGTTACGCGAAGGCGGAGGGGGACAAACTCTTCGACGCCGTGCGGGAGATACTGGCCGATACCGGCGCCGAGGTGGTGGAGATGGCCCACACCCGGTGTGATTCCCTCTGCTGCGGATTCGGTCGGGGGGCGGCGGATATCCCGAAGGTGTCGGTCCCCTTCAAGATCATGAAGGGCGCCATGAGAAAGCTGGCCGAGGCGGAGGACGCCGGGGCCGACGGCCTGGTGACCTACTGCACCGGCTGCATGTACCTCCTGTGGTCGGCCCGGGAGCTGACCGGGAGCAGTCTTGGGGTGTATCACCTGGTGGAGCCGGTGACGATGGCCATGGGGGCGTACCGATACGACGATCTCTCCCGGCAGCGGGAGCGGGCCTGGGACATCATCGCGCAGATCACCTATTTCTATATGAAAAGCCTGTTTCAGCCGCGGTTTTTCATCGGGGACGTCACAAAGAGCGAATACCGGCCCGATCACGTGCCGTCGCTGCCGCTGCTGAAATTTCTCAGAACGGCTCTTTCCTTTACCCTTACCCGCAAGCTCTTCGCCTTCGGCTTTCGACAGATGACTAAGCTCTTCTGATCCAGATCCCCCCTCGATCATGTATCCAGAATGCTACTGCAGCGGCGCCTTGGAGCGCTCTCTCTCGAGGAACGCCTCGACCTGATCCCTTTGGGGGAGGGCGGGGATGGCCCCGGTGGCGGTGGTGGTCAGGGCGCCGGCGGCGTTGGCGAATTGAAAAATCCGTATCAATTCCAGGTCCCCCAGGAGACTCGGATTCGAGAGAATATCGCCCCCCATCTCCACGAGCTTCACCAGCATCGCCGCCGTAAAGGCGTCCCCGGCGCCGGTGGTGTCCTGAACCTGTGTTTTGTGACCCGCCACCTCCACGCCGTATCGGGCGGTCACGGCGATGCATCCCTTTTCTGCCAGGGTCACCGCCACCAGTCCCGGCCCCATCATCTCGATCAGACGCCCCGCCCGCTTCGGGTCCGGCTCCCGGACGAGCAGCTCCGCCTCTTCTCCCGAGAGCTTGATCACATCCGAAAGGGGAATCGCCTTCATGATTTCATCCCGGGCGGCGTCTTCGTCGGGCCAGAGGTTCATCCGGATATTCGGATCGAAGCTGATGAGGGCTCCGGCGTTTCTGGCCTTTTCGATGAGGGTCAGCGTGGTGCTCCGGGACGGCTCTCCGATGAGGCTGATGGAGCCGAAATGAAACGAGCGCACGCCCTCCAGGTATCCGTCCGGCACGTCTTCCGGTGTTATGAGCATGTCCGCCGAAGGGTGGCGATAGAAGATGAAGTCCCGGTCTCCCGTATCCGTGAGGCTGACGAAGGCGAGCATGGTCCTGGCGTGCTCTGTAAAGCTCACACCCCGTGTATCCACCTCGTGGGACTCCAGGACCCGGACGAGCTTATGGCCGAAGGGGTCGTCCCCCACCTTTCCCACAAAGCCGGCGGAACCGCCCAGGAGCGCGGCGCCCACCGCCACGTTTGCCGGGGCGCCGCCGGGAACAGGGATGAAGCCGGGGGCGTCGCCGATATCAAATCCCTTTTCCGATGCGACGAAGTCGATGAGCATCTCTCCCATGCAGATGATGTCGGGCATGCGTTTCCTCCAAACGGCCCGGCGGGAGGCTCCGCGCCGTGTCGATGAATCGGGGGTGGTTTACGAGAAAAGCGTCTGAAGTATCGCCCGGATGGCGAGCCTCGTCAGGGCGATCCATGCCAGGTGCAGCGGGATCATCACAGACGTGGACAGCACCCCGGAAACGACCTTCACCCAGGTCTTCCAGGGACGCCGATGTATGAGATATATCACCGCCAGCATGATCGCGGCGAGGCCCGCGTATCCGAAGATCACCATCGCCGGGGCGTCCCCCCAGATGACAAGATCCGGGGTGAATTTCCACTCGACCATCGGAAACGACGACGCCATCGCCTCGTTGAAGCAGGCGTACATCCCCATGCATACCATGGAGAGGAGAATGATCGGGATCACCCGCTTTCCGTTCGGCAGGTTGCCGGATAC
>Ga0180432_10003862_pt1 | contig 21012 bp, 16 predicted proteins | sample SS_ome_10_FD_132414 | JGI IMG/M metagenome (GOLD analysis project Ga0180432, IMG submission 132414) | Hypersaline lake sediment archaeal communities from the Salton Sea, California, USA - SS_1_MS_2 metaG | ecosystem: Environmental > Aquatic > Non-marine Saline and Alkaline > Hypersaline >...
ACCACAACACCGCCGCCAAGATCAGCCATCGAAGATCAACCCTTCAGACGCTGCGAAGGCACGGCATCGACATCGCCACGATCCGAACTTGCGTGGGAAGCAACTTTGCGCTGTAGTGCTAGGATTCAACAAGTAGTTTATGTGCCAAAGAATAGGATATTGGCCTTCATGGACATGGTTAAGGGGAATTGTGGACGCGAGTAGGTCTTCCCTTGGGAGAGAACGGGGCGTCTGAGGAACGCCCGCCCTGCCAAAGCAGGATGTTCCGGTAGGGAGCGCAAGGAGCGAACGGCCGGCCGAGCCGGAGGTAAGGACGGCTTAGAGACGAGGCAGAGCCGGGATTCCGCTGGGCTACTTGCCGGGATTTTCTGAATAGTGGGAAATGCGCGGTCCCCCGAGTTGCGGTGCGGCGGCGACAGCGCGTTCCTGATTGGGGGGCGGGTTAATGCATATGAGCATCCTAGACGAGGTGCAGAACGAGCTGAGAGAGCCCCGCATGTGCGACTATGGATACCGCGGGAGCGAAACGGCCTCACTGGCCGACCACACCTATCGTTGGCGCGAACTGGACAACGGCGTGCTCAGGACGGAGGCCTACAAATGGCTGTCCGATCCCAAGGTCTTCCGGCAACTACGTGAGGACTACGAGTGCCCCAAGCTGGGCTGCGTCTTGGCACTCGGCAGGCACGTAATCGGGTACGGCCTGGGAATGGTGGGAGCGATCCGGAAGGCAGAGCAGAGGGGATTCGACCCGCGCGATTGCTTCGTTGCGTTTGCCCCTGACGACTGCTTTGACGCTTTCGCCCCTGACGCCTGAAACTATGTCTCGGCGTACCCAGGGGCGAACGCATGGGCCGGGTTGAGGGCTTCTTCGAGTCGTATTACTTCCACACAAGCACGACGCGTCCCAACTATGGCGATGACGAACCGGCCCCCGCGGACCGCAAGGCCAAGCTGTGGGTAGCGAAGCCCGAAATCGAGCTCCAGCTTGCCACCGACGATCCGTCGAGACCGTGGGTCCTACCCGCCTTCGTTGACACCGGCGCATCCCTATCGACGATTAAGGTCTTCTACAACCCTCAAGCGCTTCCGCTTCCGGATGATGATGACGAGCAGCTCCTCTGGCAGTATATCACCGACCCGCCAATACGGATCCGCTGTAAGAAGTACCTTGGGTGGCGCCACTTCCGTGACACATCCAGTAGGCCGCTCGCGCAGCCCAGTCCGGTGGGAGTCCTGACGTGCTTCCTTCCCGACACGCTGGGTCAGCCCGTGGAATTCGATGCTCCCTTCGGGCTGATGTTCATCAGAACGGACGAGAGCCTTGAGGCTCCTCTCGATCCCCGCTTGGTTGTGCTCAGCCTTCACAGTTTGATAGGTGCCGTCACTCAACCCATCGATCCTGGCCCGAGCCCGATACTGGAGGGCGGCTTCGGTACCTTGGAAATAAGCCGTGACAACCCGAACGGGCGCTACAAAATCGCGCTGTACTGAGAGCTTCCCGATGCCGCAAGAGAAAACGATGGAGTTGGAGTTTCACTTGGCTCAGGTTGCCCCTGGCTCCGAGATGGAGTTGAGCAAGGACCTCCTGACGATCCCCCACTGGCAGGGGATAGGTCGATACGACGCCATCTGCGTCACGGCTCGGGACGAGCCGGAGGGACAGAATAACAACTCCCCGCTCCAGCTCCTCGAACCTCACGCCCTGGACTTCGCCCAGATCAGGCTCTTCTCTCCACAGTCATTCGCCCCTGAGGGAGGGGCGTACAAGTGGCTCAGCGAGCGGGCGCGCGGGCGCAACTGGATGTCGTTGTCGCTGCTCAAGATCGCGCCGGCCCTCCTGGTGGGCGCCAAGCGCTGGCCCGTCGACGTGCAGCAGGACGTTGCCACCGGGATTTGCGAGAAGCTCGGGGATCTAGCAGTCGAGTTTCTGCTTCTTGCCGGCTACGGGTGGCACGAACTCGCGGTCGTCATGCTGGACGATCGACTGAGCCGCTTGGCTGACGCCGTAATAAAGCTGGCCAACACACCCTATGGCGGTGGACCGCTGCTCCTCAAGACCTTCACCATCTTTGGGCTGAATTCCGAGTTCCTGCGGGCGGATGGGCCGAAGCCGTCCGAGAAGCTGGAGAATGAGACAGATGAGCTGCTCCTGGCAACCTACATCACCTGCAAGCGCGGGCCGACATCCGCGGTGTCCGATCAGCTGCTCAAGAAACTCAGCGGCGCTTGCGTCAAGCAGAGCATGGTCTTCGGCAGCGAGGACATCTTGTCCGTATCGGTCTCGAAGGAGACGACCGCCCTCGCCGATTTCGTCGAAGGAATCCTGGGCGTTCGCACCGACGACGCAGCCCGCGAGCATCTGCATACCACTGCGACGTTCATCGGTCTCAAGAAGTTCCAGGCCTCGCCTCCAGAGCAACTAGAGCGCCCTGTCTCCCGCCTCGACGAACTGACCTCAGAAACTTTCGAGCGCGGCTTCCGCAAGCTCATCGATGAGGAGTACGCCGAGCAAAGGGAAGAGGACCTCGACCTGAAGGACGTACAGCGAGACGCCACGCGACTCAGAGTCGTCCTAAACGGTTGTCTGAGAAATGGTCTCACTCGGGATGCATACCTCGACATGCTCCCGATCCTCGCGCACCTGGACCGCGAGCCGCTCGTATCTCCCAGAGCGGCGAAGGTCGTCCTGGAACTCCTTGGGATAGGCTACCAGCAGCGCTTCTTGGGAAGCCTGAACACGCTGTGGACTGGCGGCAACCCTGTCCCGCTCTTCTATCGCGCGGGGATCCAGCGCGTCCTCTGGGCCATTGAGTACCTTTGCTATTCCTTGCTGGAAAGACAGGGAAGCCCGTGGCACGGCTTCGTCGTGTTCGGGATGACTCGCGACTACTTCCGGACGCACTGCGGGATACTCAACCTTCCATATCGCGCAATGTTCGACCCCTCGGAGTGGTGGGGAGTGTTTCATGAGATCGGCCATGAGCATGTCTATCAAGTGGCCAAGCGCCACGGTCGGGAGTGGAGCCGACTCGTCGCGGAGGCCTTTGGCATCCGCGAGAACGATGAATCACGCGGTCATGACGAGCGCTTGCTGTACGTCAATGAGATCACCTGGGAAGTTCTCGCAGACATCTTCGACTACAGGTTCGGCTTCCATTCGGACTGGGACCTGTATCGCAAGGTCTTCTTCGAATACGTGATCAAGCTGGCGATAACGCGAACCACCGAGCGTTGGGAGGTCGGAGGCGTTCGCAGGCCCCCGTCGCTTGCGCTGGGCTCTTCCACGAGGGAGCGCATATCATGGTTCCTTTCTCGTCTAGCGGGCGTCTACTGGTACGAGAAGGCTCGCAGCGAGGAGGAGTTCCCGAACGAAGACTTCATCAACGCGGTTGTGCCGAGCCTCCGACAGGCCATACGGGAGACACGAAGCCTCGGCGCGGACGGGGAGAAACTGGCAAGCCGAGCTGAGGAAGTATGGAACACTGAGGAAGTGGACTTCATGCTCGACGCACGATACAAGATCAGGAACATCCTGGCGAGCGATCCGGGTCGGCGGCTCATCGAGCTCGCGATCCCCGATGGCCAGGAGAAGAGGGAGCCCGCCTCGTCGCATCAAGGCGATCTCAAGCGTCTGGGGAACGGAGAGCCGCTGCAGAGCGTGCCTGAACCGGAGACGATCGTCTGTGGTCTCCTCAAGGAGAAATTCAAAGCCAAAGAGCAGCGCGAGCAGGCCGGGCTTCCCGGGTCGGCGCGTGTCGCTACGATCCTGAGCTTCTGGGCAGCCTACGCGTCCAAGCTCCCCGAGATCATTGGACAGGCGTCATCCTACGCGTCGCCAGACGCGAGCCAGCGCTGACGCAGACTGCGCGAGGGAGTGGCCAATCCGTGGCGTCGCTTCTCGCCCATATCGACGGGCGCCGAGCCTTGGCTATCAGCCACCGAGGGACAGGCAGAGCTTCGTGGGCTAGGCGCCGGGGAGGGCATCTTCGTTGCGCCATCTGCGCCGGTACTTGTTGGGGAACAACTCGGCGATGATTGCCACCTCGACGCCGGCGCCGCGTCTACTTCGCCAGTTCGGTGAACCAGAGGGCGTACTCCAGGTTGCCCTCGATCCTCAGTTGGGATTTGCCGATCGCCTCCAGGAGCGCCATTTCTTGGTTCTTGGCCATGATTCTGAAGGCCGTGGACGCGTCGTTCCAGACGAGCTCGGTGTCGGGGGTTGGGTGACGGCCCCGCCGGGAAGTCATCGAGCCCTTCGCGAAGCGGAAAGACCGGCCTTGCTTGCCATCGCGTGTGCGGATCACCAGGACACAGTCCTTCTCGCGCAGCTTCTCGCGGAAGCCCGCGCGTAGCAGCGCGGTCAGCTTCAGCTTGAGCTTCAGCACGTAGAGCAGCAGGGACAGTCTCACGGGGGCCTCCCAAGCAGCCAGCGACGCGGCGGCGGGGTCTTGCGTCACCGGTGCGGCCTACATGTAGGCCGACAGCTTCTCGATGGTCGTCTTGCCGTCCTTGACGTCTTGGACGACCTCCGCCAGCGCCGCGAGGAACCGGTCCACGACCTCGTCGGTGACCGGGTCCACGATGATCTGGATGAGCGGCGGCTGGATGACGGGCAGGCAGAACAGCTGCCTTTCGAACAACCCGCCCATCACGGCGAACAGGTCGAGGCCCTCCGTGCCGAACACGATCGGCGTCAGGTCCGTGTCCCAGCAGGTCAGGCCGTCGATGGCGTTGATGCCGTCGGTGTAGCGCTTCTTGACTTCCATACTGCGCCTGGCGAGGTCGACGTAGCCTTCCTCGCCGAGGAACTTCATGATGGCCCAGGCCCCCGCGAACGACCCGGCCGTCGTCGACCCGAGCAGCGCCTCCGTGGCGTACGGGCCTGATGGCCAATCCGTGACCGTAAACGTGTGATACTGCTCCCATTCCTTGTTGCGAAACGTGATCGACGAGCATGGCTTGCAGGCGTAACCATACTTGTGCAAGTCCGCCGATATGCTGCGCACGCCCGGGACCCGGAAGTCCCAGGTCGGCAGCTTGATCCCCAGCTTCTCGACGAACGGCGCGAGGAACCCGCCGAGGCAACCGTCCGAATGCATCCAGATGCCGTGCTTCTCGGCAAGGGCGCCGAGGGCCTCGATGTCATCGTAGAGCCCATAGGGCCAACAGGGGGCCGATCCGGCGATCATGATCGTGTTGGGGGTGAGGGCCTTCTCTATCGCGCCGATGTCAGCGCGATAGTCCTCGCTCAGCGGAATGCGTTTCAGCTTGATGCCCGTGTAGTGACACCACTTGGTGAACGCCGCGTGGATGGAATACGGCGCGACGACTTCGGGCTCCGTGATCTCCGGGCGCGTCTTCCTGGCCCATTGATAGGCCGCATTGATCGCACAGTACAGGCTCTCCGACCCGCCTGACGTGATCCTCACCCGCGCCTCGTCACCAAACCCGAGCGCTTCGGCGACCATGCGCCTGAGTTGTTGCTGGATGGCGGTCGCGCCGGGCATGAGCTCTCTGACGACCATGTTCTTCTTGACGTACTTCATGTAGGCCGCCTTGGCCACCTTGGCCGCCGGCAGGTGCTCCATCAGCGACAGTCCATAGAGCATGACGTGCCCCGGGACTTCGTCGGCGTCCATCCCGCTGAATTCATCGAGCTGGGCCATGACGTCCTGTTCGGGGGTCCCTCCTTTGGGGAAGACCGGACCGTCGAACTGGACGTCTTCGTCTTCGCCGAAGTATCCCATCGTGGCGACCTCCCGGTGACTTGTTGACGTGCGTACGACATGAAGGCGTCTGCTGCCGCGCGTCGAGCGCAGCAGCACACCCCCTGACGCGCGATTCTAGTCGAGCGCGTGGGTCCAGACAACGGGACGTCGTCGAGACGCAGACGACGTCGTCTGCGATCATGCGCAGCGCGGTTCAGGGAGGAGATACAGACTATCGAGGATCGATCCGGACGAAGACGCCGCCTGGGAGCTGCTTGACCTGGCGCTTGAGCTGAAGCGTCGTCAGGGCGGCCGCGACCTCCGCCGCCGACAGGCCCGCCACGTCGACGATCAGCTCTATCGGCACGGGCTCGATGTCCAGGGCATCCAGCGTGCTGCGCTCGTTCTCGGTCAGCCCGGGCGAGAACGTGGCGGCGGGCGGATCCGATCCCGCCGGTTCGGCTGGTTCGGCGCCGCGCAGCACCCGACCCACCTCTCCCAGCTCGTCGAGGATGTCCGCCGTGCACGTCACCAGGCGGGCCATCCCTTCGCGGATCAGCAGGTTGGGGCCGCGGCTCATGAGCGAATCGGATCGGCCGGGCAGGGCAAAGACCTCCCGGTTGTACTCGTTGGCCAGCCTGGCGGTGATCATCGCCCCGCTCCGCTCGCCGCCCTCGACGATCAACGAACCGAGCGTCATGCCGGCGATGATGCGGTTCCTGCGCGGGAAGTTCGTCCCCTCGGGCTGCGTCTCCATGGGTAGCTCGCTGATCACGGCGCCGGACGCGGCGATCAGATCGGCGAGTTCCCGATGGAGCGGCGGATAGATGCTGCACAGCCCGTTGCCGAGGACGGCCACGGTCCGCCCGCTGGCGGCCAGCGCCCCCTCGTGGGCGCATGCGTCGACCCCATACGCCAATCCGGACACGATCGTCATGCCGATCCGGGCCAGCTCCTCGGCGAGCTCCCGCGCCTGCTCCTGGCCGTAGTGGGTGGGCTTGCGACTGCCCACGACGGCCAGCGACACGCCGTCTTGCTTCTCGAGTCGGCCCTTGACGTAGAGGCAGATCGGCCCGTCGGGCGTGTGCCTCAACAGCGGCGGATACTCCTCGTCTTGGGGACAGATGATCCGGACGCCGTACTCGGCGGCCAGGTCGATCTCGCGATGGGAGTCGTCGGAACTCGCCGTCCGGCGGATGGCGCGGGCGATCGTTCGTCCGACGCGCTCGACCATGCGAAGCGCGTCGGTCGACGCCGAGAGGACAGCGCCGGCGTCGCCGAACCGCTCGATCAACCGCCGCAGCGTGATCGGCCCGACGCCCTCGGTGAGGTGCAGTCGCAGGTAGGCCCGGCCGGTTTCGGAGATCGTCGGCAGTTCCGACATATCTATTGCCCTTTCAGCGGTACCAGGACATTATGTACACGTGGGCACGGAGAGGCGACACGAAAACCGCGGTCGTGCCGTCCGAAAGTGACAGAAAAACGCCGTTTTGTGGCACCCCCGGATGGAGGATGACGGACGATGAATCGCGACGAGGCCTGGCAGATCCTGACCGAATACACACAGAACGAATCGCTGATCAAGCACGCCTTGGCCGTCGAGGCGGCCATGCGCCACTACGCCCGCCACTTCGGCGAGGACGAGGCGTTGTGGGGGATCGTGGGGCTGCTACACGACTTCGACTACGAGCGGTGGCCCGAGCCGCCGGAACACACCCGCCAGGGCGCCAAAATCTTGCGCGAGCGCGGCGCGGACGAGACGCTGGTGGGCGCGATGCTCAGCCATGCCGAGTGGAATCGGTCGGAGTATCCGCTGGACACGCCGCTGCGCAAGACGCTGGCGGCGGTGGACGAGCTGTGCGGTTTCGTCACGGCCTGTGCACTGGTCCGCCCCGATCGCCTGGCGGGCCTGAAACCCAAGAGCGTCCGCAAGAAGATGAAATCCCCCGCGTTCGCCGCGGCGGTCTCGCGCGAGGACATCACCCGCGGCGCCGAGTTGCTGGAGCTCGACCTCAACGACCACATCGCCCACGTCATCGAGGCCATGCAATCGGCGGCCGACGCCCTCGGTCTGAGCGCCGATGCAACGGGTCAGAACGCAGAGCAGCGGGGTGCGTGACAGATTCGGCAGGCCATCGTGGGGTGCCCCGTTCTTCGCTCCCTTTCGCGGAGCGCGAGAGGGAGCGAAGGGCGGGGGACCGAATCGCGCTGCGAAGGACGCTTCATCGTCCGTTCCGTCCCCCGCCCAAACTGTCACGCACCCCGCCTGGCGTTCCGCGGCGCCGTCACGTTGACTTGCCTTCAGCGGGTTGCGAGAATCGTGGGTTGGTTGAATGCTACGTGATGCAGACAGGCGGAGTAGATCATGATCAAGGCAGGAGAGTTGCGGAAGGGTAGGACGGTTATCTATGAGGACCAGCTGTACGTCGTCCATGACTCGCAGCACGTCGCCAAAGGCAACAAGCGCAGCTACATGCAGGCCAAGCTCAAGAACCTGCAGTCGGGGCAGCTCCTCGACGTGCGGTTCCGCGTGGACGACCAGCTCGATACGCCGTTCATGGAGTCCAAGGAGATGGAGTTCCTCTACGAGGACGGGCAGAGCCTGGTGCTGATGGACACGGAGACGTACGAGCAGATGTCGCTGGAGAAGGAACTGATCGGCGATGCGATCGTGTTCCTGAAACCCAACGAGCGGCTGACCTGCCAGATGTACGAGGGCAAGGTGGTGACGGCCGAGCTGCCCAACGTCGTAGAGTTGGAGGTCAGCGACGCCCCGCCGGTGGTGAAGGGGGCGACGGCCACCAACCAAAACAAGGAGGCGGTGCTGGAGACGGGGGCCAGAGTCAAGGTGCCGCCCTTCATCGAGATCGGCGAGCGGGTCCGCGTGGACACGCGGAGCGGCGAGTACGTCGAGCGGGCGAAATAGCATCGCTTTGCCAAGGTAACCGCCACCTGCGCGGGTGACGGGAATCCGAGGCGCATGGCCGAGCGGGATGTCGAGGGTTCAGGGATTAGGGTCTAGTAGGAGGCAATCCGGCAGCATCTCTCAGACCCTAGCCCCTGAGCCCTGAGCCCTGAACCCTTTCGCTCGACCGAGCGGTTGATGCCGGTTCCGAGATCCCGCGAGCCCCCGGCAGGCGACTGCCAAGTGACTACACACGTGAGCGTGACGCGTGCCTGATTCGATCGGTCAACTATCTCGATACCAGACCAGCCCGTGGGGCGAGCTGCTGAGCCGGGCGAAGATCCGATGGATCTCGGGCCTGTCAGCGGCGATGGCCACGGCGTTGCTCTTGGCGCTGGGCGTGGCGACGGCGTTGGCGTACGCATCAGGTGAGTCAGGCGCCCTGGCGGCGCAGCGCAGCACGTTGGGGATGGCGCTGAGCATCTGGGTGGTCCCGTGGTTGTTCATCAACGGGTTTGCCCTGTATCGCTGCCTGCCGAGCCGGAATGACCGGCTGGTTCTGCAACTGCGACGGTGGGTCCGCAGCGACGTCGATCCGCTCGAGAAGGACCTCGTGGACCTCAGCGACGGCGAGCTCCTGGACCGGGCCGACGTGCTACGGGCGCGGGTCCGGGAGGCCATCGGATCGTTGGACCGGTGGTGGGCGGGCCTGACGCTGGAGGACCGCGCCGAGGAGTACTACTGCAAGGAATACCGACGGCGGATGCGGACGTTCCTGGAGGCGTGCGAATCCGACGGGATCCTGGCCGAGGCCTTCGCGCAGGTTCGCGAGGCCTCGCGTCGCGCCCAGGACCACCGCCAGTTCGAGTGTCAGATCATCGGCGGCAAGATCCTCAACGACGGCAAGATCGCCGAGATGAAGACCGGCGAGGGTAAGACGATCGTCTGTTATCTGGCCGCGTATCTGCACGTGCTCGCCGGTCGGAAGGTCCACATCGTCACGCACAACGACTTCTTGGTGAAACGCGACGCGGAGTTCGCCCAACCCATCTTCGAGCTGCTGGGTGTGACGGTGGGCTATCTCCAGGCCGGCATGGGCACGTGGGGCGAGGAGGCCGAAGAGCGGCGCGAGGCCTACGACTGCGACATCACCTACGGCCAGAACAGCGAGTTCGGATTCGACTACCTCCGCGACAACATGAAGATGACGCGTGAGGATCAGGTGCAAGGCCGCCTCGACTACGCCATCATCGACGAGGTGGACAGCATCCTGATCGACGAGGCCCGCACGCCGCTGATCATCTCGGGTGAGGCCCGGGACGACCCGATGCAGTACAAGCAGATGGATCAGATCGCCCGCAAGCTGATCCAGATGCAGAGGCAGACGCAGAAGGAGACGGCCGCCCGCATCAAGGCCTGGGGAGACAGCCCTCCCGAGGAGCTGACCAAGAACCAGAAGTTCGATCAGGCCGTCAAGAAGTTCGGCACCGACCCGGACTGGGTCGACCACGACGAGGGCGAGGCCATCGGGCACCGCCACTTCTACAAGGTCGAGAAGGACCGGAAGAGCGCCAGCCTGCTGGACGAGGGCGAGGTGATTGTCCAGAGCGAGTTGGGGCTGGGCAGCCTGTCGGACGTGTCGAACACGCACGTGCGCCATTTGATGGAGAACGCGATCCGCGCGCACGTGGTGTACGAGCGGGACAAGGAGTACGTGGTCAGCCCGCAGCGGGAGATCATCATCGTCGACGAGTTCACCGGGCGTCTGCAGCACGGCCGGCAGTGGTCGGAAGGGCTGCACCAGGCCATCGAGGCCAAGGAAGGCGTGCCGGTCAAGAAGCAGACGCAGACGGTGGCGACGGTCACCATCCAGAACTTCTTCAAGCTGTACCTCGAGCTGGCGGGCATGACCGGAACGGCCATGACCGAGTCCGAGGAGTTCATGAAGATCTACGAGCTGGAGGTGATGGCCGTCCCGACGAACCGGCCGGTGAACCGGCCCGACCACAACGACCGGATCTACCGCAGCGTGGACGCCAAGTACGAGGCCATCGTCGAGGAGATCCACCAGGTGCATCAGCGGGGCCGTCCCCGGGACCCGTGGCTGTTGTCTGACGTGCTGCGGGCGCTGAAGGACCTCCGCTCGGCGCGAGGGGAGGCGGTGGGGGACATCAACGCGGCGTTGAAAGCGTGGGATCAGGGCGAAGGCTCAGACGAGCAGCTGGAGACCATCTACGACGAGATCATGGGCTCGCTGGCGACCGGCCGGCCGATCCTGGTCGGCACGACCAGCGTCGAGAACAGCGAGAAGCTGTCCGGGCTGCTGACGCGGACGTACGGCATCGACCACGAGGTGCTCAACGCCAAGAACCACGCCCGTGAGGCGGATATCGTCGCCGTGGCCGGCCACCGTCACGCGTCCAAGCGGGGCAAGCAGCGTTTGCCCGAGGGCAACGTGACCATCGCGACGAACATGGCCGGTCGGGGGACGGACATCAAGCTCGAGGCCGGCGTGGTCAACGACGACTGCATCGGCCGGCTGGAGTTCGACGAGGGCGGCTATGAGCGGATCGTCGCCCGACAAGACCCGGACGAACGCCGGGCCACCAAGTGCTGCATCCACTGCGACGAATACGATCCCAAGACCAACTGCGCCCACTGCTTCAAGACGAAGGTGGATTCGCGCTTCCCCGTGCTGGGCCGGCGGATCTGCGCCCTGAACTCGCCCTGCGGGCTGCACATCGTCGGGACCGAGCGCCACGAGGCCAGGCGGATCGACAACCAGCTCCGCGGCCGGTCCGGCCGGCAGGGCGATCCGGGCAGCAGCCGGTTCTTTCTGTCGCTGCAGGACGACCTGATGCGTCTGTTCATGGGCGACAAGATGATCGCGCTGCTGGAGCGTCTGGGGATGACGGGCGGCGCGGCTTTGGACGACAAACCCGTCAGCAAGGCCATCGAACGGGCGCAGAAGAAGGTCGAGGAGCGCAACTTCGCGATGCGCAAGCAGCTCCTCGAATACGACGAGGTCTGGGACCACCAGCGGCGCGACTTCTACAAGCGCCGCCAACGCGTGCTGGAGGGCGATCGTCTCGAGGAGCTGATTTGGGGGATGATCGATGAGACGGTCGAGCAGGCGGCCGAGACGTTCCTGGACGCCGACTTCCAGCGCCAGACCGTGGCGCAGTGGGCCCAGCAGCAACTGGGGATTCCCATCGACGCGACCCGGGTCGAGGTGGACGATATCCAGATCGCCGCCGAGAGCATCCGCGATCAGGCGCGGGAGGAAGCCCGCACCACGATCTCGCGAACCGTGGGCGAGTACGTCGACCCCGACATGGACCGCAGCGAGTGGGACTTCCGCGGGCTGGGCAAGTGGGCGGGCCGATACGGCGTCAGCATCAGTCAGAACCAGCTGAAGCGGATGGACCCGGCCGACATCGAAGAGCTGATCTTGGCGGCCGCGTCCAAGCAGATCGAGAAGGTCGATCTGTCCGCGGCCGAGCCGCTGCTAGCGCCGACGTATCCGCTGGCGCGTCTGGCGGAATGGGCGCGGCTCCAGTTCGGCGTAGAGATCAGCGAGGAAGACCTGTCGGCCACGGAGACCGACGCCACCGTCCGCACGCTGACCGGGACGATCCGCGAAGCCTACCAGCGCCGCGAGGTGACTTACCCGGTCCAGGAGCTGATCGACGCCACGTTGGGCCCCGACGCCATCGGGGACGGCGCGTACGCGGCGGATCGCATCGTCCGATGGGTCAACGGCAAGTTCAACCTCGATTGGGGATTGGAGGACGTCCAGGGCAAGAGCCCCCGTCAGATCTACGAGCAGCTCGTCGCACTCAACGAGGAATGGATGACGAACGGCCGGCTGGTGGAGGAGGTCGACCGGGCCGTCTCGGAACACCAGGGGGACGACCTGATCGCCTGGGCGCGGCAGCGATTCGGCGCGGTGCTGGAGAATGACGACGAGCTGGTCGACGGCGAGAACGGCAACGAGCGCGAGGTGTTGCTGAGGCTCGGCCGTCGGCTGCTGCGGTATGAGCTGACCCGACTGGAGCAGGTGGTCCTGATCTCGGCGCTGGACGACGAGTGGAAGGACCACATGTACGAGATGGACCTGCTCAAGTCGGCCATCGGGCTTCGGGGCTACGCCGAGAAGGACCCGAAGGTCGAGTACAAGCGCGAAGGCATGCGGATGTACGGTGAGATGATGGATCGCCTTCGCGAGCGGGTCACGCAGACGATCTTCCGCGCCCGGCTGGGCGGGGGCGTGTCGAGCGTCTATCGCGGCATCGAGGCCCGCCACGACGAGTCCACGAACGTCGGCTTCAGCGAAGAGCAGATCGAAGGGCTGGATCCCCAAGGCGAAGCCGCCCGGCCCCAGACCTTCCGACGCGAGCAACCGAAGGTCGGCCGAAACGACCCCTGCCCCTGCGGCAGCGGCAAGAAGTACAAGAAGTGCTGCGGGAAGTGAGGACGGCGGCGTTTTGGTCTGCTGAGAGAAACGGAACGTCCCTCCTTCGGAGTGCGTTATGGGCAAGGACAGCGGTTGGTTTCGTGAGCGGTTTCTGGGCAAGAAGCGCAAAGAGGAGCAGCACGCCAAGATGCTGCCCACCGACGATGATGTGCCACTACCGCCCCCCGTCGAGCCCATCAAGGGCGAGCAGGGCAAGCTCCGGCGCAACGATCCGTGCCCGCTCGGCAAGACCGGGCCGGGGGGCAAGGTCCTGAAGTTCAAGCAGTGCTGCGGCAAGGCCGGTCACCACCACTGCGTCGAGCTCGAGAAGCAGCAGAGGGGAAAGACGTAGGCCCCCCACACCAGGAGCACCCCCCCTGCCGCAAGACGATCACTTGGGACGGATCACCAGCCGACGTTCAACTGGTCGGCCGGTGGGCGCGACGGTCAGGCGTCCGTTCCGGTCGCCAGACGCGATCGGTTCAAAGCCATGCCCCCGCCCGCGGGGATGGAGCGTCACCTCGAACCCGTCGGGGTACCAGTTCGCCGGGACGTAGATGCGACTGGGTTCCTTGACGGCCGGGTCCTCCTTCCAGACGCACTCGAACACGCCGGTCTCCGGGTCCAGGCGGTACCGCAGGATCGTCCCCGCCACGGCCGACGGCACCGGCCGCTGGAGCATCTTGAAGAACGGTCGCTTCTCGAGATGCTTGCTGAAATACCAGTAGGTGTTGCTGGCCAGCGTGGCCTCGATCTGGCGGACGTTGATCCGTGCGGCCTCGAGGTGTTTCGGCTCGACGTTGAGGGCCCCCCATTCGCCGATCAGCATTGGCGCGTTCAGGCGTCGCGCCGTGGACAGATGCCGCTGGTAGATCATCTCGGTCCGCTGTGCGTTGACCGGACCGGCCCCGCGGACGTCGGTCACGAGATCGTAGGCGTGCGGGGAGATCGCCACCAGCGGGTCGGGCTTGCCGTCCGGGCCGAGGACGGGCGGAAGCGCGCTGCCCACCCCTTGGTTCGACGAGACGCACGGCGCAACGAACAGGATGTGCCGCCGATCCACCTGCCGGATCGCCCTGGCCACGCGGCGGTACATCGGCGCGAGCTTGTCTCGCTCGAACCGCTGGAAGATCGGCTCGGCGGCGGCGATGTAAGAACGGTACACGTCGAGGTCCGCCATCCGGTCGAAGACCTCGCCGCGGCGGTTCGGGTCCTTCAGCAACACGCCCAGCTCGAACAGCCCGCCGGCCGGATCGTCGGGGACCATGATCTCGGCCATTCTCGGGATCATCTTCGCCTGGACCCGCAACATCTCCGTGCCGGGGATCGGCTCGTTGAGCACGTCGTAGCCGACGATGGCGGGCTCGTCGGCGTAGCGTCTGGCCACGTGCTGCCAGGCGAGCGCGAACCGGTCCTGGATGCCCACACCGTCGGGACCGGGCTTGTTGGCCCAGAAGCTATCGAAGGCCGTCTGCACCATCGGGCTGACCATGTAGCCGTCGCTCCACACCTGACCCAGCTTGCGGTGAGGCCGGCCCTAGTCGAGCGTCGCCCAGACCGGTGCCCCGTCGCCGCCGGGCTTCTCGCCCCACAGGTCCTGGTGCATGTCGACCAGGACGTACAATCCGTTCGCCTTGGCCCAGGCGATCCGCTTGTCGATCCGGCGGAGATAGTCCTCGTCATACGATCCGCACTCCGGCTCGATGGCGGCCCAGATGATCAGCAGCCGGACGCAGTTGAACCCCCACGCCCGCATCCGAGCGAAGTCCGCGGGCTCATGCCAGCTGACGTAGTTCGTCTTCTTGTGCTTCGCGCCGATGTTGACGCCGTGCAGGATGACGTGCCGGCCCGCCGGATCGACGAAACGCCCGTCCCTCACCGACAGGAATTCCCCCGTCGCCCGAGCGATGCCGGTGCTGGCCACCACCACCCCGACCGCCGCGAACGCCGCGCCGAATCTGCGCATGGTCGAGACCTCCCTATCGATCCTGTCTGGGCGTCATGGTCGGCAAGTGCCCACTGGCGGACAAGCCGCCGGTGCCACTCCGCACTCACTGCCGAACGTTCGGCGTGACCCTTCGCGGGCGACGGGCCGGGATCCTGCCCGACGTCGACGCGGCTTGCTTGACGCGCGCCCGTAGGTTGTCCAGCACGTTCATGAAGTTGATGTAAGAATCGTACGGCGACTCGTAGGGGTTGAAGTACTTGTGCACGTCGCCGTCCTCGAAGTACTTCGTGCACATGTAGTAGAAGTGGTCGGAGATCTGCAGCATCCGCCAATCCCGCAGGATCTCCGGATCGCCGGAGGCCTTCACGTCCGCCTCCAACCGGTACAGCTCGTGCAGCGCGTTCGACTGCATGGCGTTGCCCAACCAGGCGGACAGGTCGCGTTCGGTGTCGGCCCAACTGATCATGTGGGGCACGTCGAATTCGCCGGATACCTCGTAGCGGTCGATGGCCTCGCGGGGGGTCACGAAGTCGTTCTCGGTCTGGCTGAAGACCTCCTCGGGCAGCTTGCGCATGAAGTCGAAGATACCCGTGTCCGCCCACTGATGCTCCCCGAACGTCTCGTAATCCATGAAGAGGTTGACGGTGTACCCGTTCCCGTTGACCTGATTGACCCAGCGGGAGAACTTCTCGGCCGTCATCGGCCACTCGGGCCATGCCCGATTGCCGAACCGAAACGCGATGTCGTCGCTCAGCCGATAGTGCTTGAGCATGACCACCAGGTCCCTGCACTTCGGGGGGTGGTACAGGTAGGCGGGGCTCCGATAGCCGAGGATGTGGTCGGCGCCTTCGGCCAGGATGCCCCGGAACCCCATCTGGGCGACGAACTGGGCCAGGTCGTTGTTGTAGATCAGCTCGGTGTTTCGGAAGACCGTCGGCTCGTACCCGAACGTCTCCCGCAACCGCTTTCGTTGCATGTCGACCTGAACGGCGAACTCGTCCCGGCTGTACAGGAACGCCAGCGAGTGGTAGTAGGTCTCGGCCACGAATTCCACACAGCCCGTCTGGGCCAGCTCGATGAAGCTGTCCAGGACCTCCGGCAGGTACTCGGCCATCTGATCGAGGATCACGCCCGTGACCGAGAAGGCCACCTTGAACCGCCCGTCATGCTGCCGGATCAGGTCCAACAGCGTCTGGTTGGCCGGCAGGTAACACTTCTGGCCGACCTTGTGGAGGATCTCGCGGTTCTTGTAGTCCCAGAAGTAGTTGCTCTCCGAATCGAAGATGCTGTACCGCCGCAGCCTGTAGGGCTGGTGGACATGGAAGTAGAAACAGATCGAGGCCATATCGGAATCAATTCCCCTATCGCAAGGGCGCGCCCTTGGTCGGCAGGACCCTGAGGCGGTGCCGCACCCCAGACGAGATCGGCCCGCCAGCTTCAGTCTACGCGGCCGGGCCCGCGGAGGCAACCGATCCAGGTTGGGCGGCAAGCTTGTCTGATCGCGCTTGCCGACGGACAGGCCGCCGGGGACACCCGCTCGACCCGCCCTGCCGGGAATGCCCTTGACGTGCCACGCCTGCCGTGTCACAAGGATCGCAGCGCCGCGACGCCCCGCAAGTCACGCAAGGGGCGCCGGTTGGATCGGACGAATCGAACGAAGGGGACCCGCAGATGCTCGAGGAATTGTCGAAGGCACGTCGGGGCCGCAGCAAGCGGCAGAGCAGCTGGGATCGCACCGGTCGGAATCGGGACTGTCTGACCATCCCGGCCGGCAAGACCCGCGTCATCGCCAGCATCAAGGGCGCGGGCGTGGTTCGGCATATCTGGGTGACCATCGCCTGCCAGGCCGAGCACTACCTCCGCAAGATCCTCCTGCGGGCCTACTGGGACGGTGCGGACACCCCGTCCGTCGAGGTGCCGATCGGCGATTTCTTCGGCGTGGGCCACGCGTGCGTCAACAGCTACTCGTGCGCCGTGCTGAACATGTCGAGCCGCGCCAGCGGGCCCGGCAACGCAGCCATGAACTGCTACTTCCCCATGCCCTTCGCCAAAGGTGCGCGGTTCGAGGTCGTCAACGAATGCCAGGCCGAGCCGATCCGCTCGTTCTACTACTACATCGACTACGACGAACTGGACGCGTTGGCCGACGACGAGCTTCGCTTCCACGCGACGTGGCGGCGCGAGTGCCCGTGCGACGGATGGGTGGCCAACAAACCCGGCCTGCAGACCGAGTCCGTCGACGACAGCGGGCGGGCCGCCAACCTCACCGATGAGGGCAACTACCTGTTCGTCCAGACACGCGGCCGGGGGCACTTCGTCGGCGTGAACCTCTCGATCCACAACCTGTGCAGCGGGTGGTGGGGCGAGGGCGACGACATGTTCATGATCGATGGCGCCAAGTGGCCGCCCGACATGCACGGCACGGGCAGCGAGGACTACTTCGGTCACGCCTGGGGCATGCAGCCGCAGAACGCCTTCATCTACAACGGCGTGAGCTATCACCGACCCGGCACCGTTCGCGCGTACAACGAGCGGATCACGGTGTATCGCTATCATCTCGCCGACCCGGTCGTCTTTGCCAGGAGTCTGCGTGCGTCGATCGAACACGGTCACGCCAACACGCACAGCAACGACTACAGCAGCACGGCCTACTGGTACCTCGACCGCATCCAGAGGCCGCCCAAGATGCCGCCGATGCCCAAGCGCCTGCCGCTGCCCGATCAGACGCTGGGCCCCGTCCCCCTGCCCGGCCCGAGCAAGACCCGCAAGGACGTCCGCCGCGAGTACGCCAAGGGCCTGGCCGGACCTAAGCGAGCCCGGAAGCGGAAGTAGGGGGACGGGACATCGGCGCGGAGTGTGAGGGACGATATGCGAGCGGCCAAGGGCAGGCAGGATAGAGACGCTTTCGCTGGCACAGTCTCGCGCGCGAATAGCTCGCACGCGGCATCGCCGATGCGACGTGTCCGGGTCGGTTTGCCAGCCGGCTTCAGCCGGCGCCACCGTTAGGCACGGGCTTCAGTCCGTGCAGAGCAGGCGGTCCCACCCCCGACTCCCCCCTCCCCCAAAGCCGGTCTAAGCCGGCTTGGGGGAGGGGGGAGTCGGGGGCATCGCAGACACACACGGGGCTAAGGCCCGTGCCTAGCGGAGGAGCCGGCCGAAGGCCGGCAGAAGCCTTGTCGGCCCCGACGCGTTTGAGCGGTGTTCGGGACGTCGCGGTCTTCGGAATCATGTACTGGCAGGTCCTTTTGCCTCCGATCAGCGTGCCGAGCCGAGCGACCCATGCGCACCGCATGCGCCCGGCCCAAGCGCTGTTGTGCTGGGCCGTGACGGGGATCGTCCTGAGTTTCCTGTGGGCGGGCGCAACAGCAGCGGCCCACGAGCAGCTGTCCGCCATCGCGCGCGGATTCGACCCGGTGACGTCCAGAGCCGCCGCCAGTCAACCTGCATCCTCAAAACTGGCCATATCGAGCGCCTTCGAGTGGTCGTCGATGAAGCGCTACTTCGCGTCGGCATTTCCCTGGACGCTGTTGAACTACACTTCCGCGTCTGTGCTTTCCCTGTTGGGGACGCTTGTCGTGGTCAGCCGGAAACTAGGAAGGGAGCACGGAGATGGGCAGCCATCCACGGCGCTGGCGCCTGGTGTCAAGATAGGAGCCGCCAAAGCCACCGCGGTCTCGACGTCTCCGCTTCTGTGGGCGGCAATCGTGTCGGCCCCGCTGATGTTCGGCCTGGTCTTCGTGTCAGATCCTGTGCTAATGAGCAAGCTGTTATCACGGCCTTTCCTGTTTCCACCCACCATCCCCTTCGCGGTCGTGGCGTTGGGGTTTCTGTGGACGCTCGTCTTCTCCGTGCTGTGCGGACTTCGGATCGCGCGGCATCTGCGCCGGATCCGATGCATCTCGTGCGGATACGACCTGAAGGGCACGCCGGGCGATCGCTGCTCCGAGTGTGGGATGGACCTCGAGATCGTCTCTGACGAATGACCCGAAGCACGCACGCAGAACGGGCGCCCCTCCGTTTCAGCGGCGGGGGGCGCGAATCGGACGGGCATTCATGGGGTCCGTGACACCTCCGGAAGCCCCATCAGAGACGCGACCGTCAGGGAGCGTTCACGCCAGCGGCCACGCTGGCGTGCCCGGGCTGCATACACCGGACGCGACAGCAGATCCACCGCGGCTCGCGTCATTCGCCGTGCGGGTCAGATCGATCCAGGCGGAATCGGTCTGACGGAACGCTCCCTCACGGTCGCGTCTCTGATGCGGGGTGCGTCTTTGATCCGTCCATACACGAAGGTCGTGCAATGTCCCCCCCCGCCAGTGCGTCATCCGCTCACGCCGATTCTGTCACGGACCCGCATTCATGTCTCCCCCGCTGAATAAGTGGCACGCCCCCCCGTGCAGACGTTACACTGAAGGACCGTGCGAGATCAGGCGCCGCAGCTACGCCGGGCACGCAGCATGAGCATCTTACCCATAGATCCCACGGGCGAGACGCCCGTGCCACACTGGCGCGGATTCAAGCACGGTCATGTAGTGCACGTGATATGGATCGACCGGTTTGATGCAAGAGGGTGCTTCCATGACCACAACCGCGACGGACCTGACGAGCTACGTCGAATCGCTGTGCACAAACGCGCTGCGAGCGAGTCGATCGCTGGCGACGCTGTCGGGGCGGACGCGCGATGGCGCGCTGATGGCGATGGCGCGGACGATGCGCGAGCGATCGGCCGTCATCGCCGAGGCCAACGCCAAGGATCTGGCCGCCGCACGCGAGGGCAATCTGCCCGACGCGATGGTCGACCGGCTGACCCTGGATGAGGCCAAGATCGACAAGGTGGCCCGGGCCGTCGAGGAGGTCGCCGCCCAGCCCGATCCGGTAGGCCAGACGATCTCGGCCTACAACACGCCGTCCGGCCTGCGGGTCGAGCGGCGCCGCGTCCCGTTGGGCGTGGTGGCCATGATCTACGAGGCGCGCCCGGAGGTGACCAGCGACGCGGCCAGTCTGTGCATCAAGAGCGGTAACGCCGTCATCCTCCGCGGCGGCAAGGAGTCGATCCACAGCAACTGTGCGATCGGACGGGTCATCAGCGAGGCGCTCGACGCCGCCGGTCTCGACCCGAAATCCGTCCAGGTCGTCGAGACCATCGACCGCGCGCTCGTGCCGATCCTGGTCAAACAGAACGACTACATCAGCGTAGTCGTCCCCCGCGGCGGCGAGGGCCTGATCCGCGCCGTCGCAGCGGAGGCGACCGTGCCGGTGCTCAAGCACTTCACCGGCAACTGCCACGTCTACGTCGACCGGCTGTGTCCGTACGACATGGCCGAGAAAGTCGTCCTGAACTCGAAGCTGCAGCGCGTCAGCGTCTGCAACGCGGCCGAGACGATCCTATTCGATAGCGTCATCGCCGCCGACTACCTGCCCAAGATCGGCCGGAAGCTCCTCGAGGCCGGCTGCGAGATCCGCGGCTGTCCGCGGACCTGCGAGCTGTTGCCCGACGCGAAACCCGCCGTCGACCAGGACTGGTATGAGGAGTACTTGGACCTGATCGTGGCCTGCAAGGTCGTCGACGACGTCGACGCCGCCATCGACCACATCAACACGTACGGCTCGCACCACACCGACGCGATCCTGACGACGGACATCGCGACGGCCGACCGCTTCGTCGCCGCCGTCGATTCGTCGAGCGTCATGGTCAACTGTTCGACGCGGCTGAGCGACGGCGGGGTCTACGGTTTGGGCGCCGAGATCGGCATCAGCACCGACAAGCTCCACGCCCGAGGCCCCATGGGCGCCGCCGACCTGACAACCTACAAGTACATCTGCACGGCGGATGGGATGATTCGGACGTAGGTTGGCCTGCCCTGGTGCCGGAAGGTGCGTCAAACCTCGCCCAACGCAATGCCCCTCTTGTCACTGAGGCATGCGAAGGCCTCGTGACTGTCGTCGACCCCACGCACCCGCTTTATGGCAAAACGCTGAAGCTTTCTGGCAT
>Ga0180432_10003865_pt1 | contig 21007 bp, 16 predicted proteins | sample SS_ome_10_FD_132414 | JGI IMG/M metagenome (GOLD analysis project Ga0180432, IMG submission 132414) | Hypersaline lake sediment archaeal communities from the Salton Sea, California, USA - SS_1_MS_2 metaG | ecosystem: Environmental > Aquatic > Non-marine Saline and Alkaline > Hypersaline >...
CGTGCGTGCGACGGCCGTCTCGATCTTGCTCGCCTTCTCCGGCTCGCCGAGGTAGTCGAGCATCATCTTCGCCGAACGGATCGTGGCGATCGGGTTGACCTTGTTCTGGCCGACGTACTTCGGCGCCGACCCGTGCGTCGGCTCGAAGATCGCGTAGTCGTCGCCGAGATTCCCCGCGCACGCGAAGCCGAGCCCGCCGACGATCTGCGCTGCCAGGTCGGACAGGATGTCGCCGAACATGTTCGAGCTCACAAGGACACCGTAGTCCTGCGGGTTCTTGACGAGCCACATGCACATCGCGTCGATGTTCGTCTCCCAGAGCTCGATCCCCGCGTACTCCTTCACCATCGCGCGCGCCTCGCGAACCATCAAGCCGGAGGTCTCACGGATGACGTTCGGCTTCTCGACGACGCTCACGGTCGGATAGCCACGCTTCTTCGCGTATTCGAACGCGCTTCGGAGGACGGCACGGCAGCCGCGCCGGCTGAAGATCCGGGTCGAAATCGCCAGGTCGTCGTTCGCGACGTCGGCGAACAGCTTCATCTTCGGGTGCGTGTCGAACGCGGCGCGCACGTTCTCCGGAACCGGATGCCACTCGACGCCGCAGTAGAGCCCCTCGGTGTTCTCACGGAAGACGACGAGGTCGATGTCGTCGCGCAAGTTGAGCGGATTCCCCGCGTAGGCCTTGCACGGACGCAGGTTCGTGTGCAGGTTGAGCAACTGACGAAGGCCGACGATCGGACTCGAATAGACGAAGCCCTTGTCACGGAGCTTCGGGTCGAGCTCGGCCGCAGCTTCGTCCTTCGGCTTCGACGTGATCGCCCCGAACAAGCAGCAGTCCGTCCTTCTCAGAAGGTCGACCGTCCGTTCCGGAAGCGGGTTTCCCTCGCTCTTCCAGAATTCCCATCCGATGTCCCCGTACTCGTACTCCGCCTCGAAGCCGATCGCATCGAGGACGCCCTTGGCCGCTTCCAACACGTCGGCGCCGACGCCGTCGCCGGGCAAGAGCGCGATCTTGTGGCTCATGCAACCCCTCCCGCATTCTCGTAGGCTGGCCGGAATTATATCGGTCCCGTCGGGCCGTTCATACTGCCGAGCCTCGTCGCGGCCCAGAGTCGTTCTAGTAGACCGCGACTGCGAATTCGAGGACCTGTTCCGGCTCGACGGACTCCCACGGCCGGCGGTAGACGAACCGGAACGACTGAGGACCGGTGTCGACCGCCTCGTAGCGGAAGAGGAACGTCCCGCCGAAGCCGACCATCTCGAGCGGGTGCGGCTTCGCTCGGTATTCCGGCTCCTCGGTCTCCCGAAGAACCGCGTATTCATAGAGCAAGGCGTTCTCCCACGCGAAGCCGGTCGTCGCGTTGCCCGCGAGCGCGACCATCAACCGGTCGCCGCGTCGCAGGGTGATCTCCCCGCCGGCGTCGTCCTCCGTGATCAGTCGGTAGACACGGAGCTCGAGCCCGCAGACCGACGCACTCGCCGAGAACCGTCCGAAGCGCGCGACCTGCTGAGTGGGCACGACCTCGGCGGAGGCTGAGAACGCGCCGGCGCTCGTCTCGACGAGGATCGTGTACGCCCCCTCGGGAAGCGGCTCGTCCCCTTCGCCCCGGGCGAGGGAGATCTGGCCGAGCCATTCGATTGCGTCGACGGGGGTATCGAGCGGTTCTTCCCGAATCGTCTCGCCGAAGCCGTCGAGGAGCGTCACCGCGCGAACCCAGACCGGATCGCACAAGCAGACGCAGGGATCGCTCCGCACGATCTCGAGCGCCAGGCGGGCCCCGCGCTCGACGACGAAGGTCCCGACGGAGACGCGCAAGCCCTCCTCTTCGATCGGAGCGGCGGCCCCCGCCGATGCCGTCGCGGCTGTCTTCCCGCCGACCGCGCCGGCGACAATCATCACCCCACAGAGAACGATCGAGAAAAGCCGGAACCTCTTCATCGCCATCCGCATCACCTCCGTCCCGTGGCGAGCCATCGGGCGAGTCTCGGCAGGATCGTACCGCGAGCGCGCACACAGCGGAACCCCTCCGTCCGACCTCCGGACTCCGCAGCTCGCAGGCAGATTCGTTGATCGAAGTCGCGACGCCTCCTATCCTCTCCTCATGCAGAAGCGGATCCTCGTGCTCGATAACTCGACCGACCGATCGATCTACCGCCCGGCCGAGGAGTGGTCGCGCCACTTCGGCGACGTGCCGTTCGATGCCGTCCACGTCCCTTCGAATGAACCGATCCCGCCGCTCGCGCACTACACGCACCTTCTAATTACCGGTTCGAACGCGAGGTTCTCCCGTCCCGAAGCGTGGTTCGGCGTGGAGGCCGACGCCGTGCGCCACGCCGTGGAGCGAGGCCTCGCGGTCCTTGGAAGCTGTTTCGGCCACCAGATGCTGGCGTGGGCACTCTCCGGCCCCGAGCACGTCCGAAGCGCACCGATCCCGGAGCTCGGCTGGGTAGCGATCGATATTGTGGCTTCGGATCCGCTGGTCTCCGATCTTCCGAACCCTTGGCACGCATTCGCCGCCCATCTTGACGAAGTGGCCGACCTGCCGGACCCGTGGCACCCCCTCGCGTCGACCGACGCCTGCGCGGTGCAAGCGATGCGCTACGGGGACCACCCAGTGTGGGGGATCCAGCCGCATCCCGAGACCACGCCGGAGGAAGCAAGATTCCAGATGAGGGCAGCGCTTGAGGAGTATCCCGAGTTCGCCCGGGAGATCAGGGAAGCGATCGAATCCCCCGTCCGCGACGACCGCACGGCTCCGCAGCTGATCGCCGCACTCCTCCGATCCTGTCCGCGCCCGTGAGTCGACCACACGAAGCCGATCGAGCAAGCGAAGGGGGCGCGTGAAACCGCGCCCCCTTCTGGGCAGGGCCAGCGCTAGGAAGGTCTGCCGCGCATGGCCGGTGGGTTCTCTTCTTCCGTCTCCGAGAACATGTGGGGGTAGGCGAACGCCCGCGGGGCGAGGAAGTTCTCCTTGATCGTCCGCGGGGTTACCCAGTTCAGCAGGTTGAGTACCGACCCGGCCTTGTCGTTCGTCCCCGAGGCGCGTGAGCCGCCGAACGGCTGCTGGCCGACGACGGCCCCGGTCGGCTTGTCGTTGATGTAGAAGTTCCCCGCGGCGTGTACGAGCGCCTCCGTCGCCTCGGCGATCGCGCGTCGGTCGCGGGCGAAGATCGTACCGGTCAGTCCGTACGGCGACGTTTCGTCACAAAGACGTAGCGTCTCGGAGAAGTGATCGTCGGAGTAGACGAAGATCGTCATCACGGGGCCGAAGATCTCCTCCTGCATCGTCTTGAACTTCGGATTCGTCGTCAGGATGATCGTCGGCTCGATGAAGTAGCCGATCGAGTCGTCGCAGCCGCCTCCGGTCACAAGTTCAGCGTCCGGCGCGTTCCGCGCGTACTCGATGTACTGCGAGATCGAGTCGAACGCCGCTCGGTCGATCACCGCTCCCATGAAGCTCGAGAAGTCCGTCGGCGGGCCGACCCGGATCCGACCGACCGCGCCCACCAGCATCTCGCGGAGCTGACCCCAGAGCGACGCGGGAATGTAGGCCCGCGAGGCGGCGGAGCACTTCTGCCCCTGGAACTCGAACGCGCCGCGGACGATCGCGGTGGCAAGTTCCTCGAGGTCGGCTGAGACGTGAGCGAAGACGAAGTTCTTTCCTCCGGTCTCGCCGACCAGCCTCGGATACGTGCGGTAGCTGTCGATCCGATCGCCGACGCTCTTCCAGAACCACCGAAACACGCCCGTCGAACCGGTGAAGTGGATCCCGGCCAGGTGAGGGCTCGAGAGCACGGCATCGCTCACGGTCGAGCCCGATCCCGGGACCATGTTGATGACGCCGTCGGGGAGGCCTGCCTCCCTGAGGAGTCTCAAGACGTGGTGCGCCACGAACACCGCAGAGGATGCTGGCTTCCAAACCACAACGTTTCCCATGAGGGCCGGGCCCGCGGGGAGGTTGCCCGCCAGCGCAGCGAAGTTGAACGGGCTGACGGCGTACACGAAGCCCTCGAGGGGGCGCTGCTCGAGGCGATTCCAGACAGCTCCGGTCGACTCCGGTTGCTGCCGGTAGATCTCGGTCATGTGGGCAACGCCGAAGCGGAGGAAATCCGTCAGCTCGCAGCCGGCGTCGATCTCCGCTTGGTGGACGGACTTCCCCAGATCGAGCATCGTCGCGGCGTTCATTGTCGCGCGCCACGGACCGCCGAGGCGGTCGGCCGCTCGGTGGAAAATCGCCGCTCGCTCTTCCCACGGCATCGCGGCCCACGACTGCCGAGCCGCGAGCGCCGCCTCCACCGCGGCGCCAGCGACCTCTGCATCAGCTCGGAAGTACCGACCGAGTCGGTGGGCATGATCATGAGGGCAGCGACAGTCGCCGAGCTCGCCCCCCCGAATTTCCTCTCCCCCGATGAAGATCGGGATTTCGATCTCCTGAGCCAGCATCTGGTTCAACCGCCCCTCGATCTCGCGCCGTTCGGGACTTCCCGGCGAGTAGTCTAGGGTTGGTTCGTTCCGGGGTCGCGGAGCTTGCCAGAGGGCGTTTCGCATCCTAGGCCTCCTTCGGGCGCACCGCGATGCCATCGCGAATATGCATCCGGTGCCCGGAAGCCCTGGCGATTCCCGGATCCAGGTTCCTCAACGGTGTCGTCATTGCGGGAGACAGCGTACTCCGACTGTTGACATTTGTCAACAGCCGGGCAGCCTCACCCAATGATGGACGTGCGTTCTTCCTTAATCTAGATCAGAGAATCCCGCGGACAGGCCCTTCCGAACCGGGCGGAGGGTTCCTCCTCAGAGGAGGCTTCCGATGCCCTCGACGATCACGCACCGCCCGGCGAGGAAGTTCAGCGAACCTCAGTAAGACGGCCGGCTCGCACGCGACGAAGGAATCTACGAAATCCGCAAGATCTCCTTCGTCCGGTCGACCTGGTCGACCGTGATGACCACTTGGTGCTTCTCCACCCCCGCGTAGCAGGAGAGAACGTTGATTTGGTCGTGCCGCAGCCGGTCGAGCAGCGTCGCGAGCTCCCCAGGGTGGTTCGGCAGGTCGATGACGAGCGCCTCCCGCTCCTCGAAGTCGATGTTCCTGTCCTTCAGGATCTTGCGCGCCTTCGCGGCGTCGTCGGGGACGATGCTGATGACCCCCTCGTCGAGGACGGTCAGGCCAGCGATCCCATCGATGTTGACGTGCTCTTTTCCCATCGCCGCGGCGATCTCCACCAAGGCGCCAGGGCAGTTGCCCATCAAGAAGGAGAACTCCTTCACACCTCATCACCTCCAGTGACGCCATGCTAGCACGTCGGGCCGGGCGCGGAAAGCCGCCGAGCGTAGACGGGTCATCCCCGGTCGTCGAAATGGGCGAGGGGCCCTGACGGGCCCCTCGCGGTCCGGAGAAAGGGAGGTGCTAAAGCGTAAGCGTCTCGATCAGTTCATGCGTCAGGCTCTCGACGCCGTCTTCGGAGATCTCGATGAACCCGTCGCCGACGGCGATGATCGCCCGGTCGCCGATCGCCAAATGCGGACCGACCCACGGGAGGATCTTCGCCAGCTCGAAGAACGCGTCGCTGTACGCGGCGACTCGGATCGTCTCTTCGTCGACGTACGTGCTGTCCGTCCAGACGCCGTCTCTCAGGTAGTAGGTTCGCCCCTCCACGACGCGCATCCGCTCCGCGTCGACCCCCACCGGCTCGGTCTCCGCTTGCGCCAGCTTCTGTAAACTCGACGCCCCCGTGACGGCGCTCGCCCCCGACTGCGGCGCGACCGCGGCGCGGACGGCGTCGGCCATCTCCTCGTCATCGAGCGTCCCCTCGTCGACGAGGAACGACGTGTACGGCGTGATGATCCCGTACGTCCTGGAGAGCGCGATCACCTCGTCGACCAGCTCGTCGGACTCCCCGTAGAGGCGGATCTGGTTCAGCAGGTGGGCGGTCTTCCTCCCCGCCCAGAGGCGCGGGAGGAACGCCGCCTCGAGGGCGGCCTCGGGGAAGGACTGCACCGTCGTGAACGCGGTCGGAATCCCCTCGACCTGTCCTGACAGGGTGATCCGGCCGTCGCCGGTGCCGCGGTACCGTCCGAGCACGAGAAGCTGCGATCCGCGGAAGAGGTCCGGAAGGACCCGCGGAAGGAGATCGAACGTCTCGATCCCCGCGATCTCGAGCGCCGTGTCGGCGAGGACGGGCGATGCGATCTTCCGGTAGAAGGTCGACAGGGCGACCTCGAGGTTCTCCCCCGGGAGGACGTAGCTCGTCGTCCCTCGATTCTCGGAGGCGAGCTGGTCGAGGAGGACGGTGTTCACGTCGTAGCCGACCCCGAAGACGAAGACGCGCGCCTGGGCCACATTCGACGCGCGCGCGTTCGCGGCGATCGCGACCGGATCCGTCTCCCCCGCGGTCGCCTCGCCGTCGGTCAGGAAGACGAGGAACCGCGGCCGGTCGGTTGGCTCGAACAGCGCGAAAGCGGTCGACAGGGCACCGTCGATGTCGGTTCCGCCGGTCGCGGCGAGCCGCGACGACCAGGCGAGCGCTCGGGAAATCGCGCCCGGAGAGACCGGCTCGAGCGCCGTGCTGTAGGACTTCACATAGTCGGAGAACGCGATCACGGCGAACCGGTCGTCCGGGTTCAGGTTCTCGAGGACGAAGCGGAGCGCCTCCTTCGCTTGCTCGATCTTCTCTCCGCTCATGCTCCCCGACCGGTCGAGCACGAAGACGAGGTCCTTCGGAAGCGCCGCGACGTCGGTCGCCGCCTCCGGCGGAGTCGCGATCAGGAGGAAGAACCCGTCCTCTCCCGGCACGCGGTAGGTGAGGAGGGTCATCCCGAGCTCGTCGGCGGTCACCCCGTAGTAGAGGAGGAAGTCCTGCGTCGGGAGAAGATCGCTCTCCTCGTAGACGCCGGTCGCCGCGAACGGGCCCGTTCGCTCGACCGACATCCGATGCGACGGGGAGTAGACGGCCGACAGGCGGGCGGTCGTCTCGACGTCGATCGAGATCTTGACCCGGCCGAGCGGCCGCGCCGAGAACCGCTCAGTGTCGAGCGGGTAGCGGTACCGGTAAACGCCCCCGTCGGCGACGAGGAGCTCGGTGTAGACGATCTCGATTCGGCGCTCGCCTCCGTCCGGAATCGGGAAGATCCGCGCGGAGAGCGTGTCCCGACCGACGTACTCGAGGAGGGCGGGGTCGATCGCCCGGCGAACGAAGTCCTCGTAGATCGCCCGGGCCGCGTCGGCATCGAGGATCTCCGCCTCGTGCGCCTCGCCGTCGACCCACATCGTGAAGCTCGACACGACCGCTCCCGGAGGAAGAGGGAACAGGTAGCGCCCCTCGACGTCCCGGCCGGTCTCGTTCCGGAAGACCTGGTCGACGCGGGTCGTCACGACGCCGTCCCGGATAGTCACCGAGACGTCGTGATAGACGATCGACAGCCACCCTCGCTCCGGCTCGTCCGGGAGGATGACCCCGTCGGCCAGAGCGTGCAGCCCGACGAAGACGACGAGAAAGCCGAAGACGACGGCGACGAAGTGGACTCTCCTGCGGCGCATGCGTATCCCCTCCGTGAGGTGGCTGGTCGAGATACACGCGAAGCGGGTCTGGGTTCCTTCGCCCGGCCTGCGGGAAGCTCGAGAAGAGGGCCTCAGGGAGCGGGAGATTCGAGCGCGCCAAGATCGAGTAGGTCGGTCCTTCTTCTAGTCAGCAAAACCAGGTTCGTGGACCAGCCCCTTCCCCTTCAGGCCGGAGCGAAGGCCGACGTCGTAGAACCAGAAGTTCCCGCCGGTCCAGTCGGATCGCAGGGCATCGGGGATCTCGCCCACCTGCCAGTAGCCGGGCGGATCCCCGGTCGTCTCGCAGATCACGTAGTAGGCGCCCTGGTACTCGTAGTACCCGACGGCGTAGTCGCGGTCCGCGATGAAGTCCCAGCCGACCGGAACGGCGGAGGCGACGTGCGTCGGGAAGAAGAGGAGATGGGTCGTCTGCACGTACGGCCGGACGATCGAGCAGTAGAGGATCCCCGTGTCCTCGCAGTCGCCGGCGACCTCGACGAGCGTCTCCAGCGGATAGCGCGGCCACTCATCGGGGAGCGAGTCGATCGTGTACGGAATCGCGCCGGTGACGAAGTCGAGCGCGAACTGGAGGAACCCGTAGTAAGCCGAGAGCGTGTCGTCGTAGTACGGGGCGATCGCACCGAGAAGGTTCGTCGACAGGGTCTCGATGAACGCGTCGTCGCCGGCGTCGGTCACGTACCTGTACCAATCGCAGTAGCCGGTGTCCGAGCATCGGAGCCGCGGCACGAGGCCGGTGTAGTACGCGTGGAGCGACTCCGGAACCGCGATCTCCCACGTCCAGGAGGTCCCGTGCGACACCCAGTCGAAGCGCCGATCGATCGTCTCCGTGCCGTAGACGGCAATCGTGACCGAGGCGGAATCCGTCGCGCCGTAGGCATCCTCGACGGTGAGCCGGGCGGTGTACGTCCCCGGAATCGTGTACGTGTGCTCGCAGGTCGCACCCGTCGCTCCCCATCCGTCACCAAAACTCCAATCGAAGGACACGATCCCTTCATCGTCGGAGGACCCAATGGCGGAGAAGTCCACGGTCAGCGGGCACGTGCCCTGCGTCGGCGCGGCCGACGGCGCGGCGACCGGCGGTTCGTTGAACAAGAAGAAACAGCCCGAGAGGAAGGCCATGATCGCGAGGAGAAGCGCAACCCGGATCGGACGCATGCGACATCCTACGACGCGCCCTCCGGAAGCGTCAATCACTCTCTTGCCGTGCCCCGGGCGAAGGACTAGAGTGGAAGAGACCGCAGACGAGGAGGGATGAGCCATGGGGGATAGCGGCCGGTTCTGCCACGAGCGTAGCGGAGCGACGCTCGAGACGCGCGATCTGAGCAAGATCTATCGACTCGGTTCCGAGGATGTCCACGCGCTGCACGGCGTTGATTTCACCGCACGCCAGGGGGATTTCGTCGTCGTCAACGGGCCCTCGGGGAGCGGCAAGACGACGTTCCTCAACCTTCTTTCGGTGATCGATCGGCCGACGGAGGGGGAAGTGCTGATCGGCGGGGAGCCGACGTCGACGAAGTCCGAGAAGGAGCTGTCGCTCCTTCGCCGATCGACGATCGGCCTCGTCTTCCAGACGTTCAACCTGGTCCCCGTCCTGAGCGCTGCGGAGAACGTCGAGTATCCGCTCCTCCTGCAGCAACTCCCGAAGCCGGAGCGACGCAAGCGCGTGGCGGCCCTGCTCGAGGAAGTCGGGCTCGCCGACATGGCCACGCGTCGACCGAACGAACTCTCGGGCGGCCAGCGGCAGCGGGTGGCGGTGGCGCGAGCCCTCGTCGCCGGCCCGAAGATCGTCCTCGCCGACGAGCCGACGGCGAACCTCGATTCGGAGACGGGCGGGCGGGTGATGGAGCTCCTCCGCCGGCTGAACGAGGAGCATTGCGTGACGTTCGTCGTCGTGACGCACGACCCGGCGGTCTCCGCCTACGCCCGGCGGCGGATCCGGATCCTGGACGGGAAGCTCGACGAGGAGGCCGCCGGTGTGGCTCTCGGTACCGCTTCGTAGCCTCTGGCGGAACCGACGCCGGACGCTGCTCTCGATCGCGGTCGTCACGCTCGGCACGGCGATCTCGCTCGTCGTCCTCGGCTTCGTCGAGGACTCGCGCGATCAGCTGAAGCGGACGACCGTCGAGGAGTACGGCAACGTGCAGATCGCGTCCGCCGACCTCTGGGACGAGACAGCCGACGACTACGCGTACCTGATCCCGCCGGAGACCGTGGCCGAGGTCGACGGGCTGCTGGCGACCGAGCCGGCCTTCGTCGGGCGCACGCTTCGCCTCGAGTTCCCGGGGCTCCTCGCCAGCGGGGAGCGCACGCAAGTCGTGCAGGCCGTCGGTCTCGAGCCGGACAACGGGATCCTCGATCCGCCCTCGATCGCCGAAGGCCGCGGCCTGGAGCCGGGAGACACGGCGTCCGTCCTCGTCGGACGGAGCCTCGCCGAGCGTCTCTCGATCGAGGTCGGCGACCCGCTCCTCTTCACGCTGACGACGGCGGCCGGCGCCTACAACGCGACGCCGTTGATCGTCGCCGGAATCTACCGGTTCCAGAGCGAGAACGCCGAGCTTCGGACGATCTTCCTCCCCCTCGAGTTCGGGAAGCTCCTGCTCGGAACCTCCGGCGTCGATCGAATCGTGATCGGACTCTCCGGTCTGGGGCTGACGGACGCCGCGCGCGGCCGCGTCCAGGCGGGGCTCGACCGGGCGGGAATCGAGCTCGAAGCGAGGACGTGGTACGAGCTGTCGCCGATCTACCGGCAGCTCTCGGGGTACTTCAACCTCCTCTTCGGCTTCCTCTCGCTGGCGGTCACGATCCTCGTCTTCGCCATCATCCTCCAGGTCCTGACGCTGTCGTTCCTCGAGCGAACGCGCGAGATCGGCACGCTGCGGGCGCTGGGGACGACGAGAGGCGAGGTCTTCCGGCTCTTCTTCGTCGAGAGCGCGTGGCTGGCGCTCCTCGGCGGGCTCGTCGGCGTCGCCGCAGGCGTGCTCTTCTCGTTCGCGTTCAACGCCGTCGGCATCGAATGGAAGCCGCCGGGGACGGTCGATCCGGTCACGTTCACGATCGTGCTACGGCCGATGACGATCCTCCCGCCGTTCGTCGTCGGGGTGGTGGCGACGTTGATCTCCGGGCTCTTCCCGTCGATCCGGACCTCGCGGATTCGCGTCGTCGACGCGCTGCGGGTGGAGTAGGAGGTGAGACCATGACCTGGAGACTCGCTCTGCGAAACGTCTTCCGGAACCGCCGCCGGACCGGCTTCACGCTCGCGGTGATGATCGTCGGCGCATCGATCCTCCTCTTCCTGCTCGGCTTCATCGGCGAGGCCCTCCGCTCGACCAAGCAGTCGTTCGCCGACGAGACGGGTGCCGTGCAGATCGCCGACGCGCGGCTGTTCGAGAACACGGCCGAGGGCTACGACTACCTGATCACGCCGGACGCGCTCGACCGCGTGGCCGAGATCGTCCGCGCGGAGCCGGGCGTCGTAAGCTTCACCTGGCGGCTCGACTTCGCCGGCCTGATCGGCGACGCCAGCGGAAGCACGCTTCTGATCGGGCAGGGCGTCGTTCCCTGCAACGCCGTGCAGGACTACGATTGCGTCGTCACGAAGGGCGCGGCGCTCTCGAAGCCAGGGGAAGGACCGGACCGTCAGACCGTCCTCGGCCGCGCCCTGGCGAGGAAGCTCGGCGTCTCCGTCGGCGATCGGATCAGCATCGCCACCGGGACCGTGTCCGGCGCGTTCAACGCCGCATCCGTCGACGTGGTCGGCGAGATGACCTACGCGATCGAAGAGGTCGAGAAGCAGCTCGCCGTCTTCCCGATCTCGTTCGTCCAACGGCTGCTGAAGACCGACGGCGTCGAGCGCGTCCTCGTGCGGATCGAGGATCTCGACGACGCGGACGCCGTCGCCGCTTCGCTTCAGGCGAAGCTCGCCGACGCGGGGATCCCGCTCGCAACGCGAACATGGCAGGAGCTCAACCCGAGCTTCGAGTCGCTCCAGACGTTCTACGCCGGGTTCTCCGGTCTCGCCGGGATCGCCGTGTTCGTCCTCGTCTTCTTCAGCGTGCTCGAGGTGCTGACGATCGCCTTCCTCGAGCGAACGCGCGAGATCGGCACGCTCCGCGCGCTCGGGACGATGCCGTCGCGCGTCTTCCGGACCTTCTTCGCCGAGGGGATCTGGCTCGGGCTGATCGGCGGGGCCTCCGGCGTCGCCGTCGGCGTCGGGATCGCCCTCGTCTTCAACGCGATCGGCTTCGCCTGGACCCCGCCCGGCGCGGCGATGCCGCAGGCGATCCGACTGCAACTCGACCTCGCGACCGTGCTGATCCCGTTCCTCACCGCCGTCGGGGCGACGTTGGTCAGCGCGATCTACCCGTCGCGGAAGAACGCGAAGACGCGAATCGTCGACGCGTTGCGGAGCGCATGACCCGTTGGCCGATGAGAAAGGAAACGACATGAGAACGATAGCCGCGATCCTCGCGATCGCCGTGGCAGTCTTCAGCCTGGCCGCCTCGGCGCAGGAACCGATCCCCGATCTCGAGCTCTTGCAGGCGTTCGACGACGCCCGCTTCTTCGACGACAACGTCACCGCGCTTCGAATCCGGATCGTCTCCGAAACGGCCGACGAGACGCGGGAGGCGGAGCTTCGCCTCTCCTTCGGCGAGTTCGACGGGGAGGACGCGAGTCGGATCGAGTTTCTCTCGCCGGCGGAGCTCGCCGGGCAGATCTACGTGGCGACCGCCGACGCGACCTACTTCTTCGGGCCCGATCTCGACGAGCCCTTGAAGGTCGGCGGGAACACGACCGTCTTCGGTGACTCCGCCGTCGCGCAGACGGCCGGGATCCGATTCGCGACCGACTACACGATCGCCGAGCGTCGGACCGTGATCGCGGAGGACGGCGCGGAGGTCCTCGAGGTCGATCTCGTCGCCGTCGACTTCTCGGTCGCCTTCCAGGCAGCGACCGTCAAGGTCGATCCGGAGACGCTCCAGCCGAAGTCGGTGATTCTGTACGCCGTCAGCGGCCTTTCGTTCTACGAGGTCTTCTACGAGACGTACGCCACGCGGGGGGACGACGACGTCTACGCCAGCGTGCAGCGAATCGAGAACCGGATCCTCGTCGACCGTCTGACGGTCTCGGAGATCCTCGAGATCGGGACCGACGTGCTCGATCCCATCCTGTTCGACCCGACCCTGCTGGGCGGCTAGACAGCGGAGCCGGCGAGCCAGCGCCGGAGGCCGTGGAGGGTAAGGAACGGGACGTACTCGTCGATCGTATCGAGGTTCTCGGCGAAGAGCTCGCCCTTCCCGCCGGTGGCGATGACCCGGCCGATCTCGGGGACCTCCTCCCGGAACCGCTCGATCAGCCCGCCGACGAGATCGAGGAAGCCGAGCACGATCCCCGACTGCAGGTTGGCTGCGGTCGTTCTCCCGACGACGGACGGCGGGACGCCGAGCGGAAACGCGTGAAGCTGCGCCGCCCGCTCGGTCAGAGCGCGCGCAGCGATCTCCATCTCGGGCGCGATCGCCCCGCCGAGGAAGGCCCCGTTCTCTCCGACGAGGTCGAAGTTGGTCGCCGTGCCGAAGTCGACCACGAGGCAAGGTTCCCCGACGCGATCGAACGCGGCGATCGTGTTGGCGATTCGGTCGGCGCCGACGGCGTGCGGCTCGTCGACGGCGAGTTCGATTCCGCAGTTCCCCGGCGTCAGGAACTGCGGCTCGATTCCGAAGACCTTCCCGAGGCCTCCGCGAAGCGTGCGGTAGAGGGGAGGCACGACCGACGAGAGAGCGACGGCGGCGACGCCCGCCGCCGGTCGCTCGGAGTCCTTCAGCAGCCGCCGGACCAGAATCGCGAGCTCGTCGCAGGTCCGGTTCCGATCGGTCGTCAGCCGCCAGTGCTCGACGAGCGCCTCCCCGTCGAACAGGCCGAGCACGGTCTGCGTGTTCCCGACGTCGCCTGTGAGAATCATCCGATCAGGCGCGCTCTTCGAGCGCGGATCGCCCTCTCACGCGTTTGCCACATGCGCCTGTTCCTTTCGAACTCGTGTCACGCGCCCGCCGCATCATGTCAGACCCTCTCCCGGCGGTAGGACGGTATTGTCTATCAATCGGGCCTTCCCGACGCGGGCGGCGAGCGAGACGAGCCCCTTCCCCTCGATCGACTCCAGCTCCTCGAGCGTCCCGACGTCGGCGATGCTCACGTAGAGCGGCTCGACGAGCGGCTCCGACGCGATCAGCTTCTGCATCGCGAGTCGAATCGCCGCCGCGCTCCGCTCTCCCTCGGCGTAGCGTTCTTCCGCGAGGACGACCGACCGACGCAGGATGGTCGCCGCGCGGCGCTCATCGGCCGAGAGATACGTGTTCCGGCTGCTCATCGCCAGGCCGTCCGCCTCGCGAACGGTCGGGGCGACGACCAATTCGACGTCGAAGGCGAGATCCTCGATCAGTCGCCGGATGACGAGCGCCTGCTGCGCGTCCTTCTGCCCGAAGACCGCGATCTGCGGCGAGACGATCTGGAACAGCTTCGCGACCACGGTCGCGACGCCGCGGAAGTGGGTCGGACGCGACTCGCCTTCGAGCCGCTTGGTCAGTTCCTCGACGGCGACCCACGTGTCGAACCCCTCCGGGTACATCTCGCCGACCGTCGGATGGAAGACGAGATCGACCCCCTCGGCCTCGAGAAGCTCGAGATCCCGGTCGAGATCGCGCGGGTAGGCGGCGAGGTCCTCCGACGGCGCGAACTGCGACGGGTTGACGAAGATGCTGGCGACGACGGACGCGGCCCGCGCGCGCGCCTCCCGGACGAGCGAGAGGTGCCCCTCGTGGAGGTACCCCATCGTCGGGACGAACCCGACCGGCGCGGGGAGTTCGGCCCGGAGCCTCCGACACTCGGCGATCGTCGTCGCGACGTCCATCGCTAGCCGTCCGCCTCCTCGAGCGCGCGGATCACGTCTTCGGAGACGGAGACCGACTCCTTCGCCGTCGGGAAGGCGCCCGACTCGACCTCCGCGACGTACTCCTTGAGCGCGTCCGCCGCGGCGTCGGCGAGCTTCGCAAACTGCTTCGCGTGCTTCGGGACGAAGTCGGAGAACCAGCCGAGCGTGTCGCTGACGACCTGGATCTCCGCGTCGCAGAACGGCCCGGCGCCAATTCCGATCGTCGGGATGGCGAGACGCCCCGTGATCAGCCGGGAGAGCTCGGTCGGCACGCACTCGAGGACGATCGCGAACGCGCCCGCCTCCTGGAGCGCGAGGGCATCGTCGAGGAGCTCCCGCGCCCGCGCGAGGTTCTTCCCCTGCGCCTTGAACCCGCCGAGCTGATGGATCGACTGCGGCGTCAGGCCGAGGTGGCCCATCACCGGGATGCCAGCGCCGGTCAGCCGGGCGACGGTGCCCGCGACCGCGCGGCCGCCCTCGAGCTTGACCGCCTGAGCGCCCCCCTCTTGGAGGCATCGTCCGGCGCTGTCGAGCGCTTGCTCGGCCGACTTGTGATACGTCATGAACGGGAGGTCGGCGACGACGAGCGCCTTCGCGCTCCCGCGAACCACCGCCCGCGTGTGGTGGATGATGTCGTCGAGCGTGACCGGAATCGTGCTGTCGTAGCCGAGGACGACCATCCCGAGGCTGTCCCCGACGAGGATGACCGGGATCCCGGCCTCATCGACGAGCCGCGCGGTGACCACGTCGTAGGCGGTGATCGCCGCGAACCGCTCCCCCTTCTCCTTCTTCTTCCGGACCTCCGAGATCGTGACGCGCATTCGGCCTCACCCCTCTTCCAGGCGTTCGAGCAACCGGGCCGCGGCCTCGTCGGTCAGCGTCCCCTTCGCTCGCGCGATCGGAATCGTCCTCCGCGCCAGCTCGATGTACAAGGCCGCCGTCTCCGGGTCGTGTTCCGAGAGGGCCGCGAGGTTCCTCTCGATCGTCCCCACATCGCCGCGCGAGACCGGCCCTGTGAGCGCGTTCGGAAGCCCGATCGCCTCCAGGTTTTCGATCGTCCCACGGACGAGCGGAAGGAGCGCCCTCAGCCCCTCCTCCTTGGTGAACCCGAGGTCCGTCCACACTCCGGCCGCGGCGTCGAGGAGCGTGACGAGGTCGTTGCAGGCGAGGACGGCGCTCGCGTGATAGAGCGCCTTGTCCCCGCGAAGCGTGAACGGCCGCCCCCCGAGGGCCTTCGCCATTCCGACGAGCTCCTTCTCGAGCCCCGGATCGGACGCCTCGATCGCGATCGCCGAGCCGGGCAAGTTCCGCATCGCCTGCTCGAGGCCAGCCAGCGTCTGGAGCGGGTGGAACGCGCCGACCGCCGCCCCCTGCTCCCGCGCGATCTCGAGGAGGTCGAGGGAGGCGGCCCCGGAGCAGTGGACGGCGCACTTCCCCGGGGCCCACGTCAACCCCTCCGCGACCGTACGGATCACGTCGTCGGGGACGGTCAGGAAGACGACGTCCGCCGCGTCGACGACCGCTTGCCCGGTCCCCGCCGCGCGCGCGCCCGGGATGCTTCCGACGGCCCGTTCGAGCCGCTCGGCGTTTCGGCCGAAGATCGCGACGACCGGGAACCCGGCGCTCGCGAGGCCGCGGGCGAGGGCCGTCCCGACCGTCCCGGGTCCGACGAATCCGAGGCGCAGGCTCTTCGAGGACATGGTCTGATTCTAGCGTGCGTCGAGGAGGTCGCGGACCCGATCGAGGATCCGCTCCGCCAGCTCGCGCTTCGAGAGACGCGGGAGCTCGTCGATCTCCCCCGACGCCGAGAGGAGGGTCGCTTCGTTCGTCTCCGCGCCGAACGGCGACGCCTCGCCGCCGACCGCGTTGGCGACGACGAGATCGAGCCCCTTCGCGTCGAGCTTCTTCCGCGCGTTGTCGATCAGGTTCTCGGTCTCCGCGGCGAAGCCGACGCGGACCGGGACGTCGCGGACGGCGTCGAGGACGTCGGCGGTCCGTTCGAGCTTCAGCTCGAGCCCGCCTTCGCCCTTCTTCAGCTTCTTCCCAGATGCGGCCGCCGGTCGGAAGTCGGCGACCGCGGCCGCCATCACGAGCGCGTCCGCCCCCTTCGCGGCCTCTTTCACGGCGGCGAGCATCTCGCCGGCCGACTCGACGTCGACGACCGTCGCGCCGGACGGCCGCGGCAGGAGGGTCGGCCCGGAGACGAGGGTGACATCGGCCCCGCGATCGCGCGCCGCTTCGGCAATCGCGAACCCCATCTTCCCGCTCGAACGGTTCCCGAGGAAGCGGACCGGGTCGATCGCCTCCCGCGTCCCGCCGGCGGAGACGACGACTCGGCGCCCGGCCAGATCTCCGGTCCGTCCGAGGATCCGCAGCGCTTCACCGAGGATCTCCGGCATCGGGGCGAATCGCCCCTCACCGTACCCGCCGGACGCGAGCCGCCCGACGGCCGGTCCGACGAAGCCGACGCCGCGGGAACGAAGCGTCTTCACGTTCGCCTGCGTCGCCGCGTTCTCCCACATCGCGGTGTGCATCGCCGGGGCGACCAGGATCGGCGCGCGCGAGGCGAGGACGGTGCACGTCAGCAAGTCGTCGGCGATCCCGCACGCCATCTTCGCCAGCACGTTCGCCGTCGCCGGTGCGATCAGGACGAGGTCCGCGAGCTCGGCGAGCGAGACGTGCTCGATCGAGTGGGGATTCTCCAGCTCGAACATCTTCGTCGCGACCGGAAGCCCCGTGATCGCGCGAAACGACGCCGGGCCGACGAGCTTCGTCGCCGACTCCGTCATCACTGTGTGGACGGAGACGCCGGCCTGCGTCAGCTTGCTCGCCAGATCGACCGCCTTGTACACCGCGATCGACCCGGTGACGCCGAGAACCACGTGTCTTTCGTGCATTCCTCTCCCTTGTCAGCCCGACGGATTGTAGCTCGGCGACCCGCCGAAACAAGGTTCTCGTCGGTCGCCAACAACGGGAGGAAACGGCTATAAGCGAGTCTCTTGCTTGCACGACTCCAAGCTACGCAGCTCCTGATGCCATGTCGTCCATGTAGGACTGGGGCACCCCCCCAGAAAAGGGACCCTCTCAAGTTCTCTGATTCAGGACGTGCGCCCCGCGGCCTCGTAGCCGCACATGCCGCGGGAGCTTGTCCGAGTCGTCCCCGTCGTCCTAGGATGCCGCAGACCCGTCGATCCGAATACGGGAACACAGGAGAACCGAGAGGATAGGCGGCGCGGGACGACGATTGAAGGAAGGATGCCGGCACGTGCCTTGGCGAGCGCGTTCTGGTCACCGGGCGCAGGTCTGCCCGAGAGAGGAGGAGACGAGACATGAAGGTGCTGGCGATCAACTGCAGTCCGAAGATGGAGAAGGGAATCACGTCCCTGATCTTGAATCCGTTTCTCGACGGGATGAGGGAGGCGGGCGCGGACGTGGAGCTCGTCCAGACGAAGACGCTCGACATCGCCCCCTGCTTGGGGCGCCTGGAGTGCTTCGTCCGAGGCGAGTGCATCCAGAAGGACGACATGGAGACGTTGCTTCCGAAGCTGCGGGATGCGGACGTCTGGGTCTTCGCGACGCCGGTCTACTGCGGCGGAATAGCCGGTGGAATGAAGAACTTGATCGACCGAATGACCCCGTTCGGGAATCCCGTCTTCGGAGTCCGCAACGGGCACAGCTACCACAGCCTGCACGAAGACGTGACGCGGGGGAAGGTCGTCTTGGTCTCCACCTGCGGATTCTGGGAGCTGGACAACTTCGACGCCGTGATCGACTACATGAAGACGTTCTCCAGACAGGCCGACCGGGAGTTCGCGGGCGCGCTCCTTCGCCCGCACAGCATGCCGTTCGCGGGGATGCTGAAGATGGGGAAGCCCGTCGGCGACATCCTTGAGGCCGCGAAGGACGCGGGCCGCCAGTTCGTGAAGGACGGGAAGATCACCGCGGAGACCCTGAAGACGATCGGCCGTCCGCTCATGCCGCTCGAAGCGTTCGTGCAGGTCGCCAATCAGAAGTGGCAGGAGGCGATCGCCGCCGGAAGATCGCCGTTCGCGTAGACCACTTCTGTTCGTCGTCGGCTCCGTGGAAAGCCGACCGATGCAGAGAGCCGGCGGTCGCCAACTTCCTCTACGATTCGCTGATGCCGAAGGTCAAGCGCGAGGTGCACCGGTACCGGAAGACGTTCGGCTGATCTGGGTACAGCGAGCCTCCGAGGCGCTTTCGGCAAGATGACATGAAGGAGCCCCCCGACGTCCATCAGGGGGCTCCTGTTACGTGCGAGACTGCGAAGGCTACCCGCGGATGGCGGCTTGTATGCAGCAGGCAGCTGGCCCGATGCGTTCGATGCCAGTTGCTTGAGAGAATGCCCAACGCCCGGATGAGGCGCTGGGCATTCTCTGACAGCTCAAGCTACAGTCGAATGGCTGCTTGATGCAGCTGGCTACTGGCCGGAAATCACGCTGCCAGTAGCTGAGAGAAGCCGCTAACAATCGACGGCTTCTCTGGCCGCGCAGCCTACGATCTGATGGCTGCCTGCGCGGCCGCGAGGCGCGCGATCGGGACGCGATACGGGCTGCAGCTGACGTAGTCGAGACCGACCTTGTGACAGAAGGCGACCGACGAGGGCTCACCCCCGTGCTCGCCGCAGATCCCGACCTTCAGGTCCTTGCGCGTCTTCCGGCCGTTCACCGTCGCCATCTCGACGAGCTTGCCGACGCCGGTCTGGTCGAGAACCTGGAACGGATCTTTCTCGTAGATCCCCATCGCGACGTAGTCCTTGAGGAACTTCCCCGCATCGTCGCGCGAGAAGCCGCATCCCATCTGCGTGAGGTCGTTCGTCCCGAAGCTGAAGAACTCGGCCTCGGTCGCGATTTCGTCGGCGGTGACCGCGGCGCGCGGGACCTCGATCATCGTCCCGATCAGGATGGAGAGCTTGACGCCCTTCTTCTTCTCGACTTCGGCGATCGTCCGCTCGACGATGGCCTTCTGGTTCGCGAGCTCCTTCACGTTTCCGACGAGCGGGATCATGATCTCCGGCTTCGACCCCTTGACGGCTACCGCCGCCTCGCAGATCGCCCGGGTCTGCATCTCAGTCACGTCCGGATAGGTCATCCCGAGGCGGCAGCCGCGGTGGCCGAGCATCGGGTTGAACTCGTGGAGCGACTCGACGAGGCGCTTGATCTCGCCCGGCTTGACGCCCATCGTCTCGGCCATCTCCTTCTGGCCGTCCTTGTCCTGCGGCAGAAACTCGTGAAGCGGTGGATCGAGGAGGCGCACCGTGCACGGCCGCCCTTTCAGCGCCTTGAAGATGCCGGTGAAGTCCTTCCGCTGCAGCGGGAGGAGCTCGCGGAGGGCCCGCTTGTACTGCGCGATCGCCTCGAGGGCCTTCTTGTCCTTGGCGCACGCTTTCTGCAGCGCGGCGAGGTCTTCAATCCCTTTCTCCTCGCGGAGCCGTTTCACCGTCTCGGCGACGAGGATCAGCCGGCGGAAAGAGACGATCCGGTCCCCCTCGAAGAACATGTGCTCGGTCCGGCAGAGGCCGATCCCCTCGGCGCCGAACCTGACGGCCGTCGCGGCATCGTGCGGCGTATCGGCGTTCGTGCGGACCCCAAGCTTTCGGTACTTGTCGGCGAGCTTCATGATCGTCCCGAACGGACCGGTCAGGCTCGGCTCGACCGTCTCGATCTGCCCCTTGTAGACGATCCCGCGCGATCCGTTGAGCGAGATCCAGTCGCCCTCCTTGATCGTCGCGCCGCCGCAGGTGAACCGCTTCGTCTTGTAGTTGATCTCGACGTCGCCGACACCGGCGACGCAACACTTGCCCATCCCGCGCGCCACGACGGCGGCGTGCGACGTCATCCCGCCGCGCGCGGTCAGGATCCCGGCGGCGGCGGCCATCCCGCCGATGTCCTCCGGGCTCGTCTCGGTACGGCAGAGGACCACGTGCTTGCCCTTGGCCGCCCACGCCTCGGCGTCCTCGGCGGTGAACACGACCTGGCCGGTCGCCGCGCCGGGCGAGGCGGGAAGTCCGACGGCGATTTGCTTCGCCTTGTCCTCGGACGCTTTGACGAAGACCGGGTGCAGGAGTTGATCGAGCGCCGCCGGATCGACGCGGAGGACGGCTTCCTTCTCGCTGATCCGCTTCTCCTTGACCAGGTCGGTCGCGATTCGGACCGCCGCTTCGGCCGTCCGCTTCCCGTTTCGCGTCTGCAGGATGTAGAGGGACCCGTTCTCGATCGTGAACTCGAGGTCCTGCATGTCCTTGTAGTGCCGCTCGAGCTTCGTCCGGATCCCGTCGAGCTCCTTGAACGCCTTCGGCATCACTTCCTCGAGCGACGGGAAGTCCTCCTTGCGATCCTTCTCGCCGATTCCGTGGGACTTCGCCCACGCGCGGGATCCCTTGAGCGTAATCTGCTGAGGCGTTCGGATGCCGGCGACCACGTCCTCGCCCTGGGCGTTGACGAGGTACTCGCCGTAGAAGTACTCGTGCGCGCCGGTCGACGGGTCGCGGGTGAACGCGACGCCGGTC
>Ga0180432_10003866_pt1 | contig 21006 bp, 19 predicted proteins | sample SS_ome_10_FD_132414 | JGI IMG/M metagenome (GOLD analysis project Ga0180432, IMG submission 132414) | Hypersaline lake sediment archaeal communities from the Salton Sea, California, USA - SS_1_MS_2 metaG | ecosystem: Environmental > Aquatic > Non-marine Saline and Alkaline > Hypersaline >...
AAAAATATTGGGAATCATATGAAGTATGATACCCCTTAAGTTGATTTTATCTTGAGTAAGTTATTTATGAGGATGTTAAAGTGTGGAATATATAAAAGGATACCGGTATAAAATGTAGACTTATTTAGTCTCGTTGTCGGTCTCTATAGCTGCCTTGATATATTAGGTCAAATGTCTTTCTATTTAAGCCGCACAAAATAAAAATGCCCTTTCGGGCTTAGTTGGTTTGACGGGATCAAAACTCTTTTTTGCCCCGCCTTTACGAAATATTTCCATCCCCCTCACGCGACAAAATTAACCGAACCCATCCCTCTATAAAATTAACCTCCCCCCCCACGATAAAATTACCCCCCCCACGACAAAATATCCCGACCCCCCACCCTCTCTTTTCCCTCCACTTCCTATTAAAATAGACCGCCCCCCCCCGTTAGAATAGGGCGGCGGCGCAAAGCCTGGCTAGTTCCATGAAGTGCCCCGGCATCACCCCGAGATAGATGGTGATTATGGCGGCGATTACAACCACGAGGGCCGCAAACGGATTTTTAATCTTCTGGGCCTTACCCTTCCCCTTTGCAAAGAGGGCCATCATAACCTTGAGATAGTAGTAGACGCTCACACCGCTTGCGATAACGGCGACAACTACAAGCCACACATATCCCTCTTTTACTGCGGCGATAAAGAGAAAGAGCTTTCCCATGAATCCGCCGGTGGGCGGTATCCCCGCGAGGGAAAAGAGGAATATCCCCATGCAGACCGCCATGAGCGGGTGGGCGTACCCGAGCCCCGCCAGGTCGTCCATCGTCTCGCACTCCTTGGCGTCCTTCGAGAAGTAGACCAGAAGGGAGAAAATCCCGAGATTCACCACTATATAGATAAAGAGATAGAAGAGGATAGACGAAATTCCGTACTCGCTTCCCGCGATCAGGGCAACCAGAATGTATCCGACGTGGGCGATGGACGAATAGGCGAGAAGCCTCTTCAGGTTGTTCTGCGCCAGTGCTGCCGTGTTTCCAAGGGCCATGGTGGCAACGGCGACGAAGGCGATCGCCAATACCCATGAGTCCCCACTATTTGCGAGGTCTACTACGGCGAATCTCAAGAATGCGGAGAACGCGGCCGCTTTCACCCCGACGGACATATAGGCGGTGATGGGGAGATTCGCCCCCTCGTAGACGTCCGGGGTCCACATGTGGAACGGGACGGCGGAAATTTTGAACAGAAAGCCTGATATAATGAACGCCGAGCCCAATAGGAAGAGAGGGGTGATGTTTGAGCCGAGAGCCTCCGCAATCTCCGTCAGGTTGGTCGTGCCGAGGCTTCCGTAAACAAGGGCGGCGCCGTAGACGAAGATACCGGACGAGACGGCCCCCAATATGAAGTACTTGAAGGAGGCCTCCCTGGCCCTCAGGTTCTCCTTTCTGAACCCGACGAGGACGTATATGGGAATCGACATGAGCTCCAGGGCTAAAAAGATGGAGAGGAGGTCGGTGGAAGACCCCATCAGCATCATCCCGACCGTGGAGAAGAGGATCAGGAGGTAGAACTCCCCCTCCTTGATTGCGAACTTATCGATGTATCCAAAGGATATGATTATTGAAAATACGGCGGCGATAATGACGAGGGCGTTGAAATAGAGGCTGAATGTGTCCTTGACGATCATCCCCCCCAGGGTTACTATCTCGTCTTGGCCGATATACAGGTTTACCAAAAAGGCGGCCGTCAGCGCAAGGAGGCTTACGACCCCCCCTACCTTCGGGCCGCCCTTTGTCTTCGGCCCGCCCACGAGGGGACCGAAAAAAAGCATCAGAAATGCAACGATTATGAGGACTATCTCCGGTGCCAGCGCAATAAGCTGAACATCGGGCGTAACAATATCCATTACTTTATGTCTCCTTCGTCGGGAATTTCAGATTCGTCGTTTTTAGATATCGTGTCTCCGGTAAAACCAGGAGGCGATTCTATATCGGTCGTCACCATCTCTTGAGAATAGGCGGAAAAATCTTCAACGTATCTCTCGACGCCGGGGCCTATCTTGTTCAGAAAATAGCCGGGGAAAAGGCCTATCCAGACCATCAGGACTATCAGGGGAATCAGGGCCAGAAGCTCCCTCGCCGAGAGGTCTTTGATGGTGGAGTTGGCCTTCTTTGTCACCTTCCCGAAGAAGATCCTCTCGTACATCCACAACATACATATCGCACCCAGTAGCGCCGCCGATGTCGCGAGTATGCCGAAGAGTATACTTTTATCAAAAACACCGAATATAATCAACATCTCCGCCACAAAACCGTTCAACCCCGGAAGCCCCACCGCCGCCAGGATCGTTACCATAAATAAGCTGGAGAGCTTCGGGACGACGCTTCCTATACCACCGAAGTCCTCTATCTCGGTCGTGTTTCTCCTGTCGTTTATGATTCCCACTACGATAAAGAGGGCGGACACGATGATTGCGTGGTTTGCCATCTGAAGGATCGCCCCCTCGACTCCGTTGGTGTTCATCGAAAAGAGGCCGATCAATATCAACCCCACATGGGAGAAGCTGAAAAAGGCGACCATCCTCTTCAGCTCCTTCTGGACCGTCGCTATCATCGCCCCGTATATAACGGCGACCGCCGCCAGCGCCATGATAAGGGGGGCGTATTGCTCTCCGAGGTCGTGAAAGAGGGGTATGGCAAACCTGATAAAGCCGTATATCCCCACCTTCGACATGAGGCCCGCAATAAGGACGCTGCCGGACGAAGGCGACTGTACGTAGGCGTCCGGCATCCACGAGTGGAGTGGCCACAGGGGAGATTTTATTCCGAAGGCGATAATAAATGCGAAGAACAGAAGCACCTTTATCCCCGGCTCGAAAGCAACGCTCGAAAGAGCGATGATATCCCCCGTGAAGACACCCGTTGCCGCGTAATTCTTAAGGAAGATCACGAGTATAGCCACCAGCATCAGGAGGCTCCCGATTATGGTGTATATCACGAACCTCGTCGTAGCGTAGATCCTGCGCTCGCCGCCGAAGAGGCCTATGATGAAGTACATCGGGATTAGCATCGCCTCGTAGAATATGTAGAACAGAAATATATCGAGGGCGGCGTATGCGCCGATGAGAGCGGACTCCAGCCCCAACAGGAGCGCCATGTAAAGCTTGGTGCTCTTGCCTTTCAAGCCGATTCTCTCCCAGCCGGCGATCAGGGCTATGGGGAAGAGGAGCGCCGTCATCAATATCATCAGGATATTGAGGGCGTCGACGCCGAGAAAATAGTCTATTCCCAGCGATTCTATCCAGGGCACCCTCTCCACGAACACAATATCTTTGCCTCCGAAGAGGATGAAGAGATATATGGAGAGTGCCAGATTTATCAGCATGAAGAGCATTGCGGTCCATTTAAGGACTCTTTTGCTCTCCTTCGGCAGGATCGAAACAAACAGTGCGCCCAAAAGGGGCAAAAATATAATTACGGAAAGAATGGGCCAGTCCACTCTATACCCTCCCGAAGACAACTATTATCAAGATCAACAAAAGGCCGCCCAACAGGACCCGGCCGTACACCCTGACGTCCCCGTCCTGGGAGGCATTGAATAAACGCCCCAGACCCGCCGTCATCGCCGTCAAAAGCCTCACGATGCCGTCAACTATCCAATTGTCGATAACGCCGGAGAATATCCACCCCAGGGCGAAGAACGGTTTAATAAATACTATTTCGTAAAGCTCGTCTATCCTGTATTTGTCGTAGACAAGCCCGTAGACGGCCTTGTAATTCTTGGCGAACTTCTTTGGTATGTCCGCCCTCCTGACGTACATGACGTAGGCAAGGAAGATACCAGTCGCTGCTGCAACAAGGGAAAATACTAAAAGAACGATCTCCCAGAAGTGGGCGTCGTGCTCAGAGAAGCGCGATCCGAGGTGAGGCAAAACCGGCTCCAGGAACCTCTCGAAGGTGTTGTGCCCACCGAGGAGCTCCGGCACCCCGATGAAGCCGCCAATTGCGGAAAGCAACCCCAGAAGGAGAAGGACAGAACTCATCGAGAAGGGCGACTCGTGGATGTGCTTTTTTACATCCGCGCTCGCCCTGGACTCCCCCGTAAAGGCCATGAAGAAGAGCCTGAACATGTAAAAGGCCGTTACCACCGCCGCAACCAATCCCAGTGCCCAGAAGAGAATCCCTATACTCCCCAGGTGTGTGCTGAAGGCCTTCCATAGTATCTCGTCCTTGCTGAAGAAACCGGCGAGGGGCGGTATTCCTGAGATCGCGAGCGTCGCTATCAGAAAAGTCCAGAATGTCACCGGCATCTTCTCCCTGAGGCCCCCCATCTTCCTGATGTCCTGCTCGCCCGACATGGCGTGGATTACGCTTCCGGCCCCTAAAAATAGGAGCGCCTTGAAAAAGGCGTGGGTCATCAGGTGGAATATCCCGGCGGAAAAGGCGCCCACGCCCACCGCCGTGAACATGTAGCCCAACTGACTTATCGTCGAGTAGGCCAGGACCTTCTTGATGTCGTTTTGCGCGATACCTATGGTGGCGGCATAGAGGGCGGTGAAGGAACCTATCAACGCCACGATTATCATGGTCGTGGGGGCCAGCACGTAGAGGAAATTCAGCCTCGCTATCATGTATACGCCCGCCGTCACCATCGTGGCGGCGTGAATCAACGCGCTGACGGGGGTCGGGCCGGCCATGGCGTCAGGCAGCCACACGTAGAGGGGAATCTGGGCGGATTTTCCCGTGGCGCCCACAAAGAGGAACAGTGTTACGGCGGTCGCCATCCCCGTCGTGATCACTCCCGGGTTGTTCTCCAAAATCTCCTTCATGCCTGGGACGTTCAGCGTCCCTATCGTGATCACGATAAGGGCCATCCCGATGAAGAAGCCGAAGTCCCCGATCCTGTTTACGATAAAGGCCTTCTTTCCAGCCTTGGCCTTCTCCATGTCGTCAAACCAGAAACCTATCAGGAGGTACGAGCACAAGCCCACACCCTCCCAGCCGAGGAACAGAAGAACCAGGTCCTCCGCCAGGACGAGGACGAGCATTGAGAAGAGAAACAGGTTGAGAAACGAGAAATACCTCGCGTAGCTTTTATCGCCGTGCATGTAGCCGACCGAGTAGAGGTGGATCGCCGATCCGACACCACTCACAACCAGCGCCATTACACAGGATAGGGGATCAAGAAGAAAGGCGAGGGAGACCTCGAAATTACCGGAGAATATCCAGCTGTACAGGGTGCAGGTAATCTCCCCCTCTTCACCTAACTTCAGAAGCTGAAGAAAGGCCCAGACGGATAGGACGAAAGATGCAATGGGCAGCGAAACACCGACAAAGGAAACCAGCCGGTCCGGAAGCCTCCGTCCTCCAAGCCCGTTGATAAGAAATCCTGCAAGGGGAAGGAGCGGTATAATCCAGATAACGTTATCCACTCTTTATATCCTTCATGAAGGTTAAATCAAGAACGTCAGATGTATCGCCCAATCTGAATATCGTAATTATTATGGCAAGGCCCACGGCTACCTCACACGCCGCCACAGTCATAATGAATATCGGGAATATGTGGCCGCCCATGTCGCCCAGGTCTTTGGCGAAGGCAACGAACGTCAGGTTTGCGGCGTTCAGCATCAGCTCCACGCTCATGAGCATTACAAGGAGATTTCTCCTTGTGAGTACCCCGAAGGCCCCGATGGCGAAGACTACCGCCGCGAGAATAAGATAGTGGGTCGTCGTAATCATGAATCGTCACCCTCTTGTGATTTGTAAATCAACCCCCTGACCAGAACCACGGCCGCCACCAGAGAGGCTATGACGAGTAGCGATATCGCCTCAAAGGCGAACAGGTAGTTGGTGATCATCAGCTTTCCCACCTCTCGTATCGTTCCGAACTCCGCCGGAAGCTCGGCGGGAGATCCTGAGTAGATCGTCAGGAATACTACCGCCAGTATAATAAATAGAAGACCGCTCGTTAAAAGCGTTACGAATCTGCCGTTGGATATGCGCTCGTAATTGATCTCGTCCTTCTTTATATTCAAAAGCATGATCGAAAAGAGGATAAGGACCACGATCCCTCCGGCGTATACGAGGATCTGGATAACGGCCACGAAATGGGCCGATAGGAGCGCAAAGATAAAGGCCATGAAAAAGAGCGTCCCCAGAAGAAACATAGCCGACCTCATCGGGCTCTTGTGCAGCACCACCATGAGAGAAAAGACAACGATTACGGCCGCAGTCGGGTAAAAGATAATCGCCTCGATCATTCCTTTTTCCTCCTGGTGATGGGTGTCTTCGTGAGGAGCTCCTTGTCGTATTTCAGGTTAGCCCTGTCGTACTGTGCCAGCCTGTAGTTCGTGGTCAGCTCGATAGCATCCTTGGGGCACGCTTCTTCGCACAGTCCGCAGAATATGCACCTGTCAATGTCTATATCATAGGAGACGGGGTATTTCTCTATGTCGGGGTCGTCCGACTCCCCGGCCACGATCGTTATGCAGTTGACCGGGCACACGGTGGCGCAGAGCATACACGCCACGCACAGGACGTTCCCGTCCTCGTCGGTGTTGAGCCTGTGGAGGGCCCTGAAATTCTCGTGGATCGGCATCTCCTCGTCCGGATATTCTATCGTGACCTTTTTCTTGAATACGTGCCTCAAGGTGGTAAAGAGGCCCCTTATCGCCTCCGGAAGATACAACCTCTCCCAAAGGGTCAGATTTCTTGGACGACTGATATTTATAATATTTCTTTTCATCACTATCCGGCAAAAATCGAGAAATTCTTAAAAAAAGTTTCCACCTTATCCCAGAAGTAGAGCACGAAGAGGGCGGTGACAAGGAGGTTTAAAAGCCCCAGGGGAAACAACACCTTCCAGCCGAGGCGCATGATCTGATCGAACCTGAACCTGGGAAACGTCCAGCGTGTCCAAACGAAAAACCAGAGAAAGAAGAAGACCTTTCCGAAGAAAACGGAAAAGCCTATTAATGCGCATATATACTGGTTTTCGATAAACTGGGTGATATCGACAAATGGAAGCTGCCATCCCCCTAAAAAGAGGGTGACGATGAGCGCCGAGAGAACCACCATCGCTGCGTACTCGCCCATGAAGTACATGGCGAACTTCATGGAGCTGTACTCTGTGTGGTATCCCGCGACTATCTCGGAGTCCGCCTCCGGCATGTCGAAGGGGACCCTGTTCGACTCTATCATCGCCGAGACGAGAAAGAGGATAAACCCGATCGGCTGCCAGACGATCCCCCACAGGAACTGGCCCTGCCCCTGAACTATCTCGTTTATCGATACGGTCCCGAACATCATGAAAAGCCCGATGAGGGAGAGTCCCATCGTTATCTCGTAGCTTATCATCTGGGCGGAGCTTCTCAGGGCGCCGAGAATCGAGTACTTGTTGTTGGACGCCCACCCACCCAAGAGTATGGCGTACGTTGCGAAAGAGGAAAAAGCAAGCACAAAGACCACGCCGGCATTTATATCGGCGAGCTGGAGCGGAATCGTTATGGGGTCCCTTCCGGCCAGCTCGATCGTGATGTCGGGGCCGAAGGGGATTACAGAGAACGTTGCTATCACACCGAAAATTATCAACATAGGGGCGAAGTTGAAGAGGAACTTGTCGGCGTTTCTGGGCTGAATGTCCTCTTTGAAGATAAGCTTTACGGCGTCCGCCAGCGGCTGTATGAGCCCGAAGAGGGCTATCCCGAAGATGCTCGTCCTGTTGGGACCGAGCCTGTCCTGGATGAAGCCCGCGCCCCTCCTCTCGAGCCAAGTGAGGATAGGCACCATCCCGAGGGTAAGGGTCAAGATGACGCCGATCTTCGCCAGCGCCGCCGCCGCCAGTATTAAGATGTCTATTATGTCAAAGGAGCCCATATTTTTATGTATCCTTTATCTATTCCATCCTTCTGTTTAAAACCATTTCTCCCGTTTATCCAGTCTATTATCTCTACCCTCTAATATCTTCCCTCTCTCCCATAATATCTTGCCTCTCACCTCCCCATCTCCGGCCCCGAACGACAAATCAGCCAACCCTCTTCTCCACTTCTTTATAGAAGCCGTCGTAGTCCGCCGAGGTCTGTTCGATTGCCGCTGTGAGGTCGGCGAAGGTCTTTGTCAGGTGCACCACGCCCCTCGGCGGCATCACCGCCGCCCCTATCCTCTGGGAGATCCCCTTCGAGTTTATGAACGTCCCGGATTTTTGGCTCCAGTGGGGCGCAGGAATCACGATGTCGGCGTTTTTCTCTATTTCCGGTGTCATTCGGTCTGTAATTACTGCCGTAAATTTCGCCTTCTTCAAGTTCTTCAACGCGTCCGGCAGTCCCGCCTCGAATATCTCGCACCCGAGGAGGAGGACGCCGGTGATATCCTTTGAGTTGAGGCTCTCTTCGATCTTTTTCAGGTTGTCATTTATGCCGAGCTTTTTTGCTCCCGCCGTGTTCGGCGAAAAATCCTCGTTTATGAGGAAGTTTCCTGCCTCCTTCTGTTCGGTTATGTCTTCGACCCTCGATACGAAAGTGATTTTTCCCTTCCCTATGTTTCCGTCCGCGGCAAGTAGTGCTGAGGCCATATCTTCCACCGAGGCCCCGGCGCCGATAACGAGGGCGAAGGCGTCTTTACCACCCCTCTCCCTTATCTCCGAGGCGAGCTCCTCGATCGCCTTCTCCCATGATACTTCGAAGAACTGGTCATCGCCCTTCATCATCGGAAAGGTGACCGGCTCCACTTCGTCCATGTCGTGGTACGTCATTCTTCCGATGTCGCACATCCATATGTCGTTTATATCACCGTTCTCCCTGGGGGTGATGCGATATACGACGTCGTCTTCAACCTCGATGAAGGTGTTGCAGCCGGTGGCACACCTCTGGCAGATGGAGGGCTTTTGGTCCAAGAACCAGACCCTCTTCTTGAAGCGGAAGTCCTTGCTGGTCAGGGCGCCCACGGGGCAGATATCAACCATGCATCCCTGCATGGCGTTTTTGAGATCCCCACCCTCGTAGATTCCCACCTGCTGGTCGTTTCCTCTGAAGAAAATGCCGTACTCCTCTATCCCGAGAATGTCCTTTGCGAAGCGGACGCAGCGGGTGCACGCTATGCAGAGGTTCATGTTTCTGATCAGTCCGCCGCCGATGTCGTGCTTCGGGAAGTCCCTCTTGTCCTCGCTGTACCTGCTGTGCTCGCGGCCGTATCTCCTGGCATATCTCTGGAGGTCGCAGTCCCCCGCCTGATCGCAAACCGGGCAGTTTAGCGGGTGGTTTATCAGGAGGAACTCTATCACTCCGCGCCTCGCCTTCTCCACCCTCTCGGATTTCGTAAAGACCTCCATGCCGTCTTTAGCTACCGTGGAGCACGCCGTCTCGAGCTTTCTCATTCCCTCTATCTCGACGAGGCAGATTCGGCAGGTTCCCCGTATCTTGAGCTTCGGATGATAACAGAGGTGGGGAATCTCGATGCCGTTTCGAAGGGCGGCGTTCAGGATTGTCGTGCCCTCTTCAACGGTCAGCTTCTTATCATCTATTGTCAGGTTAATCATACTCTTTTACTCGTCCCCAAACACAATATATACGGAATACTAATTGCTTACTATAGTTGCTTACTATCCACCAAGTCCCTTATTTAAAAAACTTCCTCCCCCCCGCTACAAGGTTAATAGCTAAAAGGGGCAGCGGCCCTCCTCTATGTGTCTGTCAAACTCGTCTCTGAACTTATTCACGATGGCTATGATCGGCATTGCGGCGGCGTCTCCCAGGGGGCATAGGGTCTTGCCGAAGATGTTGTCCTGAATATCGAGGAGCAGCTCCGGGTCCCCCTTCTTGCCGTTTCCCGCCTCTATCCTCTTGAGTATCTTATAGGTCCAGGTGGTGCCCTCGCGGCAGGGGGTGCACTGGCCGCACGACTCGTGGGCGTAGAACTTGGCCAGCCTTGCGGCCACCTTCACCATGCACCACCTCTCGTCGATTACAATCACCGCCCCCGATCCGAGCATGAACCCGCCCGGCTTTGAGCTTTCGTATGCGAGGTCGAGGTCTTCTATCTCCTTTGGCAGGAGGACAGGCGTCGACGATCCGCCGGGGATGACGCCTTTAAGCTTTCTTCCTTCCACGATTCCGCCGCAGACCTCGTAGATGAGCTTCTTCATGGGAAATCCGAGTGGGAGCTCGTAGACGCCCGGTTTGTTGACGTTACCGCTGACGCAGAAGAGCTTTGTGCCGGCGCTCTCTTCGGTGCCTATGGCTTTATACGCTTCGGCGCCGTTGTTCACGATAAAGGGTACGGCACTCAAAGTCTCAACGTTGTTTATTACCGTCGGGCCCTCGTAGAGACCAACCGCGGCGGGAAACGGGGGCTTGAGTCTCGGGTTTCCCCTGTGCCCCTCGATCGACTCCATGAGCGCCGTTTCGTCCCCGCAGACGTATGAACCTGCTCCCCGGTGGAGTACCAGCTCGAGGCTGTATCCGCTTCCGAGTATGTCTTTGCCGAGGTATCCCGCCTTGTACGCCTCGTTTATCGCCCCCTCCAGGATGTCCGCCTCGTTGTGGTATTCCCCCCTGATGTAGATGAAGGCGATGCCCACGCCTATGGCATACGATGATATTATTATACCCTCTATGAGCTGGTGGGGGTCTTTCATGATCAGGAGCCGATCCTTGAAGGTTCCCGGCTCCCCCTCGTCCGCGTTGCATGCTAGGTATTTCGGCTTGGGGGAGTTTTTATCCACGTATCCCCACTTGACGCCGGCGGGGAATCCCGCGCCGCCCCTTCCCCGGAGTCCCGAGCTCTTTACCTCGTCGACGAGCTCGTCCGGCTCGACCTTGCCGAGGACCTTTTTCAGGGCCTCGTACCCCCCGTTTTTCTCGAAAACGGTAAGCGTGTGAGAATCTTCTAACTCTACTCTGCTGAGAAGGACTGCCTCGGTCATTTCACTTTATCCGAAAATTGATTTATCCCTTTTACACTCTATCTATTGACGTCTTTCCTATTTTGCCGCTTGTATATAATAGCTCATTTAAACCCTCCCATTCCCCTATCTTCCATCCCCCCATTTAACCCGCCCCGATCCTTTAATCAACCCATCCAATAACTTTGGCCAATCCCCGACTCACTTCTTTTTTTTCAGATTATCTATGATCTCGTCGACCGCCTCTATCGTAAGGTTTTCGTAGAAATCCTCGTTTATCTGCATAACGGGCGCGTTGCCGCAGTTTCCGAGGCACTCCACCTCGAGGAGGGAGAAGAGCCCGTCACCCGTGGTCTCTCCGCTTTTTATGCCGAATTTCTTCTTGAGGTGCTCGAAGATGTCCTCACCGCCGGTTATCATGCACGACACGTTGGTGCAGACCTGGATAACGTATTTCCCCATCGGCTTTTTGTAATACATGGTGTAGAAGGTGGCGACCCCGTAGACCCTTACTCTCGGAAGCTCGAGTGCTTCCGCAATGTCGTCCATGGTCTCTTTTGCGAGCCACCCCTTCTCCCTCTGGGCTACGTAAAGGGCCGGCAGGAGAGCGGATTCCGTAGTGGGGTATCTCTTGGCGATCTCTTTTATCTCTTTTATCGAATTGTTTGATAAACTTCCCACCTTGTACTCCTATCTATCCAGCACGTCCTATCTATCCAGCTCACCCGCGACCACGTTTAAGCTTCCCAGGGTAACGACGGCATCGGCCAATAATTTGCCTGTAATCATCGAGGGGAAGGCCTGATAATACGCAAAACAGGGGCTCCTTACGTGAAGCCTGTACGGGTTTTTCTCCCCGTCGCTGACGATGTAGAATCCGAGCTCTCCGTTCGCCCCCTCCACTGCATGGTATATCTCCCCTTCGGGGATATCCTCCATCCCCTCGATGAAGAACATGAAGTGATGGATGAGGCCCTCCATGGAGTCGTATACCTCCTCCTTCGGGGGGAGGATAATCTTCGGGTCGTCGATATTTATTGGGCCCTTGGGAAGCTTATCCAGCACCTGAAGGATGATTCTCATAGATTGATTCATCTCTTCGAGTCTCACGAACGTCCTGTCGTAGTAGTCCCCCCTGTTTCCAACGGGGATGTCGAACTCGAGATCGTCGTAAACAGAGTAGGGTTCGTCTTTGCGTATATCTCTGGCAACACCGCATGCCCTGAGGTTCGGCCCGGAAAATCCCCAGTCGATCGCGTCCTCCGCGCTTATCTCCCCGACTCCTATCGATCTGTCGAGGAATATCCTGTTCTTCTTGATGAGCTTTTCCGTATCTTTTATGGCCACGGGAAGTCCCTTGAGTATCTCCCTCGCTGTGTCCTCGAAACCCTCCGGGAGGTCTCTCACGAGGCCCCCGATCCGCGTGTAGTTGGTGGTCATCCTGGCCCCGCTGACCATCTCGCAGAGCCTGTAAAGCTCCTCCCTGACCCTGAACAGGTACCAGTAAACGGTAAGCGCCCCTGTGTCCACCATGTTCGGACCGAGGCACGTGATGTGATCCATGATCCTCGATACCTCGGAGAGCATCACCCGGATATAGTGGGCGCGCTCCGGGACCTCGATATCCAGAAGCTTCTCTATCGCCTCTGCGTATCCTTGGTTGTTTATGAACGTGGAGACGTAGTTGAGTCTGTCGGTGAAGGGTATAAATTGATGATATGTAAGATCCTCCGCCAGCTTTTCAAAACCGCGGTGTAGGTATCCTATCTCGACGTCCGCCTCCGCGATTATCTCCCCGTCCAGCTTCGCGTAGATGGGCAGCGTTCCGTGGACGGCGGGGTGGGACGGGCCGATATTTATTGGAATCAGATCGTCTTTCGGGTCTTCCTTCAATTTAGTTCCTGCCTTTTCAACCATATAATTACGATATTAATCTAATCAATAATCAAATCAATTATCCTGCCAATCAATTATCCGGCTTTATCACCGGTACGGGGCAGTACTCGTCTTTCGGGGCCACGTCGAAGTCCTTGCGCAGGGGATGTCCCGGGAAATCATCCGGATTCATTATCCTTCGCAGGTCCGGATGGCCCGTAAACGTAATCCCGAACATATCGTACGTCTCCCGCTCGAACCAGTTGGCTCCCTTGTAAACCGATGTCGCCGAGGGGAGCTCTGGCTTGCTCTCCGGGACCTCGGCCTTGATCCTCACACGAACGTTGTTTTTCATCGAGAGGAGATGATAGACGACCTCGAATACGCCCCTGTCTTTCAGGAAATCGACGGCCGTTATATCGGACAGGAAGTTGAACGAGAGTCCCTTGTCGGTCTTCATGAATTTCAGGATTTCATCCACCACCGCGGCATCGACCTTCATGGTGAGCTCTCCTCTGAACTGGGAATCTCCCTTTATCTCTTTTCCGAATTTACCTTTTAGTTTTTTTATTATATCTTCGTATTTCATGTTCGGACCAGATAGATCAAAATCTAATTTAAAAGCTCAACATCACTTAAAATTACCTTCCCCCCTCACTTAAATTACCCCTCTCCTAAAAAATGCCATCCCCCCCCACAAATAATTGTCAGCCCCCCCCTACAGCCCCTTTTCGATCTTCTCCTGAAGCTTCATAAAGCCGTAGAGGAGCGCCTCCGGCCTGGGCGGACATCCCGGGATGTAGACGTCGACCGGTATGACCTTGTCTATTCCCTGGAGAACGCTGTAGCTCTTGAAGAGGCCGCCTGATACGGTGCATGCTCCCATCGCTATTACCCAGTTCGGCTTGGCCATCTGCTCGTATATTCTCCTTAAGATCGCGGCCTGTTTGTTCGTTATGGTTCCCGCCACTATCATCATATCCGCCTGGCGCGGCGAGAATCTTACCAGCTCGGCTCCGAACCTCGACATGTCGAAGTGGGACGCCACGGAGGCCATGAACTCCACGGCGCAGCAGGCCGTCCCGAAAGGCAGCGGCCAGAGGGCGCTCTTTTGCGCCCAGCGCATAACTTTATCGACGGGACCTAAATAGACCTGCATTTGAGGCGCATTCTTTTTCGTTGACTTCATTTCTGCTTTCTAATTCCCTTGGCGAAGTCGATGAGACCCTGCCTGATTAAGTAGACAAATCCCGCAAAAAGTATCGCGACAAAGACTATAATCTCTATGAAGCCCCAGAGACCTATATCTCTTAAGATAACCGCGGTTGGGTAGAGAAAAATCATCTCCACATCGAAGAGGAGAAACGCGATGGCCACGGCGAAGTACATTACGTTGTACCTTCTCCAGCCCGGACCTATGGGATCCTTTCCGCACTCGTAGGTATCGAGCTTGCTGCCGGATCGATCTTTTTTTCCGATGAATGAAGATAGGGCGAGGAAGACAAGGCCCATAAAGATGAGGACAAAGAAGAAGAGGAGAATTGATATGTAACCGATTTGATTATCCATGTTTAACAGCCCTATTCCGTAGATAGAAAGGAGAACTTCAAACGGTGTTTATTTAAATACCTGAAAATCAAAATAAAGCAAATATCAACCAACTCCAACCAACTCGAGATTCAATCAGTTTTCAACTCCAAGTTACAATTCTTAAAACAGCTTCAGCAAACAATATCGTTTGGGAAATTCAATTATCACAAAGCCGTTTTCTTGTCAAGGATAATTATTACAAAAAAGGTATTTTTTTTAAAATCCCCCGTATTGAGACATATATTTTAGGATATCGTCCTTCATCCGCGAGAAAAACTTTTTTCTCAATTCATCCTTGGACGGGAAATATTTACTTGTCTTATAAGTATCCGTCTTTATGGTTATCTCTTTAAAGGTTCGACTGTCAGTAAAGACGGCCGTATATGTCATCATGGCCTCTCCCTCCGCAAGGCCGAAAGTGCTTTTATCCTTTAGACGTTCGTTTCTGTCGGGGAGTACCAAAGCGTCGATATTGATCTTCAGGTTCATATCGGCCCTTTCCGGTTTTATGGTCACCAGAAATCCGAGTTCGTTTATCCTCTTGGTGAGGTCCTCGATGACATCCCTTTTATTGAATACGGTGATAAGATACTCCGGGTTATAATCGAGCTCGATGTAGAGTATCTTGTATTTGGCCGGACTTACCTTCGGCGGTGCGTATACTTCAGGTGTAGATCTACAGCTGAAAAATATTAACGTAAAAAGGATCAGAGCTATCGTGATTACATTCTTTTTCATTTGAAATCCCCTTTTTGTCTAAAAACGGCATTATGAGACATGCTTTGAAACACGCTGAACTCGTTTCATTTTTTGTGGTCACGTTAGACAGCCGCAACCGACCCGTCCAATAACATCAATATCAGAAAACATATAATCTGTAAAGCCTCGATTGACGTCCTGCGTCAATTACTTTTTTGTGATTTTTCGGTTCAATCGGATATCGGTCTTGTATACAGAATCAAATAACCGAAGACTATATCCCCCCCGGGCAGTTTATCGATGCAGAAGTCGATACTTTCGACCGGCCTTCCGGAATAGTCTATCTGCCACGGCCCCGTTTTAATACAGTATCCAATTACTTCTCCATTCTTCCCCGTTTTTGCGTCCACTCCGACTACTTCCCAGTTATCGTCCCAGTGCCCTCCCAGAAGGGACAGGTCCTTCAAATTTAAGTCGCCGAGCCTCATCATCCAGTCTGTATTCGCCACCCAGATTTCGAAGATACCGGGAACCGCGAGCCCCGAGACCGTTTTCAAATCCTTCTTTTCTAGGGCGGTTTTCAATCTCTCAAGGCCGACCTCCGGATTCGAGAAGGTGACGGCCTTCGGAAATCGCCTCATGTAGATCAAATAGGGCTTTACCACCTCCGACGCCGGGATCGACTCATGCTCAAACATTGCACCGGGGTAGTTTTTAAGGAGATACTTATATGTCTCCTCCGCCTCATCGAATCTCTTCAGAAAAACGAGACACTCCCCCTTTACGACACTGGCCAAGAGGATGATCTCCTTGAGCCTGTTGCTCTTCTGAATCTCGTTCATTTCGAACCCGGTCTTCACGTCGCTCAATATCTTGTCCGCAAGCTGAATCGCCCCCTTTAGATCGCCCGCCTCTTTCATTTCATATATTTTGTTCGTCCTCTCAAAAAAGGACTCGACCTCAACATAAGAGTCCTTTGCCTCGGGATCTTTCATATCCAGGGAGGCGCCGAATATCCAGCCCGAAAGTCCCTTATACCGGACAAAATACCAGCGATCGGAGACGCCCGATACCACTTCGGGATTTTCGAGGCGGTTCTTCACGAGAACCACTTCCCCCCTTTTGACGGCCACTATCGTGTCCGTTTTCAATCCGGGCCTCGATTTGAGCTCCGCCCCGCTCTCCACAATACGGGCGTATTCTATTTCCCCGAAGGCCGCCGACGACGCCGAAAACAGCGTAACATTAAGCAAGGCCGCAAAAAGAAACAGTATTGTAAATCCTATAATGGGTTTTTTGTTTTTTCCTTTTCTTTTAGTCATTTCTATTTTGCCCTGTTCTCCTCGACAACCTTGAATATCTTTTTCTCCGGGTAGATAATGAACATGATTATGCCGATTATGCACACCACCCCGGAGACCGGCCCGGAGAGCTTGACGCCGAGGGGATTCGCCACATCCTTGCCGAAGCTCAAGAGGTACCCCAGAATCAGCGTAGATATGCCGAGGTTTATTTTCTGCCCGAGACCCTGTGCCCCGAAGTACATCGCCTCCCTCTTGCTGCCGGTCTTGATGGCGTCGTACTCGGCGAGGTCCGAGATCATCGCATTGGGAACCATAAGGAGGGCGGAGACCGGGATCCCCATTGTGGCGAATATTATATATGCCTGTAAATTGGAAGATACTATCAGAGTCTCCGTTCCAAGATAGTAGAGAAGAAAGGAGCAAATCCCGAAGATAACGAGGGAGATTATCATGATCGTCTTCTTTTTGATGAAACGGCTTACCATATTTATTACCGGAAAGAAGATTAGCGCCACACCGAAGAGGCCGGCAAAGGCAACGCTCGTAAACGCCTCTTCCTTGCCGAGGAGTACCGTTACGTAGTAAGCGGTCATCGATGAGACGATATTCAGACAGAACCACATCGACATCGTCCCCAAGAGATACGGTATAAAGGGAAGGTTCTTGAACGTCATAACGAGCGAGTCGATAAGCCCCACGTCGGAGGGAACGGCCTGGCAGTAGCGCTCCTCGTCAATCGGGATAATCGAAATGTAACAAAAAATAACCCCTATAATTGCCAGTATCAGGATCGTTATGTGAAATGCGCTGACCTTTTCCAATCCGGTATTTTCCAGCACACCCCAGAGAGCAAATCCGCCTATCATTACGATCACCACTCCTATCATGGAGAACACCCCCTGCATGGTAACGATGTTCATCCGCTCCTTGTTGCTGTGAGAGAGCTCCGGAATGAGCGCAAGCCACGGGGTTACGTACACCGTGAAGAAGAAAAGGAGGACACCTAGCCAGAACGCCATGTAAACTGCGTTAAGGATGCTCTCCCCGTAGACCGGAGGGAAAAATAACATGAACGAGGCGGCCATAAGGGGAAATCCGCCGTATATCAGAAAGACCCTCCTCCTGCCCCGCTTTGACCTGCTCCTGTCGCTCCACGTGGCGACTAACGGGTCGGCGATCGCGTCTACGATCCTCCCGAAAAGCGTTACAACGCCCGCGATCGTAAGAACACCCCAGAAAGTTTTATTAGATATTAGATTCGGCATTCCGGTCTCCGCAGGCGGCAGGAAGAAGTAGAGCATAAACGTCACCCAGATTCTGTCAGCTATCGTGAAACCCACGTTGCCGCTGGAGTACAAAAGCTGGCCCGATAACGGAAATTTCACCACCTTCTTTTTCATTGAAAACCATCCATAGTAAGATTTTTATAAAATTAATCCTTAAATTAAACCAGTAAGAAGCCAATGTCAATAAATAATTACTCCTCTCAAAAACTTTACAAGGCTTGACCCACCCCGCTTTTTGTGATACCTTCCCAAAAAAGGAGGGTCAGCTTTCATGACAATTAGAGTCCACAATACCCTGACTGGGAAAAAGGAGGAGTTCATCCCCCTCGAGGGGAAAAAGGTAAGGATGTACGTCTGCGGCATAACCGCCTACGACCTGTCGCATTTGGGGCACGCCCGGGCGGCTGTGGTCTTCGACGTCATATACCGCTACTTCAAGTTTAAAGGGTACGATATCACCTACGTTAGGAACTTCACCGACATAGACGACAAGATCATCAACAGGGCGAACGAGCTTGGAATATCCACGGTCGATCTCTCCGAAAAATATATAGCCGAATACCACGACGACATGGACGCGCTGGGCCTCCTTCGGCCCGACTTCGAACCGAAGGCCACCGAGAATATCGACAACATGATAGCCATCATCGAGAGGCTCTTCGAGAACGGATACGCCTACAGGGCGGGAGAGGACGTCCTATACTCGGTGAAGAAGTTCGACGGATACGGCAAGCTCTCCGGGAAGAACGTGGACGACCTCAGGTCGGGGGCGCGGGTCTGCGTTGACGACAAGAAGGAGGACCCCCTCGATTTCGTCCTCTGGAAGGGGAAGAAGGAGGGGGAGCCGTTCTGGGAGAGCCCCTGGGGGGAGGGCCGGCCTGGCTGGCACATCGAGTGCTCGGCGATGAGCGGCGCCATCCTCGGCGAGACGATCGATATCCACGGCGGCGGCCGGGACCTCGTCTTTCCCCACCACGAAAACGAGATCGCCCAATCGGAGGCCGCGAATAAAAAGCCGTTCGTCAAGTACTGGCTCCACAACGGATTCGTCAACATCGACCAGGAAAAGATGAGCAAATCCCTCGGGAACTTCTTCACAATCCGAGATATCAGGAAAAAGTACCACCCGGAGGTCGTCCGCCTCTTCCTTTTGACCAACCACTACAGGAGCCCCATCGACTTCACAGAGAAGAACCTGAGGGACGCCGAGGAGGCGTTAAGGCGCCTCTACGACGCGATGGAGAGGCTGATCGAGGCGGTCAATCTGGAGGGAAAGACCGGCTCCGATTCGGGCGCCCGAGATGAGCTCATCAATGCGGGCGCCGATTTCACCGAGGGCTTCACCGATGCGATGGACGACGACTTCAACACGGCGATGGCCCTGGGAAAGCTCTTCGACTTCGTCCACGCCGTCAACCGCTTCCTCGACCGCACAGGCGACCTCTCGGCGGATGATATCGAGGCCCTGAAAGAATCGCGGAAAAGGATCGAGGAAACCTCATCCGTCTTCGGGATACTTCTGAAAGACCCGAAACTCTACTTTGACGAGATCAAAGAGCTAAAGCTCTCGGAGACGGAGATCGACCCGGAGGAGATCGAGAGGCTGATAGCGGAGCGAACCGAAGCCCGGGCCAACAAGAATTTTCAGGCCGCCGACAGGATCAGAGACGACCTCGCCGCAAAGGGCGTTATCCTCGAGGACTCCCCCGCCGGCACCACGTGGAAGCTAAAGTAGCGTATTTATTATGGTTTTAGGCAGGCTTTTACTGCCAAATAACGAGGTGGATTATGACCGAAGCACCAATCGTTCGTGAGCAAAAGGGGGCCGTATCTTGGCTCATCCTCAACAGGCCCGAGCTTTACAACGCACTGACCACCGAGCTGGGAAACGAGGCGTTAAAGCTTTTAAATGAATCTTTAGAGGACGACGACACTAGGGTTGTTGTAATAACGGGTAGGGGAAAGGCGTTCGCCGCCGGGGCCGACGTCAACGAGATCATGGGCGACAGTGACCCGGTGAAGAGAATCGGCATCATGGCGACGGTCGCCCACAAGGTGATCGCCACCGTCAGGCAGGCGAACAAGCCCACGATAGCCGCCATAAACCACCAGGCGGCCGGCTACGGGATGGCGCTGTCGCTGGCGTGCGATATCCGCGTCGCCACCGAGAAGGTGAGGCTCAGGTACGCCTACTCCACGATCGGGCTTACCGGCGACGGCGGGATAAACTGGTCGCTGCCTAAGATGATCGGGATATCGCGGGCGCTTGAAGTGGCGCTCCTCTGCGAAGACCTCCACGCCGAGGAGCTATACCGGCTTGGCGTGATCAATAAGCTCTTCAAGGAGGAGACCTTCATCGAGAATACCCAGGCGCTGGCGGAGAGGATCGCGGCTTTAAGCCCCAAGGTCGCCCAAACGATAAAGCGGATGATGTACGCCTCTTCCGGCACCGACCTCCTGACCCATCTCGAGACGGAGCACTCCTACCTGACCGAGGCGGCCTCCCGCCCAGAGTTCCTCGAACTTGTGAAAGCGATAATCGCGGGATTTGAGGAGAAGAAGAAGGCGAAGGGGAAGTAGACATCTCCTGATACCAATCCAAGGTGTTTCAACAACAAGAGTTCCTGTTTTTGCGTTAGATATTTAAAAGAATAAATAATTCCTTTTTTGTCTTTTTTTTGGTATTATTTTCCAATAAGTATCTAATAACTAATATAATAGGAGTAAGAAAAATGGCTGAATTCATTAGTAGTTTTGATATTGTAAGTTTGATTACAGGAATATTTATCTCCATCATAGTAATATTTTTACACTCTCTTATTACAAAATTTATTGTAAAACCTTATAAAATAAGAAAAAAGTATTTTAAGATTATTTGGAAAAAAGTATCAGAGATTGAAACAAATGATATTTTAGATTTTCGATCAAAATATGGTTTTAAAGAATACTATTACAAAAGGAAACATGAGAAGGAAATATATAATAGTATAATAAACAACAATAACATTTTAGTAACTGGAGACCCACTTGCTGGAAAAACAAGGGCAATTTACGAAGTTCTTAAAACACTTAATAGTAAATATTACATTACAGTACCAAACAATTATGATGAATTAGTAATAGATCCTGAAGATTTCCGAATTCCATTTTTTTTCCATATAAATAAAAAAAGAAGAATTCTTGTTTTGCCTGATTTGCATAAATTAATGGAAAAAGATAAATACATTTTTTTGCTAAATAAGTTTTTAGATGATAATGTAAATGTAATTGCTGATTGCCGTAAAGGACCCGAGTACGAATTATTTAAAGGTAAAGAGCATTCTTTTGTATTTGAAAAAATCATTGAAGTTCCTAAAGTATCTAAAGTTTTAGGTAAAGAAATT
>Ga0180432_10003868_pt1 | contig 20998 bp, 20 predicted proteins | sample SS_ome_10_FD_132414 | JGI IMG/M metagenome (GOLD analysis project Ga0180432, IMG submission 132414) | Hypersaline lake sediment archaeal communities from the Salton Sea, California, USA - SS_1_MS_2 metaG | ecosystem: Environmental > Aquatic > Non-marine Saline and Alkaline > Hypersaline >...
ACACTATCCTTGAATAACACCAGCATCATCGACATACCTCGATGGTTTTCAGATGGAGTCAAATGTTTTCATCCACACAGTTCACCGTACATATCACTTTTAAGGTTGTAGACCCCACTTGACAGTCCATTTCATAATGGTATAGAATATTATGAAGTTAGATATCTACCATTCTTTCATTAGTGGATGAAGGGATTTAAAAAGCGGGCGAACTAAAGAATCGTAGCGGATGGTTAAAGTCTGGTCTAAAATTCAGTGATTTGTCAAAGGAAACTCTCGATAGGGTATTTCTTCAAGCAAGTAGACTCCTATTCAAGATGCAGTGTGGACTATCATTATGAATAAGCATTTGGGGACAAGAGAGTTGAAGAATTATCGTTTGAGATTCGGGAAACGCAATACTTGCAGGCGATACATTGGAATTGCGAGGCGCTCAATATCACGGGCAATGATATTGAGGCATTGTTCAAGTGCCAGCAGTGCGATCATGGGTTTGCTGTACTCTATCAGGGGACTCAATTCGAACCCAAGAATAAAAACCAAGGCATGTGTACCGTTTCCGATTGCACTCTCTTGTCTACTGTGAGCTACATGCAGACGTCGAGTTGTGATAAAGACGATGTGGATTGACTTGGATTCATACATCTTTATTGGATATGAGTATGCTTAGGCATTTCATCGAGAATGTAGATGAAAGCTTTACAGCTGGCCCATTGAAAGAGCAAAGGCGACGGGGTGTAGAATGGGAAAGAGAAATTAATTTTTATCAAACCAGCGCTCAGGTTTTGTAATGATTTGAAGGAATAGAGGGGGTTAGAGGAATGAGAAACAGAATGGCGAAAGGGAAGAGAGTGTGGCCTATTCTGGCAATAGGATTGATAATGTTGCTCTTACTTACCGCCTGTGCTTCCGCACCACCCACAGAAGAGGGAAAGGTGGTGAGATTTGGATATATGTCCCCCTTTACTGGACCCGGCGCTACGGAAGCAATTGCCCTATCCGCTGTGTTGGATTATCTTGAATATTTTAATGAGGAGCAACGCATCCCTGGGGTGACTCTTCAAGTCACATGGGTAGATGTTCAAATTCACCTGGACAAATTTGCCAGTGCCTACAGCAGGCTAAGAGACCAGGGTATATTCATCATGATGTCCAATCAAACTCAGGGTATAGAGGCGTATCATTCGAGATTTGAACGGGATCAGATACCTCTGTATACAGGAAATCCGTGTAAAGAATATGTCTACCCGCCTGGTTGGTACTATTTTCGTTCCCCAACTTGGGGCGAGCAGGCCGCTGCTAATTTCGACTATATTATGGAAAATTGGCAGGAGGAAAGGCCCCCAAAGTTAGCTCTTATGCTTGTAGATACTGGGTTGGGGAAACAACCGCTACCAGAAGCTGCAGACTATGCCGAGAGTCTGGGGATAGAAGTCTTACCCCTAGAATTTCTCCCTTCTTCGTATATGGTCCTTGATGCTACTGTCCAGTTATTGAGGATAAGTCAGGGTGGGGCAGATTTCGCCTACATTACGGGCATCCAACCGACAGCGGGGCCGATCTTAAGGGATGCTGAAAGACTTGGGCTTTTTGACCAGATACAGTTTATGGGTATGGAGTCTACCGGTGGAAGTCCTTTGATCGAGTTAGCAGGTGCTGCTGGCGAGGGTTACCTTTACGGAAGAACGATTCCCACCTTTGGCGAGGTAGAGGTCCAGGGTGTGAAGTTGATGCTAGATAAACAGATGGAATATCGTGGGAGGCAGGCGAAAGAGGATGAATACATAACTGGTTGGGTAGGAGCATCTATAATATGCGAAGCTATAAGGAAGGCTGTAGAAAACGCAGGTTATGAAAACCTCGATGGTCCTGCCGTAAAGGAGGGACTTGACAGTATCAAGGACTTTAATGTCTACGGACTTGCGACCATTACCTACAATCCACCGTATGATCATAGGGGGTCTGATAAACTAGCGATATATCAAGTAAGGGGTGGTGAGATAGTTCGCGTAACAGATTGGCGCAGTGCTCCAACACTTATGCCCGAGGGTTCATGAACATGGATTTCCCATATCAAATTGGAGCATATTCGTGCTGCGAGGGCAAAACAGCGTCAAAAACTCGACAAGGAGTCATGATGCATGGTCGATAAAATCCTGCGCACGAGGCTTTGTGAGCTCCTAGACATTAAGTATCCTATTATCCTGGCCGGCATGGGCACCATCGCTCGTGCCGAACTCGTGGCAGCGGTTTCCGAGGCCGGCGGCCTCGGAGTCATCGGCGCAATTGGCCTGACGCCGGATGAACTGGACGCTGAGATCAGGAAGACCAAAGAGCTGACCAGCAAGCCCTTCGGTGTAGACACTGTAGTAGTGGCTGGCGCTCCGGAATCAGCAACTATAAGTGACTTAATGGCCTACATACCGAAAGAAGCGGTGGAATACGTTGACAACCTGGCCAAGCAGATTGGGTTGACTGGATGGGAGGGGTTCAAGGCTAGTGCCAACAAAGGCCAGCAGGGTTGGACAGCTGAGTTATTTCAAAGCCACATCGAACTTGTGTACGAGCATAGAGTTCCGGTTTTTGCTGCCGGGCTTGGCAGCCCGGCCTTTATGGTTCCCGAAGCTCACAAGCGAGGCATTAAGGTGATCGGCGTCGTTGCAAACGTGAGACAGGCTCGCCGCGAAGCTGAGGCAGGGGTGGATATCATTGTGGCTCAGGGCGGCGAGGGTGGTGGCCACACCGGGAGGGTGGGCACAATGCCACTGGTGCCGCAGGTGGTTGATGCCGTAGCCCCGACCCCTGTATTGGCTGCTGGTGGAATAGGGGATGGGAGGGGGCTTGCAGCAGCCCTGGCACTGGGCGCCTCTGGGGTTTGGACTGGCACTGCTTTCCTTCCGACTGTTGAAGCCAACATCAACGAAGTATGGAAGCAGCAAATCCTGTCCGCAACAGAAGAGGATACGCGTGTTACGAAGATGTTCACTGGGAAGACAACACGCTTTCTCAAGAGTAAGCTGATAGAGCAATGGGAAACTGAACAAGGGCCAATCCTCCCCTTCCCACTGCAGCTAGTGCTGGTGCAGGACTTTTTCAATGCCGTGGCCGACAGTGATATGCCGGAATGCCTGAGTTCAGCGGCCGGTCAAATCTGCGGCTTGCTAAAGGAGATGAAAACGGCCAAGCAAGTTGTGGAAGATATGGTCAATCAGGCAGTCGACACCCTCAATGAGAGTATTCCAAGCAGAGTCAACATAGGTAGTGCCGTTTGAAAAGGAGGTGATGAGATATGGCAACCACAGAGCTACCACCAGCCGTCAGAAGCCTAATCGGCGTGGAGTCTGACCCATTGGAGGGGCCAGATGAGGTCTGCAAGCCCATGATACGCCACTGGTGCGAGATGGTAGAGGATGCCAATCCCTTATACACGGATGACGAGTACGCCAAGGACAGTGACTTTGGGGAGGTGATCAGTCCCTCCGTAATGGCAAGGATATGGACTATGCTTCCATGGTGGTCGCCTCAACCATATCAAGAGGACCTGTCCAACCCTCTGACAAAGGTAATACAACTGCTGGAGAGCCCCAGCCAAATCCAGCTACAAATAGAGGAGGAGTACTTCCTGCCTATTCGCCTCGGCGATCGGTTAAGCTGCACTTACACGGTCGCGAATGTAACACCGCCTAAGAGGACCCAGCTGGGGATGGGCTACTTCGTGACTTATCTTTTGAGGTATCGCAACCAGCGAGGCGAGGTAGTAGGCACACTTACAGCAACCCTTCTCTTATTGTGTCGTGAGCAATAGAAGAAATGTTATTAAACAGGCAATCAGCTCTATGCAATACACACGGAGGAGATGACCATGACCAAGTATAACATCGTTTACTGGGATGATGTGCACGAAAAGCAGGAGCTACCAGCACTATCCTTACCCATAACAATGAGGCGCTGCATCATGGCTGTCTCTGGCACCCGTGATCTCTATCCGATCCATTACGATAGGGATTTTGCCAAGCAGGCCAACGCAAGAGATATATTCGTCAATACCATGTTCATGCAGGCTCTCGTGAGCCGATTCATGACGGATTGGACCGGCCCCAAGGGGATGGTCAGGAAACTGGGAATCAAAATGCAGGAGATGAACTGCCCCGGCGATACCATTACCGTAACCGGAACGATCACCAACAAGTATAACAAGGAGGGAATGCATTTAATTGACCTGGATATCATGTGCCACAATGAAAGGGGGCCAACTACTATTGCCTGGGCGACTATGTCGCTTCCCCGTAGATGAAGTCGCCAGTTATAGAATCCAGGACAAAACCAAGACAACAGAGAATGATAGGGAAGGACTTAAAATAAGGCTATTCTGGCCCAAGGGCTTGAATAAGAACAAATTAAAGGAGGTAAACAAATGGGAGCACCAATGAACCCGATTCCTGATCTAGACAGGAGTGGGGCAACAACATATCGAATGCCTGTGTCAAGCGCCCTGTGCCCACCCCTGAGGCCGCCAAAGCTGAAGGAGGAATTGAAAGACTACAGCGGGCCGCTCCAGCCACAATTGAGTATCATGGATTTCAGCAAGGAGGCCCTGATAAAACTCTTCAAGGCAGTCTCCGTCTTCACCATCGGGACGCACGACGGGCACTGGTGTGACGAGGTCACTCAGAAATGGGGAGACAAGGTAGCCTGGGACCTTGAGGACAGGCTCTGGGAAACCAATGCCAAGTATAATGCCCTCTACACCGAGAATGCCTTGGACTTTGGCCTGAGTACACCAGTGGAAAAATGCCTCAAGGGGCTGCAGATGAATCCGGCACTGGGTGGAGTGTATAACATCGAGGTGGAGCTTCTAACTCCCAATGTAGGATTTCTCACCAACTGGCACTGTAACTCCATCCCGTACTTCGTCAAACGCGGCGAGGAGTTCAGGATGTGGGATGTGTGCTGGAGGATGGAACAGCCGCTCTTCCAGCTATGGGCCCACTCATTCGATCCCGGGATAAGATGCATGCCCTTGAATCTTATACCAAAGTTGAGTGAGGACCAGCCTGATTGCAGATGGGTCTACTGGCTGGGAGAGATAAAGCACGGAGATCCCCAAAATTACGTGATGCGCAGGAATAAGGAGGCGGAGGAGATGGAGCCCCCAGTGGATCTGCCGGACTACCGTGGCCCACTGCGAAAAAAGCTTGGCGCGGAGAACTTCTGCAAGGAGAGGGTGGCAAAGCTTCTGCTCCAGTCCTCCCGCGTGTACAGAATACTGGATGGCCAATGGCACAGAATAGTCGCCGAGAAGTACAGCGATGAGGAAGCCTGGGAGATGCAGGAAAAGGTATGGGAAAACGCGATGTACAATAATCCCAAGAACGTCATCAAGGCCTTGAATATTCAGGGTAGTCCCCTGGAGCAGTGTCTGAAGGTACTCCAGACCAACCCGGCATTCGGCGTACTATACAACAGCACCTACGAGCTCAAGAGCCCTAATGTCGGGGTAGTTACTACTTACTATGACCCCACGAGAGAATGGTTTGGCAAGTATAGAGGCGACATTAACCTCCAGCACCTGGACGGCGAATTCGAGCGGAGACTCTTCGAGAAATACGCCCAGAAATTTGACCCCAATATAAAGGTCAAGACGCTGATGGCGCCTACCTTCGGTCGCTCAGCGGATGGCAGGATGCCGGAGGCCGGTGCGCCGGTTTCGTTGGAGGATCGTGTACATAAGGTCAGGACGGAGGACAAACCCATCTGCCAGTGGGAGTTCAGCATAAAGTAGGTCCCAGAAACGAGAGGTAAAATAGCTGCCGGTGAGAGATTGAATTTCCCACTGGTAACTATTTTGCTCATGATTACGGGAGGCTGCAGATTTAAACGGGAGAATGATTGAGGTAGAAAATGAGCATCGCTGTGCATGAGGCAAGTTGCATTGGCTGTGGCATGTGTGTTCTCATCTGCCCTGAGGAAGCCCTGGAAGTCGCTCCTATCTTCGTGGTGGAGATAGACCGAAATAGGTGTACCGGTTGTCTAATTTGCCTGAATATGTGCCCGAACGACGCATTGGAGGAGAGATGAGGATGAAAAATATGAAGTGCGATGTCGTTGTGATAGGCTCAGGCATCGGTGGGATGTGCGCCGCAGCCAAGTTGGCTAATGCTGGCCACCATACAGTGGTTATGGAAAAGGCCCCCATCTTGGGCGGCAGGTACATCTCCTTGTATCACAAGGGCTTCATGGTGCAGCCAGCCGCTGGAGTCATAGCCTGTGGATATAACTCGCCGGTCTGGCACACACTACAGGAGGTCGGAGCACCAAAGTTCGAATATAAAGCCCTGGGAGCGGTCAGCTTCCAGTTCGGGGGGAAGCGCTATGATACCTCATCAACCGAGAAGGGCACGATGGCTCGAATGCTCAATGCGCTGAGCAGGGATAAGGGCGAAGCGGATAGAGTGATGGGGGCACTCAGAAAAGCCATCAGGTGGCAGGAGCCCTCAGACTTCATCTCCTTCAAGGAATGGCTATCGCAGTACACAGATAACGAGATGATTCACCGTTTCTTCCAAGCCTCCAGCACAGGCTGGTGCGGGGTCAACACCCACGAGTTTCCCGCTGGGGAGTTCATCAGGTGCACGAAGGTTTTGGCCGCCAGCAATGAGTATATTGTCCCTAAAGGCGGCATGCAGGATGTTGTGAATGCCCTGGAGGCCACAAGCAAGCGCGACCACGGAGAGCTCTTCACCGACGCCAGGGTTACCAGGATAGTAGTCGCGGAAGGAGTCGCTTCCGGGGTTATCGGGACAAAGAATGGTGCTGAAATGAGGGTTGAGGCCAAGGCTGTCATCAGCAACATCGGCCCCACAAAGACAATTCAGCTGGCGGGCGAGGAGAACTTCGACAAGGGCTACCTTAAGGAGGTGAGAGAACGAGTCAGGCCGGGGGTGGCGATGGAGTGGGATTTCTGTAGTGATAAGCCATTGCTGGATGAGGGGGTCTATTGGCTGTACACCCTGGATACCAGGAGGGTGGAATGCTGGGGTAGCATGGCACCTCTATGGCCTCACTGGGTCCCATCAAACAAATACATGACATCCGTCTATTCAGTGCCTGAGAACACTTTGATGTACGACCCCAAAAAGGAGCACGAGATATTGCTCCAGGATGCCAAAGACCTTTTTCCGAATTTCAAGGAGGCTGGAGCAGAGCTGGTGGCGATGCGAAATTACTGCGGGGAGTGGCCTATGACTCGATCCTGGCAGGGCTACCAGATGGGGCCAAAAACATCGATTGAGAACCTGTATATGGCTGGAGATGCCTCAAACCCGTCAGGTCACATCGCTGGTGACGGTGCCGCTCAGAGTGGCCGCATAGTCGCTGATCTAATACAGGCCCGGATGAAGTCAGGGTGATTTGAAGAGACCCACAGATTGTTAGCGCTGCGGCACAGCTTATGGCAAGAATTGACGGACACTTCGGGTTCTGTATAGGCTACCCTCAGTTGCCCATGCAGCGAAGCCAGTCAAAACTTGCGCGAGCCAGATTATTGCGCCCCTAAGGCTTAGACTCTCTTGTGGTTAAGCTGGCCGACCGAGCGAATCGGGGAAATGGACTTTGGACTTTACAGAAATGGAATATGCCAATCTCTCCAAGAACAGCGAAATGCTGCTCGGACTTATCTCCGATACTCACCTCTTGAATGGGAGCGGGCTTCCGCCTGAAATAGACAGCATCTTCAGGGGTGTTGACCTCATACTGCACGCCGGTGACATATATGGAACTTCGGTACTTGATAGGTTAGAGCAGATAGCTCCGGTGCTCGGCGTTATTGGAGATGAGGACTTCTTCACACAGCCTGATAGCCGACTAAAGGAAGAACATCTCTTCGATGTCGGTGGTTTAACCCTGTGGTTAGTGCATCAACTGCCGCTCGACTGCCTCCGGCTTCTTGCAGTTGGGTCAGAGTCTGAGATGCTGGAGCAAGTCAGTCGCCGTTGCCAGACGGTACCCGATATCATTGTGTTTGGCGACACCCACAGGCACCTTGTCAAAAGCATTGGTGATATCCTCTTTATTAATCCTGGCAGCCCGACGATGCCCAACCACATGCCTGGTGCCGGGACGGTGGCTCTTCTCTCTATCGGCACAGGCCAAAGTGAGGTACATCTTGTTGGACTTACATCGGGAGCATGCTAGGAGCGAGGAAAGTATTGATATAGTCATCTTAAATAACACCGCTGTAAAGGGAGGTTAGCAATGAAGGCACTCGTGATAGGCGGGACAGGTACCACTGGTCCCTACATAATAGATGGTCTTCTTAAGAGACGCTATCATGTGACCACGCTTAGTCGTGGTGTCCATAAGGCTGATCTGCCTGCCGAGGTAGACCATATATACGGTGACCCTCACTTTATGGAAGCTTTGATGGAGGCTCTCGAGGGAAGGAGTTTTGACCTGGTGGTGTCTACTTATGGAAGGCTGAGACATGTGGCAGAGGCTATCAAGGGTCATACCCCTCGACTCATCTCGGTAGGAGGATATGCCATATATAGGGGATGGTTCAGGGTTACCGACCCCGAGGCGCTGGTGCATTCGGAAGAATCGGTAGTGCCGGTCCCGGAGGAGGGATTCCTGGAGGAGGCTGGTGTTGACCGCTTTGTAGACCGCATGCTGGAAAGCGAGCAAGCGGTGATGCGGGCTCACCAGGAGGGCTATTATAATGCCACCCATTTCCGCTATTGCCAGTCCTCTGGCCCACGACATCTCGCCCCTGGAGAGTGGTGCTTCATACGGCGAATAATGGATGGCAGAAGGCAGGTCGTACTCCCCGGCGGTGGGCAGATTTTGGTGTCGAGGGTATATGCGGAAAACGCAGCCCATGCCATACTCCTGGCCGTCGATAACCCCGATGCCTCGGCGGGGCAGACCTACAATATCAGAGACGAAGTGGTACTCACGAACCGCCAGTGGGTAAGGCTTATTGCTCAGACGATGGGCCATGATTTGGAGTTCGTGGATCTGCCTCTAAGCATTGTACGGCTCGGGCCCCGCTATGTTCCGGTCCCGCTGCTGCGCCCAGACCATCGTGTGATGGATATCGCCAAGATCCAGCAGCAGCTGGGATACCACGATGCGGTTCCCGCTCAGCGGGGGGTGGAGCTGACGACCAGGTGGTACATGGAAAACCGGCCGGACCCCGGTGGAGAGGTAGAAGGCAATCTGGGAGACCCCTTTGACTACACTGCTGAAGACCGCCTTATCCAGAGGTCCAGCGAATTATGGGGCGAGATTATGCAGATCCCCGAGAGCAAGCACGGCTTCAGGCATCCTTATCCACATCCCAAGAGTCCCGGAGAACTTAGGTGACCACGCTTAAAAATGAGAACCGGCGGCTTGTCTTGATGGGCTTTGCTGAACCTCACAAGACTCTAAATTCAGCCTCACCTCCTTCCTTTCACGCAGTACTATTGCCTAGAGCCCAGCAATACAGACACCCACAACAGGATTCCAGTGTCGGCCACCCAAGCTGTGGGTTAGCCCAAGCACAGGATTTTTTACCTGCCGAGGCCCGCCTTTCCCTTGAAGCTGCTTATACACCTCATATATCATCCTGAGTCCACTGGCACCTATAGGATGGCCGAAAGACTTCAGTCCGCCATCGGTCTGCACCGGCAGCCCCCCATCCAATCGGAAAAACCCTGACTCAAGGTCTTCCTTCACCTCCCCCCTGGGACTGAACTGGAGATCTTCCATGATAGTGGCCTCAGTGATGCTGAAGCAATCATGGACCTCGGCTATGCTTATATCCTCCCGGGGATTCTTTATCCCAGCCTCCTGATAGGCTCTCAAACCAGCCTGGTAGGTTTCTTCAACATTACTGAACTCGTAGTCGGACCTCAGTGAGCCCCTGCCGTGCCCTGCACAAATCTGTAATGCTTTGATATATACTGGATCCTGTCTGAAGTTCCTGGCCATGTCCGCACGAGTTATGATTGCGGCTGCGCCACCATCAGTGACTCCACAGCAATCGAATAGTCCCAAGGGCCAGGCGATTATCGGAGCCTTAAGCACATGCTCCAGAGTCACCTCCACACGTAAGTGTGCCTTAGGATTCAATGCCCCATTATGATGGCTATTCACAGGTATCAGGCTGATCATTCTTTTACCTTCCTCCGGGCTAAGTCCGTATTTGGCAAAGTAGCCAGTAGCCAGCAACGCGAAGAAACCTGGCCCGGTACCATGCACTTCCCTCCAGGTGGCTCTCGGCATGAGACCATTGCCCTCCATGGCGACCCCTGTGTCCTTCAACTTGTCAAATCCGAGGACCAGTACCACGTCATAGATCTCGGCAGCCACCGCATAGCAGGCGTTTCGCAGGGCATCAGTTCCAGTGGTGCAGAAGTTCTCTACCCTGGTGATGGGAGCATATTGCAGCTTCAAAGCCTCGCCTAAGGTAGCGCCGCTTTCGCCTGAGGTCCAGGTTCCTAACCACGCGGCCTGGATGTCATTACGGTCCACACCAGCGTCTTTGAATGCCTCGTCAGCCGCCTCGACAATCAGGTCGGTGGGACCGGTGTCCCATCTCTCACCAAACTTTGTACAGCCCATGCCTACTATGGCAATTCTATCTTTAATGCTTTTCATTTCTCATCAACCTCCCTGTTGTTCTAGCCTCTGACTGGCGCACATTTCCACCAGTAGTTATGAATCCCTTCCGCATACTGAAGCTTCCTGAAAGTCATCTCCACAGGCATGCCTGTCTTAACCTGGTCAGGGTCACGGTCAGTCATGTTGCACATGATTCTCCCGCCTCCTTCGAAGTCAACTACCGCAACGGTACTTGGCGAGTCAAGGCCAGAAACCACATAGTCGTGGGAGAAGGCAGTCAGTCTGCCTTTCTTATCTGAAAATGTATACGGGTCGAAGTTGTCTGCAGCCTGGCAGACCACGCAAACTCTTTGCCTGGGATACTGTGGCGTACCACAGCTCTTGCATCTGACACCTCGAAGAGAAAGCCCCCAATCTCTGTCTCGCCATAGCGCTGATGCTGATATAGGTCGTGGAGCAACCTTAGTAGACTCAGCAGGCACTATTTGACGCCACAGCATATATTTCAGGTAACTGGGGAGCATCACCTTTGACTCAAGATAGCGCTTCACCCCTCTCCTCGTTTGGAGCTTTGCGAGATTCTCGGTCACCTTCATGTTAAAGACATCGCACCCGTCGCCGTAGCTGGCAAGCAGGATTCTATCACCTACCTTCGCTTCTTCCAAAGCCGACACCAATAGTAGCAGGGGGTGGGCAGTGCCTGTGTCGCCCACAGTGTTATACAGAAGATCTTGAACCTTGGTCTGGACATCAAACCTTGTGGTCTTTGCCACTGTGGCGAGCTGTCTGGGGTTAGGAGCATAAAGAACAGCCTTGGAAAAATCATCCGATGTTAGTCCATACCGCTTCATGGATGCCAAAATCGTCTCTGGGACGACGCGAACATATCCCGCCTCCCGACCGAAACGGTCTTCCCAGAGGCGAACAAAAGTATCCTGATCTGACCTCCACACGTCAAAGAACTCTTCGAATATAGCATGGTAACCCTCTATGCTCACAATGGTATTGGAGTTTCCTACTAGAACAGCCGCAGCTCCATCGCCAAGAGCCAGCTCTTTGTCCCCACGGGGAGCTCCCAGTCGAGTTTCAGAACAGGTAACCAAAACGCTCTTCGCTGTGCCAGCAGCGACGGCGTCAAGCGCCGCGGTTAGAGCGTTTGTCCCTGCCCTCAACGAGCCAGAGAAATCAATTGTAAGCACCTCTCTGCGCAGCCCCATGGCTCCAGCCACAGTCGCGGCGGCCTGTTTCTCCTTGTAAGGAGATGTCGTTGAAGCGAAATATAAGCGGTCTATCGTCTGAGGATCAATCCCTGTGACACAGTCCATAGCTGCAGCAACAGCCATGGTTATGCTGTCTTCGTCATAGTTAGCAACAGCTTTCTCGCCCCCAGCAGGCGAGGCATTCCACTCTCTGGCGATCTCAGCCCGACTTATCCTATAGAGTGGTACGTAAGCACCATATGATTCGATACCTGCCATTTATCCTCCTATTATAAATGCACGTTAAAAATGTTTGTGAGTCTCGTTTTTCTCGAATTCGCATAACCACGATGGTTGCTAAATGCATTCCCCTGCCCCTCACCCAGGCCAACGATTACAACCGACTGCATATTTGACATAGATTCCCTTCATCTTGTGCACAAAAGCACGCTAATATCCATTATCATGATGCCTGATCTATTAGGGCGGGGGCCTGAGAACAGGCGCTTCTCGCCAATCTGATACAGTCACTAAAGCCCCACCTTGGATTTGATAGACCCTCACCCAGGGTGAGTCCCTCCGAACCTCTCGGTCAGTGTAGGTAATTGGAGTTCCAAACACATAAGAATCGGAGTTCTGGATAATTTCCAAGGCCTCTTTCACTGCATGCCTGTCGACGTTTTCATAAACGATCTTTTCTATAGCTATTTTTACAGCGTCAGGTAGTGGAAGCGCATGACTGATAGCAAATACATATCAGCCTTAAGTGCGCTACTATGCCCTATTACTACTCTGGCACAAGCATGGGTGCATTTCGCCACTCGGTTACAGGAACTACATCCCCAGCCTGTATCTCGTACATTCTCGTCATCGCGGAGCCCCTATGGTCCTCTGGGGTATAGCTAATTGGCCTGCCGGTCTCGTAGGGATCAAAATCCTTGATATCCAACATGGCTTCTCTTACGGCACGACCATCCAGGTTTTCATAACCCACATTATCTATCGCTATGCTTATGGCTTTAATCATCACGGTTATAACCTGTAGCGCACCAGCAGTATCACCCTGTGGATTCTCGAAGAGGTCACGACAAATTGGTATTTCCTCGTACCAGGGGGTGCACCTTGGAGAGAAATAACCATCAACAGCAGGTCCTAGGGATAGCATGGCCCGTGACTGGCCATTCCCGTGGCCACCAAATCGTATCGTGTCCATAAGCCCTAGCCTAATAGCATCCTTCATGACCGGAGGCGCGTAGGAATCAGTGCCGCCCGGCATATAGACGAAATCTGCTCCTTCGTCACTTATCCTCAGCAACTGAGGACTGTAATCCAGGCCCATATAAGCGCCGGATTCAAATGGCAGCATTTCTATTCCTATGCTCTCGGCATACGCTGGCCCCATCACGTCTGCTGCATGCCCAGACGGCGCATCCGGCCCCATCATGACTACTCTGGGGGGACGTTCCTCCTGCCAATTTTCCATAATCCAGTCACACAAAACAGCAAATTTCTCCGATTCGGTGGGCCAAATGCTGAAAATCGAGCCCGCAGGATACATCATTGCTTCGTCATAATTCATGCATATACCAGCCATCCCATCCTTTTCCAGCCTCGGCTTTAGTGGTGTTCCTTCGACACCTGTAGGCACATAGAAGATTACTGCATCGTTGCGTATCCTCTCGTAGATGCTGATTGCCCTATTTGCCTCAAATCCATCATCTGCCCACAGTATCTCAACAGTCACCCCGGGTGGGAGGGCCACTCCAGGCATGCCTTTTTCTTCAAAGTATTCAAGGTAAGCGAATGAATTACTTAATGCCACTTGTACAACGTTAGCGGGAGCCCCGGTAAGAGGCAATATGAACCCCATCTTCACCACCTTTTTCTCTTCTGCGGGTACCCCAGGGGCGCAGGCGGTAAGCAAGAGCACGGCTATCAATCCTATCGCCAGGATAGTAACCAAAATCCCCTTCCCTTTCACTAACCTATTCTTCATTTTCATCACTTTGCACCTCCTTGTTCTTTCATCTCCAATTTGATTTCCCACTGACAGGCGATGTCATCCTTACTTTTTCGAGGCGGCAGTTTCAGTGCCTCACATCGCATATCAGGATGAGCGGCACGACAGTATTCCTTCATCAGGGCCACCTCTATGCGGTGGCAGATGGGCTCTATTCGCTCCGGCGCGTGTTCCTCGAACCACTCCAGGGAACGGCAGCGGACTATAGTGAGTATGACATGGTTCTTGCCTTTTATGTCAGTCTCGGCGAGATATATGTCCGGGTTGATGTTGCTCTCGGGTTGTATTTGCCAGATTTTAAGTGCCTCTACAACGTCCTTTACCGGTACCTGGATGTTGGTCAGTTTCGCGATATTCGGCTGTACGGAATTCGCCAAACTCTTCCATACCCCGATCTCGCAGTTGATGATATCCTCCTCACCGAGTTTTCCCGTGTTCCTTACCCCTGCATTCCAAAACCCGTCCATTAACGTGTACGCACTCATGTACGCCTTCAATAGCTTTATGAGGAAGTCTTTAGAGAAATCCTCGAACTTCCTGTTGGGATTATAGGGTCCGCTATTATCCATTAACTCTGCCATATAGTCACCCTTATAGCTTGCTACGCTGATGGTTATTCATTGCTGGTTTAGAATCATCTCAGTGGCTATGAGCGCAGCATGCGCTTCCAGGTCTTGATACGAACCTATAACCTCGGTGGTGCTACCCACGAAGTAGAGTCCTTCTATAGTCGGACATTCCACCGGCGCCCTCTCCACTGGACTGAAGAACCACCCCACCTCGCTGGGCCCCTTGTGATAACTGAACGACACCCACTCCGTTATCTCATCGAGATCCGAGTAATAATCTCGCGCGCAAGTAATGGCTGTGCTGGTGATTTTATCCCTCGCTTCGGCAAAGGAGCTGAAGGGAGGATTCGATTCGTCCAGGTTGCCACCAGTGCAGTACAAAAAGGTTATTAGATGCTTGCCGGGGGGTGCTGCAGTTGGCGTGGCCAGAGAGCAAATTAGCCAGCCCCCCCCATAGACTCTCTCCTCTCCCATGACAGCCCTCTGCCAGCCGCCCCAATCATCTGGCTCCCCCGTCGCCCTCACCGTAGGCAGTCGGCTCAGCCCCATGTTACACAGCACCGTGTCAGGATTGTAGTTCTGTTCCAGCGCACGAGCGTTCTCCACCAGATTCTCAGGCAGGAGACTCTCATCAACGAGGTCAAGGACATACCACACAACCCAATTGAAGATCACCACGGGAGCATGCAGTTCTTGAACGTTCCCGGCCTTGTCATCGATAACTACTCCCTGCACTTTACCATCTTCCACTAGGATCTCGATGGGCATCTGACCCAACATGATGTCTCCGCCATATTCCCGGACGACCCTGGCATAGGGTTCTATGAAGCCCTGGTTCCCCCCAACCTCAGGATCGTTTGCCCTGAATGTTGACCCTGGAAGATTGAAGAATTCGGCTACCCTGCCTACCGAGGCTTTCTCAGGTGGTGGCGCATATAGCTGAGTGAGGTAGCGGTAGACATAGATGTGCATTTCTTCGTCAGCCACGTTCTCCCTCAGCCAGTCCTCCACTAACACGCTTCTATATTCCTGGGGGTCTAGGGCCATGAAGTCGGCGAGTATAAACATGAAGTCAGTCATTTTATCAGGCGGCACGCCTACCATCTGCATGAAATAGTTAGATATGCTGTCCATGTCATGCACATCGAGGTTTGCAACTTCCCCGGTGGGATGAATATGGCCGCGTATGTGTCCGACTTCCACCATTTCGATCTCGGCTCCGGCGGCTTCTGCTGCCTGCTGGCCGTATAAGGCGGGTGGGTTCATAACCATTATGATATCCGACGCATCGCGAGAGTCTTTCAAACCGTAATCGATCCAATAACCATCGTGATCGACGGCGCCACTTCTTCCACCAATTTGATCTCCCTGCTCAACGACCGCTGTTTTCATCCCATTTTTCGCCAAGATGGCGGCGCTTATCATACCCCCATAGCCACCTCCTATAACAATAGCATCGTACTCTCTAATCTCGAACTCCACGACGCGCTGCTTTGTGCTCTCCTCAAGCGCTGCCAGACTCTCCTCAGTTTCGGCTAGCTTCGCCTCGGTATCGGCCAGGGCCTCCTCTGCCTGCGCCAGCTCCGCCTGAGTCTGGGCTAGGGTCTCCTCTGTTTCCGATGGCCCACATCCACCGACCAGCAGCGCCAGGACCAGAGCTAGAGTAACCACCGCCACTCCTATGGCTTTCAACTTTTTCCTCATCACTTTGCCCTCCATATCATTTTTGAACGTCTACGCATGTGACTTCAATAGTCACCTTAGGGATGCCCTATTCCTCATTGAAATATCTAACCATAATCAAGTACAGCCGATAGGGCAATCGCTTCCATAGCACCAGGACCAGTAAGGCAGGACATATATTCAAATCTCACCACGTTTCTCTCTCCTATCAGCGGCTTAGGCACAGGCAATAGACTCAAGCAGTACTATTAACGCTGCCGCTAAAATGGCCACAGCTATCTTGGCTTTACAGCTCCACATCTCATTCTACGTATCCCATTAGTCTGGTTTTTCCAAAATCCAATGAGCTAGTCTGAGAAATCAGCGAGTCTTAGATCAGGCTTCAACGGTCCGCTATAGCCCCTGGGTTCCCTCACTTTTCGAATCCCCTTCATCTACTAATGAAATCATAGTAGATATCTAACATTGGCCTAACTAATAGCGTACGCCTCACTAAGGTAGTTTGTCAAGCATTTGTTGTGGCCGAGCGCATAGATAACACCGAGCTACAGATTTTGGCAAGTTCCTTTTCAATATGTTAAAGCTGACCGAGATAACCAAGAGATTGGTGCAGGCGCTTGGAGTTATGCTCAATCAGCTAGAAAGTACAACAGGCTCAGTCTGTTACAAAAGACACATTTCTACAGTCTTGCAGTGTATGAGTAGCGATACGCTGCGTGCCTTAGTGACTCTATGACGCTCTAATAATATCCTTAGCTACTATGTGTGTTTCTTATTGGGATAGTCGATATGGCCTGATCATGAATATTGGTTCATTGGATGCTCTGCCGTTGGACAATCTTAGCAGCACCTCTTTGGTCTCGGGAAACAAGGGCATATGCTTGGTGCGCCTCTTTACTTTATACTCGACGACTCTTTTCGTCCAAATCCGTGATTCAGTCATCACTCATCACTGTAAACTGGCTCCCGCTTCTCGACAAAGTTTGCTTTGATGGCCTCCATGGCATCGTCCGTGAAAGCGCACAGAATCTGTGTCCGGTTCTCTAACATCGTTGCCTCCAGGAGACTACCCGCATCAGTGTTGGCATTGAGTACTTCTTTCGTCATTCTGAGGGCGAAGGGCGAGATACGCAAAATTTCCTGTGCCAATTCCTCCGCAGCGCCGTCCAGTTGGTCATCGGGCACAACCTGAGAGACTAGGCCGATACGTTCCGCGGTGGCGGCATCAATGAAGCGTGCTGTGAACATGTAAAGTGCAGCCCTGGACATGCCAACGAGGCGCGGCAGGAAATAGGACATGCCTAAGTCGCCTGCCGAAAAACCGATGCGAACAGTGCCAACATTGAACTGTGCAGTATCGCTTGCCAGACGTATGTCGCCGGCCATAGCAATGCCGAACCCCGCACCCATGGCATGGCCCTGGACAGCGCAGATAATGGGCTGAGGGGCTTGGCGCATTCTGATCACAATGTCGGAGATCTTTCGCTGAATCATGAAGTTCCGGGGGCGAAAACGGCCAGGAACCTCTGCGTCCGATCCCATGCCACCTTCTAAACCAGGAGTAGACTTCAGATCCAAGCCACTGCAGAAGTCTGGACCTGCCCCACGGAGTACTACAACCCTCACATCAAGATTGTCTTCCAGCGAGCCAAAAAAATCGTGCAACTCCAGGAACATATCCCACGACAAGGCATTGCGCTGCTCTGGCCTGTTCATTGTAAGCCAGCCAACGTGACCGCGCATGTCAAATTGAAGCGTTTTGTAATCCATAACATCCTCCATAATAGTTTAGTTTTTCCAAGATCTTAGTCCATACTACTCACACCCTCGCTAGGGTGTCAAGAGCCTGTGCTGGCTAGCCACATAGGTAACACCCTGACTACGAATCTTAGCAATTTCCTTTTCAATATACTCAAGTCGACCTTTATGCTAGAGTCCCCTCTCTCGGGCAACTACTTCAAGGTGAAAATCAGTATCACCAAAGGAAAATTTCCAGGCATTGGCTCGTCTGGTGTACAGTCCCAGGCCGTAATCCGCAGTGTATCCCAGAGCACCATGTGTCTGATGCGCCTCCAGACAAACCCGCTGATACGCCTCATTGACCCAGGCTTTAGCTATGGATGCTTCCCTTGAACAGGAGAGACCCTCACTTATCCTGTATGCTGCCTGATAGACAAGATGCTTGGATACATCAACATCTATCATCTGGTCAGCAGTCCTGTGTGCGGTAGCCTGAAAAGCCCCAATGGGCTGGGAGAACTGTACTCTTTTCTTTGCATACTCTGCCGTCATCTCCAGAACTCTCTGTGCGCCTCCAAGCATTAAAGCACATTGACCTACCGAAATCTCAGCTAGCACCTTCTCGACAACCTCCCACCCTTGGTTAAGCTGACCGATAACGCTTCCCATGGGTACTTTCACATTATCAAAAACAACCTCACACTGCTTGTCGTCAGCCATCGTATCCAGCATATTGACTACGAGCCCAGGGCTGCTTGCCTTGACCGCAAATATGGTGATCCCCTCTTGTGGCGTTGGCCCGTCGCTGGTTCTGGTTACACAAAGTATGTGGTCAGCGATATGAGCATTGGGAACGAAGAGCTTTGTCCCATTGATGAGAAACTCACCGTTATTTCGGACGGCACTGGTTCTAATAGCGGCAACCTCGTAACTAGCGTTGGGTTCGGTAAGAGCCAAAGTAAGGATGAGTTCTCCTTTCGCCACCTGTGGCAGGAATTCCTGTTTCTGCTCATCGGTACCAGCGGCGAGGATTGGAAGCACACCGAGAATCACAGTTGAGAAAAACGGACCAGGAAGCAGGACCTGACCCATCTCCTCCAGAAGTATGGTCATATCTTGGAAGCTTCTACCACTGCCCCCATACTCCTTGGGTATCATCAAGCCCATCCAAGCTAGGTCTGCCATCTTACGCCACAATTGGATGGGGTATCCCCTTTCATCTTTCTCCATCTTACGCACCAAAGAGGTTGGACATTCCCTTTCTAGGAATTTGCGACATTCCATTCTCAACATCTCTTGCTCTTCAGTAAACCCAAAATCCATCGTCATCCTCCTTTCTAGTGTGGGTCGCTTTGACAACCTTTGACACCAACCCCTTGACAAATTATCGGCGGGATCTGGGAAGTCCCATTCCCACCCGTGCTATAACGTCTCTCTCGATCTCGTTAGTGCCCCCGCCGACTTTGATAGCATATGATTGAAGATAGAAGTGCTGTGCTATGCCATTAAGCTTGGCCCACTTGGAGTCCTTCCTAAGCTGAGCGTATTGACCTAAGATCTCCATCCCAGTAATGGCGACCCGGACAAGGATTTCGGAAACCAGCACCTTTGCTATGGCCGCGTCAACAAGAGGGACCTGTCCTTGTGCTTCCAATAACCAGGCGGTTTTATAGCAATACGTGCGTGCAATCTCAATCTCAATTTCGAGCTTTGCTAACTTATTTCGCACGATAGGATTTTTGGAAAGAGGTTCACCACGGTATTTGGTCTCTTTGGCAAAGCTTACAATTTTCTCGAAGAATCGTCTTATGAATGCGACATTCTTTCCGATTCCTATTCCGCTTCTCTCGAAGTTCAAGGCTTGTGCCACATAGTACCAACCGCGATTCTCTTCCCCTACTCTATTGGCGACAGGAACATGCACGTCGTGGAAGAATACCTGACTGAGTTCACTATTCCCGACTACATCTACTATCGGTTGGATGCTTATTCCCTGAGACTTCATATCAATGATTAGTAGCGTTAGCCCTCGATGCTTGGGAATTGTCGGATCGATATTCGTTCTCACAAGGCACCAGCACCACCGCGCCCGGTGGGCAGCGGTTATCCACGTCTTCTCCCCATTGACAATGTACTCATCACCCACCCTCACCGCTTCAGTCTTGAGCGACGGGAGGTCAGTTCCAGAATCTGGTTCACTATAGGCGGTGCACCAGACCCCATCTGGTTCTCCAGCCGCTATAGGGGGCAAGTATTTTCTTTTCTGTTCCTCAGTGCCGAACGCGAGTATTGACTGGCCAATCCAACCGCTACCGCCTGCTCCCATAGTGGTACCCGGGATCCCCCAATATTGCATCTCATCATGAATTACGAAGTCCTCAGGAATCGATGCCCCACAACCACCATATTCTTTTGGCCAGCTGCTGGCGATCCAGCCTCTCTGCCCGAGCTTCTTTGCTATTTCCATAACAAAGTCCCAATCGCGTGAAAAATCATACAAACCCCCGGGATAATACCAATCCTCAGGTAGTTCTTTCCTCGCAAACTCGGCAATCTCTTTCCTTAATGCCTCCGTCTTCTCACTTATATAAAAATCCATCTCTTCCCCCTTGTTTCTGTCTTTCAGCTATTGGATGGACACCTATCAGCCACGATAAAAATAGACTCCACCTCACTGGGCCTCATCCTTAGCTGTGATAGAAGTGCTCTCTTTGTTAACTAACTCTTGTAGCTCGTCATGTAGTTCCACGAATGAAAGAATGGTAGATATCTAACATAGCATTCTATACCACTATGAAGTGGACTGTCAATGGCGTCTACAACCTTTAATTTGTAGTATCTTCTTGTCAAGCACGGATAGTAACAGGAGGATTATAGCACGCTGTCAATTGCCAGACTACGAGCAAAGATACTATGCAGGACTGCTGGCAGCATGAAAGGTTTCGTGTCCACTATTGACATCCGACCTCAACCAAGCTCACAAGGCCAAATTTGAGAAAAGAGAATGGGAGGCTCAGAAACCAGTACGATACCCCTTCGTGGCTATACCGCCGTAATGGTTCCATTCCTGAGGAATGGTTAGACCCTACAAGTTCTGATTGTGGTAGCATAAGGAATAACCCGGAACTCGGAACTGAGAGCTCGGAACAGGGAACGGTTCTCAGTTCGTAGTTCGTAGTTTG
>Ga0180432_10003869_pt1 | contig 20989 bp, 16 predicted proteins | sample SS_ome_10_FD_132414 | JGI IMG/M metagenome (GOLD analysis project Ga0180432, IMG submission 132414) | Hypersaline lake sediment archaeal communities from the Salton Sea, California, USA - SS_1_MS_2 metaG | ecosystem: Environmental > Aquatic > Non-marine Saline and Alkaline > Hypersaline >...
CGGTGCGCTTCCGTCCCGGCGGAGACACCGCCGTCCGGAGAGCCGGCCTCTCGGTCCGCCCCCGCCGGCTCGCGTCCAAGATCAAGACCCGCGAACCGGACGCTTGCCGGCTGCGGCCCGCTCACCCACCGCGTCAGCCTCCTGCCCCGGAGTCATCGGGCAGCCGCGCCGCGCACCGAAGCCCCGGGGGCGGCGCCGGCAGACCAGCCCCCAACAGGGGCGGCAGGGTGCCGCCCGGGGCGACCGCAGGAAGCCCCGGGAAGGCAGGGCCCTCAACGCTCAGGCATCCGACCCTCGAGGGCGGCAATGCAGAGCGCTGCGCGAACGTTCGGGGCGCAGCGATCTTGCCGGCCGCTACCCGTCAGAAACCCGGATTCGGTGAAAGCAGAAAAAGGGCCCGCTGCCAGTGGCGTGAACCTTGGTCGGGATCACGGCAGCGGGCGTAAGGAAGGACCTGCATTATACCGTGTCCGGCGTAACTCACCAGTTCCAACTCCGCATCTCCCGGTTTAACAGGTACGTACACGACCTTCGTCCTGCGATGCGCCTCGAGGCCCTGCTTCCCGCCAGCGAGGTGATCCGGCCCTCCCGGACCGGCGTGGTGACTCGCCCGACCGGGGTTGTGAAACCCGAAGGGATCAGTCGGGCTTCACCGTCGATACAGGCCCCCGGGGGCGACCACCCCTCGGATCAACCCCGGGTCGCAGGGCCAGCCCGCCGGCGAGTCCGGCCGAACCGCCCCGGGGGACAGCAACGGCGGCGGCGTTCGGACTTGACGAATTCCACCGCGGACCCCACAGTGCGCCACGGGCCGGGGCCGTGACGAGCCGGTTTGTGCCCGGAAGGAAGCGAGATGCTCTGGCGGGGTGGCGGGTCGCCCCGTCCCAAGGCCGAACCCGTCGGCATCCTCACCACGCGGCGCGGCCGGAAGGCTGCTGGGGCCTGCCCTGACCGGCTTGTCCGGGTGCCGGCGTCCGCGGATACACTTCAGTTCTGCTGTTCGATCCGAACGCCAGGCAGGAGGCCCGTCATGATCAACGGAACCATGATGCAGTTCTTCCACTGGTACAGCCCCGGCGACGGCACGCTGTGGGACCGGGTGGCGGCTGACGCTGCCAGCCTGGCGGCGGCGGGGATCACGGCCCTGTGGCTGCCCCCCGCCGGGAAGGGCAGCGGCGGCGCCCAGGATCGCGGCTACGGCGTCTACGACCCCTGGGACCTCGGCGAGTTCGATCAGAAGGGTACCGTCCGCACGCGCTACGGCACCCGGGCCCAGTTCGAGCAGGCCGTCAACGCCGCCCACCAGGCCCACCTGCAGGTGTACACCGACGTGGTCTTCAACCACAAGAACGGGGCCGACGAACTCGAGGACGTCCGGGCCACGCCCGTCCACTGGGACCGACGCAACGATCCGGCCGGCCCGCCCCGCACCATCCGGGCCTGGACGAAGTTCACCTTCCCCGGCCGGGGCACGAACCTGTCCGGCATGAAGTGGAACAGCACCCACTTCGACGCGGTGAGCTGGGACGAGAACGCCCCGCCCGACGAGAAAGGCAAGTACCTCTACCGCATCAAGGACAAGAACTTCGACACCCCCGTGGACCCCACCCACCAGAGCTTCGACTACCTGATGTGCTGCGACCTGGACCTGGATCAGGCGGAGGTGCGCGAGGAGCTCAAACACTGGGGCGAATGGATGGTCAACGACCTGCACGTCGACGGCTTTCGGATGGACGCCGTCAAGCACGTCCGCTTCTTCTTCCTCATGGACTGGCTGGACCACCTCCGGGCCCTCACCGGAAAGGAGCTGTTCACCGTCGGCGAGTACTGGGAGGACTGGGACCTGAGCAGGCTGGAGTCCTTCCTGCACCTGACCCGGCACACCATGTCCGTGTTCGACACCATCCTGCGGCACCGCTTCCACCAGGCCAGCCACAGCCAGTGGGGCGGCTACGACCTGGGCGGCCTGCTGCACGGCACGGTGACCGAACACGTGCCCACCCACGCGGTGAGCTATGTCGAGAACCACGACACACAGGTCGGCCGTCACTCGGCCTTCGTGCAGGACTGGTTCAAGCCGCTGGCCTACGCCCTGATCCTGCTGCGGGAGCAGGGTTATCCCTGCATCTTCTCCGCGGATTACTACGGGGCGAGCTACACGATCGACGGAACGCAGCACACCATCACGTCACACCGCTTCCTGCTGGACCGCTTCCTCCAGGCCCGCCGGCAGTTCGCCTTCGGCCCCCAGATCGACTACTTCGATCACTCCAACGTGGTCGGCTGGACCCGGCTGGGCGATTCGCAGCACCCCGGTGGAATGGCGGTCCTGCTCAGCGACGGACCCGGCGGGAGCAAGTGGATGAACGTCGGCCACCCCCACGCCCGCTACCGCGACCTGACCGAGCACCTGATTGACACCGTCCAGGCCAACGCCGACGGCTGGGCAGAGTTCCGCTGCCCCGGGGGCCAACCCTCCGTCTGGGTACCCGTGGGGGCATGAGGCGCCACGGAGTGACGGCGCCCGTCGGGCAGGCTTGCTCTGCCGCCCACTCCCTCCGGACCAGGAGAAACACGGCCGGGCGGCCGCCACCTGAGCCGCGACCCACGTCACCTGGACAAAGACCCGAGCGCCGGAGGCCACCGGTCCTCCAGGACAACGCGGGCAGCACACCCCGACACCGGCCGCAGCCCTCAGCCGCGGCTCGGTGTGGAGTGCGTCTGCCCGCAGTCGGCTGCTCGAACCTCTACCGGGCCATCCCGACTCGACGGGGGCCGGGATGCCCCGGAAGCCCGCGATCGGCGGTCAGTCCCAGGAGCGGAACTCGACCTCGCCGGTGATCGCGTCCAGGTGGACGGCGGCGTCGGCCGCGTCGCGCACCGCCATCCAGTCGAAACTGCTCCAGTCGGTCGCCTGATCGGCCTCCTCGTAGAAGCCCACGAGCACATCCTCGGTGCCATCGACGGGATCCGTGCCCACGAAGACGGCCACGTCCAGCAAGCCGGTCGCGAAGATCGTCGGATGGTCGCCCAGTTCCGTCAGCGCGGTGTCCACCCACTGCTGCACCTGCTCGGCGGCAGGCCGGGTGATCTCGGCGGTCGACATCCCCACGGGAACCTCGAACGGATCGGTGGGATCCGCTCCGCCTCCGGGATAGACCCCCACGCTGATGCCGTTTTCCGCCGCGGCATCAACATACAGGAAGCCCCAGCCCGGATTGTCCGGCAGCTCGTCGGTCTCCCCGTCGACCCCGATCCACACGCCCGTGACCGCGGTGAGCAGGGAACCTTCCCCCAGCAGCTCCAGCGCCTCGATGTCCGCTGCGGCCAGCGCCTCATCCAGGTCCACATCGAACGAACGGTCCTCGACGCCGCCACTGGGCGCGTCGAGGTGAACCACGACGTCGGCCCCGCGAATCCAGCTCACCCAGTCCACGTCGGTCCAGTCGAATGCCAGATCACCCTCCTCGTAGAAAGCGATGGCGGCATCCTCGGTGCCGTCGGTCGGATCGACCCCCACGAAGACCAGCGCGTCGAACGTCTCCGTCTCCACCAGGCCTTCCACCGCTTCGAGTTCCTGCACCGCGGTCTCCAGCCAGTCGATCACCTGCTGACCGGTGTACTCGGCAAAACCGTTGCTCGGGAATCCCTCGGGCAGCGGGAACACCCCCGAGTCGTCGAGCTCGCCGCCCGCCGTGCCGTCCGGCAACACCGAGACCTGGATGGCGTTCTCGGTGGTCCCGTCGACGAACAGGAAGCCCCAGCCCGCGTTGTCGCCGGCCTCGGTGGCCTCCGGCAGGCCTTCAGCGTTGATGCCCACCCCCATGATCCCGGTGAGCACCGCCTCCGTATCGAAGGCCTCTTCCGCCCGGAGGGTCGCGGCGGCCAGGGCCTCCTCCAGCTCATGCTCCCACGAACGGCCTTCCACCGCCCCGCCGGCAGCGTCGAGATGCACCGCCAGGTCAGCCCCGCGGATCAGGCCGACCCAGTCCGGGTTGTCCCAGTCGAAGGCCAGATCGGCTTCCTCGTAGAACCCGATGACCGCGTCCTCGGTGCCGTCGACCGGATCGACCCCGACAAACGCCAGGGCGTCGTAGGTTTCCGTGGCGAAGAGATGCTCCACGGCCTGCAGTTCACCCACCGCGGTCGTCATCCAAGCGAGCACGTCCTCCGACGTGTACGTGCCGAAAGGCTCCGTCGGGTGGGCGTCGGGCAGCGGGTAGCTCGCCTCGTCCGCATCCACCGTGCCGCCGCCCTGGCCATCGGGGTACACGGCCAGCTGGAAGCCGTTCACCACTGTGGCGTCGACGTACAGGAAACCCCAAGCCGGGTTGTCCGCCGCCTCGGTGTCCGCCACGGTGCCGTCCTCCTCGATCCCGACTCCCAGGATGCCCACCAGAAGCGGGTCCGCCCCCAGGGCACCTTCGGCCTCCTCGTCGGCCAGGGTCAGCGCCGTCTCCAGGGTCAGCCCGCCCTCCGGGGCCTGCTCCTCGCCACAGAAACCGTCCTGGCCACAGACCAGGCCCGCGCAGCAGTCCGCGTCCTCCTGGCAGGCTTCGCCGACCTGAGCGCACTGCTCCTCTGCTTCCTCCTCCGCCGTGCCGGCCGGCTGGCACCCCGGCAGAGCCACCATCGCCCAGGCAACACCCAACAGCCATGAGCTGCTTCGGACCATTCGATCAGACATCGCCCTTCTCTCCTGTTGTTGAAACGCGACCACTCGGGGGCGGTACACGCACAGCCCCCCTTGCCCGGACCGACAACGGGGTGTCACCCCCAACGCCAACGCCAAGGTAGCACCTGGGTTTGACAGGCAGTGCCGGGATTGCCGCCCCAAGCCACGCGCCATGACCGGGCGGTACCGGACAGACCTGCAGAGGGTACGAAGACCGTGGCCACCAGTCAACCGCAAACCAGATGATCTGAGCAGTCAGTGGGCGGCAGGTCGTCCCGCCGTCCGCGCCCGGCGGCGAGCGGTGCTCCTGCGCAGGGCGTGTGCCGCCTGCGGTCACCAACTCCGGCGGACGAAGGCACAAGTCGTGCCGCCCCCTCCTCCGCGAACACCCGGTTCCGGGAACGCCCCGCTAGGGGGAGGCGGGCTGGCCGGAGAAGTCAACCTGGGGCGCTTCGCGGGCGGCCTCGGGGATCTCGAAGTACTCCGCCTCCTCCACGCCCGCCAGGCTCGCGTACAGCCGGCCCAGCGGTTTGCGGACGAACACGTTGAGTACCTTCACCGCCTCGTTGTAGCGCATCCGCTCGACGCTCAGGCGGTTCTCAGTGCCCTCCAGGCTGTCCTGGAGCTTCAGAAACGACTGGTTGGACTTGAGTTCGGGGTAGGTCTCGCGAAGGACCAGCAGCCGCGAGAGGGCCGACTCGAAGGACCCCGCCGCCCTGGCCTTGTCCCGCACCGAGTCGGCCTGGAAGTACGACTTGCGGGCCTCGGCCACGCCCAGGAAGATCTTCTCCTCCTGCCCGGCCACGCCCTTGACCGTCTCCACCAGGTTCGGAAGCAGGTCGAACCGGCGCTGCAACTGGTTGTCCACCTGGGCCCACCTGGCGTTGACCTCTTCGTCGAGGGTGACGGCCCGGTTGTACCCGCCGTAAACACACCCGCCGACCACCAGCAGGGCCAGCAGCAGAGCGACCAGCAGCATGACCAGTATCTTGACGGCGTTCATGTTTCTACCTCCTGGTATCGATCGGCCGGCGTGCTCTTCGGCCCCCAGCAGCATCGCGCGGCGGGACCTGCCGGCTGTATCCCGCTGACTCCGGTGGACGCTTCAATGTCCCGATCCAAGATCCGGGAGCTGAGATCTGAGATTCCGAATCCCGACTTCAGCATCCGGCGGCTCGCCGTTCGACCCGGTGCTCTCCCGCGAACACCCTGGTGCGGCAGCCAGCCCCGGGCGACGCTTCACCACTCACTGCGGTCTTCGCCGCCCCGCCGCTGCCTCACGGTCGCGGTTCTGTTCCGGCCCACATCGCCAAGCCCCTCCCCCGCCAACACCCCCTTCTCAATCCTCAATCCTCAATTCTCAATTCTCAATTCTCAGTTCTCAATTCTCAGTTCTTGATTCTTGATTCCCGCTGCTCACCAACTCGCTCCCCCCCCGCCGCCGCCGAAGCCACCGCCGAAGGATCCGCCCCCGAAACCGCCTCCGCCGCCGCCAAAGCCGCCAAACCCTCCGCCGCCCCAGCCGGAGCTGCGTCGGCCGCCGCCCATTCCGCTGAGGATGCTGCCGATCAGCAGGCCCTGCCACAGGCCGCCGCCACCCCAGCGGCTGTAGTGGCGCCCCCGGCGGGCCATGGAGGACACGATCACCAGCAGGATCATCACGGGCATGAAGCAGCTCGCACAGGCGAACACCCCGCCCGTCGCGGCGGACTCCCCCCCGCCCTGCCGGCCGGAGTAGCGGGGCATGCCCCTCAGCGTCACATTCGCATCGGCCGCCACTCTATTCGCCACCGCCAGGGTGAGCTGCCGCAGACCCTCGGTGTGCCGGCCGGACTTGAAGTATTGCCGGGCCACGTCGCGAGACAGCGTACCGCACCAGGAGTCCGGCAGAACGCGCTCCAGGCCATAACCGGTATGGACGCGCACCTGCCGCTCCTTCAGTGCGAAGGCGATCAGGGCGCCGTTGTCCTTCTCCTTCGTCCCCGGCTTCCAGAGGTCGGCGTGCCGCTGCACGAAGCTGAAGAAGTCCTCGCCCTCGGTGCTCCGTACCGCCAGCACGATCACGTTGGCGGTCGTCTTCTGGCTCAGCTCCGCCAGCCAGGCCTCCATCTGTTGTTCCACGCCGTCGTCGATTACGCCGGCCTGGTCCACGACGAAACGGTTCGGACGCGGGACGGTCAGCCTGGCCGCCGCGGGCAGAGCCAGCAGGCAGACGGCCAACGCAGCGGTGGCGCTCCGGCTACCAGGCATCGGCGATCTCCCCCAGGGCGGCCACGTCGGCGTACAGGGCGTCAAACTCCCGCCACCCGTGGGCGCCGGTCGGCATCAGCGACGCCCGCAGGCCCGGCAGCTTGAGCTCGGTGGCCTGCTCGATCCGGTTCAGCACGTCCGCCGCCGGCATCGCCTGGCGATGGCCCTTGAGCCAGAGCATGCCCCGCAGGGTCCGCAGCAGGCCCCCGCAGGCCTCCTCCTCCATGGCCGGCACCAGCTTCTCCCGCCCCGCGGCGGCCAGCAGGCCCTGCCGCAACCCGATCAGGATCCGCTTGAATTCCCGTTCGCACTGCAGGCGCACGTGGTGGTCATCGAAACTCAGCTCGGCGAAGTACTCCCCGCCCAGCACGGTGACGTGCTGCTGGTGGATCTCGATCAGCTCCAGCGGGAAACTGTCCAGCGAGGCCCGGACGTACGCCGGCGTCATGATCAGCGGAGCGGCAACCCGGGCCTTGCCCAGCCTGGCCCCGTGCTCGGCCAGGCGTCGCAGCAGGTCCAGGTCCACGGCGTCCAGCACCAGCACGTTGCTGATGGTGTGCCGGGCCGAATCGAAGGTGCCCGCCGCGGCGGCGCCGAAGAGTGCCAGGCTCCTGGCATGTACGCCGGCCACCTCACCCACCAGCGAGACGTAGGGGCGCACCGCCTCCCGCACGACCGCGATAAGCCCGTCCAGGGCGCTGTCGGTGTCCACAGCCTTCGGCGGTTCTGCTCCCTGCGGTTGTTCCTGCATCCGGCAGCTCCTGTGTGTTGCTGGTCCGCGTCACGCGTAACGAACGACCTCGCCGGGCCGGGGTCGGCGTGATACCGCGTCAAGTTTTTCTTACCCGAGTTTAGCGATGGCGGCCAGTATAGGAATGGAGCGATTTTGGAAAAGGGGTCGGCCGGCGTGCCCGCCCGAGGCAGAAACGGACGGCGCTGCGCGCCCGACGATGTCCGCGTGAACTCCCGACCTCGCCGGGACAGGTTCCGTTGGCGGCTGGTTATGTGGGTGGAGCCCGCGGGGAGCGGCCTTCGCGGCTGCTCAGGCGGACGGGGCCAGAAACCGGATCAGGCCGGGACCTCGAGAATGGTGCGGCAGGAGGGACAGGCGTACTGCTGGCCGACGGCGTTGGCCGGCACCTGCATGGCGCCGCCGCACTGCGTGCAGTAGATCACCCGGTGAGCGGGCGAGGCCTGCGGCGAGCCCGCCTGCTGGGCCGGCGGCACCGGCGGAGGAGGAGCCAACGGGCCCCGGACTCCGTACTGCTGGTGCTGCGGGCCGAACAGCGGCGGCTGCGTCATGTTGGCCTCTTCCACCATCCCGGGGATCAGGAAGACGTCGATCAGCCAGCCGATCCCCAGCAGCCCGCCGGTGAAGAACCACAGCACCCCCGTCCCGATCCTGCCGCAGTAGAAGCGGTGGACACCGAGCAGTCCGAAGAACACCCAGAGGATGTAGGCGATTCCGACCGAGCGCATAGCCTGACCCTCCGCAGCAGGGGAAGAGGAACCCGCGTCAGGGGGCTATTCTACCACCCTGGCGGGATATTTCCGTCTCCGGCAGGCCACGGCGGAGCACCGCCAGTCAGAAGTCGTGGCGGAGGATGTCGCTGCCCCGGCGGCAGAGTTCCTTGCCGTACTCGGTCCAGGCGCCCTCGCCCCAGTAACGGAAGCAGCTCGTCTGGCTGATCAGCAGGTGCAGCAGGGCGTTGCGATAGTTGTGCGCGCCCTGGTCCGGTTCCCGGCCGTCCAGCCTGGCGTGGAAGTCCGTGCTGAGCTGGTTCATCGGGTCCAGCACGCCCTCGTAGCCCTGCACCCAACTGATGTTGTTGGTCCAGGAGCCACCGTCGAGGTGGAAGTTCTGAACCTCCCGCCTGGCCACCTCGGCCGCCTTGTCCAGCGCCTCCCGGCCGCTGCCCTCCATCCGCGACCAGACGGCGTGCTGACGGATGGGCTGGATGGGGATGTAGTCGTCGGGCTTGACGCCGGCCGCCTCGACCAGCTCGAGGTACTCCGTGCCGTTGAGCATGACGGTTCCCTCGGTGCCGATCCCCCGCACGGCGTTGCGGTAGCCCTCGGGGAACTCGTTCATCATCACCCCGCCGTTCTCGCCGTCGCCGATCTGGATGACCATCGGCGGGATGGAGACGCCGCCCAGCTCCTGCCGGCCCAGGCCCCGGGCTTCGCTCAGCGGCTGCATCTGGGCCACCAGCTTGGTGTCCGAACCCTGGGTCTTGACCAGGGCGGTGATGGACACCTCCTGGCCGTCACTGTTGCGGGCCACGAGCCGGTGGGGCAGGTGCGCCCGGCGGATGCCCGAGCCGTCCAGGTTCTCCACGCTGTGCTCCTGGACCATGACCCACTTGTAGCCGTGATCGAGGAGCGTCTTCACGTAGACGTAGGTGACGTCGGGATCGTTGGGCAGGTGCATCTCCGGCGGGCTGAAGCCGCGGACCCGCGAGAGGGCCTCGGCGCCGAAGATCGAGGCGAAGTGCTCCTGCCAGGCGCGGATGTGCAGGGCGATGTCGCCCGGCGGGGTGGAGCTGACCACGGCGTGGCCCCACATGGTGCCCAGCCACTCGACGCAGCGGCGGTAGTTGTGGTCACAGGTGATGCCGGCCAGCTTGTCCAGGATGTCCCGCCGCCCCATCTGCTCCAGCCCCCAGAGCAGGTTGCCGGAGTAGTCCAGCATGACCCGCGGGCTCCTGCCCTCGCCCACCAGCTCGGGGATGAAGTCGCCCATCCGCTCGTAGCACCAGGCGAAGACACCGGCGTTGTGGTTGTCGCCGATGTCCTGGTGTTCGAACATGTGCTGGAGGTGCCCGATGAGCCCGGCCGTGCGGAGGTCGTCGCCGCCCGCCGGGATCGTCGGCTGGTGCATGTGCAGCGCCACCCCGAAGGCGGACTGCACACCGTCCAGACGAATATCGGTCTCGTTCAGAAAGACCGGGTCCTGCGTCCGGGCGGCCGATTCCAGCTCCGGCCAGCGGCCGCAGATGTTCGGCAGGCCGCCGATCAGGGATGCACTGCCCGGTGCGGTTTTTGCGATGCTCATGCGGTGCTCCTGTAACGCGGCATCCACCAGCCGCCCAACGTGCGGGTCTTCGGTAAACGGGTTATAGGACGCGTCCCCCGAGCGTCAAGCCGCACACGGCGCTGCGATCCGTCCTTTCCGGACGCGCCGTGCGGGAAGGTCGCCCCCCAACCGGGCGAGCCGACACCTCGTGGATTCACCCCCGCCACCGGCGTAGAATCCGGCGACACCGGGTGGGGTGTCGATCGCCGTGCGTACCCAGACATCGGCAAAACGACACGACGGGCAAAGGGGGAAAGAGCCATTCAGTCCATCCGAGACATCATCAGCAGGGCGGGTCGCCACAAGTTCGAGATCGGGATGCTGCTTCTGTGGGCATTCTTGCTGATCGTGACGGGCTGCGGCGCATCGGCAGGCCTGGCGGGCTCCTCGGGTACGGTGGCCGCCTCGACGGCCGCCGGCGACCCCGTCAAGGTGGCGGCGCTCCGGGCAGCTTACGACCTGGAAGGCTCGGAACGCGCCGTGGTCTTTCTCGCGGTAACCGGGGCAACCGACACGGAGTACGCCGAGATCGCCGACGCCCTCTTCGAGGCCCTGGACGTGGACGTGGTGCCTGCGGAGCAGGCGGATCGCGCCAGCCCCGATCTACCCGCTCTGACGCCCGTCGACCCCGAAACCGGCGCGGTGGGCGTCAGCCTGACGCTTCTGGAGGTGACGCCGGTCGACGAGGAGCGTTTCGAGGCCACGGTTCGCTACGCCCGCAGCGGCCTGGACGGCGGCGAACTGTCCCTCACCGTGGCCCCGGGCGATGACGGCGCCTGGGCCGTCACCGAATACGCCCACGGCAGCATCGGCTGAGCGGCTCCAGTATGTGGAAAAGCCGCGACACGCACGGACCGGACCGCCCCCCTTCCCCAGACACGTAGCCGTTCGTATAGTCCCCCGCCACCGGCGGAGGGGCCGCTGCGCGATCATCGCCCCGTCTGCCCGCCGACCTGGAACGAGAAAGGACCGAACGATGCACGCTCCCCCGTCGCGGCGGGCGCGCCGAATCCGCGCGCTGCCGGTCCCGATGCTGCTCTGCACGGCCGTCGCCCTGGCCGGCTGCCGCACCTCCGTCCGGATCGATCCCAACGGTGCAGACGATGACGACCCGGTCACCGGCACCTCCTGCACGACCAACGGGGACCAATGTCAGGCGGACGCCTTCTGCCGCTTCGACGACGGCACCTGCGACCAGGTCGACCGCGTCGGCGTCTGCATCGAGATCCCCGACGCCTGCCCCGAGATCTTCGCCCCCGTCTGCGGCTGCAACGGCGTCACCTACGCCAGCGAGTGCGAGGCCTGGGTGGCGGGGGAATCCATCGATCACGACGGCGAATGCGAGGGGTAGTCTGCCGTTTCGTGAACACGCCACCGTAGCCAGCCGCGAACGGAACAGAACCCGCCGGCGGGGTGCCCGCGGCCTACCGACGGCCTCGCAGACCAGCCCAGCGTGCCCGTCGAACAGACCGGAACTCCTGACACGACCCACGAGCGGTGCGGGGATTGCCTCGTTCACGGGGCTGCCCCGGCGCAGCCGGGCTGATCGGCCGGCCCTTCAGGACCGGTTCAGGGGCGAACCGTGCTTCCCTACCCTGGAGCCAATGGCCACGGCCCGTTGGAACCGCCGTAAGCGGTCAGCAGTCTGCAATGCACGGAGAGTCCTGCCCGTGGATTGAGAGCGGCCCGGGCGTGCCTTTCGCTTCCGCTACTCGCCACGGCCGGGCCTTCTTCCTCGCCTGCCCGCCTCCAGCCACGGCGGGACAAACTGCCTCGAAGAACGATCGGTATCAAACCGCGGGCTGCCCCGAAGGGGCAGAGGTACAGACCCTCACCCCTTCGGGGTGAGCTGCTCGTCCCTGCCTTGCATCGCCGCCGCACGCCTCCCGCCGCCCCTTGTCCCGCCGACCCGCGTTGTGCACAATGGAAGCATATCAGGACGGATTTCGGTCCTTCTGCCGGGCGGGAACGGAGACTGGCCATGTTCAGCGACAACGGCAGGCGTACGGGCGGGCGAGGCATCTGGGTTCTGCTGGTGGTCCTTGGGGCGGCTCCGCCAATCGCGGCGGGCCAGGATCTCTCCGGTCCCGGTCCCTACGCGGCCGGCTACATCACCGTGACGGTTACCCGCCCCGACAGCAGCACCTTCGCTTCGCTGTTGTTCTACCCGGCAACTGCCGGCGGCGAAGGCGCACCGTATGAGGGCAGCGGGGCGCCGTATCCGGCTATCTCCTTCGGGCATGGATTCCTGACCAACCCCGAGCGGTACCAGGGCACGCTCGAACACCTGGCGACCTGGGGCTATTTCGTGATGGCCACCCGATCGGGGTTGGAGCTGTTCCCGAACCACGCCGAGTACGCTCAGGACCTCAGCCACTGCCTGACCTACCTGGAGAGCGAGAACGCCGACCCGGCATCGCCGCTCTTCGGCCAGGTGGACACGGCCCGCTTCGGCCTGTCCGGCCACTCGATGGGCGGCGGGGCGAGCGTCCTGGCGACGGCCGCCGATCCCCGGGTCAAGGCCCTCGCCAATCTGGCCGCCGCCGAGACGAACCCCTCGGCAGTGGATGCCGCTGCCGCGATGACCATTCCCGTGCGGCTGATCGCGGGAGACGAGGACGGCATCGCTCCACCCGCCCAGCACACCATCCCCATCTACGAGAACGCCAACGCGCCGCGGCAGTTGCCGATGATCCTCGGCGGCTACCACTGCGGGTTCCTCGATGACCCGCCCGCCTTCTTCTGCGATTCGGGGTCCATCTCCCTCGACGTCCAGTTGGCCCTCACCCGCCGGCTGCTGACCGAGTTCTTCCACCTCTACCTGTACGAGGACCAGAGCGTGTGGCGCCAGGTCTGGGGTCCGGAGCTTGCGGACGACCCCCTGGTCGACACCTCCCGCGCGGAGGCCGGCATCGCCTGGGAACCCTCGGACGCCGCTGCGGGCGGGCCAGCCGGCGAGCTGGCTCAGGCGGAGTTTCTCGTGAGAAACACCAGCCTGTTGTCCGAGAGCTACACCCTGTTTGCCGAAGACAACAACTGGCCGACGACGCTCACGCCAAACCCGACACCGGTACTGGCGCCCGGCGAAACGGTGACCGTGACGGTCGGCGTCGAAATCCCCGCCGGGGGAGCTGACGCCGACACCGCCCTGCTCAGCGCCCGGTCGGACCTGGACGGCGGGACGCGCGGCTACGCGACCCTGCTCACGCAGCGGCGGGATCCGGCCGACTTCGATGGAGACGGCGACGTTGACCTGGCCGACTTCACCGTCCTGGCCGGCTGCCTCACCGGCCCCGGCGGCGGCATCCTTCCCGGCTGCGACGACGCCGACCTCGATAGCGACGACGACACGGACCTCCAAGACGCCGCGGTCCTCCTGCGGGCATTCACCGGCCCGGCGACCGGCCGGAGCGGACCAGCGCCGAGTGCTCGGCGGGCATACCGGCCGCCCGCCCCGCCGCCGGCGGTGCTGCCTTCCTGAGCGGGCCTGGTGCCCCGGCTTGCCCGCACCGCCCGCGCGGGCCACAATGCACCCCATGAGCCTCGCCACGCTGCGCATTCGAGAGTCGCGGGATCACCAGGAATCGCTGGCCTGCTGTCTGGAAGCGATTCTGCGCTGGTCCGGCCTGGAGGTGCCCGGCGACGACCTCACCGCCGCCCTGGGCGTGTCTTTGGTCACGGCGTCGTCCGGACGTGACGATGACGACCTCGGCTGTTGGCCGGCGTACGGGCGTGACCTGTCCCTTGTCGAGGCGGCGGCGTTGTTCGGCACGCGCTTGCGCGATGCTCATCCACCGGAGGCCGCCCGCGGGCTGGCCAACCTGCCGGAGTTCGCCCAGCACTTCGAAGCCAGCTACAAACCGCTCGTGCTCGGCGCCCTGGCAAACAACGAACCGGTGATCGCCTGGCAGGGCTGGCCGGACGATCGCCGCCTCGCCTGGGGCGTCATCACCGGGACGTGCGAACAAGGGATCGGCCTGGCGGGCACCACCATCGGCGCGGGCGGCGAAGCCGTCCCCTTGGACGCCCCACCCGTGCAGCTCTACGTGGTGGAGAGCGTTGCCCCGCGGCAACCGCAGGCGGCGGCGCTGGTGCGTGCGGCCATGAGCGCCGCCTGCCACCTGGCCGACGAGTCCCACGGCCGGCGCTGGGGAATCCGGGCAGGACCGGCAGCGCTGGAGTTGTGGGCCCAGCGGCTCGCCAGTGACCAGGGGATCAGCCGCGGCGGAGTGACTCCGTCCGGGCACTTGCGGCTGGCCAACCACCTGATCCGGGCACGCGAATCGGCCACCCGCTTCCTGGACCGCCACGCCGGCGCTGCTCCGGCCGGCGCTGGGCCGATGCTCGCGGACCTGCACTCGGCTGTCCGGCGGATGATTGCGGCCCTGCTGCCCGCCGCTGACACCACCGCTGTCGAGCAGGCCTGCGCCACGCTCGACGGGCGTCGAACTCTGGCCGGGCAGGTACGCGCCGCCGCGGCGATCGAGAGGCAGACCGTCGAGTCAACCGGCCGCCTCCACCAACACCTCAGTCAGCAGGCCCCGCCGTCGGGCGATGCGAAGCTGCCGGGTCGGCCCTGAACGACACCGCCAGAGCAAACGGGCCGAACGGGCAGGAGAAGGGCACAACCAGCCAGGGGCGCAACCTGGCGATGATCGCCCGCTCGCTCGGATCCCGGGCCACCGTGGGCACGGAAATCCGCACCAGATGGGTCTTGAGGCTCTTCTTGGCCACCCCGGTGATCATGCTGGCGAGTTCACCGATGGCGTCCTCGACGTTGCCTTCCGGGTCCCCACCGTCCAGCGCCGCGGCGACGGGCTGCACCACCCGGCTCGAGACGCGCAACACCAGCGCCCCGGTCGCCCCGCCCTCCATGGCCACGATCGCGTCCACCGTGCCACGCCGGTGCTCCAGCCGGGCAACCGCCTCCGCCTTGCCGGGCGTCACCTGGCAACCCAGCATGGTCTTGAAGACCTGCCCCGCGGCACACACGAAGGGGTTGATCAGTTGAACATCCACGATCCCCGACCGCCGCCCGGCGCACCGGAAGCAGCGCTCCCTGCACGATCGCCGTCCGTTCTCTCCAGGGCCTCGGCACCCCGTCTATGCTGCGATCTGGAAGGACCCCGACCCGTTGAAACAGCAGGGGTTGCGTCGGCCGTTCGACACCGGATCTTTTGCTCCAGCCCGGGATCACGTCCAGACCGTGGCACGGCGGCGCCTGACCAGCGAATACCGGACGCAGCCCCCTCAGGCGGCAGGCAGCGCCTGTGGAACGTCCCGTCGCCGGGAGCATCCGGACTGCGCAGAGACCGGCCGGCACATCAGACGCGGCGATAGGCCACACGGTAGATGGGCCGCCCCTCCCGCAGGTACTTGATCTCGAAGTTGGTGCCGGCCTCTTCGTTGACGATGCCGAAGCCGGGGTCGTCGTAGGGAATCTCCAGCAGTTCGGGCCGCGGGTCGACCCGCTGGCGGATCCACTGGAAGTACTCGGCGTGATCGGTCTGGATGGCCCAGCGTGCCTCCGGCCGCAGGACGGCAACGACCCGCTCGACAAACGCTTCGCTGAACAGCCGGCGCTTGTGGTGCCGCTTCTTGGGCCACGGGTCGGGGTGGTAAACGTGCAACGCCTCCAGACAGCCGGGCGCCATCTGGTGGGTGACCAGGTGTCGGGCGTCGGTCCGCATGATGCGGACGTTCTCAAGCCCCCAGCGGGCCATCCGGTCGGCCGCGTAGCGGAAGATCTTGTTGGCCCACTCGATGCCCACGAAGCCCCGGTGGGGACACTCGCGAGCCCTGCGGAGCAGGAACCCGCCCTTGCCGCAGCCGATCTCCATCTCGACGAGCCTGCCGTCGGCGAAAAGAGCCCGCGGGTCAAACAGCTCACCGATCCCGGGTGCGTCGACCTGGATGTCCTCGCCGGTCGCCATGCCCGGATCGTGCCCATCCGGCCGCGGCCCGTCAACCTGCCCTTCGGACAGCCGGGCATGCCGGCCCGCCCGCCGCCGGCGCTGCTCTCGGCCGAAGCTCTGCATGCCGGCCAGCCCGAGCCGTCCGCTGCACGGACCTACGAGGCGACCTCCGAGCCCGGTCGCCGGCGTTCCCGGACAGAGCCCGGCCGCCACCAAACTCGGCCACGGCGAAGGCCAACCATCGAGCCAAACGGAGCCATCAAGACGCCGGCCGCGTTCACGCCCCCCGGGAGAACAGCGACCCGCGCCAAACGCCAGACCCGTCGCGCCCGGCAGGTTCACCTGTCCTGTCCGGGCCTACCGGTGGAGCGCGCCCCGGGTACAATCCGGCCATGCCGAACGACACACCGCCAGACCGATCATCGGCCCATCAGGCCCGGCTGACCGAGCGCCGCAGCGCCCTCAGGGCGGAGTGCCGCCGGGCGCGGACCGCGGAAGCCTCCTGGTCCTGGGCCCGGCTGCTGTTGTTTGCAGGCGCCCTCGTGGCCGTGATCCTGCTCCGGGAAGAGACAACATGGTCCTATGGTACGGGGCTCGTCGGGCTGGCTCTCTTCGCCTGGTCGGTGCGCCGCCACCACGCCGAGCGAGACCGCCGCGCGTTCGCCGAGCGTCTGCTGACCATGGTCGAGGAATCGCTGCGGCGAAGCGGTGGCCAGGTGGAGCTGATCCGCTCCCGCGAGCGGCCCACGGACAGTGATGACCCCCTGCCGCCGGTCCTGGCAAGCGGCAAGAGCTGGGCCCTGACCGATCAGGAGCGGGACGACCTGGACCTCTACGCCGCCCCGGTCGGCGTGTTCGGGCTGCTCAACCGCACGTCGACGGCCCCGGGGGCCCGGCGGCTCCGCCACGCCCTGGAACAGCCCTGCCTCGAGCGGGACCACATCCACCGGCGACAGGCGGCGGTGCGCTGGCTCGAGGAGCACGGCGAACAGCGCCTGCGGCTGATGGCCGCCGCCAGCGTGCTCCGCGGCCGCGACCAAGCCCTGGACCGCTTCGTGCGGGCTCTGCGGGGCGCCGAGGCCATCCCCTGGCGAACCGCCTCCCGGCTGCTGCGGGGCTGGTCGCTGCTGACGGCGGCGTACATCGTCCTCGCCCTGGTGAAGACCAGCCTGGGGCACGACGGCTGGGACCTGACCATCATCCTGCTGGTCGCCTTCAACGCCCTGCTCTTCCTGCGGGCCTACCCGACCGTCAAGAAGCGTGTCGCACCGTGGAAAACCGTCTCGGCCGCCGTCGACGGCTGCCTGGGCGCCGCCCGGCAGGGCGCCCGCGACCTGCCGGCGGAGACACAGCTCGGCACGCTGCGGCAGTGCTTCGCCGAGGTTGCCGACCGTTCGGCCCTGCCCGCGCTGCGGGGCCGGGTGGGCTGGGCCGACAGCGGCGGCCTGATCCACGCCCTGTTCAACGCCGCCTTCTTCTGGGATCTGCACGTGGCCGAAGCCATCCTGGGCTGCGTGCTGGAACGGCGTGACCCGCTGCTGCGCGGCATCTCGGCCCTGGCCGACCTGGAGGTGCTCTGCAGCCTGGGCTGCTTCGCCGCCGAGCAGCCGGCGGCCGGCTATCCGACCACGTCGGATCAACGGGTCATCCGCATCCGCGGCGGGCGGCATCCCCTGATCGCCCCCCAACGCGTCGTGCCGAACGACGTCGAGCTGAGCGACGCCCCCCGAATGTGGGTCATCACCGGGTCGAACATGTCGGGCAAGAGCACCCTCCTGCGGATGGCGGGCGTGAACTGCCTGCTCGCCAAACAGGCACCGTGGCCAGCGCGGAAGAGATGACCTGCTGTCCCGTGCGACTGATCACCGACCTCCAGGTCCGGGACAACCTGGGCGGCGACGAGAGCTACTTCCTGGCGGAGGTCCGGCACCTGCGCCGGCTGGTCTGCCCGGAGTCCAACGGGCACCCGGTGTTCGGCCTGATCGACGAGCCCTTCCGGGGCACGAACTCGGCCGATCAGACGGCCGCCAGCATCGCCTTGGTGGAACACCTGATGGCCTCGCCCCACCTCTTCCTGGTGGCCACCCACGACGAGAGCCTGACCCGGCTGGCCGACGGGGCGGCGGCCGGCAACTACCATTTCGCGGAGAACCTCCGGGCCGAGGGCCTGATTTTCGATTATCGACTTCGCCCGGGCGCGGCTCAGACCCGCAACGCCCTGCGGATTCTCGAGCGGGAGGGCTACCCGGAAAGCCTGGTCGAGCGGGCGCGTCAGCGGCTGGCCCGAGGGGAAAACCGCGAGTCTTCCGGGAAAGGAGCGAACGCCTGCTGAGCAACCCGGCCCGCCGGCCCGGGCCGCAGGCGTCGCCCGGATCCCAGCGAGGTCCACGGACTGGAACGCCCCGCTCGCTGGCCGTAGGATTCAGGCCAGGCGTCCGGTGAGGGTGGGAAGACTCTCTTAGCCATGAAGCGAAAACTCCAGGACAACCTTCGACGCGTGCACGATCGCATCGCCAACGCCTGTGCCCGGGCGGGCCGCGATCCCCGAGAGATCACCCTGGTGGCGGTAACCAAGTACGTCGGCGTGGACGTGATCCGCCAACTGCTCGACACGGGCCACACGCAGATCGGCGAATCCCGGGTCCAGGAGCTGGTCCGGCGGGCAGCCATGATCCGCGAACACCAATCGCGGCGGTCGGACGCCAACACGGCCGAGCCCCCGATGCCGGTCTGGCACATGATCGGCCACCTCCAGCGCAACAAGGTCAAGCAGGTCCTGCCCTGGGTCGAGACGATCCACTCGCTGGACAGCCTGCGCCTGGCCGAGGAGGTCTCCAGCCAGGCGGAGAAAATCGAGCGGACGATCGACGTGCTGATCCAGGTGAACGCTGCGGACGAGGCGCAGAAATACGGTGTGGCCGTCGGAGCCGTCCCGCACCTGGCCGAACAGATCGTCTCTCTGCCCAACCTGCGTGTCTGCGGCCTGATGGCCATGGCCCCGCTCACCGAAGAAACCGCGACCATCGCCTGGACCTTCGGCCGGCTCCGCGAGATCTTCGAGGACATGGCCGGCGAGCGCTTCCTGGGGCCCGAGTTCCGCCATCTCTCGATGGGCATGAGCCAGGACTTCGAGATCGCCATCGAGCAGGGAGCAACGATGGTCCGGGTCGGTACGGCCCTGTTTGAGGGTCTGCCCACCGCCGAACAAGCTCCCTGAACCATCCGCTGGTCGCCGTCGTCTTAATGGGTGGAAGCGCCGGCTCCACCAGGTGTCAAGCGGCCGCGAGTCCGGTACCTTCGGTGCCGAAGCCACTTACGATCGACCGGCGTTGACTCCGCCTGTGGGGGCGGTACCATGCTGCGGACCGGGTGGCGCCCCGGGCATCACGGGCCGCCCGTCTCCCTGAGCGACGCCCGTGTTCGGAAGGAAGCACTCTCGCACCTGGAAGGACGCCCGCCGATGTCGACAACCTCGTTCCACCGCGCTGCCCTGCCTCTGACCTGCCTTCTGGCAACCGTGCTTGCGGCCGGCTGCATCCCCGTCGAAACCGGCGGAGACCAGGACCTGGCCCCGGTGGCCAACACCAACGACAATCCCAACACCAACAGCGCAGGCGACCAGAACGCCAACTCCGACGGTGAGGGCAGCGCGAACGACAACGACAATGCCAACGCCAACCAGCCCGAGGACAACAGCAACGACAACACCACCCCGGGCGAGGGCGACGACGACCTGGCGACTCCCGACCCCGGCGATGTGGTGGGCAGCGTGTTCGCGGTGCGAGAGACGATGCTGGAACCCGCCGATCCGGACGACGCCACCAGCGTGGACACGGAAACCGACAGCCTGACGGCCGGGGGCCAGTTCTTCGCCACCAGCCCCCTGCTGTTCGACGACGTGTCCTTCAGCTACCCCGGGCTGGAAAACGAGGTCGCCGAATTCGATGAATGCCGGGTCACAACCACGACGCTGAGCACCACCTCGGACCTGCCGACCCTGGGGCCGGGCGTCGGCCCACTCGATGCCGGTGAGGCGGGTTCACTCACCAACGGCACGCGGACCGTCGATCTGCTGCGCGGCGACCCCGAGGATTTTGATCCCCCCCTGCTCTCGCTGGCCGGCAACTACCAGGCGGATCCCGACGACGGCCCGCTGCTGGACCTGGGTTTCGACACCGGGCAGACCCTGACGTTCACCTTCCCCGGCGGCGAGGACCTCGGCCCGTTCAACGCCTCGCTGGAAGTGCCCCCCTTGCCGGTGGTGACCATGCCCGACCTTGCTGATCCGGACCTCACCTGGAAGAGCAGTGGCTCCCTGGCTCTCCTCTGGGAGCCCGGAGATCGCGGCGACAGCCTGATGGTCATGCTCGCGGCGATCGAAAACGAAGATACCGACAACCCCGACGGCACAACCACCACCACGCAGACCCGCGTGCAGATGCAGTGCGTCTTCCCGGATACCGGATCCGCCACCATTCCGGAGGAGGTCATCTCGCAGGTCCCCACCGATGTCGGCTCCGTGTACATCCAGGTGGGCTGGGTCGAGCGGGGCGAGGTATCGGTGCCGCTCGTCCGGCAGGGCGGCACGGGGCGCATCCAGGTCGGCGGCTACACGGCCCGCAGCCGGGAGCTGGAGATCGAGTAGTGTCTCCCGTCGACGAGTTGCTGGTGTGGCGTCTCGTCCCTGCGCCACGGTACCGAGCCGCGAACGGGACCGGTGCCCACGGAGCAGGGGATTCGCCCGCCGCCCAGAAGGCTGATCAAGCCGCCTGATTGGCTACTCTGCCGCCTCATAGATACGCCACCGTATCGAGCCGCGAACGGAACAAGTCCCGACAGGGTCCGGAGTTCGCGCGGAGCCCGAATGGCCAGAGAACCGCCCGTTCGCCACGATCGAGAAACGTAACGTCCTGGTTATCCTGTTGGCTCCGGGTCGCGATGCCGGCGACCTGCGAAGGTCCATGCGACCCTCCGCCGTGCTGCCCCGGAGGGGCAGATTGAAAGTAGCCCGGCGATTCATCGCTGGGTCGACTGCCCGAAAGAAAACAAAGTCCCGGAGGGACGGATGAGGCC
>Ga0180432_10003870_pt1 | contig 20985 bp, 14 predicted proteins | sample SS_ome_10_FD_132414 | JGI IMG/M metagenome (GOLD analysis project Ga0180432, IMG submission 132414) | Hypersaline lake sediment archaeal communities from the Salton Sea, California, USA - SS_1_MS_2 metaG | ecosystem: Environmental > Aquatic > Non-marine Saline and Alkaline > Hypersaline >...
AACTCAACGAGCTGTATTGCTTATCATAAATTTGTTTACGATATAAACGGAAAACCTATTGATTACGTGATAACTGATGTCAATCCTGAATATGAAAGGATACTCTCATTTAAAAAAGAGAATGTAATAAATAGAAATGCTACTGATGTATATCAACTTGAGAACCCCCCATATATTGATATTTTTGCGAAAGTAGCAGAAACACAAGAATCAATATCATTTGAAACTCGTTTTCCGCTAATGGATAAATATTTTAAAATCTCAGTTATATCCCCGAAGAGGGGCGAATTTATTACTGTATTTGATGATATTACGGAGAGAAAGGAAGCTGCTGAGAATATAAAATCAGAAAGAGACAAATTGAAAGCTTTAATGGATGGTTTAACAAATGTAGGAATTGGTATCGATATTGTGAGCAAAAACTATGAAATAATTTTTCAAAATGAGACACTAAAAGAACAATTTGGAGATCTTTCTAAGGGATCATGTTATGAAAAATATATGGGATTAGAAGTACCCTGCGACTTCTGCCCGATGATAAAAGCAATTCAAAACAATACTGTTGAGAGTGTTGAATTAATTGGTGCAGATGGAAGAAATTACCTACTGATTTCTGCACCGCTTCCAAATCCTGATGGTTCAGTTGACAATGCTGCAGAAATTGTTTTGGACATCACTGAACGTAAACAAGCAGAACAAGAGTTAAAAGAATCTGAAAAAAAATATCGCCTTATTTCAGAGAACGCAAACGATTTGATTTCAGTGTTAAATGATAAATACGAGTATGAATATATAAACGAAGATACATATCTTAGAATTTTAGGGTATTCTGAAAAAGACATGATAGGTAAGAATGCTTGGGATTTGGTGCATCCTGAAGATAGAAAACAAATGTTAAATTCAAGAGAGCTTTCAACAGTAGGTTTTCAAGAATTTGAAGGGTTTGATAAGGAAGAATTAAGAGTAAGGCATAAAAACGGGCATTATCTATGGATTGAATATACAAGTAAAGTCTTTGTTGATGATCAAGAAAGACCAAAAGTAATTATAATTTCCAGAGATATATCGGAGCGGAAGAATGCTGAACTTAAAATAAAAGAAAAAAATATTGAATTATCAGCCTTGAATACAATAATCGCGCTAGGTAACGAGTCCCAAACTCTTCAAGAGTTCTTGGAAAAATCTTACGATCAAGTGTTAGAAATCGTAGGATTTGATAGAGGAGGTGTTTATCTTTATAATCCTAAGACTCGACATAACAAGCTGGTGCTTTATAAAAATGTTCATCTTGAATTTATCGCAGCAGTAGAAGATATAGACATATCAGAAGGACTTTTTAGCAAGATATTTGACAAGAATAAACCATTTTACATTGAAGATTTCTCGGAATTCATGGCTAATTCAAAAGAATTAGGCGTTTATTCTGCCGTAATCGTTCCACTCCGTTCAAAGGAAGAATATGTAGGAAGCTTGAACGTTGGTTCTCCTGTTCACCAAGTTCTCTCTGAAAACGAATTAGAATTATTAGTTGGGATCGGCAAGCAAATGGGAATAATCATTCAGAAATTTGAATCTGAAAATTTACTCAAGGAGTCTGAAGAGAAATATCGGAACTTGTTTAATGACGCTCCAATAGGGATTTTATTGTTTGATGAATATGGGATCTTTCTTGATGGAAATACAACTGCAACCAACACATTTTCTGGTTTTCCAACTTCACATAGTATTGGTAAACATTTTACTAAAATCATTCCATTGTTCAAAAATGATAAGAAATTATTAGAGCTATTCATACAACGGGCTAAGGATCAAAAAAGTGGTATAAAATTAAAACCCATAGAATTTAAAGTTGTTAGGCAAGATGGTAAAGAAAGATGGCTGTATTGGCAGAGTTCTAATATCAAATTACAGAATAAATCAATAACCCAAGTCGTTATTCAGGACATAACTGATAGAAAAGAAGTAGAACAGCTAATTATAGAAGAAAACAAGAAATTATTGGAGCTTAACAAAATGAGGCAAGACTTGATAACACGAATCTCCCATGAGTTAAAAACTCCGATAACATCTATTCATGGTGCGTCCCAAGCCCTTTTAGAGATTCACAAGAAAGATATGAGCGATGCCGTCATAGATTTCGTGGAGATGATTCAGAGAGGAGGGAAAAGGTTAAAAAATCTTGTTGAAAATCTATTAGATACTTCTAGACTTGAATCTAAAAAGATCGTATTAAAACTTCACGAAGAAAACCTTGTTGACATAATAAGAGAACGCGTGAACGATTTGAGATATTTTGCCATAGAACGTCAATTAGATATTAATTTGAGCCTCCCTAACGGATTATTTTTAACCATAGATAAAATTAGAATTGGACAAGCAATTACAAATATAATATCTAATGCTATTAATAACACGCCTCCAGGAGGAAGAGTTCATATAAGTATTAATGAAACAAATGAGTATGCTGACATCATAATAAAGGATACTGGAGTAGGAATAACAAGCGAAGAAAAGCAAAGGTTATTCGAAAAGTTTGGCAAGATAGAACGATTTGGAAAGGGGTACGATGTGCATATAGAAGGTTCGGGATTAGGATTGTATATATCAAAAGAATTCATTGAGCTCCATGGAGGTAAAATACTCGTTGAATCTGAGGGTAGAAATAAGGGAGCAATTTTTACAATTAGGCTGAATAAAAATAGGGTAATTTAATATATTCAAGAATATTGAAAAAAAAAATTACTTAGTTTTCTTATTTTTATATTTTACTAGGTATACATGAGCCAATACTGCGGCTATGAATGCTATAAGATAGAGGATGATTGGAATCCAGAGAAATTCAAATCGTAGGAGATATGTTACGCCTCTATTTAGCCCAATCGGCGCGGGGAGATAGAGAAACACTAGAAATACGATGTATGCCCCAACTATTGCCCAACGAACCCAATCTTTAAGCCCAAGCCCATGAACATATGTAAAAACTACCATTGCAAGAAATCCCGTCAAAAACATGGGCCACATGGGGGGATCTTGTCCAAAATCTGTCCATTGTGCGAGTGCCACGAGAAAGGCGTGAATTGTCACGTATGATTCCACGAGAAGGACCCACCACTTGTTTAAATGAATTCGAGTATACGCAAGCGTCATTTGAATGAATAGTAATCCCATGAAAAAGAATCCGCTCAGTAAAGCAGGGGAAGAATCCATGGGGTGAAACCAAAATGTATATACGAGAGCCCAACTGAATATGAGTTGGTGGTTAGTTCTGAAGACTTTGGCAACTTCGGGTCGCATGTACTTCTTTGACTTTTTCCCAAAAAATATTCCGCGTTCGGGATTTTGCATTACTAATAATATAGAAAGCATTACAATTACGCTGCCTTGACTTGTCCAGATCGGCACATCCTGCGCTAATCCGTCATACCATATGTGGGTTTGAAGGAAATGGAGGAATGTAAAGCCCACCATGAGAATTGCCATCACAGAGGTATATTTTGCGATTTTATTTTTATTAATCGTGTTATTACGATATTCCCTATGTATCCAGAAGATAGCCAACCATACAGAGGCTTGATGAAATCCGTAAAATGTCCACGTAATTACCATTATAATCGCATCTCGCGTATTTAATTTCCAATAATAATCAGCAGCACCAGTATCAGGGTCGAGAGGAGGGAAGTTAACTCTTAAAAGAGGTTCTAATAGAAAGATCAATAACACCTCTATGACTGTGAAAGCCATCAAAGCCGCCCACAGTTTAAATGCGCGGGTTTTTATGAAAGAAACATTAGAATATTCCGTATCGTTCATAGTAAATTCACTTGAAATTTAACTAGTGTCAAACTATTGTAAAATTTAAAGTGTATGATTATAAAATATAGATATAAAGAGAAAGGAACTATTTTAATAACCATTTTTACTAATATTAAATTATATATTTCCTCTTGCAACCAGTATAATTTTAATCGTGTTTCAAGTACATTTAGAATATGGTATATCAAACAACCAGAGGTTTCAACTAAAAGATAAATATTCTCATGAAATAGGTAATATTTTACAGATCATTCAGAGCTCAATGGATATAGTAAGTCAAAACAAGGATAAGGTTAATGTTGAGATAGACGAGATCAATGATTTAGTAAGAACCAAGTGTATAGAAGCATCGACTTTAATAAGAGAAATAAGATCGCTGTGATGTTTTCAATTTTTTCTTTTCATGCGTAATAAGCTTTATATTAAATTTTAACATAATTCATATTATCTAATCTAAAAACTTAGAGAGAAAAAATGGTTGCTCAAGAAAAAAAATTCTCAATGCTTGATTTTATCAAGGAAATATGTGATGATATCGGTCCAAGACTAGGGACAACCGAAAATGAGAAAAAAGCAGGTCTAAAAATTAAGGAAATTTTAGATAAACAAGTAGATAAAGTGGAAATGGAAGATTTTACTTGCCATCCTAAAGGCTTTTTAGAATTTACAAAAGTTGCGTGGTTTTCGGGATTAATTGGGCTCTTGCTATTCCTTTGGCTTCCCTTGATTAGCATGTTGTTATGCTTCTATGCCATTACAACCTTCGTTTTTGAGTTTTTAATGGGAAAGGAATATGTTGACTTCATGTTTCCAAAAAGAATTGGAACGAACGTGATAGGTAAACTGAATCCAACTAAAGAGGCAAAAAAAATAGTAATCATCTCTGGACATCACGATTCCGCCTACGAATTCCCACTTTTTGAGAAATACAAGCATAAATTCGATAAATTGGCCTATGGAGTAGCGGGTTTGCTATTGTTTAGCGCTATTGCGGGGTTAATAAAATTCATTCTAGACATCATATATGTCTCTAATCTTATTACAAATATTATCTTGATCTCCATTCCTATCATCACTATATTCGTAGGAGGATATGTTGCATTTGGTCTCCACTCTAAAAATGTGATTCTTGGAGCGAACGACAATTTATCTGGAGTTGCCGTCGTGCTAGCACTGGCGCATCACTTTTCGTCTCAGAGATTAAACAATATAGAACTCTGGCTGATATCTTTTTCCTGCGAAGAATGCATGAGAGGTTCAAAGCGATTTGTGAAAAGGCATTTTGATCAGTTAAAAGACTCTTATACCATAAATTACGACATGGTAGGAAGGGGGGCGGGAGGGCTTGCAATTATTTCGGCGGAACCTGCTTATTTGGTTACGCACGACATGGATTTGGCATTGGAGTTCCAAAAATCCAGCAAGAACGCACACATGGAACTTCCCATAGAAATTTTAGGATTTGGGGGGTCAGATGCAGCATGTTTTTCGAGAAAGGGGCTAAAAGCCATTTCTATATTCGGTCTAACGCCAGAAAATTATCCGGATACTTGGCACGAACTTGCAGATACTCCCGAGTTTATTGAAGAAGACAAGCTTGATGCAACCCTGAAAGTCACGATTCAGTTCTTAAAAGATCTCGATTCAAGCTTATAGATATAAAAAGAAAGAATAAAGAATAATTATACTTTATATTGGCTTTTTACAAAATTCAAGAGGTAGTCCTTCACTTTCTTACGATCAGGCATGGATGCAACCATCCCGTACATTGCTGCCGAACCGTCTTCTATTTCCTGAGGATTTGCAACGATTTCGTCAACCGCTTCTTGTAGATCCTTAAGAAATGGTTTGACAACATCAGCGTGATGGGGATTGACCATTTGATGTAACGCGGAAGGATATTGTAATCGATCTAAGTGCCATCCTTTTCTTTCCATAACGTCACCTAAAGCAAAGGTGTCGATTTTGTCGGAACGATAGGAAAATACACTCATGACAGGTTTTCCAAGAATATACAATTCAGGGATGTCATTTATTCCCGCAATGAGTTCGTCTGTAGCGTCCATTACTTTTCGAGCGATTTTTAAATATCCATTTAGCCCTAAACTCTTGAGAGACGCCCAAGCAGCAGCAATTGGCCCCCCAGGACGAGTTCCTCTCATAGTAGGGGAAATATAGACCCCTCCCGACCAGTCAGTATACACACAAAACTGATATTTCCAAAGCCTTTCTTTACGATACGTAATTATAGAAGCTCCTTTCGCCCCATATCCATATTTATGAATGTCTGCAGAAATTGATGTTACTCCCGGCACGGAATAGTCAAAATCGGGAACTTCATATCCCAGAATTCTAACAAACGGAAGCATGAATCCCCCCAGACATGAATCCACATGCAATCCGATGCCTTTTTCTTTTGCGATAACGCCAAGTTCCGATATCGGATCAACCACACCTCGTGGATAATCGCAAGCAGAACCCACGAGTAAAATTGTGTTGTCGGTTATGGCTTTTTCCATCGCTTTCACATCAGCGCGATATGTTTTTTCATCAACAGGAACGCGTATGGATTTTACACCAAAATATTCCGCTGCTTTTTCAAAAGAAGGATGAGCAGAACTAGGTACAACCATTTCAGGTTCTTTTATTTGAGGAAATTTATCGCGAGCCCAATCTCTATAAGTTTTAACGGGCATTAATAAGCTTTCAGTGCCACAAGAAGTTATATTACCACATGTGCCTTTATCCCCATTCAACATGTCTATAGTTATGGACACTGCTTCAGTCTCGAACTTCCTAAGGCTCGGAAAAGCAAGGGGGTTTAAACCATTTAAGGAAAAAAACATCGAAGATGCTTTCTTTAGAGTTTCGGTGTGCTCGTCACTTGCATGATATACAAGGCTCCAAACTTTACCATCTCTCCACTTGATATCGTCTTTCTTCGCATTTTCCATGATTGCAATGAGCTCATCTTCGCTTATTCCATCTTCTGGAAATGTCACTTTCGGTCGTTTCATCTTCTCTCACGATTAAAATATTAAATTTAAGTAAGAAAATAATATCATCAACATAAAGTTAATCGTTATAGTAAAGACTCAGTATGATCTCTAAATTATTAATAAAATATATTAATTCATGCTTACTTTAAGATTACATCTGACATAAGGTAATTAAGATTTAGTAATGATTCGGAAATTCCTTTTAATAGGGGACAGTGGTTTATTACAGTATTATATTAACCAAGATCAGATTAAAATAGATGCGGATTTACTCTCTGGCTTTGCGAAAGCGCTCTATGAAGTGAGTCGCGAGTTAACCTTTAAATTAAGGACGGTTGGTTTCGAAAAAAATAAGATGATCGTGGAAGATATTACTCATGGGGGGACAAAAACGTTTTTAATTGCCACGATTTTTGATGAATATCACATAGCTGAAGGAATAAAGAACAAAATCCACTACATTTACGACAATTTTTTTAAAACCATGGATTTTAAAGACGAAACTCAGAACTTGATGACAGTTGAATTAAATGAGAAGATTGCTTCGGTATTAAATGACACTTCTTTAAAATCCTACGTAACAAGGAATATTGTCTCTTTTACAAGCATATTGGATCCTATCATTTTTGAAGAGGAGAATAATATCTGCGCTTACTGTTTATGTAGCTCTAGTAATGAGGTAATCCTCTTTAATGGAACCCAAAAACTATTAGAAAATAGACCTACAGAATCGATAGAAAACATTATAAAGGAATACTTAGTACAATTAAAGTTGGACGAAGTTCCTCAAGGAGATAAGTTTGTTGGTTTGGATCTACCATTTGGTCTTGATTATTTAGATCATGATACATCAGGAGAAAAAACTTTAGGAGTCGTGATCAACACGAGCATAAATCTTAAAGAGGAGCCAAATAATGAATTACTACTCTATTTTTTTGGGAAGAACATATTAATTCGTTCCTGCGTGTTAAACGTGGAAACTCGTTTACGAGAGCAATTAATCTAATTATAATAATCCTGCTTTCTTCATCATTAACTTAGTAATTTCAGTGAATATCGTCTCAACGTTTTCGCCCGTTTTAGACGAGCACTCGAAATAGCCCATCATTCCGTGTTTCTGTGCTAATTCTGTTGCGTTTTCAGCATCAACTTGTCTTTGTTCTTGCAGATCGAACTTAGCTCCTACCATGAGTAATGGAATGGAGAATTCGCTTTTTCCTTTTTCTTTAAAGAATGAAAGCCATCCTTCGATAGCATCTAAGCTATTTTCATTAGTAATGTCAAACATGTAAATTCCGCCTTTCGAGTCCTGTGCAAAGCTCGGAAAGAGCACGTGAAAGCGATTTTCCCCGGCAAAATCCCAAATTTGAAGTCCAACGCTTTTTCCTTCAACCTCCAAGTATTTAGTCGCAAGATCTACTCCGATGGTTGACTTTGAACTCTCTTCAAACACATTGGTCATATATCTCCTAGTAAAACTTGTCTTTCCAACGCCACTATCACCGAAAATGCAGAGCTTATATTTAGTTTCCATTTTTTGGTTAATCTCCTTTATTGTTTTAATTTTACAAAAATTTTTACACTTAACTCGTTTTAAAAAAATACATGTTTTTTTATAATTTTATTATATTTTATAATTTTATAAATGATTGGTATGAGTAAAGCTAAAATAGGACTGTTTTTCTTTTAACTTCTCAATGAAATTGACGATAAAAATTTAAGCATTTTTGCGTTAAGTTTTAGTGACAATCTTGAGTCTCGAACAAATTTATTCAGATGTTATTAATAAACGGATAAACAAAGAAAAAGCGATTGATACATTATCTTCATTAATCGAAAATAATGACGACGATAGAGTTCGAGCCAGGTGTATTGATTTTTTTAACACCTTGATGTTAAAAGAAGATAAAGTGTATGAAATTCTTGAATACTGTTTAGTATCAGATGAGAAATCGTTAGTTCGCAATGCTGCGGTTAAAGCACTAATAACCATTTTTCCAGAGAAATGCATCCAACCGTTAAAATGGACCATTCGAAACGACATGTCTATCATCGTGTTAAAGACGCTTTTTGACATTCTAAATACGAATAAGGATGTGAGGCTTAGAAAGTTAAAGAGAAAATTACTTAGGAGACTGGTTAAAATTTATGGCGTCGTACCATGGGAAATAAGGCTATTCGTTTATCTCGAAACGCTATACGCTGAATATACGGGAGATCCCGACCACGAAATTAATACAGAGTGGTATAAAATCTTACGACGGTTAAGAAAATTCGATTATGCTGATAGCTTGATCACGAGATTAAGTTATTTGAAATACGGTGGTATCAGCCTTCCCCCTCTATCAAAATCGAAGGGGTCGTATAGGTGTCTTAAAAAACTCTATTACAGCGAAAATAAGGATAATATTACTTTTTATTCAGAGAATGTAAAAAAAAATCAAATGTCCACTACATGTGGACAAGTATAATAGTAATTAATCGACCTTAATTATCCATTTAAAATCATCTTCAACATCTAATCGTTGTATTCCTGTTAGCAATTCATAAAGTTTACATGTAATTTCTCCGGGTTCGCGATTGTTAAAAACTCTTATATTGTTTTCGAGGGATACTGATCCAATAGGCGTAATAACAGCAGCAGTTCCCGCACAGAAGGCTTCCGTACAAGAGTCTTTGAACAGTTCTTTATAGGAGATATCTCGTTCTTCGCAGTCAATTCCTAGTTTCTTTTCAGCAATTTCTATGATTGATTTAATAGTTATTCCTTCGAGGATTGTTCCAGTTCTTTTTGGAGTAATTAACTTTCCATCAATGATCCCACCAAAATTTGCTGCACCTACCTCATTTATATATTCCTTATTCGCAGCATCTAGGTAAAGCACTTGAGAAAATCCCTTTTCCTTTGCTTCTTTTGCAGGTTTCATCGTGCCCGCGTAGTTACTACAGGTTTTAGAATAGCCAGTTCCACCTGGAGCCGCACGAGTGTATTTCTTAGACACTTCCAGATCGATTGCTTGAAATCCATCGGGGAAATACGGTCCAACGGGAGAAGTGAATATGATGAATTTATATTCGTCGGCTGGTTTAACGCCTAAGACGGGCCCACTACCAATCATTAGGGGTCTTATATATAAAGCTCCGCCACTATCGTATGGTGGAACGTAATTTTCATTTGCCTTGACCACTTGCTTGACTGCTTCAACAAATTTTGCCACATCGTAACCAGGCATTAATAATCTATCTGCGCTTACGTTTAAACGCTTTCCATTCTCTTCTGGTCGAAATAAACTTATTTCTCCAGACTTGCTCTTCAAGGCTTTCATACCTTCGAAAATACCTTGGCCATAATTTAGTACGCAGGCCGCTGGCGACATTTCAATGGGACCTAAAGGATCTAATCTACCTTCATCCCATTTACCATTTTTATAATCCGACACGAACATCATGTTGGTTTTAATAAACCCAAACCCTAGATTATAAAAATCTAATCCAATTTCTTTGGCTTCCATTTCACATTACCTTTTTTTTTTTTCGTTTCATCTTTCTGAATGATGCCCCCCAAACAAAAGCGCCGCCTTATATGACCTCTTCTCAGATTTATTATTGTTCAAACAAGATAACATTCCTACGAAACGTTTAATAAAAAAAGAAAAGCTAATAAAAGGAACAGCGATCTTGTTTTATAATAATACTGCTGTTACAGCTGCGATGGCTGCGCCTATAATAGCTGCCGAACCTGCTTTTAGAGCCATTGCATTTTGAGTATTATTACATAAAGAGATCATTAATATTAAAGGATACGAGCTTAAATATAAATTTTTTGTAAACTGATGGAAGGTTCCACCCATTTCAAGATTGAAAAATACAATGTTGAAAATAATATGAGATAATATAGAATATTAACCGGTGTAATCGTTACGTAAACCCATGAGAGTTGTAGTTTCTTCAATCCAACTGCCAAGTTCTTTATCAAACCGACAGAATGATACGATATGATCCATGTCCTTCAACTCTCTGAAACTACATTCTACAATTGCATCCCATCCACCATACAAGGGTGTTGCGTATGTTATTTTCCAATCTTCCTCTGGATCTGTAGATTTCATTCCTTTTAATTTTTCTACCAGATCCCATTCTCTTCCAATGGTTTTTAACCTTATCAATATATATCCTCGATAATAGATTTCTATATCACATCTTATTTTTTATAGTTAATCATAATCTATATCTTACTTACCAATAAATTTCCTTTAATTCTGAATGGAATTCATCTAACGATTTAATTTGCAATGGCTTCTTTCTTACTATTCTAATGGCGTCTATAATCGCCTTGGCTAATTGCAGGTTTATAATCACCGGTATGTTATAATCAACAGCCATCCTCCTGATTTTATATTCGTCCTCTAGAATTCTTCTAAATTCTTCGTCGGAGGTTGAAGGAGTCGGAATATTGATGACTAAATCTATTGCTCCATTCATCAAACATCCCATTATATTAGGTTCTTTCCCGTATTCGTGTACTTTATAGAGCTTTACAGCAAAAATTCCATTTTCTTTTAAGTATTTAGCAGTATCCTCCGTGGCAAATATGTTAAATCCTAAGTTTCTTAATTTTATAGCTAAAGGTAATACTTGTCTTTTTAATTCATCGCCACCTACGGAAATTAAAACATTGCCACCATCAATAGGAATGTTTTGTTCCGCTGCCTCTAGCGCTTTCATCAAAGCACTTGGAAAGTTGTCGTCTATTATGGCTGTTTCGCCCGTTGAGTTCATTTCGACGGAGAGGACTACATCAGCTTTATCCAAGCGCATGAACGAGAACATCGGAGATTTTACACCAACAAAATTGCCATAGGGTAACTCCAGTAATCTTTCGGGAATTTTATTTCCCATGATTACCTCAGCAGCTAACTTCATTAAGTTAATTCCCCTTACTTTAGATACATATGGCATGCTTCTACTCGAACGCAGATTACATTCAATTACATAAACCTCTTCATTCTTGACCAAATATTGAACATTAAAAGGCCCTTTTATTTTAAGAGCCAAGGCAATTTCTCTTGTATCTTTTTCAATTTGTTTCATTACACTATCCGAAATTGTTTGAGGGGGCATTACCATGGTAGCATCCCCAGAATGTACACCAGCGTTCTCAATATGTTCTACAATGGCTCCAATAAGCACGTTTTCCTCGTCGCATACTCCATCACATTCTACTTCGCGAGAATCTGTAAAAAATTTTGTCATTACCACGGGATATTCTTGTGAAACTGCAGCTGCTAAGTCTAGCGTGTCTTGTAGAGTTTTTTCATCGTAGGAAACTCTCATGGCCGCTCCACTTAGGACGTAGGAAGGTCTTACTAACACGGGATACCCTACTTTTTCTGCAAATTTAAGTGCTTCTTCATTGGTAGTTAAAGTGGCCCATTCTGGTTGTTTTATATTTAATTGATCTAGTAAAGAACTAAACTTTGCTCTGTCCTCAGCCATGTCTATTCTGGATCCTTGGGTACCTAATATGTTTATTCCAGCCTTGCGGTAGAATTCCGAATATTTCGAAAATTTAGCAGCAAGATTTTGTGCAATTTGACCTCCCGCATTTAAAACAATTCCATAAGCTTTTTCTAATTCGCAAATATCCAAAACCCTTTCACCTGAAAGCTCTTCGAAATAAAGCCGATCTGAAACATCGTAATCAGTGCTTACAGTTTCAGGGTTGTAGTTAATTATTATTGCCTTATCAATATCCAACTTCTGTAAACCCCATAAGCAGTTAACTGAGCCCCAGTCGAATTCGCAACTGGCGCCTATACGATAAGTACCACAACCGAGCACTATGATTTTTTTTAAATTTTGTCTTGTCTCTTCCTCATAATCAATATCGTGTTTATTACCCCAATAAGTAAGATATAGATATTGTCTTTCCGGTACGCATTGTCCTGCTAGAGTATCGATCTGTTTTACATAAGGGACAATTTCATATCTCTTTCTTAATCGCCTGATGGAGGGGGTATCCAAACCAATTATTTTAGCAATTTGACCGTCGGAAAATCCGTATCGCTTTGCTCTTGATAAATGATATTTCTTTATTTCGTCAGAGGAGCCCAAGAAATCTAGATCTGCCAGCTCTTTTTCAATTTCAACGATATTTTTTAATTTATATAAAAACCATTTATCAACCATAGATCTCTCATAAATCTCATCAATGGATATCCCTCGTTTAATAGCCTCGCCAATTCTAAGAAACCTTAAATCAGTTGGATTCCTTAATTCATATTTTAATTCGTTAATATCCTCAATTGGCTCAAGATCGTTAGCAACAAATCCTTTCAATCCTATATCGAGCATTCGAAGAGCTTTCTGGATTGTTTCTTCAAAATTACGCCCAATGCTCATGCATTCTCCAACCCCCTTCATCTGAGGTCCTATGCGCCTATCTACCTTCTCAAATTTTGTTAGATCCCAACGAGGATATTTTAATACCATATAGTCTGTTGCGGGTTCGAAATTTGCCGTGGTTTTAAGCGTAATTTGGTTTTTAAGCTCCGGTAAGGTATATCCAACAGCAACTTTAGCAGCAATATATGCTAAAGGATATCCTGTAGCTTTTGAAGCAAGGGCAGAAGATCTTGACAATCTGGCGTTAATTTCGATTGCTCGAAACCGTTTTGAAAAAGGATCGAGCGCCCATTGAATATTGCATTCTCCTATAACGCCCACGCCTCTGGTTGCTCGGATCGAGGCAGAGCGCAACATCTGAAGTTCTTCATCAGGCAAGGTTTGAGCGGGAGCCATTACAATGCTATCTCCCGTATGAATTCCGCATGGATCTACATTTTCCATGCTACAATTAATGAAACAATTGTCTTCTGCATCTCTAAGAATTTCAAATTCGATTTCTTTCCAACCCCACACGCTTTCTTCAATTAGAATTTGATGAATCCTCGATTGAGCTAAACCCCTCTTTGCCATTTTTTCAAATTGCTCCCAATTGTGAATGATTCCGGAACCCTTGCCCCCTAATACATAAGCAACTCTCAGCATCAAAGGAAATCCTAACTCTTCGGCCACTTCCTTTGCTTCTTTGTAGGAGTTCACCGCTTTGCTCTTACATACGGGGCAATCCGCCTCGAACATTGCCTTTACAAATAGTTCCCTATCTTCTGTTGCTTCTATTGCCTCTATTGGCGTTCCTAAAACCTTGACATTATATTTATCTAGAATTCCTGCTTCATAAAGCTCAACAGCAACATTTAAACCAGTTTGACCTCCAAATGACGTGCATATCCCATCAGGTCTTTCTTTTTTAATGATTTTTTCGACATATTTAACGTTGATGGGAAGTAAATATACTTTATCAGACATTTGTGGGTCTGTCTGGATTGTTGCAATATTTGGGTTGACTAAAATTGTTTCAATTCCTTCTTCGTTTAAAGCTTTAAGCACTTGGCTACCGCTGTAATCAAACTCTCCCGCTTGACCAATTCTCACGGCTCCAGAACCTAAGATTAATACTTTTTTTAATGATTTATCTAATGGCATCTTTTTAGACCCCCATGAGCTTAATAAATTTGTCAAATAACTGATCTTTCATATCTAACGCTCCAGGAGAGGCATCAGGATTAAAAGCTACAGAAAATATAGGTTTAGAATCGTGAATTATTCCTTCATTTGAATTATCATCCTTATCGTAATATAATTCCTTGAATCCACTCCTATCGATATCTTTTAAGCAATACCCATGATTTTGAAAAGTAATATAACAATGGTTTGTAGCACTTTCAACTGTAGTTCTACCACCCCTGTGTTCAGCAGTCATTTTATAGCATTTGCCTCCTGCGGCGAGTCCTATTATATTATTGCCTAAACCAATTCCCATGGTTGGAACTGACGCTTTTATTAGTTTTTTCGCTACATCAATCGTTTCATTATAGATATTTGGATTGCCGGGGCCATTTGAGATTAATACCCCATTCGCATTTAGATTCTTGATGTTTTCATATGTATAATTATAGGGTACTATACTAACTTCAATATCTTTAGATAAAAGAGTTCTTATTATGCTATTCTTCAATCCTAAGTCAATAATCACAACCCTTCCTTTTTTTTTTTGTGGTGTGAATTTGCGAATTTCTTTCACTGAAACTGCTTCGACCAAGTTTTTATTATACGGATCTTCTATTTTTTGTGCTTCTTCTTTTAGTTCCTCGATATTTGGTTTTTCGCCTGCATTAAAAACTTGTAATAATCCTAATTTGCTTCCAGATTCGACGAATGACTGTGTTATCATTCTTGTATCAATCCATTGAATACCCGGAATATCCTCTTCTATAAGCCAATCCTCCAAGGTTCTCACGCATTCATAGTGGCTAGGGGCTTCACAATATTCATTCACGATAAGACCAGTTAATTGTATTCGATCAGATTCGAATTGATTTAAAACTCCATTACCATCTTTAATCCTAGCAGGCACGCCATAATTACCTATCGATGGATAGGTGAATAGAACGATTTGATCTTTATACGTAGGATCTGTCAAAGTCTCAACATATCCAGATCCTGGTATCGCAGAAAATGTTATTTCGCCCGAAACTTTTTTAACAGCGCCAAAACCGATTCCTTCAAAATATATCCCATCTTTGAACATCAATATCGCAGGTTTCTCATTATTGTAAATCATAATTCTCGAACTTATTCCTTTTAACTCTGTGAAAAAATATATTAAATTATACTAATTTAATGGTCTTATTTAAGATATTTATCAGAGGATAAATAAGAAAGGAGTTGTTTTTTGTGAGTTTTACCAATATATTTCTTTTAAAGAGTCGTGATATTCGTTTAAAGACTTGATTTGAATCTTCTTCCTGCGGACTTTTTTAATTGCGTCAATAATTGCCTTGGCTAATTGCAAGTTTATTATCACTGGGAGATTGAAGTCAATTGCGATTCGCCTGATTTTATATTCGTCTTCCATTACTTCCATTAATTTTTCTTCCACCGTCGTGGGTAATGGAATGTTAATTACTAAGTCTATTGCGCCGTTCTGTAGACAACCCATTATATTTGGTTCTTTCCCAAATTCGTGTACTTTATACAATTTTACCGCATAAATACCATTTTCTTTTAAGTATTTTGCTGTATCTTCTGTAGCAAATATATTAAAACCCATATTTCTTAGTTTTATCGCTAGAGGCAATACTTGCCTCTTGAGTTCCTCACCACCTACAGAGATTAAAACATTACCTCCATAAATCGGGATTTTCAGCTCTGTAGCTTCGAGCGCCTTAAGTAAAGCATCTGAAAAATCTTCTCCTATGCATGCTACTTCACCCGTACTTGCCATTTCTACTCCAAGAATGGGATCTGCTTTATCTAACCTCATAAAGGAAAACATTGGAGCTTTTATGCATACATAATTACCATATGGTAAATCCATTAGCCTCTCGGGTATTTTTTTGCCCATTATAACTTCAGCGGCGAGTCTCATTAAATTTACACCTCGAGTTTTTGAAACGTAAGGCATGCTCCTGCTGGACCTTAAATTGCATTCAATGACAAAGACTTCTCCATTTTTGACTAAATACTGGACGTTAAATGGCCCAACAATTTTAAGAGCTAACGCTATTTCTTTGGTATTCTTTTCAATTTTCTTGATAACATTTTCTTGTACTGTCTGCGGCGGTATGGCCATTGTAGCATCTCCGCTATGAATGCCTGCGTTCTCAATATGCTCTACAATGGCGCCTATGAATACATTCTCTCCATCACAAATACCATCGCATTCGATTTCTCTCGCATCAGTAAAGAATTTCGTAATTACAACAGGGTATTCATTTGAGACTGCAGCAGCCAAGTCTAAAGTATCTCTCAACGTGTGTTCATCGTAAGAAACTCGCATAGCTGCGCCACTCAAAACGTAAGAAGGGCGTATTAACACGGGGTACTTAACGTTCTGAGCAAATTCTATTGCTTCCTCTTTGGTAGTCAAGGCTGCCCAACTAGGTTGTTTTATCCCTAACTGATCTAGCAAGCTACTAAATTTAGAGCGATCTTCTGCCATATCAATCCGAGTTCCATGAGTTCCCAAAATATTCAGTCCAGTTTTACCAAAAGAATCAGAATATATAGAAAATTTTGCTGCTAAATTATTTGCAATTTGTCCCCCCGCAGAAACAACAACACCATCAGCTCTTTCGAGCTCGCATATATCTAGGACTCTTTCACCACTTAATTCTTCAAAATATAATTTATCCGAAACATCGTAATCAGTGGAGACGGTTTCTGGATTGTAATTAATAATAATTGCTTGATCAACGCCTAATTTCTTTAAACCCCATAGACAATTCACGGATCCCCAATCGAATTCAACTGATGCTCCTATGCGATATGTTCCCGATCCTAATACAATTATTTTTTTCAAATTTGCCTCAGTTTCCCGTTCAAAATCGACATCATGCTCATTTGCCGCGTAAGTTAGATAAAGATAATTAGTAGTTGCTGGCCATTCAGCTGCGAGCGTATCAATTCGTTTTACATAAGGTTGAATTTGATATTTCTTTCTAAGAGTTCGAGCTACTATTGAGTCGATTCCCATAATTTTTGCGATTTGTCCATCAGAAAAACCATAACGTTTTGCTCGTTCAATCCAGTATTGTTTGTCTTCGTCATTTGATTCTAATAAATCTAAACCTTCAAGTTGAGTTTCAATATCTATGATATTTTTAAGTTTGTACAAAAACCATTTATCAACTCTTGATAAATCGTAAATCTCATCAATCGAAATACCTCTTTTTATAGCTTCGCCTAATCTAAACACGCGCAAGTCAGTAGGATTATTCAAAGAGAATTTCAATTCGTTAATGTCCTCAATAGGCTCAAGATCGTTGGCAACAAAGCCTTTCATTCCGATATCAAGCATTCGTATGACTTTCTGGAGAACTTCTTCAAACGTGCGACCTATAGCCATACATTCTCCGACAGATTTCATCTGACTTCCTATTTTTCTATCAACCTTTTGGAATTTTGTCAAATCCCATCGTGGGAATTTTAAAACCAAATAATCAAGCGCAGGTTCAAAACAGGCAGTGGTGATTTCAGTTATTTTGTTTTTTAATTCGGGTAATGTATAACCTATTGCTAATTTAGCTGCTATATATGCCAAAGGATATCCTGTAGCCTTAGATGCTAATGCCGAAGATCTAGATAAACGAGCGTTAACTTCTATTACACGGAATTCTTTAGATGTTGGGTGTAAGGCGTATTGAATATTGCATTCGCCTATTATTCCGAGATTTCTAATAACTCGTATGGACGCAGAACGAAGCATTTGATATTCTTCGTTAGTTAAAGTTTGAGATGGGGCAACAACAATGCTTTCTCCAGTATGTATTCCTACAGGATCAAAATTTTCCATGTTACAATTAATAAAACAATTATCGGCAGAATCCCGCACGACTTCGTATTCGATTTCTTTCCACCCCCACACACTTTCTTCTATGAGAATTTGATTTATTCTAGATTGAGCCAAACCTTTCTTGGCCATTTTTTCAAATTCCTGCATGTTATTAATAATTCCAGAACCTCGTCCACCTAAAGTGTAGGCAACTCTTAACATCAAGGGAAATCCAAATTCATTCGCTACTTTAATAGCTTCACTATAAGAAGTAACGGCCTTACTCTTACACACACTAGCATTAGAGTCGTTCATTGCTTGAACAAATAAATCACGATCTTCAGTCACTTCGATCGCTTCAATAGGAGTGCCCAACACGCGTACATTATATTTTTCAAGAATACCCGCTTCTTTTAGCTCAACTCCCACGTTTAACGCAGTCTGTCCGCCAAACGCAAGTAAAATTCCATCTGGTTTTTCCCGTTTAATGACCTTTTCAACGTATCTAGTATTTATCGGAAGTAAATAAACTCTATCAGATAATTGAGGATCAGTTTGAATCGTTGCTATGTTTGGGTTAATTAATATGGTTTTAATACCCTCCTCTTTGAGGGCTTTTAGAACTTGACTACCAGAATAATCAAATTCTCCCGCTTGCCCAATCCTGATCCCTCCGGACCCTAGGACCAATGCTTTCTTGATGGATTTGTCTAGCGGCATGATCACAGCTCCATTAATTCCATGAATTTATCAAATAAATATAAAGAATCTAAAGGTCCAGGACATGCTTCAGGATGGAATTGTACTGCAAAAACAGGCTTATTCTCGTGAATGAGACCTTCATTAGATTGATCGTCGATATTTTTTAAATATTCTTTAAATCCTCCTTTTTCAAAGTCTTTCACGCAAAACCCGTGATTTTGTGATGTTATATAACATTTTTGATCATCAGGATTAATTACAGTCTTGTTTCCTCCTCTATGACCGTATTTTAACTTATAAGAAGACCCTCCAATGGCCAATCCAATAATTTGATTGCCTAAACATATACCAAAGAGCGGAACATCATTTTCAATCAGTTTTTTACATGTTTTTATGGCGCTCTTACACATGGCAGGGTCTCCGGGACCGTTTGATATGAACACGCCATTTGGATCAAATTTAATTATTTGTTTGTAAGTATAATTGTGGGGAACAACGATTATCTCAAGACCTCTTTCTACGAAATTTCTCAAAATATTAAGTTTTACACCCATATCTAATACAACAACTTTTCCTACAGGATTAGGAGGAGAATATTTCATGATTTCTTTCGTAGAAACCTCGCTTGCTAAATGCCTGAGGTTGGGATCGGTAGCTTCTTTTACGATTTCTTTTAGATGTTGAATATCTGGGATTTTTCCTTGGTCATAGACTGCCAAGAGCCCTATTTGCACGCCTTCTTCTCTTAATATTTTAGTAATTGCTCGCGTGTCAATCCACTCGATTCCTGGTACTTCTTGTTCTTTTAAGAATTGATCCAAAGTTTTAACGCTTTCATAATGACTGGGATGCTTGCAACATTCGTTTACAACAAAACCCGTCACTTTAATAGAATCAGACTCGAAGTATTTCGTAATACCAACTTCGTCTTTTTCCCAGGGCGGTACGCCATAGTTACCCACTAAAGGATGCGTCATCACGACAATTTGTCCTTGATAGGAAGGATCCGTGAGAACTTCATTATAGCCACTCCCCGTGATAGTGTTAAAAACAAGTTCCCCAGTAACGATTTTTGTCGCACCGAAGCCTATTCCTTGAAAATACCTGCCGTCTTGGAGCATTAGGATGGCTGGTTTTTCGTTTTTGTATAACATTGATAATAAATAGTGTTTTTTCTCTTAAGTGTAAAAAGATAACATGCCTAATATTTTTTATCAATATTGATTATTAATGAATAGATAATCATTTGGAAGAGAAATCCCATTATACTAATTCAGACGATTTTATTCTTCAAATGATTAGATTCAGTTAATCTTAAAAAGTCTTATTTATAAATTATTAATATATTTAAAGAAGCTACTGATCTAATAAACTGATAAAAATGCAAACAATTGAAATTTTACCAGAATTAAAAGGATACAATGTGGAAAAGGAAAAAAGAAAGATTGTCTCTGTTTTAAGAAAAGTAATGAATCCATGTAAAAGTTGTGGCCAATGTCTTATAAATTGTAAATTTCATGATTATTCGGAAAAAGACGCAAGGTATATCATGGAAGAAGTCAAGGAGTATGTTTTTAGTAAAAACTTGAACAAAAAATTGAGCAAAAAAGTTAAAAACTTCATTTGGAATTGTGGAATTTGTGAACACTGTAATCTATATTGCCCCTTATCTATTGATAAAAAAATGCCAAGGTCAGTTTGGATTGTTTTATTAAGAGCAACTTTAGTTAAAAATGGACAGGCTCCTTTGGTTATAAAAATCATGAATAAATTTTTCCGTGATATACATAACCCTATTCTAAAATATATCTGGCCAATAATGGCTAAATTAAATGTCCCTGATTGGTATATAACAAAGAATCCAATTCATGTAAAAATTAGAGATGCTATTGAAAAGGCTCGGAAATTACCCGAAAAAAGTGCGGAAATATGCTTTTTTGGAGGATGTGGACATACTTGGGGGTCACCGGATGTCGTATACCAAATGATTTCAATTTTAGAAGAATCTAAAGTTGATTTTATCACAATTGGTAATTCTGATTATTGTTGTGGAACTCCTTATGCAATATTGGG
>Ga0180432_10003871_pt1 | contig 20984 bp, 15 predicted proteins | sample SS_ome_10_FD_132414 | JGI IMG/M metagenome (GOLD analysis project Ga0180432, IMG submission 132414) | Hypersaline lake sediment archaeal communities from the Salton Sea, California, USA - SS_1_MS_2 metaG | ecosystem: Environmental > Aquatic > Non-marine Saline and Alkaline > Hypersaline >...
CACGGCGCGACCCACGTCGTCCTATGCCCCGAAGCGCGACGCACGTCGTCCTATGCCCCGAAGGGGCCGAACGTGAGTAGCCGTAGGCGTCAGCCTACGGGCAGGACGCGACCGATAAAGGTTTTCTTCCTCGACGGGCGACCGGCCCCGTCCGGGCCGGTCGCCCGTCGGCGAAGCTTGCTTGTTCCTCGCTCGCGCCCCGTAGGCCTACGGGCCTGTTGAAGAAACCGCCACCAGCACGTCCTCCACGGCGCGACCCACGTCGTCCTATGCCCCGAAGCGCGACGCACGTCGTCCTATGCCCCGAAGGGGCCGAACGTAAGTAGCCGTAGGCGTCAGCCTACGGGTAGGAGGCGACCGATAAAGATCCTCTTTCTCGACGGCCGACCGGCCCCGTCCGGGCCGGTCGGCCGTCGACGAAAGTTGGTTGTTCCTCGCTCGCGCTCCGTAGGCTTACGCCTACGGCTACGCACGTGGTGCCCCGACGGGGCGTCGCGGGCACAGGTTTTTCAGCACAAGCGTAAGCCCCAGGTTCACGACGAGAAAACACACAATCCCAGCCCCGGAGGGGCGGCAGAAACATCTGCAAAGCCGCGCCGGCTTCCGGGAAAAATGGGGACTGGCACCTATTCTCCGTAGACGCCGGACACATCCGACACACCGTGGCGCAGAACAATAGGTGCCTGTCCCCATTTTTTCCATTGCGGATCGCTCGCCGCCCGCCCGGCGCCGGCTCTCCGCGAGAAATGCCCCCTAGCCCTCCGGCTCGGCGCCCGCCGCCCCCAGCCGGCCCCGGCCCCGCGCAAACACGCTGACCGCAAAACCGATGATGAACACCTCCAGCGCAAACACCACCGCCCCGATCGCGAGCAGCACCAGCCACTTCCTCTCCGACGTGTCCGCCGCGAAGCTCCGCGCAAAGTCCCTCAGCTTGAGCACCATCGCCCACCCCGTCATGAACAGCACGAACACCATCGGCGCCGCCGCGTACACGAAGTTCGTCCTACGCCGGTACAACCACACGCTCACCACCAGCAACGCCAGCCCCGCCAGCAACTGGTTCACCGTGCCGAACAGCGGCCACAGCACCAGGCCCCCCTTGCCGCCCGGCGCCGCCAGGAACACCAGACCCGCCGCCGTGCCGACGGCGATCGCCGTGGCCGGGTGCCGCCTCGCCACCCCGGGGTACCCTGCATGCCGCGCCAGCTCACCCACCACGTAGCGCTGGATCCGACACGACGTGTCGAGCGTCGTGCCGGCGAAGCTGATAATAACCACCGCCAACAGCGTCGTGCCGACCGCCGCCGGCAGGCCCAGATAGCGCAGAAACGCGCCCGCCCCCTCGATGAATGGCTTAAGCTTGACCGCCAGCAGCTCACCCCCGGCCCACTTCGAGTAGAAGCTGCCAAACGCACCCGCGTCAAACGCGCCCACCCCGCCCGCGAGCGCGATCCCCGCCCCGCACGCAACGATCACCACCACCGACAGCGTCCCTTCGGCCAGCATGCCCCCGTAGCCGATCGCCGGCGCGTCCGCCTCGGTCCGGAGCTGCTTCGACGTCGTGCCCGACGCCACCAACGAATGAAACCCGCTGATCGCACCGCACGCGATCGTCACGAACAGCAACGGAAACATCGGCGGCGCGCCCGCCGGGTTCGCCCGCACCGCCGGCGCCACGAACTTCGGCACCGGCGCCGCGCCGAACAACGCCATGACGCTCACCACCACCAGCCCGAGCATGATCAGCCCGAGACTCAGAAAGAGCTGGTGCGAGTTGATGTAGTCCCGCGGCTGCAGCAGCCGGTGCACCGGCAGCGTCGAGGCCACGTACGAGTACGCCAGCAGCACGACGATCCACACCTCCACCGCGCCGAGGTCCCACACACCGGGGATGCGCACCCTGATACTCTGCAAGCCCGCCGCCCACGACGCCGGCAAATAGGTCGCGCTGAGCCAGACCGACACCATCATCAGCACCAGCGCCCCGATCGACCACAGCGGGATGCTGCCCCATCGCTTCGCCACCACCGTGCCCACCCCAAGCGCCAGCGGCACCTGGAACCAGATCGGCAGCACGCTTGCCGGATACCCCTGAAACAGCCCCGCAATAATCAACGCAAACACCGCAATCACGATCAGCACCATGAAAAACACCACCAGCAGAAACAGCACCCGCACGGCGGGGCTGATGACATCGCCCGCGATGTCGCCCACCGACGTGCCGTCCCGGCGCGCCGAAAGCACCAGCGCCCCGAAATCGTGCACCGCCCCGGCGAAAATCGAACCCAACACCACCCACAGCAGCGCCGGCAGCCACCCCCAGAACAACGCGACCGCCGGCCCCACGATCGGCGCCGCCCCCGCAATCGACGTGAAGTGGTGCCCGAACAACACGATCCGCCGCGTCGGCACGTAATCCACACCGTCCTCGAGCCTCTTCGACGGGCACATCGCCTCCGGATTGATCCGGAAGATCTTCCGCCCCAGGTACCGGCCGTAGAGACGGTACGCGGCAATGAAGCCCACGAACGAGAGCAACGCGATCCACAACGAGTTCATCGTCTCCCAACCTCTCTCAGACGACCTCTCTTAGACGACCTCCGCTCCACACCAGGCCGGCGCCCGCCTGGCAAACGAAGGTGCCCGCCTGGCAAACGAAGGTGCCCGCCTGGCAAACGAAGTTGCCCGCCTGGCAAACGAAGGTGCCCGCCTGGCAAACGAAGTTGCCCGCCTGGCAAACGAAGTTGCCCCTCTGCCCAACGAAGGCGCCCGCCTGGCCAGCGAAGTCTAGCCCAACCCACTGCAAATCACAATGATCGAGACAATCCGCCCCTGGGAGCGCCCCAACCACAACATTTTGAGAAAAAAAAGCTTGACACCACTATATCTTGTGCTAGTCTCCGTCTTCGCCAGTTAGTGAGGTGCTCAACGAGTCTTTATTCTTTCATCACTTAAGGGAACCACAACCAAGGGGGGGCAGCGTGCAGGATTCTCCGGCCGAAAGCAGAAGTCTCTCCTCCATCGAGGGAGCCACAGACACCCTGCCACTGACAGACAACGGACGGCGCGTGCTCGAGCGCCGCTACCTCCTGCGCGACGAGAACGGCACACCCACCGAAACCCCTGAAGAGATGTTCCGGCGCGTGGCCGACAACATCGCCCAGGCCGACGCCCACTACGACCCCGGGGCCGACCTCGACGCCGTCACCGAAGAGTTCTACGGCATCATGACGCGCTTCGAGTTCATGCCGAACTCGCCCACCCTGATGAACGCCGGCCGCGCCCTCCAGCAGCTCAGCGCCTGCTACGTCGTGCCCGTCGAGGACTCCATGGAAAGCATCTTCAAGGCCATCCGCGACGCGGCCATCATCCACAAAAGCGGCGGCGGCACCGGCTTCAGCTTCTCCAAGCTCCGGCCCAAAGACGACATCGTCTCCACCACCTACGGGCTCTCGAGCGGGCCCGTCTCATTCATGCACGTCTTTGACGCCGCCACCGACGCCGTCAACCAGGGCGGCTTCCGCCGCGGCGCCAACATGGCCATCATGAACTACACCCACCCCGACGTGCTCGACTTCATCGGCTGCAAGCGCGCCAACAACCGCATCACCAACTTCAACATCTCCGTCGGCATCGACGAGCAATTCATGCGCATGGTCGCCGACGACGACTCCTACAGCACCATCAACCCGCGCGACGACACCCCCGTCGCCACCGTCCGCGCGCGCAAGGTCTTCGAAGCCATCGTCGACAACGCCTGGCACAACGGCGACCCCGGCATCGTCTTCCTCGACCGCATCAACCGCGACAACCCCACCCCGCACGTCGGCCGCATCGAAAGCACCAACCCCTGCGGCGAGCAACCCCTGCTCGGCTACGAGGCCTGCAACCTCGGCTCGATCAACCTCGCCCGCTTCGTGGACGAAACCGGCATCATCTGGGAACAACTGCGCGAGACCGTGCGCACCGCCGTCCACTTCCTCGACAACGTCATAGACATGAGCCGCTTCCCCCTGCAGGAAATCACCGACATGGTCGGCGGCAACCGCAAGATCGGCCTCGGCATCATGGGCTGGGCCGACCTCCTGATCGCCCTCGGCGTCCCCTACAACAGCCAGGAAGCCATTGACCTCGCCGGCCAGGTGATGGCCTTCGTCCGCGACGAGGGCCGCCGCGCCAGCGAAGACCTCGCCGAGGCCCGAGGCCCCTTCCCCAACTTCCCCGGCAGCACCTTCGACCGGCCCGGCGGCCGCCCCATCCGCAACGCCACCGTCACCACCATCGCCCCCACCGGCACCATCAGCATCATCGCCGGCTGCTCGAGCGGCATCGAACCGCTCTTCGCCGTCTCCTTCGTCCGAAACGTCATGGACAACACCGAACTCATCGAGGTCAACCCCGCCTTCAAGCGCATCGCGCGCGAGCGCGGCGTCGACAGCCCCGAACTCATGGAGCGCATCGCCCACGAGGGCAGCGTCGCCCACATCGAAGACGTCCCCGACGACGTGCGCCGCACCTTCGTCACCGCCCACGACATCAGCCCCGAATGGCACCTGCGCATGCAGGCCGCCTTCCAGCGCTACACCGACAACGCCGTCTCCAAAACCGTCAACTTCCCGCGCGAGGCCACCCGCGACGACGTACGCCGCGTCTTCACCCTCGCACACGAACTCGGCTGCAAGGGCGTGACCATCTACCGCGACGGCAGCCGCGAGCAACAAGTCCTCTCCATCGGCAAGACGACCACCGACACCGCCGACCCACGTGCCGGGGCGGTCCCCCACCCCAGCGCCGCCCCGGCACCCCCCCACAGGCCCGTCCACAAACGACGCCCCCTCATGCTCAGCGGCAAAACCATCCGCATGCAAACCGGCTGCGGCGACCTCTACGTCACCATCAACCAGGACGAGGAAGGCGCCTTCGAAGTCTTCAACACCATGGGCAAGGCCGGCGGCTGCGCCGCCAGCCAGTGCGAGGCCATCGGCCGACTCATCTCTCTCGCCTGGCGCAGCGGCGTCGACGTCCAGCGCGTCGTCAAGCAACTCCGAGGCATCCACTGCCAGAAACCCTTCGGCTTCGGCGAAAACCGCGTCAACTCCTGCGCCGACGCCGTCGGACGCGCCATCGAAATATTCATGAAACACAACGGCGCGCGCATCCCCGAGGTGCGCGACCACCGAAACGGAGAAGCCTGCCCCGTCTGCGGCGGCGCCGTCGAGCACGAAGGCGGATGCGCCGTGTGCCGCGACTGCGGCCACTCCGACTGCGCCTAAGAAACAAGGAACCCGAAATGACTCGGACAACTCACACCGACCGGGAGGACACAGCCTTCTTCCCCGTGACACATTCGTGTCACGGATAACTTACCCTCGTCCGGGCGGGCCTCCGGCCCTCCCCCGAAGGAGCTGAGAACACGGCCCGTCCGGACTGCCTCCCCGATTGTTGTGCACCGGGGGGCGGAGGCTGCACACTCCGCCCCCCACCCTTTTCTTGCCCGCCCCTCGCAGAATCATCCGGCCGACCCAACGCAGCACCCAGCCCGGCCACTGCCCGGCGCCCACCTTCAGTTCACCGCGCCGGCCGCGTATGCTAGCCTCATCGGCCGGTACGCCTCTGCCGCCGGCCGGCAGTGACGAGGAACATCGCAGCACATGATCAGCGTAGACAACGTCCATATCAGGCTCGGGGTCAAAGAGGTCCTTCGCGGCGTCGACCTCAACATCCGCACCGGCGAATGCCTCGCCGTCGTGGGACCCAACGGCTGCGGCAAGACCACCCTGCTGCGCCTCATCACCGGCATCGAGCACGCGGACACCGGCTCGAGCACCATGCCCAAGGCCTGGACCGTCGGCTATCTGCCGCAGGAGGCCGACCTCAACGCGGACCATTCGATCCAGCACGAGCTGCTCGAGGCCTTCTCGGAAGCCCGCTCGGCCCTCGACGAAGCCGCCGCCCTCGAGCGGCAGATGGCCGAAACGGACCCCGGCTCGCCCGAGCACGACCGGATCATGCGGCGCTACGCCGAGTGCCGGCATCTCCTCGAGCACTACGACACCCACGCCATCGACGCGCGCGTGCACCGCGTCGCCGCAGGCCTCGGCTTCGCGCCCGGCGACATGGCGCGCTCCTGCCGCGAGTTCTCCGGCGGCTGGCAGATGCGCGTGCTCCTCGCCAGGCTGCTGCTGCGCGACCCCGACGTGCTCCTGCTCGACGAGCCCACCAACCACCTCGACCTCGAATCAACCCTCTGGCTCGAGCAATGGATCGAGCGCTGCGGCCGGAGCGTGGTCATCGTCTCGCACGAACGCGCCACCATGGACCGGCTCGCCGACCGCATCGTCTGTCTCGAGAGGGGCCGGGCCGAGGTCTACACGGGCGACTACTCGAGATACCTCGCCCAGAGCCGGGCCAAGCGCGAGCAGCACTGGGCCGCCTACGAACAACAGCAACGAGAGATCGCCCGGATGCAGATGTTCATCCGGCGCTTTCGCGCCACGGCGAGTCGCGCACGCCAGGTGCAGAGCCGGATCAAACAGCTCGAGAAGCTCGAACGGATCGAGCAGCCCTTTCATCCCACCGCCATCCACTTCGACTTCCCCCAGCCGCCGCGCAGCTACCGCGACGTCGTGACCCTCACCGGCCTCGGCCACGCCTACGGCGACCTGCGCGTCTTCGCCGGCCTCGACCTCACCATCCACCGTGGCGACAAGGTCGGCCTCGTCGGCATCAACGGCGCCGGCAAGTCCACCCTCCTGCGCATCCTAGCCGGCCGCGAGCAGCCGACCGAGGGCGAATGCCGCATCGGCAGGAAAGTCCAGCGCGTCCACTTCGCACAGTACGATCCCGAGAGCCTCGCGTCCGAAACCACCGTCCTCGACGCGCTCCAGGCAACCGCCCCGGCCGGCCAGGCGCAGAAAGCCCGCGACGTGGCCGGCGCCTTCCTCTTCAGCGGCGACGACGTCGAGAAACCCCTCTCCGTGCTCTCAGGTGGCGAGCGCACCCGCTTCCGCCTGGCCCGGATGCTGTTCAGCCCCGCCAACCTCCTGCTGCTCGACGAGCCCACCAACCACCTCGACGTCTCCTCGCGCGCGACCGTCGAGCGCGCGCTTCAGGCCTATACCGGCACGCTCGTCGTCGTCTCGCACGACCGCGTGTTCATGGATCGGGTCACCACCCGCATCGTCGAGATCGAACACGGCGCGATCCGCGCCTATCCCGGCACCTACAGCGACTACCTCGCCCACAAGAAGGGCCTGCTCGCCCAACAGGCGGCGCTCGCAGACGAACCACATCCCCGCAAAAATGCCCCACCACTGCTCACCGACAAGCAGCAGCGCATCCGCCGCCACCAGCAGCACAAAGCCGCCGCCCGCCGCCGCCGCGCCCTCGAGCGAAAAATCGAGTCGCTCGAAAACAAGATCGAGCAGCACGAAGCCCGTCTCGCCGAGCTCCACGACGCCATGGCCGACCCGGCCCTGGCCACGGACCACGAGCAGCTCGCCACACTCGCCCGGGAACACGCCACGCGCACCGACGAGCACACCCGACTCCTTCACGAATGGGAAGCGCGCCACGAAGAGCTCCGGACGCTCCCCGACCCGACCGCCGGCCAGACGCCCTAACCCGCCAGGCCGAACTTGCCCATGGCCGCGTCGCATGCGGCTACAGGCCAGGAACGGCTTGGCTCCCGTCAGCACGAGGCCGATGCCCGTGGCCCAGCACCACAGCCGCCTGAACGCGGTTGAACGCCCCAATCGAGGCCAAAAGCCTTGACTTCATGCCATGCTCCTCTGTCTAATTGACCACAAAAGCGGGGGAAAAGGCGAGCCAACCGTTCTGGTGGCACGCCTTCCCCTCTAGGTCTGGTTGGATGGCGGACGATGCTCACGCGCCTTCAAGTAAGGGGATTCAAGAACCTCGTTGACGTGGACGTGCGCTTCGGCCCATTCACATGCATTGCCGGCCCAAACGGAGCCGGTAAGTCTAACCTGTTTGACGCCATCTCCTTCCTGAGCGCACTCGCCGACCGCACCCTCGTCGACGCCGCCTTGTCCGTGCGGTCTGAGGGTGAACGCACAGGCGACATTCGCAGTCTGTTCAACCGGCGCGAATCGAGCTACGCCACAGAGATGTCGTTTTGCGCCGAGATGATCATCCCGCGAGAGGGTGAAGACGATCTCGGGAAGAGGGCCGAAGCGACTACAACATTTCTTCGGTACGCTGTAAAACTCGCATACCGAGAGAATGGCTCGCGTGGGCCTCTCGGCGACCTAGAAATACTGCGCGAGGAACTCACACACCTACTCAGAGGCCGTGCAGCCAAGCACCTGTTGTTCCGCCACAATGCGTCGACATGGCGCAGCTCGGTGCTCTCAGGAAAGAGGACATCCCCGTTCATCTCCACGGAAGGCAAAGGTCGCACACGCACGGTGAAGCTGCACCAGGACAAGGGACCTGGTAGACCTCGTTCGTACAACGCCGTCAGCCTCCCTAAGACCGTTCTCTCTGAGACGAATGCTGCCGAGAGCCCGACAGCATTGCTTGCTAAGAGGGAGATGCAGTCCTGGAAGCACCTCCAACTCGAGCCTTCTGCCCTCCGCAAGCCCGACGAGTTCTCTGCGCCCGCGACCCTGGGCCCGAATGGCTCCCATCTGCCCGCCACTCTCTACAGGCTGGCACGCGAGGAGCTCGGCACGAGCGTGGTCAGCAGAGCCCAAGCTCGGATCTACGCACAAGTGGCGAACCGGCTCGCGGAACTCATTGACGACGTGCACCAGGTCTGGGTCGACCGGGACGAGCGGAGAGAACTCCTGACTCTCACTGTTGCCGGACGAGACGGCACTTGCCACGCTGCGCGCGCTCTATCCGACGGGACGCTCCGTTTTCTGGCTCTTGCTGTTCTGATGCACGATCACTCGTCACAAGGCGTGCTCTGTCTTGAGGAACCGGAGAACGGTATTCACCCGACGCGGATCCCAGCCATGATTGACCTGCTGAGGGACATTGCCACAGACGTAGAAGACAAGGTGGGGGCAGATAACCCTCTTAGGCAAGTCGTTGTCAATACCCACTCGCCAGCGGTAGTGCAGCAAGTCCCAGATGACAGCCTCCTGCTCGCCAATATGCAAGAACTGATGCAGGAGGGGCAGCGGCTCCAGGGAGCCAGTTTCCGCCCTCTACCTGGCAACTGGCGATCCAGCCATGCGGACGGCCGGGCAACGGAAGTCTGTCAGAAGGGGGACCTCCTTGCGTACTTGAACCCTGTGACCACTTTTTGGCAAGGGCGATTATCATCCAAGCGAGGGGGAAGGCAAAAACGCCGCCGTGCACAACGCCTCATAGACAGAGAGGACATCCAGTTGTTGCTTTTGCCTGACCGTCGGGATCGGTGATGAGCAAGCTGCGGTACACGCTGGTCTGCGATGGATCATCAAACGAGGTGCTTATTCCTGTCCTGTCCTGGCTGCTTCGAAGACAGCTTCCGGGTTGGGCTATTGAGGCGAAGTGGGCGGACCTCAGATGGCTTCCTAAGGCGCCAAGGAAGCTGGATGAACGCATAAGTGCTGGCGCTGATCTGTACGAGTCTGAGCTGTTGTTCGTACACCGCGACGCAGAAGCTAAGCCCGCAGAGAAAAGGATCCAAGAGACTCTGCGGGCCGCGCACAAAGCTGCGAAGAGTCGTACACTTCCACCGGTTGTGCCGGTTGTTCCCGTTCGCATGCAAGAGGCATGGCTGCTATCTGACGAACGGGCCATCCGAGCAGCCGCCGGAAACCCGAACGGACGCATGTCTCTCTCAATCCCGCCAATTAGCACATTGGAGAAGCTGCCGAACCCCAAGCGGACCCTTTTGAGTCTTCTCCGCACCGCAAGCGGCTTGAGGGGCCGTAGGCTAAAGAAGTTCCGGGTCAGGCAGGCGCTGCGCCGAGTCGCCGAGCTCACGTCTGACTTCTCGGGGATCCGCGAGCTCAACGCCTTCAGGGCACTGGAGAATGAGACAGCCAAAACGTTGCGGTGCGAGGGGTGGCTGAGCACTTAGTCCATCGAGAAACTCCGGCTGCTCTCAGTCCCCCGTGAGCCCGAACTTGCCCATGGCCGCCTCGAGACGCTGAAGGCTCCCGGCCCCGCGGTTGCCCCTCGCACGCTCGCCCGCCCTTACGGCGCCTTCCAGATCGCCTTCTTGTCCTCGTCGTAGATCTCCAGCATCGGCGCCCCGTCCTTGCCGATGCCGAACTCGGCGCGCATCCTCGCCTTCTCGTCCCAGAAGCTCAGGCCCGGCCTGTTGCCGTCCACGACCAGCCCGGTGCGCGCCACGCCCTTGCCGTCGGCCAGGCTCACGCCCGGCTGGTCCTTGATCAGCCCGATCGAGAGCCGGTTCTTACCCCGCGTGTCATAGAACCGCATCACCGGATCATCCCCGACCAGGGCCACCGCAGCGCGCAGCTCGTCCCTCGTGTCAACGAGGAAGAACCCGCCCGCCTCAACGGTCTTGAAGCTGAAATCGGATTCGCCGTAGTCCGTCGTCCTCGGCGTCGCCGCCCCCACCGCCGCCACGGCCGCAATCAGCACCAGCGCCACGGCCCCGACGACCCTCGACCGCCGGTACTGCGCCGCCAGACGCCTGTTCTGCTCCTCGAGTCGTGCCACTCGCGCGACGAGCTCGCCGCCCTGCCGCGCCACGGCGTCCCGCCCGCCCGGCCCCTCCGGGCCTGCCTCCAAGCGCTTCTGCCTAGCCATCAGCGTTCCCTCCCATATTACCGGCGCCTCGTCCCTGTTGACGCCCGGCGCCGCGCGCACAACGACCTGCCCCCTCCGTGTCCGCTCCCAGTCGCCTCACACGGCCCCCGCCAGGCCGAACTTGCCCATGACCGTCTCGAAACGCTCGAGGCAGGCGGGCCAGGAGTATTGCTCCAGCACGTAGGCGCGCCCGTTCCGGCCCAACCGGTCCCCCAGCCCCGGCTCGTCCAGCAGCACGCTCAGGATCTCCTCGAACTCGAAGTACGTGCCGAACGGCAGCCCGCCCTGCGACCGCCGCGCGTGCCACGCCGTCACCGCGCACCCGGCGTGCACCACCACCGGCCGCCCCGCCAGCCACGACTCCATGATCACGATCGAGAGACTCTCGTTCACCGACGGCTGCACGAAGGCCAGCGCCGCCGCGCACGCGTCGTGCTTGTCCTGCTCGCTCACGTACCCGAGGTCCGTCACGTACTTGCGGTCCACCGGCTGCAGATCCAGCTCCCCGCTGCCCAGCAACACCAGGCGCAGCCGGTTCTTCGTGTAGCGCTTGAAGGTGCGAAAGTACTCGAGCAGCAGCGGCGTGTTCTTGCCGTGCTCGCGCCGGCCCGAATACAGCACGAACGGGTCCCCGATCCTGGTCGTCCGGCGAAAGCGCTCCGCGTCGTAGGCCGCCGCCGGCGCGAAGCCCATGCCGACCACACCCACCTTGTAGTCGGGCAGCTCGAACATCCTCACGCCGAGGTCCCGCTCCGGCTCCGTGTTGAACATCACGCCCTTGACGTTGTCGAACAGCTCCTTGTAGATCTTCATCGCCGCATACGCCTCGTCGTGCAGGCACGGAATCAGCACGGAGCGCTCGGAGACCACCTGCGCCCCCCAGTACGTCGTGCCGAACATGTACGGCATGAAAAGAAACGCGTCGAAGTCGTCGCGGACCTCGTGCAGGTGCCGGTAGAGCCCCTCGCTGTTCACCCCGTTCGAGATCCAGCGCTTCTCCTCGTCGAAGCTCAGCTCCTCGAAGGCCAGGATGCGCTCCTGCAACTCCACCAGCGTCTCGATGTCGCGCCCCTCGTTGACGCGGAAACGCCGCACCGGGATGCCGCCCACCGTGCACGGCCCCGGCTCGAACTCGTTGGCCCACGTCGCGTGGTTGCGCGCACACGTGGTAAACACCTCGATCTCGTGCCCCGCCGCCGCCAGGTGCTCGACCAGCTCCTTGGCGTGCACCTCGGCCCCGCCGGCGCTCGCCGGGTCGTACCGCGGTATCGTCAACGCCAGCTTCATACGGCTCATTTCTTCCGCTTCTGCTGCTCCGCCAGCTCCGCGAACGACGGGCGCAGGTAGTACGGCTCGAGCCGCGCAAACCGCTCCGTCGTCCCGCGCTCGCCCAGCACCTCGGCCGCGCGCAACGCCGTGTAGCCCGCGTCAGGATACGCCACCCGAAACGCCGCGCCCTCGAACCCCGCGCCCAGCTTCTCCATGACCGCCTCACTCGGCCCGGCAAACAGCAGCGGCCCCGTTGCCTCGACGCTGAACGCCCCCGCCTTCGTCACCCACGGCGCGCCCACCACCTCGACCCGCCCGCCCGTCGAGCGATACACCCCCGCATAGATGCCCCCCATCCGCGCGTCCACGAGCGCGCAGATCGTACCCGCGAAGTCCCGGCACGCATACGCTATCGCCTCGAACGACGGCACGCCCGCGAGCGGCACGCCCAGCCCGAACTCCAGCCCCTTCGCAAACGCCACCCCCACGCGCAGCCCCGTGTACGAGCCCGGCCCGAGCCCCACGCCGATGCCTTCGACATCACGCAACTCGACGCCGCACCCCGCCAGCAGCCTGTCGAGCGCCGGCCCGAGCTCGGCCGAGTGCTCCGCACTCGCGCCCGCGGCCTCCTCCAGGATCGTCTCGGTCCCAAGCACCTCGCCGTCGCGCGCCAGCGCCAGCGACCCCACCGCCGTCGCCGTATCTATACCGAGGGCACGCATCGTCATTCGACGTCCGGCGGCGGGCCCATCTCTTCCACGGGCGCCGTGCTCACGCCGACCACCTTGAACGTCGTCCGGTCAACGTCGATCGAAACCGGCGGCGCGATTGTGCCCGCCGGCTCGTACCAGAACCGGTCTATCGTCTCGAGACCCGTCACCCGCGGCCCGTCAATGCGGTCCGGCCGGCCCATGATTGTGTACACCTCGTCAACCCCCATGCCCGGCTCGATGCGCGCGCTCAGGATCTCCTCCCGCGTCAGGATCACCTCCTGCCCGGCATTCGTCACGTCGTCCACCACGATCATGTTCTCCACCAGCTTGTTCCGGCGGCCCACCACCACGTAGAGCGTGGACCTCCGGAAATGCCAGTAGTACGCGCGCGCGCCGGCCACGCGCGAAAACTCCCGCAGCGTGAACATGTCGCGGAGCTCGCCGTGCGGCTCGCCCAGCACCGCAAGCGCCTCGTCCACCGGCATCAGGTAGTGCACGGGCATCGGCGCCCGCGCCATGCCGCCGAGGCATTCCTGCACCGTATCCCACGACACCCACCCCTGAGGCACCGGCCGCTTCGGCGGCGCCTCGTCAAACGTGCACGAGACAACCGCCGCCACCAGCCCGCCGAGCACCCCCGCCGTCAACACCCGAAGCGTTGTCATCACCCGCTCGCCTCTTGACCTGCTCGCCTCTTGCCTTCGTCGCACCATTGATACCACGCCCGGCGCGGCCCCGCAAGCCACGCCCGCCGCGCCCCCCGCAAGCCGCGCCCGCCGCGTTGACACGCCCGGCGCGAGAGACTACAAAGGCGGGACTTGCTGCGGCGCGAGTCAGAGTCACCTTGAAAGGGATACACCGTGAGGCGATGCATCACATTCGCGGTAGCGTGCGCGGCCTTCGCGGTACCGTACAGCATCCAAGCCGTCACACCGAGGCAAGAGGGAGTTCCATTCGTGCAGCGCAGACTGAAACCGGACGCCGTCGGCGAAGTCGGCGGCTTCCTCGGTGACCGGCTCAGGCTCAACGTCGAGAACCGGCTGCATACGTTCGACATTGAACGCTTCGTCAGGATGGTCGAGGCCAAGCAGTACCGCGACTGGTTCTGGATCGGCGAGCAGCCGTGGAAGTGGCTCGAGGCGGCGCTGTACGCGGCGGCGCTCGAGCCGGCGCTCGACAATGCCGAGGTCCCGCACGAGACAAGACTGAGACCCAAGGCCGAGCAGGTCCTCAGGCGGCTCGTCGCCGCGCAGGAGCCGGACGGCTACGTGGGCATCACGCACAAGGCCCTGCGCAACCCCCTGCGCGGCATGGACGCCTACGAGCTCTACTTCGCGCTCCACGCCTTGATCTCGGCCTATGAGCTCTGGCAGAGCGATGAGGCGCTCACCGTGGCGAAGCGGCTCGCCGATTACTTCGTCAACACGATCGGGCCGGGCAAGGCGGAGTTCCGGCCAACCGAGCACGCCAACACGATCGCCGGCCACAGCGTACACTTCTCGCTCGAAGGCACACTGCTCATTGACCCGATGGCGCGATTGGCACAGGTCACGCGCGACGAACGCTACCTCAAGTGGTGCGAGTGGTGCGTCGCGAACATCGACCGCTGGTCGGGCCACGACACATTCACCAACCTGCAGCGCGTCGCCGCGGGCGAAATCGGCCTGCACGAGATCCAGCCCAACGTGCATAGCCACACGCTGCACATGAACCTGCTCGGATTCCTGCGCCTCTACGAGCTCACGGGCGACCGCACGACCCTCGAAATCGCCGAGGCGGCCTGCCGCGAGATCCGCACCGGCCGCACCTACCTCAACGGCGGCGTGAGCGTCGGCGAGTCGTACCACGCCCCGCACGTGCTGCCCAACGGCGGGCGGGTGTGCGAAACCTGCGCGACGATGTCGTACTTCTTCCTCAACCTGGCGCTGCTCGAGCTCACGGGCGACGCGGTGTACGCCGACGTCATCGAGACGCTCACGTGGAACATGGTGACCGCGCCCCAAACGCACGACGGCAAGGGCTGGCGCTACAACACGCCGCCCAACGGCACGAAGCCCTTCGGCTACTTCACCGGGCCTGACTGCTGCAGCGCGAGCGGCCCTCGGCTGCTCACGCAGACGCCGACGGCCATCTACGGCGTCGGCGAGGGCGGCCTCTACGTGAACCAGTACGTCGAGAGCGTGGCGCACGTGACGGTGCCCGGCGGGCCCGAGGTCCTCGTCGAGCAGGCGACCGACTACCCGGCGGGCGAGCGCATCAGAATCATCCTGAAGCCGGCCGACCCGGCGACGTTCGCGGTCAACGTCCGGCTTCCCCGCTGGTGCCAGGCGCCTTCGATCAGGGCCGCCGGCAAACCCTTCGACGGCACACTCACGCCCGGCACCTATGTACGCCTGCACCGCACGTGGAAAGCCGGCGACACGATCGTTCTCACGCTTCCGATGCAGCCGCGCTGGATCGAGGGCACGCATTCAAATGAAGGCCTCACCGCGCTCGTGCGGGGGCCGGTCGTGTATTGCCTCGATACGATCTACAGCAACGAAAGCACACGCCTGGCGCTCGCGGGCATGGACCCGGCGCCCCAACTGAAGCTCATCCCCGGGCTCAAGGCCATCGTGCGCAGTGACCACCTCAAGGAAGTCGCCGCCCCCCACGGTGCCCTCGGCCCGTACTACGAATGCGAAGTGGTCCTCACGTCCGACCAGAAGCGCACGGCGACGCTCGTCCCCTTCGCCGGCGTTGGCCGATACCAGCGCCCGGGCAGCGACGAGGCGTTCCGCCCCGAGCCGCGCTACCCGTTCGCCGTCTGGATGCCCTACGAACGACAGGCCGACAGATCATGAAACGAACGCGTCTGACCCGACTCGTACCGGCCGCCCTCGCGGCCCTCATGCTTGCCGGGGCGTCATGCGGCCAAGGCAGGCCCGGTGACACGACCCGTGAGGACGACGCGCTCGTCGAGGAGACCGACGCCCTCGGCCACACCCTCCGCCTGGCCGCCTACCCCGAGCGCGTCGTCTCGACCGCGCCGAGCAACACCGAAATCGTCCTCCAGCTCGGCGGCCGTGACCGCCTCGTCGGCGTCACGCGCTTCTACGGCTATCCCGACCTCGTCAAGGGCATCCCGCGCGTCGGCGGCTATTACGACCCGAGCATCGAGACGATCCTGGCCCTCAAGCCCGACCTCGTCCTCGTCGCGCGCGGCATCTCCCAGGAAATTCTTACCAGGATGCGTGCGTTCGACCTGCCCGTCTTCTGTCTCGACACCCAGAACCTCGACGACCTGTACCGCGACATCGCCACCATCGGCCGCCTGCTCGGGACGCAAGAAGAAGCCGCCGCCCTCGTCGAAAAGCTCAAGGCCGCCATCGAGCGGGTCGCCGCCGTAACGCGCCCCCTCGCCGGGCCGCAGCGCCCCCGCGTCTTCTGGCTCGGCCAGGAAACACCGCTCCAAACCGCCGGCCCCGGCAACATGATCCACACCCTCTTCGAACTGGCCGGCGGCGCCAACGTCGCCGCCGACGCGACCCAACCGTGGCCCCCCTACTCGCTCGAGACACTGCTGGTCAAGGACCCGCAGGTCATCATCGCCGACCCCCAGATGCTCCCCAAGGGCGAAACCGCCTCGAACGACCTGCTCCGGCGCCTCCGCGCCGACCCAATCTGGTCAAAGATCTCCGCGGTCAAGAACGGCCGCGTCTACCTCGTGCGCACCGACCTCATCGGCCAGCCCACGCCCCGCGTCGTCGAGGGCCTTAACGTGCTGCTTCAACACTTCCACCCGGAGCTTGTTGACCACGACGACGCACCAGGGGACTGACGGCCCACACCGGCCGCGGGCAACACCAACCGCCCGACGACAAGGGAGACACCATGATCATCAGCAGAGCCAACATGCAGACGGTCGAGACCGACAACTGCCACGGCGGCACAGGAAAACTCACCTGCACGGAAATGCTCGCCCACTACGACAAGCGCGGCCCGGGCTTCACCTACCTGCACGACGACCTCCTCGCGCCCGGCGCCACCATCGGCGAGCACGACCACCACGGCAACGAGGAAGCGTACGTCGTCCTCGAAGGCCACGGCACCATCATCCTTGACGGCCAGCCGCACCCGATCGGCCCCGGCGAGATGGCCCTCACCCGCCACGGCCATTCCCACGGACTCATCAACGGGCCCGACGGCCCCATGCGCCTGCTCGTCGTGTGCACCAATCTCTAAGGAGACGGCCAACGTGAAACGAGTACTCATCATCGGCGCAGGCGGCATCATGGCACGCCACGTCGAGGCCCTGCACAAAATCGAGACCGTCAAGATCACGGGCATCTGCGACATCGTGCGCGAGCGCGCCGAGACCCTCGGCCGAAAGCTCGGGGCCGCCGCCTCGACGGACCTCGACGACGCCCTCGACCGAAGCGCGCCCGACTACGTGCTCGTCTGCACGCCGCGCGAGGTCCGCCTGCCGCTCATCGAGCGGTGCGCCCGGGCCGGCCTTCCCGTGTTCATGGAAAAGCCGCCGTGCCACAACCTCACCACCGGCCGCCGGATCCAACACGTCATCGAGTCGGCCGGCCTCGTGCACGCCGTCGGCTTCAACCGCCGCTGGAACGACCCGCTCAACGAAGTGCTCCGCCGGATCGAGGGCCAAACGATCGCCCTCGTCACCATCCGCTTCCTCTCGCCCTTCGCCACGGACCCCGTCTACGACACCTACCCCGGACCCTATCTCGTCGAGCGCAGCGGCGGCCTCGTCGGCGACCAGGGCATCCATTACGTCGACGTCGCCCGCTACATCTGCCGCTCGGAAGTCCGCAGCATCACGGCCGTGGGATTCAACCACAACCTGCCCCGCTCCCAGCACGTCTCCACGTGCGACACAGCCTGCTGGACGCTCGAGATGGAAAGCGGCGCCGTCGTCAGCCACGCCCACACCTGGGCCGCCCCCGCCTGGGGGGCCTGGATCACCATCGTCACCAACCGAAGCTCTATCACGACCGATATGCTCGAGAACAACGCCACCGGCACCCTCGACGGCAAGCCGTTCGACTACGCCGGCACCGTCTCCGAGGCCGAGGCCCAGCACCGGGGCTTCCTCGAGGCGGTCGAGACCGGCGACATGACCGCCGTCCGGTCCCCCTACGCCGACGCCCTGAACTCGTTCCGCGTCGCCGCCGAAATCAACCAACTCATCTACGGCCGCACCGACGAGCTATCGTGAAATCCGGCCGCGCGCGCATTTCCGCCCTTGCCCCGGGAACCCTCACGGGCCATAGTAGTCTTATAAGGGGCACAAGCCCGGCCGCCGAGGGCCATGCGGGGTGATACGATGATCAAAACCTTCTGTGATGCGTGCGGCCGCGAGATCAAGCACGACACCATCCACTACGAGCTCAAGATCGAAGTGAAGGCCGCCTACAACACCCTCGAGATCAACCTCGCCGACCTGCTCAAGGACCATACCGAGGAAATCGAGGCGCTCATCAACGAGATGGAGCACGCCGACCCCCGCACCCTGCAGGACGACGTCTACAAAACCTTCCACTTCCACCTGTGCCGCGCCTGCCAGCGCAGCTACCTCAAGACCCCCCTGCCCTCACGCAAGCCCGCCGGCCCCGGCGCACCCTTCCGCCGCATGCGCTCGCCGGAGTTCGACGACTAATCCCCGACCATGAAACGTGCCCGCCGGATCATCCGACGCCTCGTGTACATCACCCTCGGCTTCACCCTCCTGTGCCTCGGCGCGCTCCTGGTGCTCAACTACTACGTGCTGCCCCGCTACGGCGGCCCCTGGGTCCGCACCGCCATGGAGCGCTTCCTCGGCCGCACGGTCACCTTCGAACGGATCGACTGGAACGTGCTCAGGGGCGCCACCATCACCGGCCTTGTCGTCCAGCCGCGCGACGACGTCCAGAGCGACGCCCCTTTCATCGAGGCCCGGCACCTCGAAGTCCCCTTCAGGATCGCCTCCCTTGTCCCGTTCCGCGTGGACCTCCAGCCCGACCTCGACACCGCCACCGTGCGCCTCATCAAAAGCGCCGGCGGCCAGTGGAACGTCAACGACATCGTCGAGCGCCTCGCACGCAAGCCCCAAAAGGACCCGGCCCTGCGCCTGGGCCGGCTTGCCTTCACCCGGATGCGCATCATCATCGAGGACCGCTTCGCCGGCCTGCCCGTGCAGTCGCTCGAGCAGGTCGCCTGCGTGCTCACCGCGCCCCCGCACGCAACCAACCACCTCAAGCTCGCCGGCCGGTGGCCCGGCGCCGAGGGCCATGTGCTCCTCGACGCCACGTTCGGCCCCGACGTGCCCCCCCTCGCCAAGCTCGTCGTGGGCGGCCCCGTCATCGCCAAGCTCCAGCAGCTCCTCGCGCCCGAAGGCCCGCTGTTTGTGCACGGCATCCGGGGCGACGCCGCCATCACCCTCACGCGCACCGAGCAAGGCGCCCTCGCCGGCCGGGCGCAGCTCGACTTCGACCACGCCCGGCTCGAGGTCGAGGGCTTCCACATCGGCGGCGACATGCGGGGGCCGCTCCATTTCACCATCACCCCCGGCGACGAGCCTACGCTCACCCTGACCAACACCGTCGCCTTGACCGGCGGCCTCGTCACCTACGTCCCGCGCCCAAGCGCCGACGGCGATGGCGAGCGCATGGCCGCCGGCGTCCGCGACGTCGCCAAACCCCTGCCCGGCCCCGCCTCCGCCGGCAATGAACCAGCGCCGACGCCACAGCCGCAGATGACCTTCCAGGGCGACGGCACCGTCGGCCTGCTCCTCGCCGGCACCATCGGCGAGCGCCTCTCCATCACCGTCTCGTGCGCCCTCGGCGCCGCCACCATCTCGACACCCGCGCTGCACGCGCCGTTCGAGGCCATCGGCGGCCGCATCACCTACGACGGCACCGGCCTGAACTACCAGGACGCCGTCGGCCGACTCGCCGGCGCCGTCGTCACCGTCAACGGCAACATCGACGCCTTCGGCGAGCCCAACATCACCTTCGACGTCCAGGGCGAGCGCATCGGCGGAAACGCCCGCCTCAAGGTCCGCAACGTCGAGGGCCAACGCCTGCCCGCCTTCCAGGTCGACGGCGCAATCTGGGCCGACGCCACCCTCGCCGCCGTCCTCGTGCCGCCCAGGGTGGCCGACGTCCTCGACCGGCTCCAAGTCACCGGCATGCTCACCTTCGACGGCCGCGTCGCCCGCGTCGAGCCCGGCCTCGACAACGTGCGCGCCCGCGGCCACATCGGCGGCGCCGGCCTCGGCGTGCGCGGCTTTGGCTTCGAGGGCGTCAGCGGCACGTTCTATCTCGAGCGCGGCCTCATGAAGATCTACGACCTCGACGCCGCCCTCTACGACGGCCGCTTCGCCGGCGCGTGGGAGGCCGACTTTGCCGCCGAGGACAAACCGTTCAAGCTCGACGCGGCGCTTCGCGACGTCGAGATCGCCCGGCTCCCGCTGCTCACCCACGTCGAGGAACGGCAGTTGCACGGCCGGCTCGGATGCGAAGTCCACGTCAACGGTTGGCTCGACGACCTGTCAAAAAACTTCGGCAAGGGCACCTTCAAGCTCAGCGACGGCTACCTCTGGGAGTTCAAGGTGTTCACCGAGCTCTTCAACGTCCTCGCTCTCCGCATGCCCGGCCTCGTCAAGGTCACCTTCTCCCAGGCGCTCGGCGACTTCCGCGTCGAGGGCCTCGCGCTCAAGACCAACAACCTCTATTTCGAAAGCGCCCTCTTCCGCCTGCTCATGGACGGCACCGTGGACCTCCACGGCCACCTCGACGTCGTCGTGGACCCCTTGCTCGTCCGCGAGGCCGGCGGCCCGGTCCAGGACCTCGTCCGCCAGATCATCAACATCCCCGCCAACCTCATCCCCCGCGCCCTCATCAAAGGCACCGTCAAAGACCCGGTGGTAAAGCCCTACCTCCGCCCCCGCCTCCCGATCCTCAAAGAAATCCTCCGCTAAGTCTGACGCCCCACAAGGTCAATCCCTACCCCGAAGGGGTTCCATAACAACAGCCCAGGGCAACGCCCTGGGTCCCCAGCATCAGAAGAATCTCCTTCATACCCCGAAGGGGTTCCATAACAACAGCCCAGGGCAACGCCCTGGGTTTGACGCCCCACAAGGTCAATCCCTACCCCGAAACCACGCACCTCTCCCCCTACCCCGAAGGGGTTCCATAACAACAGCCCAGGGCAACGCCCTGGGTCCCCAGCATCAGAAGAATCTCCTTCATACCCCGAAGGGGTTCCATAACAACAGCCCAG
>Ga0180432_10003872_pt1 | contig 20982 bp, 21 predicted proteins | sample SS_ome_10_FD_132414 | JGI IMG/M metagenome (GOLD analysis project Ga0180432, IMG submission 132414) | Hypersaline lake sediment archaeal communities from the Salton Sea, California, USA - SS_1_MS_2 metaG | ecosystem: Environmental > Aquatic > Non-marine Saline and Alkaline > Hypersaline >...
ACAACTCTGCCATGAGACGATTAGTAGTACGTTACACGGTTGCGCGGCTCGTCACGGTCAACGTGTAACGGTTGGGGTGTGAGGAACGGGGGCAACGCAACCGAGTGACGAAAGACGAGACCAGCAGCGCAACCGAATGACGAGTACCGGAGCCTGTTCAGCAATGCAGCGAGTCCATTCTATCATGAGACCATTAGCGATTGCTGTCGTGTCCATCAGCTTCGGGCTCAGCATGCCCCGAATGCCGGCCTACTCGAAGTACGTCTCAAAGAACTCGTCGAACTTTCCCTTGATGTCGTCCGATGAGGCCACCCTGGGGTCGTAGACGTCGCATTCGAAAACGAGGGTTGGGATACCCAGTTCATCGTAGATCCTGTCCTTGACCAGCTTGATTATGGCCCAGTTGTGCTTGCAGGCTACGTGCCCGGCAAACACGGCGGCGTCAGCCCTGTAGCGGCGGCAGAGGTCGATCATGATCCCCACGTAGGTCTCCCACGGGCCATAGCATTCACGCCCCATGGGCAGGTCCACCAGCTTGTGGGCCAGACCCATCGCCACGCTGTCCATGTTTGACAGGTCCTCCACCGGCCCCATGACAAAGTTGTTGTTCATGTGGGCCACGGACACAGCGCCGTACTCCCGTTCCAGCCAGGCCATGATACCGAAGTCGAAGGCCAGGGCCCCATATATCCATGCCAGCCTGTATTTCTCCCGCTCCCGGGGCAGGGAGCCTACACCTCTCTCCACCCGGTCCCTGGTAAGTTCATACCTCCTCCTGGCATAGTCGGCCAGTTGCGGCGTTCCTGCCAGGGCGAGGATGGGGATATACTCGGCGATGGTCTCTATGCTGGAGTAGGGATAGGGACTTGCCTCTCTGAGTTCATTGAGCTTCAGGATGTGGTCATGGGCCTGGTTGGAGTACTCCATGACCTGCTGGAGTCTGGCGAAGTCCATCTTGCGCCCCGTCTGCTCTTCGAGGAAGGAGACGAGCCGCTTCACTTCCTCGGCCACGTAGCGGAAGCTGGCCTCGTCCCTCCAGTAGGGCACATCCACACAGAAGAAGGAGGCCCCGAACCGCTCCGCGATGACCGGGTACGTCGCCAGGTTGGAGTCGCAGGGGCTGGACTGCTGCACCACCATGTCAGGGATGGAGATGTCCCCCGACATGGCGGCGCCAACGAAGAACTTGTTGTTGCCGCAGATGTGGTCGGGGATGACTCCCTCAGCGAGGTCGATATACTTGCTGGCCCCGTCTGGAAGCACCATGCAGGCGCTGCCGGTGACGCCGTCGCATACCACCGGCACGATATCCATGGCCCAGAAGACCTCTGGGATGGCCCCGAAGTTGACCCAGGCCACGGTCTTGCCTTCTCCCTTGGCCCGGCGCACCGTGTCGAAGTAGTCGGCCAGGAGCCCGTGTATCCAGGTCCACTCAGGGTGTTTCTCGCCGTACCGGGCGACCATTCCATCCCGTACAAGGGCAATCCCATCGGCTATCTGGTTCAGAAGACTTTGCTGTGTGGTCATCCTGTCTACCGCCCGAGGGTTTCCAGGAAAGCCTGTATCCTGGTCCTGAGCTGCCCGGCGCTGGAGGTGCCGTACTCTCTTTCCAGCGTCAGCAGGGGGATGCCCGACTGCCGCATCTTGTGCTCCACGTCCAGCAACTGTCCTCCCCAGAGATCGCAATACCTCAGCCTCTGGAACACTACACCATCAGCGTTGGAGCAGCGCACCATCTCTTTGATGAAATCGCTTCTCTCCGCCACTTTGTCCACCATGTTGGCGCAGGCGGGCCGTTCCAAGTATGCTGCGGCCAGTGCCAGAAGGGGGTCATCCTCCAGGGCTTCCGTCTCCTGCCAGAAGTAGCGGCTTCCCCAGCAGAGGCTGTCGCCTGCCACCAGGCCGCCCATCTCCTCCATGGTCTGGATGAAGGCAGGGTCATCGCAACCGCCGCCACCGGCAATCATCAGCCTGGCCCGGTAGTCCGGGACGCGCTCTGTGCCCTGCAGTTCAGCCAGCAGGCGGACCAGTAGCTGGTTGTAGTGCTCCCGGGGCAGGGCTGTGCCTGCCAGCATCGCATTCAGGACATCGGTGCCGGTGATTGCGGGGCTGTCGGCCCATCGGAGCTGGTACAGGGCCCTGAGATGCTTCCGGGTCTCGTTGTACACCTCGATGGACCTTTGGAGGTCTACGTCTCTAACTCGCACGCCGAAGTGATCCCCCAGCTTCTCCCTGAACCTGGCCAACTCGTCCCTGTAGTAGGCTATGGATGACTGGCTCACCTTATGGGGCACGCTGAGGAAATGCATGAACCTGCCGTTGGTTGTCTCCCTCAGGACATCGTAGAGGCGTCGGGCCTGATCGCAACTACTGGTGAAGACGTAGCCATCTATGAAGTCGAACCTGCCCTCGTAGATGAACTGCAGGCACGATCGCACATAGCTGCAGTTGAAATGGCTCATGTAGACGTCCGCTGAGGAAGTCTGGGTGCAGTGGGGAGCCCTGAGCCTGTACGGCATTATGCCTGCCGCATGGAGGATTTCCTCGGGCACGTAGCAGCAGAAGAAACCGACGACCTTGCCACCGTCCGCCTTCCATTCGGCAAGGGTTGGGTTGAGCAGGTCTTCTGTGAGACCTCTGAGCTCTCTCAGCACTGTCATGGATAATTGCCCCCGTCTACCATCCAGGTGCAACCCTCAGTGCGGCAGGGTCAGTAGGGATAGTTAGCATGCTAATGATATGTGCTGGATGATTTGCCACGCTGTTGCCTCAGTGTCAAACTGTCTTCGCTGGTCCTGGTCGGGGCTTGCAGCATAAAAGCGCACTGGGCCTGCGCCGCCAATCGGTAGAGGCCCAGTGTCAGTGCCCTTCTGAATCGTTTTGTGCCGGTAGGCTCCTAGCCCTGGCAGAGGGGCGGTGTGTACCAGTCGCTGACGGCGATCCACCTTTCTCCCGAGGCATTCCACTCCATCATGCGTAGCGTCTGCATGAAGGAGTTGACGTTGCCGAATACCTTCCAGACGTTGCCCCAGCCCTCGACGTCGAGGTCTACGGCGAGCAGCCCGTCCCTGATGGCCTGGCCGCTAAGGTTCTCCGCACCTACATCGGCGATGGCATTCCTTATGCCTTCGGTAACAATCATCCCGTTGGCCCATCCACCGATTCGGGCCACTCCTCTCCTGGCCTCGGCCGCTTCCTCGGGACTCAGGTACTTGTCCGTGTACTCGATCAGTTCCTCGGCAAAGGGAATATCGTCATGCCAGTCCACGTACATGTCCATGGCCAGCGTCCCGTCTAACTGGTCCGGAGGAACTATGTCGCGTGCCAGGTCCCAGAAGGCCATGCAGCTTTCCATGAACCCGATCATCTGCCCCTGGTAGCCACTGGCGTGGATAGCCATCTCGAAGGTGGCCATGGAGGAGCCGATGGTGGAGTCTACTATGTAGTCACAGCCCTTAAGGTGCTCTATTTCAGCGGCCCAGGCCGTGGTCCCATAGGGCACCATCTGTGACGTGACGAACTCCATGTTGGCTGCCTTCGAGCACCATTCCTCGATAGCATCACGAACCTCGCGCGAGATGCGCAGAGGGCCCAGCCCCACAAGTCCTACCTTGGCCACTCCCGTGCCGTCCCAGTTCTCCTCGATCCAGTGGCCTATAGCCTGGCCCGTGGCCAGCGGCGGAGGCAGGGAGCCATAGGCCCAATCAGTACCGAATATGTCCAGTGAGGTGCCGGAACAGAAGTCGGGTATCTTGTCGGCTTTCAGGCTGTCCAGCAGAATGGCTGCCTCGTCGCCGGAGATGCTAGAGATCATCATGCAGCCCTGTCCCTTCAACCACTTGTATCCGGGTTGCACCCTGCCCCGGTCTCCCTTCGAGTCGTAGGTGATGAACTTCACCTTTGCTTCGGGCATTGCGCCTGTCTCTCCAACCATCTTGAAGTAATCGCGCATGCCCACGAATGTAGGCTTCACGGCAAACGCGCCCGGTCCTGTCAGGTCGCCCAGGAAGCCGATGATGACCTCCGGTTTGCCTCCGTCGCCGCCGTCGTCCCCGCACCCCACAACCCCGGGCACGGAGAACAGCAGAACAGTCACCAGCACCACAGCCGCCACCTTCACCAGCTTCATACGCATATGCACCCCCTTTCTTGTGCTTCGCTATCGCTGCTTTGACAATGATGAATGGGCACGCCCCAACCGCAGACATGGAAAGGATACTATGCGGTAGTCTCCCCCTGTTCGTGTGCTAATGATTTAGGTACTAATATACCAGTGGCGGTGCTACGCTTGTCAAGTCCCAGGAGATGTATTACCCCAAACCTCCAGCGCGCGATCACAGTCGCGCTCGAAAGCCTTGTACCACACCCGCCAGGGGGTTTGTCAATATGCGATGTGGGCGCTTGATCCGTGGATTGGGGCAGGCCGCATGTCTGGAGTCCGTCCAGGAATCCGGGACACTCATGCTCCGTTGCCTTCCCCCTACCGATGCTGTAATGTATTAGTGCCTGATCGCGAGCGGCAAGGCCGAAAGATAGGACTGAACGTCATGCGTGTATCTCAGCTCCTGACCAAGACCCTGCGTGAGGTGCCCGCGGAGGCCGAGACCGTCAGCCACCAGTACCTGCTCAGGGCAGGAATGATCCACCAGGTGGCCGCCGGCGTCTATGCCTATCTGCCCCTCGGGTGGCGCGTGCTGCGGAGGATAGAGCAGATCACTCGCCAGGAACTCGATCGTGCTGGCGGCCAGGAGCTGATGATGCCTGTCCTCCAGCCCTTCGAGCTCTGGGAGAAGACGCAGCGGCATCTCGCCTTCGGCAGAAGCCTGCTCACCCTGAAGGACCGCCGCGACCGGCTGCTCTGCCTCGGCCCCACCCACGAGGAGGTCGTCACCGAGCTGGTGCGGCATCAGGTCCGGAGCTATCGCGATCTCCCCCAGCTCCTCTACCAGATCCAGACCAAGTTCCGCGACGAGCCGCGGCCCCGCGGAGGGCTCATCAGGGTCAGGGAGTTCCCCATGATGGACCTCTACAGCTTCGACGCGGATGACGAGGCGCTGGACCTGAGCTACCAGAAGGTGAGAAGCGCCTACATCAGCATCTTCGATCGCTGCGGCCTGCCCACCATGGAGATCGAGGCCGACAGCGGGGCCATCGGCGGCAAGGACTCGCACGAGTTCATGGTCATCGCCGACAGCGGGGAGGACATCATCATCCACTGCGCCAGCTGCGGGTACGCCGCTAACCTGGAGAAGGCGCAGAGCGTAAAGCCGGACGGCGCACAGGAAGAGATGCTGGCCCCAGAGGAGGTAGCCACGCCCGGGATGAAGACCATCGAGGAAGTGGCGGGCTTCCTGGGCGTCCCCCGGGACCGCACCCTGAAGGCCGTGTTCTATGCCGCGGACCGGGAAGTCGTCTTCGTGGCCATCCGCGGCGACCTGGAGGTGAACGAGATCAAGCTGAAGAACGCCCTCAAGTCCACCGACCTGCAACTGGCCACCGAGGACCAGGTGCTTCGCGCCGGGCTTGTAGCAGGCTCCGCTTCACCCCTGGGGCTCTCGGGTATCAAGCGGGTGGCGGACGACTCCATAACACTGGGCTCCAACTTCGTCGCCGGGGCCAACAGGCCCGACTACCACGTCAAGAACGTCAACTACCCCAGAGACTTCGAGGTGGACATGATGCTGGACATCGCCTCGGCCGCACCCGGCCACGGGTGTCCCAGATGCGGTCATGCCCTGTCCTCCACCCGCGGCATAGAAGTGGGGCATATCTTCAAGCTGGGTACCATATTCAGCGAGACACTTGGGGCCTCGTTCCTCGACGCCGAGGGCAAGCAGCGCCCTATCGTCATGGGCTGCTATGGCATCGGACTGGGCCGGCTCATGGCAGCCGCCATAGAGCAGAACCACGACAACAAGGGTATCATCTGGCCCCGGCCAATAGCGCCCTACCAGGTATACCTGTGCCCTGTCGGCATGGAGAAGGGAGAGGTGGCACCGGTGTCGGAGATCCTGTACTCCGACCTGCAGCGGGCCGGCGTCGAGGTGCTCTATGACGACCGCGCCGAATCGCCGGGGGTCAAGTTCAACGACGCCGACCTGCTGGGGATCCCTCTCAGGGTGGTGGTGAGCTCCCGAACGCTGCGGTCGCAGATGGTCGAACTCAAGCCGAGAACCGACAGCGAGGCCACGTTGCTGCCCCTGGAAGGCATAGTCGAAAGCATCAGAGACAGGCTGTCATAGGAGACGCGGGGCAGGGCAACGCCCGGTAGCTCCCGGCACCGGCAGCACATCTCACCGTGTGGGGAAGGCGCCATGTCAGGAAAGCCTGTTGAACGGATGTCCGAGGCAACCCCCAGGGACCAGACAATGCAGGTCAATCCGGAGAGACTGAATGACCTCCTACAGGACCTAATCGACATCTACAGCCCGTCAGGGAAAGAGGAGGACGTCCTCAAGTACACCTACAAGTACCTGAGAAGGCATGGACTCTCGCCCGTCAAGCAGGAGGTCGATGAGGACCGCTACAACCTGATCGTCCTGCCGGAAGGGGTCGATGAGGTGGAGCTGTGCTTCGTGGGCCACCTGGACACGGTGACGGCCTACGACATCGACGACTACGAGTACCGCCTGGAGGACGGGCGGGTGTTTGGCCTGGGCAGCGCCGATATGAAGGGCGGTTGCGCCGCCATGATCGAGGCCTTCACCGTCATGGCCGGCCAGAAGGGAGGGCCTCCACCCGTGGGCCTGGCCCTGGTGGTAGGCGAGGAGGAGGACAGCGACGGGGCCAAGGCCCTGGTCCGGGAATACACCTTCCCCTGGGCGGTAGTCGGCGAGCCGACCAGTCTGGTCCCCTGCCTGGGACACTATGGCTACCTCGAGGTGCTCCTGCGCACCAGCGGCAAGAGAGTTCACTCGTCCATGCCTGAGTTGGGCCGGAACGCCATCGAGAACATGTTGAGGCTCCTCCTCCAGGTGACCGAGTACCTGGGTTCCGCCCCCCACGGCCTGGTGTACAACATCCGTGAGCTTTCCGGCTACCCCGGCGGGTTCGTGGTGCCTGATCGCTGCGAGGCGTGGCTGGACCTCCATCTGCCGCCGGACTCCCGATTGGACGTGCTCAAGGCGGAGATGGAGGGTCTGGTGGGTGCTGCGGCCGACACCATTCCCGGGTTGGACGCTTACATCCGCTTCGAGGAGACCTACTCCGGCTTCCGCGTCTCCCCGGAGAGGCCCCTGGTGAAGAGAATCCAGCAGACCTACGACCTGATGGGGCTGTCCTGGGAGCCGCAGGACTTCCGGAGCCACTCGGACGCCAACGTGCTGTGGAGCGCCGGTGTGGACCCCATCATCCTCGGCCCCGGCCAGTTGAACGAAGCGCACAGCCCGGACGAGTCAGTGCGGTTTGACCAGGTGGTGCAGGCAGCACAACTGTACCTGACGCTAGGCCTCAGCATGGCCCAGCAAGAAGATGGGACCGCCGGCAAAGAGACAGGACAGGAGAGCGAAGCTGTCAGAGACGCCCGTTCTAGCTGAGACGAAAGACCGTATCTGCACCCTCGTGCTGAACCGCGAGCAGAGGCAGAACACCCTCTGCCAGGAGGCACTTGCACGCCTGGTACAGGCGTTGCGAGACGCCAGCGCTGATCTTTCGGTCCGGGTGATCGTGCTGAGGGGGGCGGGGGACAGGGTGTTCTGTCCCGGATACGACTTGGGGCAACTGCCTTCGACCGCGCAGGACTGGGTAACCAGGGTGGCCAACGGCGAGATCGTCTCCCGCGAGGCCGACGTAATGATGCTGGCCACGGAGGCCATCGCCAACCACCGCTGCCCTGTGATAGCCATGATACACGGCCCCGCTCTCGGCTCAGGGCTGGACCTGGCAGTGTCCTGCGACATGCGCCTGGTAGACGATAGGGCGTCCTTCGGTGTAGCCGCGGTCAAGCGGGCGGTGATGTACCACCCCCAGGGCATACGGCGTCTGGTGGACCTGGTGGGCCTGGGAGCGGCCAAGGAGATACTTCTGTCAGGCAACGCTGTTGACGCGCACCGGGCGCGTGAGATCGGCCTGGTCAACCATGTATACCCGGCGCAGGACCTGGAGAATGCAACCTACGCCCTGGCCGAACAGATGGCGGCCAACGCCCCTATGGTGATGTCCGGCTCCAAGCTGGTCTTCTCCAGGCTCATGCGTGAGAGAGGTGCATGCCTTGAGGATGACGACGACATAGGCCGGCTGATGGCCGACTGCTTCGCCAGCCGTGACTTCCAGGAGGGCATGAGGGCCTTCCAGGAGAAGCGCGAGCCCCTTTACGAGGGCCGGTAGGGGTATCATCCTGTCGCTGAGGCGAAATCCCAAGTCCCAAGCACGAAATCACAAACAATATCAAAGCACCAAGCACCAAACGGGGGCGGATTTGGTGGCTGTCCCGATAGACGGGGACGGTGGAGTCTTGGCTTTGCAGGTCAGGCCGGGTCTTCTGAGGCGATCGTCCATTCGCCGCGCGAGAACTCTTCGAGGATCTGACAGTCACGTATGATCTTCCCCTCTCCCTCGACGGGAGAGGGTTAGGGTGAGGGTGATCCCCCCTCCAACTCACTCCCGCCAGGCGAGCGAGCGCAGGGGCCAAATCCCAAGTCCCAAGCACGAAATCACAAACAATATCAAAGCACCAAGCAGCAAATGGGAGCGGATTGTCCCTCCGCGCCGCGACACCATTCACCTACCCACCAGGGCCGCCCTCTCCTCGCCCAACCCCCATGCCGTTGTCGGGGTCGTCCCCGACCCCGACATGCAACGCGCATCTCCAAGGCAGGGCAGGAGCCCTGCCCCGTGGCCCGTGCTACGTGGAAGCACCAGCGCGCTTACGCAATTGAGCACTAATGGGCGTGCACCTCGGCCTCGTGCGCAGGGTGGTCATGTTCGTGCACCCCGTGTTCGCCATCGTGCCGGTGGGAATGCTGGTGGACATCGCCGTCGTGCGTGTGGGGATGCCTGTGCTCGTGAACGTGCTCGTGGGCATGGGCATGGCTGTGACGGTGAGCGTGCGTGATATCGGCGTGCCCGTGCTCATGATCGTGCTCGTGCACATGGTCATGCGTGTGCAGGTGCTTGTGTTCGTGGTCTCCTTTCATCTCCGACGCCTCCTTGCTGAGAACGCTCGCAGTTGTCATCAGGGCGTTGTGCTGCAAGGCGCAACTCCACTGACTTTCTGATGATCATACATGCAATCGAGTCTATCTTACAAGTATACCATCGGTTTCGGCTGCTGTCAACTGCGGCTGCTCGTCCCTCCTCAGTCGAGCAGGGTAGGTCCGGAGCATCCGCCCGCACCATGTCCGGGGTCTCATACTGGTGTAGATCGGCAGGACCACCGATCAGCCCCTCTCCACTGCCTGCGCCCCGGCATGGCCGCCGTGTCAGGCTGTAAGAGAGCGCACCACGGGCCAGGGAGTGGAAGACGTGACGCGACACAAAAGGGGACAAGCCTATGCGGCCGTTGCCAGTCGGGTGATGACACAGTCCATGGCCACGGCCAGATTTCGCGTCGCCCTGGATGCGTTCCTGTAGAGACGTAGCAGCCTCACCAGGTCGTGCGGATGCCTAACGAAATACCAGGCCGCAGCCCTTCGCCGCAGGCTCCCGTCCAGCTTCACCAGCCGCTGAAGCGGGGGCAGGGCATCATCGACTCCATCAGAGACAGCCCGCACTGCCAGGAACGGAGCGCCCCTGTCTGCCGCCACTCGTGCGATCCAGTAGCTCTCCATGTCCACGACGGCCGCCGAGCAGGCCTGTCCCAGGCGGCGCTTCTCGTCGGGCCGGCAGACCACAGCCAGCGCCGACACCGAGGCCGCCTGCGCCCACTTCAACCTGGCGGCCTCGAGGCCACAGCCTGTCAGGGAGACCATTCTGTCGTCGGAGTGAAACAGGGGAGCGCCCTCGCTACGCTCTGATGCTGCATCCTCTGCATGAAGAGGGGAACAGAGCACCACATCCCCGACGGCGACTGACTCCGTGAGTCCACCGGCAATGCCGAAGGAGACAACACTACTTGCCGGAAACCTATCCAGCGCCATCCTGGCCGCTTCTTCCGCTTTCCGCCACCCCATACCCGTCTGGCACAGCGCAACGTCGTATCCCTTGTAGAGTCCCACGAACAGACGGGAGTCGCCGTCTTCGACGACGTCCCGCAGGGTCATCCCCTGCCTTATCCTCGCGATCTCCTCCTGCATCGCCCCCAGGAGTACCAGCATTGCCATACGGAAGATCAGTCCAGCAGGTCCGGCGACCCGAGCGTTTCTTCGGCGTCCGCTCCGCATCCAGGACAGCGCATGGCGTACCAGTCCAGGGAACGGCCGCAGCGCGGGCACTGCCATCTGGCCCGCTGTTCCTCGATCCAAGCGTCAAGGCCGACGTCACGCTGCCTTCGCGTATTGGCCAGGACTTCCCCGTGGTGGGGGATGCCATCGTTGTTGAAACTCACCAGGTCCTGGCAGGGATAATCCGGGCACTGCGCGCAGGTAGCCAGCCCCCTCCCCATGGCACAGTCCCGGAGGGCGCAGACACGGCAGGGCAATGCCACCACGTCGGAGACACACCCCTCGCACAGGAAGTCCTCCTTCTTCATGCTCTGGGCCCTCTCCAGCGAGAACTCCGCCCCCTCTTTGAGGGGAGGCACACCGCTGACTCCTTCCTCCGCCAGCTTGGCGAACACCCGGCCCACCCGGTTCATCGGCTCCGGGTCGCCGGTGTGATAGGAAACATAGATGGCGCAAGCGCCACAGTACAGCCCGCATGGCGCTGCCAGCGGGTTTGCCAGATCCTTTTCCACCTTGATCCTCCGTCGCCCTTGCATCTACACCGATGCGACATCGGGCCTTCATTCTCCATGATATCATGCCCCCGACGCGGAGTGTCATCATCACGGACAGCGCCCCTTCACGATGGTGGCTTGTTTCCAAGAGTGTGCATCGGTAAACGGCGGCGCTGCTCGATACCAAGAACCCCGCTGGGTCACCGCAAGCTCACATAACTGACACAAAGGGGATATATGGTATACGTTTTGACCAGCATTCTGTGGAGTATCTCCACTAGGAGCGATCATCTGAAGTACCCGATTACCTCGACATCAGCACACAGACCGCCCCGACTGCAAGGAGGAATACCATGTCGCTAACAAGAGCTGGCTGGCGACTAGTGCACGCGGCCTGGCCCGGCAAGGCCATCTCGGCGATCACTGCCATCGTCCTTCTCGTGGCGTTAGGTGTCCCTCTGGGCATCCCAGGGGTCATACTGGCACAAGGAGACGCGATCGGGCTGACCGCATCAACCCTGCTCGGCGGGGGGAGCTACGACAGCATCTCCGCATAGCCAGAGATGGCAGCGGGAACATCTACGTCACCGGATACACCTACGGATGGGGGTTCCCTGCCACATCCGGGGCCTACGACGAGTCCTTCAACGGCGGTGACTACGATGCCTACGTCGCCAAGTTCGACAGCAACCTGGAGAACCTCTTGGCCGCAACCTACTTCGGAGGTTCTGCGAATGACATGCCGTATAGTATTGCCGTCGACAGCAGCGGCAACGTCTACGTGGCGGGCCAGACCTATTCGACAGACCTCCCCACCACCAGCGGCGCCTATGACCAGACCTACAATGGCGGCGACTACGAGGCCTTTGTGGCCAGGTTCGACAGCAACCTGGGAAGCCTGCTCAGCAGCAGCTACATAGGCGGCGGTCGCGTGGAGGCCATCTATGACATGGCCCTGGACAGCAGCGGCAATGTCTATGTGTGCGGGACCACCAACTCTTATTCACCCGACTTTCCCACCACCAGCGGGGCTTACAGTACTACCTACCACTGGGGAATGGAGGCCTTCGTCTCCAGGTTCAACCCGGACCTGTCAACCCTCAATGCCTCCACTTTCATTGACAACAACTCGTTGGGCACAATAAACGGATATGCCTATGCACTCGCCCTGGACGGCACAGGGGACAACGTCTATGTAGCCTGCACGCTTAGCGAGGGGACAACCGGGGAGGGCGTGAACTCGCTGGCGGACGGCTACGACACCACCTACAACGGCCTCCAGGACGTGTACCTGATCAAGCTCAACTCGGCGCTCACCACCCGTTCCCACTCCACCTTCCTGGGGGGCACCAACCATGACCGTCCCTCATCGATGCTGGTGGATGGCAGCGGCAATGTTTACGTGGCAGGCTACACCTATTCATCGGACTTGCCCACCACCACGGGCGCCTACGACGAGGCCTTCGGTGGCGGTGACTACGATGCCTTTGTGTCACAGCTTGACTGCGACCTCCAGAACCTGGTCACCTCCACATACCTCGGCGGCACCAACAACGACGTCATCAACGACATCCTGATCGAGGGCAGCAGCCTCTACGCGGCTGGCTACACGTACTCTTCCGACTTCCCGGTCACCGCCGGCAGCTACAGCACCACCTTCCACGGCGGCGACTATGACTGCTTCCTCACCGAACTGAACACCGGTCTCACCGGCCTGGCCGAGTCCACTTTCCTGGGCTGCTACAGCTATGACAGCGCAGTCTCGCTGCTGGCCGACGGAAGCGGTTCCCTGTACGTGGGAGGCTGGACATACTCCCCCGGTTTCCCCGTCACTGCCGGTGCCTATGACACCGTTCTGGGCGACCCCCCGCGACGGCTTCATTGCCAGGATGAACACGGCAGCCGAAGGTGGCAACAACCCGCCCAACCAGCCGGTCAACACCACCCCGGCCAACGGCGCTGGCGGGGTGGGCACCACGCCAACACTGACCTCCAGCGACTTCTCGGACCCGGATGCGGGCAACACCCATGCTGCGTCCCAGTGGCAGGTGACCACAACCGCCGGCGACTACTCCAGCACGGTCTTCGACAGCGGGGCGGATGTCTCAAACCTGACAGCTATCACAATTCCCTCCGGAACGCTGGGTTACGGCACAACGTACTACTGGCACGTCAGGCACCAGGACAATCACGGCGAGTGGTCCGCCTGGTCTGACAGTACCTCCTTCACCACTCTGGACGCCCTGGCCGATACCCCCTGGCCGGTGTTCCACATGACCGGCAGCACACCGGCAGAAGTCCCTACACTGGACCCGAGGTGCCTGCCGTGCTCTGGAGCTTTCCGACCGGAGATAGCATCTACGGCTCTCCCTCTATCTGTGCCGATGGCACTATCTACATCACATCGAAGGGAGAGGGGCGAAAGTTCTACGCCCTGAACCCCGACGGCTCCGAGAAGTGGAGCTTCGTCCTTGGCGGGCTGGCAAATGAAGGCGATTCCTCCCCAGCCATCGGAACCGATGGCACAATCTACACAGGCTCCAATGACAACAACATCTATGCCCTCAATCCCGACGGCTCCCTGAAGTGGAGCTTCAACACAGGGTACGCCATTTACAATTCGTCCCCCGCCATAGGTGCTGACGGAACGATCTACGCCTGCGGCACTAGCAGCTTCAGGCTCTACGCTATTAACCCCGATGGTTCCCAGAAGTGGAGCTTCTTGACCGGGGATACTGTCTATCCCTCGCCAGCCATAGGTGCCGACGGCACCGTCTACGTAGGCAACAACAGCGGCAAGCTTTTTGCCGTCAACCCCGATGGCTCGAAGAAATGAGAGTTCCTCACAGGTGGCATGATCTGCTCCTCCGCGGCCGTTGGTGCCGACGGCACCGTGTACGTGGGCTCCGATGACAGCAACCTGTACGCCATAAACCCCGATGGCTCTGAGAAGTGGCGCGTCACCACCGGGGGCGAGGTGCGGTCCTCCCCGGCAATAGGCTCCGACGGCACCATCTACGTGGGCTCCCATGATGGCAGACTCTATGCCATCGTCCAGGGGAACCAGCCACCGGACCAGCCGGTCAACACCGCTCCGGGCGATGAAGCCACCGATGTCAGCCTGACCCCCACCCGGATGCCAGCGATACCCACACTGCTTCCCAGTGGCAACTCACGACGGAAGGGGGCGACTTCTCCAGCCCGTTGTTTGACAGCGGCACCGACGCGTCCAGCCTGACGCAGATCGACATTCCGGCAGGGACTCTGAACGGCCACACCACCTACGATTGGAGGGTTCGGCACCAGGACAATAATGGGGACTGGTCCGCCTGGTCTGAAAACACATGCTTCACTACCGCCAACAGACCTCCTGTGGCGGTGGACCACTCAGCCTCGACCGACGAGGATACCCCGGTTGCCATCGACGTGCTGGCCAATGATTCCGACCCGGACTCAGATGCGCTGAGCGTGGTCTCGGTCAGCGACCCGGCGCATGGCAGCGTGGTGATCAACGGTGGCAACACAGTGACCTACACGCCGGACGCGGACTCCCACGGAACCGACACCTTCGACTACACCGTCAGCGACGGCCATGGTGGCACGGATACCGCCACGGTCACGGTTGACGTGGAAGCGGTGAACAACCCGCCGGTGGCGGTGGACGACTACGACTGGATAGAGGAGGGCATGCCGGGCGTCATTGACGTCTTGCTCAATGACTGGGACGCCGACAGCGACCCGCTGAGCATCGACTCATTGACGCAGCCCGACAACGGGACAGCCGTCGACAATGGCGACGGCACCATCACTTACACGCCCGATGCGGGTTTCACCGGCACGGACTACTTCGACTACACCATCAGCGACGGCCGGGGCGGCACGGACACCGCCACCGTCGATGTCTACGTCGAGGAGCTAGTGGTCAACAACCCGCCGGTAGCGGTGGACGACTACGACTGGACAGAGGAGGGCATGCCGGTTGTCATTGATGTCCTGCTCAACGACTGGGACCCCGACGGCGATCCGCTGAGTGTCCGTTCGGTAACGCCACCCGACAACGGGACAGCCGTGATCAACCCCGACGGCACCATCACCTACACCCCGGACGCGGGTTTCACCGGCACGGACGCCTTCAGCTACACCATCAGCGACGGCCAGGGCGGCACGGACACCGCCACCGTCTACGTCGAGGTGACCGGCTTCGAACCGGAGTGGACCTACGTCTTCGAAGACCCCGGCAGGGGCACCACCCTGTACGTCAACACCTGGGAGAAGGTCTTCCGGTTCACCAGCAGTGACGGGTTCGACACCGGCATCGTGCACGACCCATCCATGGTGTGTCCTAGGCCTTGGCGTGGATATCGTGGTCATATCGTACCGCGGCCCCGGGTTCAACCTGTTCGCCCTTGCCCTGGACGGGCGCATCGACTTCTGCCTGTCCATCGGCAGCGGCTATGGGCTGCTCCATCCTCCAGGCGTTGAGTGGTAGCCAACAGCAGCGGGGGCGGCCCCGACGGGGCCGCCCCCTGCGCGAGGCCGTTTTCCCGTCTCGGTCAGCTTTGGCCCAAGTCTTGGTCGGGCACGCTCCTACAAGTCCGGCCGAGAAGTTGGTAGAGAATCACCAAGGGTCATCAACCTTATGGCTGACCTGTGTCACGGGCGAAGGTGATCGAGCCTGAAAAGGCTCTCCTACAGACATGCCACTGTATCCCGATTCATCAGGCCGGGGTCGATCTGTATCGTGGTCGTCCGGATGCATCGGGGAGGCTGATTCTGAGCCGCAGCCGGAGAACCAGCGTGGCATTGGCACCGTGTCTTCCACCCGCCACCGACCCCGCCAGCCATACCTAGCCCAACATGGAGGTCATGCCGCCGTCAAGGGGAATGGTGACGCCCGTAGTGCAGGCGGCCGCATCGGAGGCAAGATAGATCACGGCCGCAGCTACCTCCTCCATCGTCACCGCCCGCCCCAGCGGGACGCGCTCGTAGATGGCCTTCAAATGCGGGAAGTGATCCAGGTAGTCGGGGTGCATGGGGATGTCTATGAAGCCCGGAGCCACCGCATTGACACGGACCTTGTGCTTGCCCCATTCCACGGCCAGGGTCATGACCAGATGCATCACGCCAGCCTTGGCAGCGCCATAAGCACTGCTGGTGGGGCTGGCACGCAGTCCTGCGGTGGAGGCGATACTGATGATGCTGCCTCCTCCCTGCTCTATCATCACCGGCGCCACGGTCTTGCTGCACAGGAAATGGCTCTTCAGATTCAGCCGCACCATGGAGTCCCAGTCCTTCTCCCTCAGCTCCAGAGTGGGCCGAATGATGTCGCTCCCCGCGCTGTTCACCAGGATGTCGATCCGCCCCAACTCCTCCCGGGCCTTCTTCACCATGTTGCCACCTGCTCAGAGTCCCCGACGTCCGTTGGCACGGACACGCACTTTCGGCCCAGACTGCGGACCTCCTGGGCAGCCGCCTCCAACGGTTCCGGCGTCCGGGCGCAGATCAGCAGGTCAGCGCCGGCCTTGGCCATCTCCAGGGCTATCGTCTTGCCTGTCCACTTGCTGGCCCCGGTCACGATGGCAGTCTTGCCCTCCAGGGAAAAACTTGGACTCATTCTCTCTCCTCCTGTTCCGATCAAATGCTCCCGCCTGATGGACGTGTGTTCATGATACCACTAATGGACTGTAAGCCGAAGGCAAGGGACCCGGGCAGATCACTTCAGGGGTGGGAGCATCATAGCCCGATGCTGCTGCTTGAACTGGACGTCCCAAAGGAAAGAAAGCGTCCCCCCTCCCCCCTGGCCGGGATCCCGTCATGGCCTGTCAAACGCAGCTCTGATACTTGCCCGCAGGGAGAAGGCTGGGCCTTGGGGAACATGATCAGTTACCATATAGAAGAAGGAGCTTGATTCGTGACCGGCCCCAGGTTAGGGACTGAGACAAGAGAAGGCGAGGTGACTGCTATGGGCTTCAAGGTGGTCCAAGTCCTCGAGGTAGAGGGGTCGCAGGTGCCGGACTACGGCCAAATGATACGGCTGGCCGGATTTGAAGTGGAGTTCGTGAAGCTGCACTGCAACACGGAAGACGAAATCATCGCTGCGGCCCAAGATGCAGACGCTGTGATCGGTACGGCTACGTTCCAGCCCTTCACCAGGCGGGTGATGGAACATCTGGCCAGATGCAGGTTCATCATCAGCATGGGCACCGGGTTCGAAACCCTGGATGTGGAGGCCGCCACAGACCATGGCATCCTGGCAGCCAACGTACCCGATTTCTGCTTCGAGGAGGTCTCGGACCATGCCATGGCCCTCATCCTGGCCTGCACCAGACGCACAGTCCAGTTGGACCGCCTGGTTCACGAGGGCAAATGGAAAGAGGAGGCAGCCCCGGACATACAGCAAGCCGTCTGGCCCAAGATGAGTCGACTGAAAGGGCAGATGCTGGGACTGGTCGGCTTCGGCCGGATTGCACAAGCCCTTGTGCCAAAGGCAAGGGGCTTCGGAATGATGATCATCTCGCATGACCCATACGTACCACCCGACGTGTTTGAGTCCATGGACGTTGAAACGGTGGAGCTCGACGAGTTGCTTGCACAGGCGGACATAGTCTCGCTTCACATCCCGCTGACCCGAGAGACAGAGCACCTGATCGGCCTGGAGCAGTTGAGGAAGATGAAGCCCACCGCCTATCTGGTCAATACGGCCAGAGGTAGCATAGTCGACCAAAGTGCTCTCTACACAGCACTCAGCGAGGACCACATCGCCGGCGCCGCATTGGATGTGACTGATCCGGCGCCCATCAGTCCCGACGACTCGCTGCTGGGCCTGGACAACGTCATCATCACGCCCCACTCGGCAGGGATATCGCCTTTGTCCCTGTCCGAGCTCATGCGCAGGCCCGGGGAAGAGATCATCAAAGTCCTCAGGGGACAGTGGCCCGCCGGCTTACTGAACCCTGAGGCCAAAGAAGCCTACAGGCGCAAGTGGGGCTAGCTGCAGGCGCAGTGGGCTGTGCTTCACGGCTCACCATTTGCCATTCCCGTCCCGCGTCGCTCCATGACAGCGTGCCTGCGGGCCACTATAATGAGGGAAAGGCTCCTCGTGCCACGAGCCACAGGGAAGGAGGCCAGAACTTGTTCAAGACCAGGATCACCGAGCTGTTTGGAATTGAGTACCCCATCATCTCCGGAGGCATGTACCTGCTCTCAACGGCCGAACTGGCCGGCGCCGTGTCTGACGCAGGCGGTCTGGGCATCATAGCCTCCACCAACTTCACCACCTCAGACGGGCTGCGGCAGGAGATCAGGAAAGCCAGGAGCCTGACGGACAAGCCGCTGGGCGTGAACATCAACATGTTCATGAGGGAGAACGCGCCCTGGCCTAACGACGAGTTCGTGGATGTGGTCATCGATGAGGGGATCGAGGTAGTCGAGACCTCTGGAATACGCACTCCCAAGGACTACCTGCCGCGGCTGAAGGAGGCCGGTGTGAAGGTGTTTCACAAGGTCACGACTGTGAAGCATGCCCTGAGCGCCGAGAGAGCAGGTGTCGACGCCGTGGGGGTGGTCGGCGTGGAGAATGGCGGAGCGGTGGGCATGGAGGACCTTACCACCATGGTGCTGGTGCCGGCGGTAGCCGGGGCGGTGAAGGTGCCCGTGCTGGCGGGTGGAGGCATCGCAGATGCTCGCGGGCTTGTAGCGGCCCTGGCTCTGGGGGCGGAGGGGGTCATCATGGGCACCCGTTTCATGGCCACCAGGGAGTGCCCTACCCACCCCAGGTTCAAGGAGTGGATGCTGGCTTCGAAAGAGACGGACACTGTGCTGGTGGAGAGGTCGATACGCATTACCCACCGGGCGCTGAGGAACAAGTGCTCCGACAAGATACTCGACATGGAGGCCAGCGGGGCATCCTTTGAAGATCTGCTGCCCTTCATAGGCGGCGATACCAAGAAGGGGCTGTTCCTCGATGGGGACCTCGATGCCGGGGTAGCACTGTGCGGTCAGGCGGTGGGGTTGGTCGACGATGTGCCTTCAGTGAAGGAACTGGTGCAGCGCATCGTATCCGAGGCTGAAGTCGTGGCGAAACGCCTGGGGGCTATTGGGCTCCTGGCAGGATAGCGCCATCGCCGCCATGCCGTGCCTGACGGAGACAGGTCCTGCGGCCTATCGTCTGCCCTGCCGCCGGGCCAGAGCTCTAATGCGGGCCAGTAACTCCCTGATCCTGAAGGGCTTGACCATGTAGTCGTCGGCCCCCATTTCAAGGCCGGTGGTGATGTCGCGCTGCTCACCTCGCACTGTCAGTATCACGACCGGCACCTGGGAGAACTGACGCACGCCCGCCAGCACCTCCATGCCACCCATGTCCGGAAGGCCGAGGTCAAGGATGATGACGTCCGGCTCCTCGGCCCTGAGCATCTCAATGCCTTTCCCGCCCAGATGGGTCGAAATCAATTTGGCGTTCGGCCACTGTACCTGCAAGCCCAGCGAGAGCGTCTCCACTATGCTGGCATCATCCTCTATCATCAGAATCTTCATCTGCCTATCTCGGCCCACGTCTTCTGTGGCTCGCGCTGCGCGACGTGCACTGCTTTGCCTGGAAACCTAGCCGGACTCCCCCGAGCCAGTGGGACTGCAGCCAAATGCTTTCCGCCAGGAGTCATGCCACCCCTATTCTCCCCCATCGAGCCTGGAAAGGCTCTCCCACAGATAGCCTGCTGTGGGAGAGCCTTTCCAGGCTCGATCAGCCTTTGCATATGACGCAGGTCCCGCATCACGTTGATAACGCTTGGTGGGTCTATCCCAATCTCTCGGGGCCATGCTTCTAGATTTGTAGACACCCTCTGAAGAAGCCCATAGAGCCCTGCCGTGGCCTACCCCCGGCCCCAGGACTTGCTCTGGCACCGGTATGCTGCAGAGGCCCTTGCACGTATCTGAATTATAGCCCGTTGCAGTCACGAATGCATCACAGGAAGGGATGCGATTGTCACAAGTTCATTTCTGCACGTGTAGCCGCAGCCAGCCGGGGCTGCGGGCTTGCACGGGCGACGTGGGGGCGATTCGTGAATCACCCCCACACGAGGTCGGCGCTGCCGCCCTGACTTGCGGCCATGGCTGGGGCCCCCACCCTACCGCATCCGACCATTTGCTCTCCCGGCAATGACAGCACCAGCCCGCCCCTCAGGACGACACCGCAGAAACGGCCGATGGCACCAGCGGCACTCTTCCCGCAGGTCGCGGCCATTGCCCCCCACTGCTGCAAGATGCGCGACATAGCTGGGAGGACATGGAAGCGTCTGTGGAGTCTTTCAATTTGGCGCTACTGCGACAGCAGTGCCTTGAGCTTCTCCAGCCCTACTCGTGCCAGTCTCTCATCTTCCTGGGCCACACGCCCGCTGACGCCGACGCCACCTACAATGGCACCCGTGCCGGGCTTCCTGACGCATATTCCACCGGGTACGATGGTTATGTCGATGGTGCCGAAGTCAGTGATGCTCATGTTCAGAGATGGCATCATCTGCCCGAATAGCGAAGTATCCACCCCTATCATGACGGCTGTGGTGGCCTTGCGAAGAGCCATCAGCCTGTTGAAGGAGTTGGCCCCGTCCATCCGGGCCAGGAGTATGGGATCGCCGCGGTTGTCCACCACCGCCATAGCCACAGGCTGAGAAGGCTCTTTGGCCGCCTCCTCGATCATGGCCTCGATGGTAGCCTTTGCCTCGGTGAGTCCCAGGCTTTCAGTGGTCTGCATGGTGCTCCCTCCTTTGACGGTTGCGTTATGCGAGCGCAATTTGCAGGTCCCGTGAAGTGGCAGCGAGCCGGGAAACCCGAGCCCACTGCTTGGTCGTCTCCTAACCCCGCCGTGGCGGGAACCAAGCATGGGGTTGACGAATCTCCAAGTCTCAAGCACCAAATCACAAACAATACTCAATGACCGAAATCCCAAAGCCCAGCCCCTCACCACTCTGGAGCTCTGAGAGTTGTTGTTCATTGTCTCTCGTCTGAAAGGTCAGCGTGCTGGATGTCTTGACCAAAACTTGCCTGTCAAGCGCCTATGCCTCGTCCGGGACTTCGCCTGGAAGAGGTGGCCCGCTTGAGCGGGCAGGTCACCTCTCAGGGAACACTGACGAGACAGGCAGAGAGTCACTGATGACTCCCGTCCGTCGCAGCTTCGT
>Ga0180432_10003873_pt1:0-10000 | contig 20980 bp, 24 predicted proteins | sample SS_ome_10_FD_132414 | JGI IMG/M metagenome (GOLD analysis project Ga0180432, IMG submission 132414) | Hypersaline lake sediment archaeal communities from the Salton Sea, California, USA - SS_1_MS_2 metaG | ecosystem: Environmental > Aquatic > Non-marine Saline and Alkaline > Hypersaline...
GACTTGTCCCTCATACGCTGATGGTGGACAAGGCCTCCAAGACGTGACAGGGTTTTGGCCGTCTGCTTCGACATGTATCGCCGTCCCCCATTGAGCAGTAGCTCAGCGAGCGACTCGCACATTCGGGTCGGTGGTAGCTTCATTATCACCTCTTCTGAAGGTCTGTTTAATGCTCTCGACGAATCATGAAAAGCGCGAGCAGGAGATCAAGACGCTCGCGTCTGAGCTCACCACCGACGAGATCAACACGATCATCGCGCTCAACTCGAGCGAAAGGGAGGCCAAGGCTCAGGAGCGCATCAAGGCTTGCGTCGGCAGCACCGATGAGATCTTCGACGCGATGTCCACGAGGCTCTACTACCAGTCTGATGTCGAGTACCTCCCGGGAAGGTACGCGACTTTCCGCACGCTGTCACAGTGGCAGTCCGAACGCGCCTTCAGGGACGAGTCGAACATGTCCGTGCTGGCGTACGGGATGGTGAAGGTCCACGGCGAGCCTGTGATCTCCGATCGCCTCGTGCGCACCGATGACATGAACGAGTTCCTCGCCGAAGGCGACTGGCAGAGCCATGAGGAGAAGTGGTTCGACGAGGCCATGAACTCGCTAAGGACCATGCCCTCGATGATCACCGGCAAGCTCGCGGTGGCGTTCACCATCTGGCAGAACGCCGTCTACTCCAAGCTCGAGGAGGATGGCGCGACGGACGACTCCCTAAAAAAATCCACGGGGGCCTGAGGGGTCTGGCAGAGACGCACCTGATGATGCGTCAGGTCCCCAGAAGGAACCAGTGGCAATGGGAGCGGATGATCGACGCGTACGTCAAAGAGCGCCAGATGATCGCGTACGGCGTCAGCCTCATGGCGAACCTGCTGGCCGAGACGGGCAGAGCCCAAAAGCCCATGCAGCTCCTGATGGACATGCTCCTGCCAGGCGGTCCGTCGAGCGAGGAGTTCGCCGAAAAAATGCTCAAGGAGCGAGGAGAGATCTTCGAAGAGCAGATGAGCAAGCCGATCAGGGTGACCGGCGCTGCTGCTCGACTCGATCTCTCCTCACTCCTCGATTGAGCTCACCGCGGCGCTTGAAAGTAGCGGCCGGCGATGTTGAGGGCCCGCAGGCCCGTCCAGACCGTCTCCTGATGGTCAACGGCGATGAAGGTCTGCCTCCCGTCGGCGAAGCGCACCTCGAGCGCGTCGCCGGGGAGAAGCTCCCACATCGAGTCGAAGAAGCGAACCTCTTCGACCTTGCCGCGCCCGTAGAGGATCCTTTGGGGATCCCCGGCCACAGCCTCGGTGTCGCCCTCCCTGACGGGAGGGCCCTCGCCGCGCGTGCGCACGATGACGACCACCGCGTCGGTCTGGCGGCCCGAGCGGCCGACGAAGCGGGCGTAGCCCGTCTCGCGGTCGACCGCGACCTCGACGTCGGTGATCTTGTCACCGACGTCGATGTTCTCGATGTCGACTTGCATCGACATCGGCCAGCCGGCCCTGTTGCCGAGCTGGACAACCTTGAGGTGCCGGCCTTTGACCTTGGCCTGCACCACCTCGACGCCCTCTTGGGTTCCATTGCTCATTATTTGATGAACCTTCATTTGTTCACCTCACCATCAATGTAATCGACATCCATGCCGACCTCCTTTTCGTAACAGCCAAACCCATTGCTTGGCTTATGGTATTATCCCAGCAGTTGACCTCGTTTTTAGGAGGTGAGAGTGGAGTTCAACGAGTACCAGCAGCAGCTCGCGGACCGCATGCGGGACGAGCAATCGTCGAGCCACAAGGCCCTCAACGAGTCGGCGGCAGACATTCGCGCTGCGGCAATGGAGCTCAGGTCTGTGGCGGCCGAGTCGCGCAGGCAATCCGAGTCGCTGCGACAGATCGCGAACCCCACGTCGGGGGCGCTGCTTGGCGGCGGATCCTTCGTCTCTCGAGGCATCAATGACCTATCCAGGCCGTTCATGTCTCAAGGCTCGGTCTTCGCGAGCCCCAATCCGGGGGATGTGGGCGTCCAACACATCGGCATGTTCAACACGATGGCCGGCGCCTTCGGGCTCAACCACGACCCGAGGACGGCCAAGCAGTACGACGCGGGCGCCATGCAGCGCGCCTATGCGCGCCAAGCCAACGAAACAACTGCGTCGATGATGAACTCTGGCCTGAGCGCAGGGGCCGGAGCGTTGTCGTTCTCGAACCTTGGTGGCGCCATTGGGGGCTTCATCGGGTCCCCGATCCCCATTGTCGGCACCGAGATCGGCTCCGCGATTGGCAGCGCCGTTGGCAGGCCCCTCGATATCCTGAACCCGATGAGCTTCGCCGCGAACCAGTTCGATATGCTGGGCATGTACTCGGGCGTCGCTGGACGCAATTCGAATACCTATCTTCGCGGCGCCGGCAGCGGGGGGCTTGGCAGGTTCTCGAACCGTGAGCGTGCTCGGGCCGCGTCCGGCATGCGACAGGTTGCCCTGAACGACCTAACCTACGATGCCGACGAGATCGCGGACATCTCGAGCCAGTACGTCGATCAGGGCCTCTATCTCGGGGTGCAAAGCTCCGAGCAGTTTGCCCAGCGCACCAAGGAGCTCATCAACACACATAAGCGCATCAGGAAGGTCCTCAACCTGTCCAATCAGGAGATGACCGACTACATGAAGCAAACGTTCGATCAGGTCGGCCTCGACCCGTCGATGCAGGCCGGCATGGGGCAGTACGCAACGCAGCTTCGTGCGACCGCACACGTTGCGGGCCTGAGTGTTCAAGACTCGGCTCGCATTGGTCTGGCGGGGGCGGGCATGGCACGAGGCATGGGGCTCATGAACATCACGGGGGCGCAGAGCGCCCTCGGGGGCGCCGCGCTGGCTGGCCAGGCCGCCACCAACGGCGTCGGGACCTCACTGCTTGCCACAGTGGGCGGAGAGCAGGGGCTCGCTCAGCTCATCACGCAGGCCCAGGGTCGGTTCCTTCAGGGCGCGAGCGGTAGCGCGCTAGGCCTTGGCGGCGGGGCATCGACCGTCGACGAGACAATGCGCTCACTCGGGCGCGGCATGGGTAGCTCTGGCGACCTAGTGAACTTCCTGGGCAACAGGAATCAGAGGGTTGGCGACGCCATGAACCGCATGGGCACGCATGGCGTCCAGGCGCAACAGGCCCTTCAGCTTTATGATCTCGCCAAGCAGATCTCGCCGAATGCCGACCCGGAGACGCTCAAGTCGACGATGGTCCTGCTCGCACAGCAAACGTACGGCATGGACGAAGCGGGTGCTCAGGCGCTCGTGCAGTCGTTTGGCGCACTGCCTGACACAATCTCTAGGAGCGCCGAGTCTGCAAGGCAGACCAGGTCCGACGCCATGCGTGACATGCAAACAGAGCGCTACTCGATCTCGGGTCGCGTCAGGAGCATGTACCGCAACACGATGAACAACACGGGCATCGGCAGCACGCTGGGCATGCTCGTCTCGCCCACCGCATACCTGAATTCCTCTCGTCGAGGCGGAGGCCTTGGCGCCATCGTTGATGCCGTCAACGAGGACTACGCGAGGACGGGCGATCGCGCCGAGCGCTTCGTTCAGAACATGCAGGACAGCTTCTACGGCATCGAGCGTACGACCTACGGGCAGGAGGACATTGAGGAAATCCTGGCGTCCGCGAACAGGGGCACCTTTGAAGCTGGCCCTGCACGTGACATGTCGGCGTCAAGGCGTGCTCGGTCTCTTTCGGGTGCACGATCCGCAGAGTTCAATGAACTCATCAGGGAAGCGCTCGGGACAGGCACCGGGTCTCGGGCTGGCGCAGGCATCCGCAGAAGGGCAAGGGCCGCGATCGGCGCGCTGCGGGCCAACTCAACCGACTTCGCAGGGGGCGACGCTACCGGCATCACTGATCAAGATATCATTGACACCGCAGCCGACCTCGGGATCGGCACAGCAGACGAACGACGGACATTCGCAAAGAATGTAAACCTCACCGTCAAAGAGGTGAAGAAGCGTGCGTACAGCGACGACCTGATCCGCAAGAGGGTTGAGCAGGCCGGCATCTCCCTGTCAGGATCGCTGGCAGAGGACTCGGCGGGGATCACCAGGGCCATGCAGGACAAGGACATCATGACCTTGCGCAACCTGATTCAGCGCTTCGCCTCGAGCCAAGACCCCTCCAAGGCCGAGCAGTCTCAGGAGCACCAGAGCATCGGTCGCCAGATCTACAACCTCAAGAAGAAGATCGACGAAAGCAGCAAGCCGTCTTCTACGAAGGACTTCGCCGACCAGATGCTCGAGAGCTCACTGGTGTCGATCGATAGCGAAGGCGGCACCGCGATCATCTCTGACGAGCTGCGCCGCGGCGTCGCGCTCGAGGACAACGAGCGCGCCTTCGACCTTGCGGCCGACATGGCCGACCACAACCTGAAGGCGCAAGGCGCCGTCGACATGCACCGTGGCGGCATCTCTCAGATGAACACGATCTTTGGCACCGACATCACCTCGTCGGTCAACCAGCAGAACGGTACGTTCCAAGAGCGCAGTAGCGATGCCTTGAACGCGGTCAAGCGCTTGGCCGAAGGCAAAAGCAAGAAGGAACTCGCTGAGATCATGAATGACCAGAGCGCGCCCGTGGCGGCCCGTAACCTCGCAAGGCTAGCTGGCCAGTACAAGACTGGCTCGTTCGAGGGCAGCGAGACCGACATGGCTCGCGTCGCGTTGCAGAACATGAATCGCCTTGGTGCCGATACCCTTGGCGCGGAAACCACCACGAGCGCTGATGGCCAGATCTCATCGGATGTCGGACAGCTTCAGCTCGTGAACAAGGCCCAGATCGGCGCATTGAATGAGATGGTTCGTGTTCTGAAGGAGATCAGGTGAAGAAGAACAACTCGGTCAAAGAAGAGAACGCCAAGCACATCAAGGAGCTTGAGGACATCAGGGAAAAGCTTTCCAAGCTCAAGATGGGGCCGTTCTCAAAGGATCGCCTCAAGGACATGAGGTCGAAATGACGATCATCAACCAGATCGCAGCCGGAAGGGTGGCCATCGAACAGTCACTCTCAAGCGGCATGAGTGCTCGCGAGATCGTCGACGCCGCCACGTCGCTGGCCATCCATCAGGCGATGGAAGTCGGCGTGTCGGCGGGAAGTGACGGCGAGCCCATCCTGGGAAGCCTTCCAGTTGGTGAGATGGGGCGCGCCAACCCCGAGGCCGCCCTCCAGGTCGCCAAGAACTACGACAAGATCTTGGTCGACTTCGCCGCGCAGGACATCAGGAACCGCCCCACGTCCGACGACGTCTACGACACCGGAATCAAGCGTGGCTCGAAGGTCGTCATCTCGATTCAGGATAACGTCGAGAAGAAGAACAAGAACGGCGGCGGCAGCGTCACGTGGAAGTCGCTCGCCAGGCAGGAGCTCAGGAGCCTGGCCGCCTCCAACGGCGTGCCCGTGAACCTCTTCTTCGACAAGTTTTCAGTCTCTTCTCTGCAAGAGCCTGATGAGGAGCGCTACCAGATCAAGTCGACCTTCGGGGCCGACTTCCTCTACACGTTCGGTCGCAGGCCGCGCCTCATGACGCTCACGGGCCAGGTGCTCAACGGCAAGGTCGACGTCCGCTTTGGTGGTCAGCAGTTCTCGATGGACTGGAAGAACGCCATGCAGCGCAAGTACGACAAGTACTACCGTGCGACCGAATGCCAGAAGCGACAGAAGAAGATCGTCATCTACGCTCAGGACACCGTCTACGAGGGCTTCCTCCTGAACATGCAGACGTTCGTCGGCTCGGAATCCCAGTCGGCCGCTCAGGTGACGATCACTTTCATGGTTGCGCGGCTCGAGTACCTCGCCCAGGCAGACGAGAACATCCCCGGGGCCATCAGGTCGAACGGCGGGATCGTGCCCAACAGGACGGTGCCGTCCGACTTGTTCGAGAGGATCTCTCGGGGCGAGGCCGTCAAGGACGAAGAGGTCGTGCCCCCGCCGAAGGTCGAGTCGTACATCGAGCAGGACGTGGACACGACTCAGTTCGACAAGAGCCGCAATGACCTGCTGATCCAGTACAGCGATGAGCTCATCGATCTGATCGGCGCAACAGAGCCCTCCGATCAGGCTGCGATCAGGTCGGCAATTCAATCCCCAACGCTGGGGGTGACACCGAAGGGATTTCAGGTGCCCGAGCTCATCACACGAGTGGCTGCGGTTGTCGCTGTAGATGCCCGATTCGCAGATGCGGAGCGCCAGTACCTTACGAACTTGGGTGTTGCGCTGGTTGCGCGGGGACGGCAACCCTTCGGGTATCGCATCGAGGAGATCGAGGCCCTCATCAGTATTGACTCGATCGACCCGGCGTCGTCCGATGAGAATAGGCTTCTCCTCGAGGCCCGTGACGAATACTATGCGTCACAAGAAGCAGCAGAGAACTTCACCTCGGACATTACGGACGTTTGGGTCCTTGCCCGAAGGGATCTGTTCCCCGACGAGGAAGACGAATGAAGACAATCGAAATGTTCTCGCCACTGCCAGACGCGTGCCCCGTCCCGGCAGATGCAGAACTTCGATTGTCTGTGCCGAGCCCGATGGCATCACTCCCCTACCTGACCGTCGAGGTCAACGGAAAGGTCGCTCTATCCAACGGATCCCTGTCCGCAGGCTGGATGTTCACCCACGAGCCATCACGCTTTGGTGCAGGCTTTCACGTGGGGATCAAGCCCATAGGTGGCTGGCCATCCCATATGGTCTCCGTCAGAGCGTGGGTGCCAAGAGAGTGTCGCAGCCACGGGCTCAGGTTCTTCGTTAGGGGAGCCTCTACCAAAATCAAGCCCTCTTCACAGCCCTGGGGCGCGCTCCACATTGCCTCCGGCCAGGTCAAGAGTCGTGGAAAGATCGTGCACGAGGTGCCTAGCCACTGGCGACCACTGCACGTCTTCAATACGTGCAACGACGCCGGGGCCATCGTATGGACCCATGGGGCCATATCCTCGTGGGGACCAGGCGGCAGGGTAGTCATCGACTTTGACCACAACATGCTCGAGCACAAGACACAGGTCGTAGGCAGCCACCGTGGTGACCGGGGATTCCTCGTGGCTGCGCTCGATGCGGACGGCTACGTTACGACGATCACCGAAGCCTCGATCAACTCGTGGGACATGCCCTGCGAGGCCATAGCCATTTGTGACGGCCTGCTGCACGCATCGCTCACGAAACAAACAGCGCACCTCCCCATCGACTACACCCCTGAGCCTTATGAGGACTACCACAGCTCGTGGTACGTTCATGATCAGGAGCGAGTCGGCAGGGCGCTGTTCTACGACGAGTACATGCTTTGGGTCTGTGAGCAAGGCATCCTCGCCAGGCACGACTGGTGCCCCTACACTAACCTGTCACGTGAGGTCTGGTGGCCAGAGAATCACCTGGATAGCTCGGATGACCTGCGAATCGTCGGACGCGGCAAGGTCATGTCGGGCGGAACAGTATGGGATACGCTCGAATGCAAGTCGATCGCACAGTAGCTGAAGTCATCAAGGTTCGTGTCCTGCTCGAGGGCGTCGAGTTCCCTTACGTCGCTTCGATTCAGGTGATGAACTCACCCACGTCCACGCGATGCAACATCGCCGTCCCGTCGTCGAAGTTTTTGAAGGCGGAGCAAATCGTTGGCGCGAAGCTGCACATCTTTTGGTCGGACAGCAAGATCAGGCGAGAGAGGCCTAATCGCGACTGGCCACTCCTCTTCCAAGGGCAGCTCTCCGCAGAGAGCACGAACAAGTCCCTCGACGCCACACACACGAACCTGACCTTCGTAGGTCACGCCAAGTACTACGACCAAGCCAAGATCTACTTCTACGACCCTCAGCAGAAGATGAGCGTGACGGACACCGCCGGCGCAAACACGATGGCGGTGTACATGGGGTCGACGCGCATCAACATCGACGTCGCGGGGGCGCTATCGAAACAGTCTAGGCTCAGGACTGTTTTGGACGCGCGTAGTGGTAACATGTCTAGCGACGCGGGCAGGCAGATCGCATTCCTGTCCGTATTGCTCGACGTGCTCCGTACGTCTTCGGAGTTCCACCCCTTCCTGAAGTACATCTCAAACCAGCTCAAGCTCAACAAGAGGTTCGCGGCCTTCGCGGACCCTGATGTGCGCAAGGTTCTGCAGCTCCAGCGCCTCCAGAAAATCGTCGACGACAGGGCAGGGGCACTGGGGCCCAATGCCTCCGTGATGGACCTCCTCAACATCGTCGCGAATCTGATGCGATACGATTGGCTACACATCCCCGACCCCGTGCTCCGACCAACTCGAGCATCCACGGGCACGCAAGAGGAGGCTGAGGTTCGCGTCGCGCAGTTCGAACGCGCTACCGCATTTACAGGGCAACTGGCGGACCTCATTGCCACTGAAAACAGGGGCAAAGTTTCTACGATCGCAGGCGTCGTCGTCGTGCCCTCACCCTTGCGCGTCCTGTTCATCGATCAGGCAGACTTCGTGAACAAGCTTCTCGCGGGCGCCGATGGCCAGATTGACCTCGCGACGCAGGCGTCTCGAATACTCAAGAAGGGCTTCGCGCCCAGGTCTGCGATCGCGTCCGAGCAGTCCACGCTCTCGAAGGTCGCAGGCGGCGCCGCCGTTTTTGCTGGCTCCTTCGAAGAGGCGCTCGAGAAGAAGGGTGGAGAAGACAAGTCTGTGGACGAGATCACGGAGGCCGATCAGCTCTACCTCGAGGAGAGGGATGAGCTCAACGAGTTCATCGCGACGCCGAACATGGAGTTCGCGCAGCCGCCGGCTTGCAACGTCGTGTTCCCTACCAACATGTCGAGCTATGGCATCATGCGAGACTTCGACCGCGAGATCACGCGCCTGATCGCAAAGGCTCAGTTTACCGCGGGGAGTGAGCGCGCCGAGGAGTGGTACATTGCCCCGCAGGCGCAGTCGTACTTCCTCGTCGGGGCAGACAACCTCAAGGACATCGATGCGACCTTCGCCGACTTCAGGCGGATTGCGCCCAAGGCCTTCACGCTCAAGCCTGCAACGGGAGATGACTGATGTCACAGTGGACGCGCGATGACTGGGTGGCCCCCATTCGCTACTGGATGCAGCGGCTCTCCGTGAGCGAGGGGCAGATACCGACCAACGTCACGCTGACCTTGATCAGGATGGAGAGTACGTACGACCCCACGGCGACAGGCGGCAACAGGTACATCGGCTTGCTCCAGACCGGGAACGCCTACCTGCAGGATGCGTCCGAGCGGCTGCAGCGGGAGCTGGGCACGCAGGAGTACGAACGCGCCTTCGGGAAGAATTGGAGCAGCAACAGCAAGGCCGAGAAGTTCATCAGGACCACGGACGTCGACGGGTCCGGCCGCGACCGTGAGGGCCAGTACAGGTCTGGATGGACATCGATCGCTGCCTTCCTAGCCTACATGAAGCGCTACGACAGGAGGCACCAATACGTCCCAGACCTGATCGCCCTGACGCACAAGCTGCCCTCGGAGGGCTCTGCCGCAGGGCAGCGCTACAGGGGGGCCGTTGGCACGCCGACCGAAAGGCTCGCCGAGGCGCTCGCGCCTACATTCGCTCGAAACAGGGCCAACTCCGGCGAGTACGTTCGCATCTTTCAGGGGCGCTACAATCCTTCGGAGTCGACGCCCGGCGGCGGCACAAATATCTCCCGCGTGGAGAACTCGATTGGCACCCCTCCGGCCAACAGGCGTGGCTTCCTGAGTACCGAAAAGACGCCGAACATCATCTACAACGATGGCGAGATTGACGGCGGTAGCCCCTTTACGCTTTCGAACTACCTGCTCCCTGAAGAGCTTGCTCGAGGCATCAACGCTCAGATCTACAACCTCAACGATTGGTTCCTGAACCAGCTTGCAGACAACGACGTCGAGGACGAGGTCAAGACCACCGAGGAGAACCCCTTCTTGGGCGGGTTCGAAGACGAAGAGAACAACTCGTCGGGCCCGTCCGAATCAGTGGGCGAGGCGACGATCTTCCGCTCTGACAAGTTTCTCGATGAGCGTCGGCGCTACG
>Ga0180432_10003873_pt1:15000-20980 | contig 20980 bp, 24 predicted proteins | sample SS_ome_10_FD_132414 | JGI IMG/M metagenome (GOLD analysis project Ga0180432, IMG submission 132414) | Hypersaline lake sediment archaeal communities from the Salton Sea, California, USA - SS_1_MS_2 metaG | ecosystem: Environmental > Aquatic > Non-marine Saline and Alkaline >...
CAGTGGTGTCACATGGCGCTCCATTGGTCCTACTTCAGGGCCATGGACGTCGACCAGCGCTCCCTCCTTGCGAGGTGAGCGCTCTTTTTTGCCCAGCTAAAAACTGAGTGTCTATGCGGTGATAATATATATACACGAAACCATAAAGCCCCTCATGAGAGGGGAAAGGCAACGACATGAACCGCCACGAAATCAGCACCGCCACGAACACCCAAATCCTGAAGGCCCTCCAGAATCAGGACGTTCAGATTCTCGACCGGGCTCAGGCATGGTCAGGCGTCGAGTGGGAGATCGAGACGATCCTCGATCGTCTCGACGACCCCGAGGACAGCGTGCCACCGTCACTGGTGGGCCACATCCTTCACCGAGGCGCCATGCGCCTCGGAGACGGCACGATCCTGTGCCGTCGCCCGGTCCGAAACCTGGGCTGGACATGGCTCGTTCTCGACCCCCAGACGCGCACCTGGCGGCGCGTCTGGGAGAACTGATCAGAGGCGCCGACCTATCCAGGTCGGCGCTTCTTTTTTGCCCGCTAAAAAGACACTCCATACGAGGGATAATCCTTACAACCCAAACACTTGGAGTGCTTATGAAAAACCTCAGAGGGGCTGCTAACCTCGTCGCGGAGGGGAAGCTGCACCTGTCCGACTTCGACAGAGTCGAGGAGGCGGCCTATGTGGCCAGGCAGATTCTCACTTCACGCAAGGCATGGCTGTGCTGCGCCGTCTTTTTCGGGCAAGGTAAGCGTCATCATGTTGTTCAGCCTTGGTATGCATACGACTTCTTATTCGGCGACGAAGACACGGTCCTGTTCATACCCATGCTGTCCTTCTCCGATCCATCTGATTATACAGACGACGAAGATGACGGGGAGAACATGCTCTCATGGCTCCCGTGCATCTCCCCGCACCGGATGAGCCAGATCATTGCGAGCCCAAAGCATCCACTTTTGTTTCACGACAACGAGGGGGAGGTAACGCCCTGCAGCCGTGGGTACTTTCAGTTTCACCAGAAGATCACCGACGCCTACTTCGAGGAGGTGTCTTCATACGTCGACAGGCGTTCACTTCTACTCAGGAGATGACATGAAGCTTATCAAAATCAAGGCGCATGACGACCTATACCAACAGTTCTCGAAAAGGCACGTCTGGGTCAACGTCAATGGCATCCAAGGTCTCTACGTCAAGGAGAGCAGCAACAACAATCATCGATTCATCGCGGTATACATGAAGGTCGATGGCTTCTCAGACCTCCCCGTGGAGGTGTTCTTTTGGAGGCCCATCGAGCACGCAGAGGAAAAACGAAGCAGGGAGAGGGCTGAAGAGGCTCTCGACGTTTGGGCCAAGAAACTCAAGGGGCTGAGGCTATGATCGAGATCGAGAAGTTCAGAAGAGGAAGGGCGCGCGTCCTCTTCAACAAGAAGACGGTTGGCGAGGCATGCGAGCGCAGCGGCGGACTGATGACAGTACGCATCCACATCAGACCGTTCACCTACAACATACTCAAGTGTACGCGGGAGCATGCGCTACTCGCCCTCGCCGCGCCCGTCAGCGATATGCTCACGTGGTGCGAAGGCGACATGCATGAGAACATCAAGAGCGACGACTTCCCAAGGTACCTGGTTGGCCATCTCAACCTGAGCAGCCTTGAGGTCAACAAGCTCCCCATTGGGCTCAAGTTCTGGGTGCTCAAGACCATCTGCGCGGCGAGGCAACACGCGCTCGCGGAGGTCATCCATACCCTACCCATGTGCGCATCTCGCTCTCCTCAGGAAATCCTCGAGGACACGCACAAGTACACGATGGGCTGCGACGACGAGGCAAATATCTCCATCGAAGGCGCAGCCGGCGACCTGCACAGGTTCACCACGAAGATCATCTTCGACCCTTCGATGCACGTCGGAGCGAAGCTCACGCTCAAGACCTTCCAGCCCCCGATGAGCATCGGCGGGGGTGGGCTTGGCGAGCTGGTCGAGCTCACCCGTAAGCAACAGCAGATCGCCGACTTCATCCGAAACTGGCAAGCCAGCTTCGCACGCCACATCAAGTCACAGGAAGCTTGGCGGCGCGCTGCCGATCAATGGATCATGGAGCTGCGCATGACCAACGATGAGCTCAACGCGCATCGCGAACGCTGAACCTCCAAAAGAGAGCACCCCGCGTGCTCTTTTTTTGCTACCCTTCGAGGCGATATGGGACTCATAGACGAAATAGCACGCACAGGTAGGCTGTGGACGGAGAGCGAGGCCTCAACCTCTTTCGCGCAGTCGAGCCTTCTGGATGAGCTCAAACAAGACGTCATCGGGGCGCTCGAGCAGCAGGGGGCGCCCGAGCTGTCCTTGGCGCTCGCGACGATCAGGGCATCGAGCTTGGTAGAAGACTTGACCGTCCCTGCCCTCCCCACGATACCCACTAGACCTGTGCCCAAGACGTCCCGACCCGGGCTACAAGCTGCAATCGATAAGATCGAGCAGCTCGCACGCCCAACCAAAAACACAACCGAGACCGAGGCGCAGCTCGCAGAGCTCATAGGCCAGGTCAACGCGAGCCGCCAGCAGATTGAGGCGCTCTCCTCGGCTACGACCGTCACGAGCCGATTTGTCGTCGACGAGATCAACGAACGCTTCTACAGAACAGGCGTCGTCCAGAGCTCACGAACGAGAGAGGCGCAGGAGCCACAGGTCATCAGCACCTCTGGGATCGACAGCCTCGACGGCTACGACTTCGTGGGGATCCAGCCAGACGGTACGATCTCTCTGATCAGCCCCTCGGGAGAGCCCCTGTCGCTGTCCCTGCGCGCTCAAAACCCGACCGTTTCTCAGTCCACGCCCATCGAGATCGACATCGACGCCGTGATCGAGGACGTCGAGTTCGAACGCTGGGCATGCGACACGCTCGCGGTCGGAGACCTTCTGGTGGACGCTCTCTCCGAGCTCACGTCTGTGCTCACAGACATGATCGACATCCGGGAGGGCCTTGCGCTCATCGCCGCGAGGCTACCCATTGGGCCCGTGAGGATCCCCGTGGCGAGCCAGGCGAAGGCCTTGATCTCGAGCCTCGAGTCGAGCGTGGCGTCCATCGTGGACGTCGAGGCCCTGAACACAATCAATGTCCTTGGCGCAGCCGTAACGCTGCAGATACCTCAGGTCTCGCAGGGCAGGCCGGTCACCTCATGCGATATCAACAGGCAAGCTTACTGCGCAGTCAAGAGCGCAAGCGAAGCCATCAGGCTCAAGCTCGGCGGCGCGCTGTTTGAGTACGTGATCCCGATCGATGAGGTGGGCCTATCCGTAGTCACGGACGTTCTTACGGACATCGACATTCAAATCGACGCGGCCAACGCGCTGCTTGAGCCCATCAGGCAAATCATCGCCAAGCTGCCTACCGACGCATGCGCGCTCATCCAAGGCGTCGTTCAGGGTACGCCACAGTCCTTCCAAGACGCGATCACGAAGGCCGGAGAGCTCATCGTCTTCTTGGACGCGATCGCTTCGGCGCTGTCGGCCGCAGGCCTCGCCACAGACCCCGTAGTCATCAATGCTTTGTCCGCCCTCGACAGCGCAGGTTATGATCAGGCTGCCGACGCGTTGCTGCGTGGCGACCTCGCAGGCTTCCTGGGCTCGAGCCTCCAGACGGCGACGCACGCCGGCAAGATGGCCGATCTGCTGCGTGAGGCGGCGTCTCAGGCCGGAGACAACAGCTCTCGACTCGAGCTACTCGGCCTGGCCGACGTGGCCCAGTCCAGAGCAAACGCGGTCATACATCCCCAACGGGTGCGTGACCTGATGGGAGAGCGTACGGCAGCTCGGCGCCAACGGCGCGCCCAGGGTGTCACAGACCGAGCACTTGTGCTAGCCAGACGGAGCCCGACTTGATTCGACTCATCAACATCAATGATCAGGGGGTCGTGACCTTCACAGATGAGCGACTCTCAGAGTACGTCAAGGGCACAGAGTACGCCGTACAACGCTTCATGGTTGCCTTCTTCAACACGCCCCGCACGATGGTGGACGACCCCTCCTTTGGCGGGGGTGGAAAATTACAGCGAGGCAAAAAGCTGATCCGCGAGGAGAGCAGAATCAGGGCCTACGACGCCGTGTCGAGAGCGGCGCAGTCCCTGCTCCCCTTGGAGGAAGATGTGATTGGCGACCCCCGCATCACAGGCGTCACCATGATCGGCTGGGCACCTCTTGCTCGCGGTTCGAAAATCTCGGTACGGCTCGACTTTGATGGATCCTCGTCGACCACCTTCTCCTTCGGAGCTTGATGATGTCACTGAGCAGCAGGGCAAAAGACCGCGCGCTCGCGTTCTTCAACGACACGCTCGCGCAGGCCGACCCCACCGTTCGATTGGGCTCCGGCTCCCCGCTTAAAGCCCTCGTCGTCTTGCCGGCGGCGATGCTTCATGCCGCGGTGTTTCAGGCATTCGACTCGGTCCGAGGGCTCTACCTGTCTCGGGCGGACTCGATCTCTGAGCGAGACATGGACCTGCTTGCCTCGAACCTGCTCGAGGAGAGGCTTGCGGGCTCCCGATCCACGACGACGATGCGCGTGTACCTGACGTCCCCGGAGGATGTCACGCTGCGCGTGTTCCCGTACTTCTCTACGGCCACGGGCATCGAGTTCTCGCCCGCCCAGAATGTCTTCATCCCCCAGTCGAGCTTGCTCGTTGATCAGGACACGGGCGAGTACTACGCCTCGGTTCGCGTGTTCTCGACGACCCTTGGCGCCGACACGTTCGCCGACGCCGAGACCATCGTGAACTTCACGGGCCTCCAGCGTGGCGTCTCGAGGGTCACCAACCCGCTCTCCACCACCGGCGGCAACCCTCGCGAGAGCAACGCCGAGTTCTACGAGCGCATCTCCACGCCCTCCGCGTCCACGTCTCAGGCCCCCGGCCTGATCTCCTACATCGATTCGAACTTCGACTCGCTCACAGACATCCTGATCGTGTCCCCGGGCGACCCGGAGATGGATCGCGATGAGCTCTGGACCGTCGACAACGTGATCCCGAACCTGTCCCGCCTCGGCGAGCCCTTCGCGGTACACACCGACCTCGGCACGCTCGACTTCGAGACGACGTATGGTCAGGCATTTTCGGCGGCAGGCAACTTCACGCAAGGGATGGTCGGCGAGCGCATTGCGGTCGATGGCGACATCGAAAGGTTTCGACTGATCCGCGCGGTACCCAGCCCCAGCCGCGCGGTGTTGACCGGCTACGAGCTGTCGGGCAGCGCGACGGCCAAGGTCTGGGGGCGCGGCCCGAAGCCTGCGGCGATGTGCGATTGCTACGTCTGGTCACCGTCCGTCGAGGTGAGGAGCAACCAGATCGACAACCGGTTCTTCGTCTCGCCAGCCTTCGATCAGGTCAACCCGACCAAGCTCTACTACACGATCGCGCCCGGCTTCGGATACACGACGTTCCCAGAGTCCGGCCGCCTCGTCTACAACCAGGGCGGTACGAACGAGCAGGTCATCGAGGTCCTGTCGGTTGGCACAGACGGCACGGGCAACTTCCTCGAGCTCGACGGAACGCTCAGCCTGAGCCTGCTCACTACGGACATTCTCGCCTTCTGGGACATGGATCAGATCGAGCTGGGCGACCTTCAAACGCCGGTGCTCTACCTGATCAGCGTCGACCTGCTCGACCCCTCCAGTGGGCAGTTCGTCGAGAGGATCCCAGCCTCGTCGCCCGGAAACTACTCGAGTCCTGGCTGGTATATCTCGGCGACCGACCCGGCTGAGCTCTACTCGACACGCGAGCGCAAGACACTCAACATCGACAGGAAGTACGGCCAGAGCGGCTTCACGGCGATCAACAACGTGGCCGGCCTGTTGTCGTCTGGCGACACCGCCCAGTTCCCCGGCGGCAACTTCAACGGCGCCGAGGGGAGGGAGGTCTCGATCACGACATCGAACACCTCGCTCGACGGGGCGGTGGACTCGGTCACGGCGCAGGTCGCGACGAGGGCCGTGGATAA
>Ga0180432_10003874_pt1 | contig 20975 bp, 18 predicted proteins | sample SS_ome_10_FD_132414 | JGI IMG/M metagenome (GOLD analysis project Ga0180432, IMG submission 132414) | Hypersaline lake sediment archaeal communities from the Salton Sea, California, USA - SS_1_MS_2 metaG | ecosystem: Environmental > Aquatic > Non-marine Saline and Alkaline > Hypersaline >...
TCCGTGAGTGCGTAGATGCTATAAAGGGTGGTGCTATGGTAGTACACCACCTCGTCATCGTCGCCGAAATCGTCGTCCGAGTTCAGGTCCCTCTCCTGCACCGCCACGGCGTCTATGTAGCCCGGCGCGTACGTGTAGCGCGCCACCAGGTCGTCGCTCCCGTCCCGCTCCTCCAGGCACTGCCAGTCCACTTCGATGCCCCAGATGAAGCGTGTCGTGCCGTTCAGGTCGCCCTTGTTCGTCACGACCCTCAGGAGGCGGCGGCCCACCGCATCATACTTGTACTCCGCCGTGTCGTTCCAGGTGTCCGTCTGGTACTCCTGCACGCCGATCAGGCCGAGCAGCCCCATGATGCGCTCACTTACTTCTATTCAGAGCCTTCGAGAGCATCTTCTGGGTCGCTCACGGGCTGGGCCTGATCTGGCCGACGAGTGTCAAGGGGACAAAATCGGATGTGTTGCCCGCCTGATCGTACACGGCTATTCGAACTCTGGTCTCATCCGGCAAAGAGAACCACATTGTGGGCGGCATCATCCCGGCCCGACCGTCCACCGGCACATCCAGGTAGCCTGCCCATTCATCTCTATCCATCCGTTGGCCGTCAGACCGGATGCGCAAGGCGACGCAAGGGCCCTCCTCAAGTATCCGCCCCCTCAGTTCATTGGCGGGCACGTCAAGCAGTTCGTATCTCGTGTTCGCGAGGTGGGCCGTCAACACCGGAGGCGTCATAAAGGCACTATTCCAGATGCCCACCGGTAAACATCGAAACAGCGGATATCGTTCCGTGATGACGGCGCCGTGCGCGCTGACTTCCTCCACGACAATCCCTCTTGCGTCCCCGTCTCCGTCCATCCACAAGATGTCCAACATTATCTCGGCATCGATCTCTTGCACCTGTGCAAACACCACAAACGGCGTTCTCTCCACTTCGTCGCGTGCTAGGATCTCCCTGGCCATGTCGATGCGCTCCTGCTCATCCTCCGTCCACGCTTCCCGGGCCGCCTCTGCTCGCTGTTGCTCGTCGCTCCACTCGTCTCCGGAAAGGAGTTCCGCCATGCGGCTCATCTGAACCAACTTGACAACATTCTCGAAGTCTCCGAGATCGTCGTCACCCCAAAAATACTCGTCCGTCGGGACTTGTGCTTGACCCTGCTTCAAGCACCTGTCAGTCCACCACGCGCTCACTATCACAAAGAGAACTGCGCCGGCAAGCACTCCACCGAGGACAAGAAGGAGCCTTCGCATGGTCGAACTCCTATCAGGAGGAAGCGTCTACCACAACTCACACACGCGCCCTCCGCACTTCGCTCGTGCTGTGATTACTTGCTTGCATTCCTGCACGCATTGACGGCATCCCTGAGCCAGTAATACGCCTTCCTTACTGTGATCTCAAATACTTCCTCGAACCAGGCAGGATTGCCGACCTCCGGAAGCTTGCTGAAAACCTGCTCCTCGTCATACATGCCATCCCAGCGATTCTGCGTCATCAGGCCACACAAGCAGCTGTGCGACCTGCACTCATCCCATCTAGTCAGGACCCAAATCGTAACACTGCCCCGATGTAGCGACTGCTGGTCAAGGTATGGCATAGCGATGTCCACTCCTATGGTCGGCGACATGAACTGCACTTGACCAATCCATACAATCGCTGTGGCGCCAGACCGATAATCGTCGTGCTGCGATGGCGTCAAGGACCCAGGCATCCAGGCGATGGCAGCCCTACACCTCCTTCTAGCGCCCACAGGATAGCATTCATGCTCGCACCAGGGCGCGCCAAGCCAAAGCCCAAGCGAATCCGTGAACCTGACCGGCAGGCTCATCACAAACTCGTACACGCTCCGGTTCGCAGCCCCGACGGGATCTCTCTCCAAGAACCTGCCCAGACTCGGAGCGTAATACCGATGGCGGTACTGCATTAGCGCGGTTTCGACGTTGAGCCGCCGGGCGGTGAAGGTGTAGGAGTTGTCCACGTCGCTGGCGTTGTCGGCGTCGTCGCTGAAGTCGGCGTCGAGGACGGTGAAGGCGCCATAGGCATCGTATCTGTAGCGCTCAATCACGTTCTCGTCTCCATCGGTCAGTGCGTAGATGCTGAAAGGCGTGCTGCTGTGATAATACACGACCTCGTCGTCGTCCAGGAAATCGCCGTCCGCGTTCAGGTCGCGTTCCTGCACGGCCACGGCGTCTATGTAACCCGGCGCGTACGTGTAGCGCGCTACCAGGTCGTCGCTCGCGTCCCGCTCCTCCAGGCACTGCCAGTCTGAGCTTCCGCCCCAGATGAAGCGCGTCGTGCCGTTCAGGTCGCCCTTGTTCGTTACCACCTTCAGGACGCGCCTGTTCTGCGCGTCATACTTGTACTCCGCCGTGTCGTTCCAGGTGTCCGTCTGGTACTCCTGCACGCCGATGAGGCGGTTCCGGTAGTCGTAGACGTACTTGTGGTCCCCATGGGACGGAAGGTTGAGATGCGAAGGGGGCAGGTTGCCCGCCGGGCTTCCGGCGGGGCCGGGCTGGGGCGCGAACGGGGCACAGGGCTTCCGGGCGGCTTGGCGCGGTGCGGAGGCTGTGCAAACGGGGCACATAACCCGATGCTCCCTGTCGGAGCGGCAGAGGCGATACGGTCGCATTGCTCGATATCCGGCAGACATTGTACGGCGTGCCGGACCGGGGCTCAAGGCATTTCTTCTCACCGCCGCGGCCGGCGGGGGGATTCATCGGTCAGTAAGGGACAGATCGGACACATCGCCGGCGGAAAACGATTACAATCGCTTTCCGCCGGAAGTATCAAGGACCAAGGATCAAGGACCAAAGCAGAAGGCAGAAGCTTGCCCGCCGTACGGCGGGGCAGAAGTATGAAGTGAAGACAACGACGAACGCCAACGGCTTTCACCACGAAGGACACGAAGGACACGAAGACAGAACGGAACGGCACCAGGGAACAGAGGGCAAGCTACCCTTCGATCCGCCGTACGGCACACTCAGGGCAGGCGGCAACGGCATGGGACACGGATCAACACGGATGCACACGGATGACGGCGACGCCTAACGGCAGGCTGGAGACTGGAGGCTGGAGACTGCAGGACCGGCAACCCTTCGATCCGCCGTACGGCGGACTCAGGGCAGGCGGCGAACGGCGGAACGGCGGGCGTGACCCCTCGGCTCCGCTCGGGGCAGGGGCGTGAGGTTTGCCCGCCGTACGGCGGGCATGAGGCTTGAGGAAAGGCCCGGCAACGCGGGATCAGACCTGCTTATTCGCCGCCTCGTGCTTGTCGTGGTGCTCGTCGTGGTCGTTGTGGTTTCTCCCGCCCGTTCGCGGCGCGGCGTGGCGTGTCCGTTTCGTCCGGCGCACTTTTTTTCCTGACAAAACAAAACTGTTCTTTGACATAGCGAGAAGCCGTCTCGCGGAATCGGGCGCGTTTGGCACGTCCGTGCGGACATCCTGAGCCGGCGGCGCGCCCGATCACCCCGAGACCTTGCCCCGCGTTACGGCGTTGAGGGCCTGGTCCACTTCCTTGATGATGTCATCCGGCCCGGTGCGGCGGAAGAGCGTCGAGCGTGGCCCCATCTACCAGCGTCGTCCAGGACAGTCGGTCGGACGGCTGTTTGTGGAGGATTGCTGTGAGCCTTTCCCTACCTGTCATGCAGTTCCCTCAGCATGTCCAGCGCACCGTCCACCATCTGGGAGACGCCCTCGTGCGACGGCTTGGCGCTGCGGGCAATCAGTGACTCGTATCCGCCCGCCTCCCAGGCCTGCTGTGTGACCAGGTATCCGAGGTAGTCGCCGCCGAGCTCGACCGGGTAGGTCCACGGAAAGGGGCTCTCCCGCTTGATCTTGAGGCCCCATTCCACGAACAGCTCCCCGGGCAGGCTGGCAAAGCCGACGTCGCCGATGCGCCAGGCCTGGAGCACCGTCTCCGCTTCCGTCTTCCCCTCCCTGCGCATGATGTCGATTTCCCGGCGGAACACTTCCTGGTCCGCCTCCGACCAGCCGGAGGCCCGGATGCGCTCCTCCTGGTCGGCAGTGAAGTCGCGGAAGGGGACGACCACTTCGCGCTTGACGGAGTCCAGGCGCACGTGCTCCTCACGCGGCGCGGGCTCCTCCAGCTCCCGTGCTATCACGTCGGCGAGCGCGTCGCCGACCTGGCGGTACGACTGGCCCATGCAGTTCAGGTCGGCGAAGGCCCCCGGCAGGAACAGCGTTGAGACATCCGCGCCGAAGCGCTCGCGCATGCGCGCGGCGACGACGCCGGGGTAGTCCGCGCTGAAGCGCGGGCCGAAGTTGGTGTTGGTGTGGAGCGTGAAATGGAACAGCACGGCCAGCACGGCCCCGCGTTCGTCATCGAACGCCAGGATGCCGACCGCCGGGTCTATCGGCCCGGCCGAGCCGACGCACTGCATATCACCGTCCGCTCGCGCGAGGTTCCACGTGTTGACGGCGCGCCCGTTCTTGAAGAGCAGGCGCCGGTTGTGCGACAGGCCGACGTGGAAGCCGCGGGTGCGCCTCATTCGTGCCGGCCTCACGGCGTCGTGGGCCTGCGCGACAGCGTCCGCGAACTTCCCCGGGATCGCGGCCAGCCATTCGGTGTCGACGCCGCCTTCCGCGGCCCCGAAGATGTCTCCGGTGTAAGGGCCCGTGTGGGTATGGCTGGCGGCCCAGACGATGTTCGCCGCGGGAATGCCGGTGCGTTCCGAGGCGAGCGCCACCGCGGCGTCCCCTTCCCGGCGATAGAACTTGATGAGGTCCAGAATGACGTATGCGAGCCGCTGCTCGCCGGACTGAAGCACGATCGCCTTGACGTACAGGGGGTCCTGCACGCCGACCGACGTCCTCGGGCCGAGGGACCCCGCCAGGGCCGTGCCGACCGGAGGCGTGATCTCAACCTCAGCGGTCCCCACCATCAGCGCGTCTGTCATCTCTTCCCTCCGAGTGAATCTCTATGGTTCTTCTGCAGTGGCTGCGCCCCCGTTGTCCGTCCGCTGCGCAGGTTTGCCTCGCGTGACGGCGTTGAGGGCCTGGTCCACTTCCTTGATGATGTCATCCGGCCCGGTGCGGCGGAAGAACGTCATCGAGTCGGGGGCGATGACCTCCCGGACGTATCGCCGGACCTCCTCGACCTGCTGCGGCGAGACCGCCTCGGCGTTGGCGAGTTCGAAGAAGTATTCGCTCAGGCGGAAGGACTTCGAGAAAAGTCCGACCCGCTCGTTTACCAATTCGCTGCGGGTTGCTGTTAGTGCATGGTCCAGGTGGGCGCGGCACTCGCGGGTGAGGGCGCGCTCCTCGTCGTCCTGGAGGAACTGCGTGTTCCAGCGGAAGAGCTTGCGCTCCTGGTCGCGGTTCATCAGGTCGTAGAGCGTTTCGAGCTTCGTGAAGTAGGCGAGCATCTCGCCGGAGGCGGCGCCGAACATGTCGTCGCAGAACTGCTTCCGAACGGCCTTCACGTCGATGTGGGGGTCCCACCAGAGCCGTGCCATCAGGTAGAGCTTCGGTCCGTCGAGGCCCCAGTTCGGTCCGGGCTCGGCGTAGGCGCAGCGGATCGGCGCGCCCAGCCGCTCGAACTCCAGGAACGTGCGCTGGACGTAGTCCGTGTAGATGCGCGGGATGAGGAACCCGTGCCCGTAGGTCCAGTCGTGATGCCCGACGGCGCTCGCGGCCTCGGCCCATGCCTTCTCGTAGTTCGTGCCGTCCTCGCGCTCGGTGAACCGCCGGTCTATGATGACGTCGGACATCTTGAAGACCATCCAGGCGATGATGTTCGGGTGTAGCTTGAAGGGCGGCGGCATCCGCACGTTGCCGTAAACGATCCCGACGACGCGCTTGTCCGGGAACTGCTTTTCGAGCCGCTCGGCGGTCCTGTTCATGAAGGTCCAGTAGAGATTCGAGAGGCCCTGGACCTCGCCGTGCTGCTTCACCTCGTCGCTGGCCAGGTCGCGCTCGCAGTGGGCGTGCGAATCCTGGATGCTGAAGGTGACGTACTCGACTTCCGGCCGCTCGGCGAAGAAGCCGGCGGCGGACTCGACGGCGGCGTCCACCAGGCGCGGCTCGCTGAAGCAGGGCTGCCAGCGCTGGTCGCCCGGCTTCGGTATGTAGCGCTCGCCGTCGATGACGGGGTATATCTCGGGGTACTTCTCGGCGAACTTCTCCGGCGGGAAGCGCTCGTTCATCGTGTGCTGATGGGAGATGGGCCGGCGGTCGAGGGCGTGCAGCCGCATCCAATCGCTGCCGGCGGGCACGCCCCAGGTGTATGCCGCGCCGACCCGGACGTAGGGCTCGACCCGGAGGTCGATTCTCCCGAGCGTGATGGGGAGTTCGGCGGGCCGGGAGGTGAAGAGCTCGCCCGGCATGTAGAAGCGCACGCCGCAGAAGCGGTCGAGGAACGCCGCGGCGGCGTAGAGGGTCGCCCCCGAGCGGGCGCCCGCGATGGCGACGACGTTCCCCCGGCGCCTGAGGACGAAGCCGTCGCGGTGTAGTCCGTCCAGGTCGCCGTCCGCCAGCCAGCGCGTCCGGCCAAGCGCGAGGACGGCCCGTTCGCCGACCTCGGCGACCTGCCCGCCCCGGACGATCTCGAAGCCCTCCGTCGCCCCGCAGGCGTCGCGCAGATGCTCCTGCAGGAGCCTGGCGGACTCGAAGTCGGTGTTGAACGGGATCAGCTCGGGGATGGCGATTAGAGTCGAGCCGGGCTCCAGCGCGAGGGGGCGCGTGGAGGCGGGGTCGTCGGGGCTCAGTCTCGCCTCTGGCGGCACGGGCACGGTGGGTTTCGGCGGGGGAGCCGGGGCACCTGGTCGGGCGGCGTATTCGGGACGGACGACGTTCGAGATCCGCACCTCGTCAATGAGCCCGCGGTAGCCGTCCTTGCCGACGTACCAGGGCGCGGCGGCCCCGAGCGTGACGGGCATCGTCCCGCCCTCGCTCGCTATCGGCCAGGGCACGGCGGCCTGCTCGACGCCCACTTCCTCGCCGTCTAGGTAGAGCCTGACCTCTCCGTTCCTGTCCATGTCGCGTACTGCGGCGGCGTGGTGCCACTGGCCGTCGAACAGGCGGGCGGCCAGGTCGCCGCTGTTCACGTAGGCCCCGTGTCCGTCGTCCGCGCCGAAGGACGCGCCGAGCTGCTTCCCGTAAACGATTCCGATGCCGTACCGCCTGCCGTGGCCGGGGACGGCGGAGACGACGGCGGAGTGCGCGGGCTGCTCGGGGAGTGGCTTCAGCGAGCACTCGACGGTCCAGCTCCCGTCGCCCGGCGCGAGGGAGCGGCTGGCGCGGATTACGATGCCGCCCTTGCCGTCCAGGGAGAGGGCCTGTCCGAACCTGCCCGGCGCCCAGGAGAGCTCGCCCTTCTCCTCGCCGTTGTTGCCGCACGGGCCGGCGTCGGCCGCGTCGCCGTCCAGGTGGAGGAGCAGCACGGTCTGCGAGTCGGGCCGGTGGGGCGAAGCGCCGGGAGCGTTCGCGGCCGCCGACAGGATCATGCAGAAAGCGAGACACGCGGCCGTTTCCATTGTCCCTCTCCTCCTGGAAGGCCCGTCCCGTCTTGGGTTTTCGTGGCGGATTCGAATCCGCCTCTGCCGTGCAGTACAATAGGCGTCTCTCGTGGCCGCCGCAAGCGGAATCCGGCCTGCGCGGTGCGGGCCGGCCGGCGGCCTCCTCCTGAAAAGGAAGAAGTCGCATGGACTGCCCGAGATACGACTTTCACATTCACACGAAGTACCTGAAGTGCGCGAACGAGACGATGGACGTGCCGGCCATCGTCGCCGAGTGCGAGCGGCTCGGCGTGACCGCGATCGGCATCACGGACCACGTCAACAAGCTGGAACAGCTCGAACTGCACCGGCCCATCCGGGACGACATCGAGGCGCTCGACACGGACGTGGCCGTTTACTTCGGCGTCGAGCTGAACTTCACCGGGTGTGACGCGGGGTTCCCCTTCGACGAGGCGATCAAGGATGAGTACGGCTTCCAGTTCGCCATCGGCGGGATCCACGGCACGTACCTGGAGGCATACGATCTGGCGAAGCTGGTGGACATCCAGCAGCGCCATCACCTGAAGACGTGCCGCAACCCGCTCCTGGACGTCCTGGTGCACCCGTACTGGTTCGGCAAGCACGAGTTCGACCGGAACGGCTGGCCGTGGTTCGACAGCATGAAGGCCGTCCCGGAGCGTTACGTGCGCGAGCTCGGACAGGTCGCCAGGGAGACGGGGACGGCGATCGAGATCAACGCCTGCGCGAACCTGGACAACGGCGCCTACAGCCGGGATTACGTGAAGGAGTATCTGGAGTTCCTGTCCATCCTCGCCGAGGAGGGGCCGACGTTCAGCGTCGGGTCCGACGCGCACGACATCAACCGGCTCGCGGCCATTCGGTCGGCGTGGGAGGCGGCCGAGGGGCTGGGGCTCACCGAGGAGCGCATCTACCGGCCGGCCGGCGCGCCCCTGGCGGGAGGGCGCTGATGGGCAGCGGGGACGACGGTGCGGTGAAGAGGATATGGTTCATCCGCCACGCCGAGAGCGAGGCGCAGGCCGGGCTCTCGGAGGATTACGTGAACTCCCCGCTCAGCGAGCGCGGCCGGGAGCAGGCCTGGGCGCTGGCGGGGCCGCTGTCGGGGGCGACGTTCGACTGCATCGTGGTCAGCCCGCTCGCCCGCGCCTGGCAGACGTTCGAGCTCTCGCGGGCGAGGGCCCGGCGCGCCGTGTTCGACAGCCGCGCTGCCGAGCACTTCACCGACCCCTCGCACTACCGCGCCATCCTGCCCGTCGAGACGCCGCCGATCGCCGAGCCCGACCCGCACGACGCGTGGCTTCGCGACCCGAGGCAGCGCATGACCGACCTGCTGGACGACCTGCTCGCGCGCCCCGAGCGCAGCATCGTCGTGTTCGCTCACTGGGGCCTGTTCAACCACCTGCTTCCGATGTATCTTGGCATGGACTGCTACGCGGGTGCGGCGCGTGCCTTCATGGACAACACCGGCGTCTCGCTCCTGGAGGTCGGCGAGGAAGGTCGGCGGACCGTCCGCTACTGGAACCGGCGCGCGCGGGAGGAGGACTTCGCCGCGCCGGAGGACGGCTGAGGGCGGCGGCGGGGAAAGCATTGCGCCGCCACATTCTATCTGCTATCATTCGCGTTCGGAGTTGACCCTGGAGGGGCGGCGATGCTGTGCCCGGCGTGCGACGTGGAGATGTTCGTGCTGGAGTTCGAGCTGGTCGAGATAGACTACTGCCCGGAGTGCGGCGGGGTCTGGCTCGACTCGGGCGAACTCGAGCTGATCGGCGAGCGCGCCGGCGTGCTGAAAGGGGAGTTGTTGGGGGCCCTGGAGACGCAGAGAGGCGCGAAGCCCGAAGGCCCCCCCAGGCGGTGCCCCGTCTGCGCAAAGAAGATGCGGGAGGTCAGGACGGAGACCGAACCGCCCATCGTGCTCGACCGGTGTCGCCGGCGGCACGGGCTGTGGTTCGACGCGGGGGAGCTGGAGGCTGTTGTGCGCGCCGCGGGGGCAGGTCAGGAGAACGTGCTGGCGCGCTTCTTTGCCGACCTGAGCCGTACGAAAAACGATTAACCGCAGAGTGCGCGGAGGACGCAGAGACGGCTTGGAAGACGCCGTTGTTGAGAGCTTTGTCCGTTCCTCTGCGTTCTCAGCGTTCTCCGCGCTTCAAGCTGTTTCTTTCGAGCGGAAGGAGGCCGACAGATGGGTGCCGCGACGATTGTCTTGCTGGTCATTGTGGGCCTTGTCGTTCTTGCGATCCTGTACGTGATCGTGAAGTTCAACTGGCTGGTGCGGCTGCGCAACCGTGTCCGCAACGCCTGGTCCCAGATCGACGTGCAGCTCAAGCGCCGTCACGATTTGATCCCGAACCTGGTCGAGACGGCCAAGGGCTACATGAAGCACGAGCGGGAGACGCTGGAGGCCGTCACCAAGGCGCGCAACCTGGCCGCGCAGGCCAGCGGCGCCGGCGAGGCATCCGGGGCGGAGCAGCAGCTCAGCAGCGCCCTGGGGCAGTTCTTCCTCGTCGTCGAGCGCTACCCCGACCTGAAGGCCAACCAGAACTTCCTGGCCCTCCAGGAGGAGCTGACCTCGACCGAGAACAAGATCGGCTTCGCGCGCCAGCTCTACAACGACGAGACCATGCGCTACAACACGGCCACCGAGGTCTTCCCGGTCAACATCGTGGCCGGCATGTTCGGCTTCCAGCGCCGCGAGTTCTTCGAGGTGGAGACCGAGGCAGAGCGCGCCGTGCCGGAGGTGTCATTCTAAGGCAGAAGGCAGAAGGATGAAGTTTACTCGCCGTACGGCGAGTGACGGCAACGGCAACGGACAATCCGCCGTACGGCGGACAACAAGAAACTGCGCGTTGCCGGCCGTTCACTGTCAGCTATCAACTGCCAACTATCAACTTGTTAGTCCCGCTGCTCCCGTCGGGTGATTCGGTGCCGCCATGTGGGAAGCGATAAGCGCCAATAGACGACGGTCCTTCTTCCTGCTGACGGGCCTGGCGATCATTCTCATCGCGCTGGGCTTCATCATCGGCGTTTCCGTCCACCCGGACGGCGGGCTGGTAGGGGCGGGCGTGGCGCTGGTGGTATGGTTCGTGATGTGGATGGTCGCGATCTCCGGCGGCCGCGGGATACTGCTGGGGAGCGCGGGGGCGCGGCAGATACAGCACGAGGACTATCCCGTCCTCTTCAACGTGGTCGAGGAGATGGCGATAGCGGCCGGCCTGCCGAAGCCGCCGAAGGTCTACATCATGGACTCGGACGCGCCTAACGCCTTCGCCGTGGGCACGCCGGAGGAATCAGCCGTCGCCGTCACGTCCGGGCTGCTGATGCGGCTGAACCGCGACGAGCTTCAGGGAGTGGTCGCGCACGAGATAGGCCACGTCGTCAACAACGACACGCGCTTCATGACGCTGGCCGGCGTCATGGTGGCCGCGATCGTGCTGATAGCGGATCTGTTCCTGCGCTCCATGATATACGGCGGCGGCAGGCGCAGGCGCTCGGGTCGCGGGGGCGGCGGGGGCGGGGGAATTGTGATCATCATAGGTTTGCTGTTCGCCGTGCTGGCGCCGATTGCCGCGCAGTTGCTCTACTTCGCCTGCTCGAGGCGGAGGGAGTACCTTGCGGACGCCTGCGCGGCCAGGTTCACCCGATACCCGCCGGGCCTGGCCGGCGCGCTCGGCAAGATCGCCATGTCCACCAGCCGGATGCAGAAGGTCAACCGGGCCCTCGCGCCGATGTTCACGGTCAACCCGCGAAAGGGCGCGGCCGCCGTCAGCCTGTTCAGCACGCACCCGCCGACCGAGGACCGCATCCGCATCCTGGGCTCGATGGGGACGGGCGCGGCTTACGGGGACTATGACTCCGCCTACTCCCGCGTGCACGGCAGTGGCCTTATCGGCGGGCAGACGCTGGGCGACGACACGACCGTGCAGGTCCGGGAGCCCTCGGCGGAGGCCGAGAAGGTGGAGGCGGAGAAGACCCGGGAGGTGGTGGACATCCTGCACCGGCTCAACGGGCTGCTGTTCGTGCAGTGCGCCTGCGGCCTGCGCACGAAGGTGCCGCAGAACTACGAGCAGGATGAGATCCGGTGCCCCCGCTGCGGGCGCATCACGCCCCTGCCGGTCGCGGCGATGGCAGCGGCCGCCCTGGCCGGCGGCGAGACGGGCATCCTCGATGAAATCGCCGGAGAGCCGAAGCCCAAGGCGCCGCCCCAGGAGAGGCTGACCTACAAGTACACTCCGGGACGCTGGCAGTCGTTCAGGTGTGCCTGCGGCAAGAGCATCCAACTGGCGCCGAACTTCAAGGCGCCGCACGTCCAGTGCCGCTCCTGCGGCCGCATCACGGAGGTCCAGCGCGCCTGAACGGGCAGCCCGCCTCGTGCGCTTTCAGCCACTTCCTTCTCTCGTGTGTTGTTCGTGCGTCGTGCTCGTGGTGTCGTCGTGGTTGAAATGCCGGTCCCTCAGCGCGGCATGGCGATCACCTCGCGCACCTTCAGGGCGAAGAAGTTCGTTGAATCTGTCGCTTGGAGCACGATGGCCGTGTCGGCGCCGCGGCCGGTGCCGCCGACGGCGATGACCTCTTCGCCGGCAGCCGCCAGTCCGGCGTCAACGGCCATGACGGCGACCTCGACGGCGACCTTCATCCCCTGGCAGAACGTGTAATAGGTGTGGGCGATCAGCTCGGCCGGGGGCAGCCCGCCGAACTTGTCCCGGATGGCCGCCTCCACGTTCCCCATGAGGGTGTGCGTCGAGGTGAGGAACTGAACGCCCGCCGCCATGGCGGCCTTGACCTTCTCGGGGTCGGGCCTCTCGTAGACCTCCCAGAGGCCGGCGTGGAGCGTGACCGCGACGATCCGGACGTCCGTTCCCTCGAAGGCCGTCAGCGCCTTCAGGGCGGTCTCGCCGGTGGACGTGGCCAGGATGACCTTGCCGACGCTGAGCTGCTCGGCGCGCCGCCGCGCGGCCTGGAGCGTCGCGTCCGTGTTCTCCGGGCCGCCCTTCTCGAAGAGCAGCAGTTCGCGCTGCATGGTTCCATCCTCCTGTGGACTGCCTGACATTCGTGAGTGTGTCCGCTACGATGACTCCGTCTGGCTGGCGACGAACTCCTGCGCCGCCGTGCGGACCTCCAGCGCCGTGCTCGCCTGGAGAACCCGTTCGGCCAGCCGCCCGCACGCCTCCCTGCTCAAGCCGCGCACGGCCTCCTTGACCCGGGGCACCGCGCCGACGTTGACGCTCACCTTCGCGTAGCCGAGGCCGATCAGCAGGGGCAGGAAGCAGGCATCGCTCGCCACTTCGCCGCAGACGCTGATGTCCTTAGTATCGGCGGCGCGCTGGATGGTCGCCAGGGTCCGTATGACGGCCGGGTGGAAGGAGTCATAGGCCGCCGCCATCCTCTCGGAGTTCCGGTCGGCGGCCAGCAGGTACTGCACCAGGTCGTTCGTGCCAACGCTGGCGAAGTCCGACATCTCCATCAGCTCGGGCAGCATGGGCACGCAGGACGGCACCTCGATCATGGCGCCCTCGGCGATGGGCCGGGCCACCGGGTGTCCCGCCGCGGTCGCTTCGCGCAGCGCCCTCTGGAAGACGTCACAGGCGGCCTGGAAGTCCGCCAGGCTCGCGATCATCGGGTACATGACGCAGACGCGGCCACCCACCGACGCCCGCACGATGGCCCTCAACTGGGGCAGCATGAGGTCCTCGACGTGCTCCAGCAGCAGCCGCAGCCCCCGCAGGCCGATGAATGGGTTGTCCTCGTGTGCCAGCGGGACGGAGGGTGGGAACTTGTCCCCGCCGATGTCGAGCACCCGGAAGACCACCCCCGCCTCGCCGAACGTCTCGGCCGCCTGACGATACTCCTCCGCCAGGTGGTCCTCGGACGGGAGGGACGAGCCGCTCAGGTAATCCACCTCGGTCCGGTAGAGGCCGATGCCGTCCGCGCGGTACTCACGCGCCAGCTCGACTTCCTCCAATCCCCCCACGTTGGCGAGCACGGCGATCCTGCACCCGTCCCGGGTGACAGCCGGCTCCGCCGCGTGGGAGATGATCGTGAGCCGGCCCGTGCGGACCTGTGCGGCCTGCTGCTCGTAGGCCTCGACCTGCTCGGGGGAGGGGCGCGCTATCGCTATCCCCCGGAACCCGTCGAGGATCAGGACCTCGCCGTCCAGCACTTCCTCGCTGAGCCCTTCGAGGCCGCTGACGGCGGGCACGCCGAGTGAGCGGGCCAGTATGGCCGCGTGAGAGGTGTATCCGCCGTGTTCGCCGGCCAGCCCGAGGACCTTGCCGCGGTCGAGGTGAACCGTCAGGGAGGGCACCAGGTGATCGGCCACCACGACGGCCGGTTCGGCAAGGGTCTGGGCGACCTGCCCGCTGACGAACAGGAGTCGGCCGAGGATGCGGCGTCCGGCGTCGCGGATGTCCGTGCTGCGCTCGCGCAGGTACGGGTCGTCCAGGGAGGCGACGAGGCCCTCGAACTGCCCGATCACGTCGGCCACGGCGGCTTCCGCGTTGAGGTGCTTCTCGGCGACGAGGACCTCCACGTCCGCAAGAAAGGCCGGGTCGTCGACCATGAGCGCCTGGGCGCGCATCATCTCCGCCCCGCTCCGGCCCAGGTGCGCTGCGGCCCTTTCGGCCAGGGCCTCCAGGTCCTTCCTGGCCGCGGTGCAGGCGGCGTGCAGCCTCTCGATCTCCCTGTGGACGTGATCTGCGCCGATCTCGTAGCGCGGGGCGCGCGTCGGCAGGTGGGCCGTGTCCACCAGCCTCGCCTTGCCGATGGCTATCCCCTCGGCCAGGGCAACGCCCTCGTAGGTCTTTGTTTCGGCGTCCACGGTTTCCTCAAGACTCCTGTCGTATGGGGGTCGCTTCCTTGTAACCGTTCACTGTTTTTCGGTCAAGTGAGCGGGAGGGAGGCGGCGGGCAGCCCGGCGACTGGCGGCCGCGCCGGGATTCCCTTTTGAAAGCCCCGGTAATCTTTGCTATGCTGGTGTCGGTTCCGGAGCGGGGGAGGGCGCTCGGTGGCCGGGACGCACCTGGCGCCGCCCTGCTCCAGGTCGTGGTTACGGAAGCGGGTGGTGCTATGAATCTTCTTGGCGGCGGCGTCCGGGAGTATCGGCTCCTGATCGTCGAGGGGGACCGGCACAGCTTCGACGAGCTGCGCGGAGGCCTGGCCGAGCTGGGCTACGAGTGCGAGGTCGCGCTCGATATTCAGACGGCCCGCAGTATCCTGACCGAGAGGCGCATGGACGTCGCGATAGTGAACGCCCGGTTCGGCGAGACCGACGACGAGGAGCTTATCGCCGAGATGAAGGCGCAGGACCCCTCCATGCGCCTGGTGCTGTATAACGGGACGGCGAAGGGCGCGCGCCGGCGCCGTCTGCGCCGGATGGGCGCCGACAGCTACCTGAGCCCGTCCAGCGACCTGCCCGCCGTCGTCCGGGCCGCCCGGCGCGTCATCGAAGAACGCCTCTGAGCCGGGCCTTCCGTCGGCCGTCGCGGCGCTCCGTACAAAGGACGTGCTCTCGTCCCTTTCACCGGGTAGCGCCGGGCGTCCCGCCCGGCGTGCGGGCATCCTCAACGCCCCGGCGAGACGCCGGGGGCTACCCGCGATGGGCTTTCTGCAGAGCGGCGCCACGACCTGCTTGATCGACACTGCGTTAGGCGCGCAGGGGACGGCCGCGGCGGGGATGGGGGAGGGCACGGGTTTTTTCTGGCGGGGGCGCGCGCTCGCGAAGCGGCGCCAGGAAAGCCCTGGAGGTCATTTCGGCCGGAGCGGCGCCGGCGGATTGACTTGGCAGTTCCCATTTTTCTATAATCGGCGTTTGCCCATTTCGAGCAGAGTAGGAGCCCGTTGATGGCCCGGCCGACCGTTGCGCGGATCGATCTCGACGCTTTGGCCCACAACGTGGCGGCGATCCGCGGACTGGTCGGACGGCGCGCCATCTGCGCAGCAGTCAAGGCCGACGCGTACGGGCACGGCGCCGCCGTCCTGTGCCACGAGCTCCGCCGGGCCGGGGTGGACATGTTCGGTGTCGCCATGACGGAGGAGGCGGTTGACCTCCGGCGGGTCGGCATCGAGAATCCCATCATCCTGTTGAGCGCCGTCCCCCCCGAGGACGTCGGGGCGCTCATCGAGTACGGGGCGACGGCGTGCGTCTGCGACGAGGACTTCGCCCGGGAGCTTGCGGCGGAGGCCGTGGCGCGGGGCACGGTCGCGGAGGCCCACGTCAACGTGGACACGGGCATGCACCGCGTCGGGCTGCCGTGGGAGACCGCCGCCGCGGGCATAGTGCGGGTGTCGCGATTGGCGGGGCTGCGCATCACCGGCGTCTTCAGTCACTTCGCCTGCTCGGACGCGGACGACCTGACGTTCAGCCACCGGCAGGTGCGCCGGCTGCGCTCGGTGCTGGGGCAGCTTCGCCGCGCCGGGGTGCAGGTCCCCTTCGTCCACATGGCCAACAGCAACGGCGTGCTGCGCTTGCCGGGCGCCTACTTCGACGGCGTCCGTCCGGGGTTGATCATCTACGGGCTGTATCCTCGGGCCGACCTGCGTGCCGTCGTCGATCTGAAGCCCGTGCTCTCCATGCGGACCCGGGTGGGTCACTGCATGAGGCTGCCGGAGGGCGAGAAGGTCGGATACGGGCACACCTTTACCACGTGGCGCGAGTCGGTCATCGCCATGCTGCCCATCGGCTACCACGACGGCTACATCCGCCAGTTCTCGAACGTGGGCGAGGTGCTCGTGCGGGGCAGGCGCGCGCCGGTCGTGGGGCGAGTGTGCATGGACCAGACGCTGGTGGACGTGACCGAGGTGCCGGACGTGCGGGTCGGCGACGAGGTGGTCATCTACGGCGGGCAGGGAACGGACTTCATCAGCATCGAAGAGATGGCGGAGCGCGTGGACAGGATCCCGTACGAGCTGACCTGCTGTGTGGGGCCGCGCGTGAGGCGTGAGTTTGTCCTCAATGGGGAGGTCGTAGTCGAGACCCCCTTTCGGTCGGCGGTTCCGTCCGGGTCATGGAGGGAGAGGTTCCTCAACGCCGCCTCGTCCAATGAAACGCTTGATACAGACGCTCTCAAGCGTGGCGCGGCCTGACCTGAAGGCCGCCCTCGAAGCAGCCGCCATCCCTCTCCTCTCTCGTCTTCGGGACTACCTTTACGGCGGCCGCCCGCTGCTCGATCACGTGCAGGCCCTCCTGGATGCCCTCCTGTCGGAGCCGCCTCCCCCGCTCGAGGACCGCGGACCGACGGGGACGCCGTGGTGGTCGCCGACGCCGGCCGTGTACCTGGCGGCGCTCTGCGAGCACGTCGCGCTGCCGGAGGTCGCCAAGCCCGGTCCGGGCATCCCGCCGCACGCGCAGCAGAGCGCCAGCACGGCGCGCGAGCTGCTGCGGGCCGGCGGCTGCCCGTTCACCGTCCGTGAGCACGCCGTAGCCCTCATCCGCAACCAGAGCAAGCCCGCTTCCCTCCTGGGCTCCGGGGCGCTCGCCGAGACCTACATGCAGTTCGCCTGCGCGCTGGACCTGCGGGGCCTCTACTGGCTGCGGCGCGCCGAGGCCCGCATCGCCGGCAGGCAAAGGGCCGCCGCCGCGCTGGAGGGGTTCCGCGAGCAACTGGAGGGCCTGGGCTGCTTCGGCGCCGTGCCGGCTGCGCCGCTGGCGGAGCGGGAAGTGGCGGCACTCGGGTTCGACCAGGCGGCCGAACTGCACCGGGCGCTCAACGCGCTGCGCTACTTCCGGCTGGTCGCCCGGATGGGGGAGCGGGAGTGGTGCGCCGAGCGACTGCGCCAGGAGAAGGGGAACGTGGCGGGCCGGCTCCACCTCCTGGTCGGGCCCGCCGGCTGCGGCAAGTCGTCCTGGGCGCGGGAGCACCTGGCGGAGACCGTCATCGTCTCCTCCGACCGCATGAGGGAGGAACTCACCGGCGACCCCGGCGACCAGAGCCAGAACTACCTCGTCTTCCAGCGTTGCGTGGACCGCGTCCGGGAGGAACTGCATCGTGGCCGGGACGTGACGTTCGACGCCACCAACTGCACGGAGAGGCTGCGCGAGATGCCGGTGCAGGCCGGGCGCTGGTCGGGGGCGGAGATCGTCAGCCACTTCTTTGACGTCGGCCTGGAGGCGGCCCTCGAACGCAACCGCACGCGCGACCGCCTCGTGCCGGAGCAGGTCGTCCGCCGCCACTACGAGATCCTGGACCCGCCCGCCATCTACGAGGCCGACCGGCACTACGTGGTGGACGAGGCCGGCGAGGAGCGCCCCTACTGGCCGCAACTGCCCGAGCCGGCCGAGGGGGCGCAGTCAGAGCTGCCCGGGCTGCTCTGAGTCCCGGTAGAACTGCCGCAGCAGGTCCGGCGTGACCGCGTCGGATTTGATCGCGCGCACCTGGCGGACGACCTTGTCCACGTATGCCCCGACGATGAACCGGCCCTTGTCGGCCGTGGCCTTGCGTGCGTCGCCGGCGTAGTGCGTGGGGTAGCGGGCATACCAGCCGGCCGGGTTGTCCAGGCCGGCCAGGTCCTTCTGTGACCCGCGGTTGCGGCCGTCCTCCGGCCCGGTCAGGTCTTCCATGTGCACCAGGTCCGGGCGGAGGTGTAGCATGACGCTGGTCTCCGCCTCGTCGGCGTGGTCGCCTCCCTCGCTCTCCTGCATGGCCTCCCACTCCCGGCGGGCCTCCGGGTCGAGCTCGTAGTAGTTGGTGGAATAGACGACGTAGTCGCGCTCCTCTTCCAGCAGGGAGCGCAGGAAGAAGTGGAGCATGCTGACGTTGCCGCCGTGCCCGTTCAGGATGAGGATGCGGCGGAAGCCGTTGCGGGCGATCTCGTCGCAGGCGGCCTCCAGCAGCGGCAGCAGGATGCGGCGGCTCACGGCGACCGTGCCGGCGCAGTGCCGGGCCGTGAATATCTTCCCGAAGAAGTAGGAGGGGAAGACGACGGCCGGCTCGATCTCCGCCGCCCGCCGGGCCACCTCGTCGGCGGTGATCTGGTCCGTGCCCAGGGGCAGGTGCGCCCCGTGCCGCTCGATGCAGCCGAACGGCAGCAGGCAGAGCCCGCCCGAGTCCGTGAGCGCCTCGGGCATGTGTTCCGACGTCAGTTCAAGCCAGAGCATGGCGATCCCTCAAGAATGGTTGCCTGTTGATAGTTGCTTGTTCCTGGTTGACGATGGCCGCAGAGTCACGCTTCACAGCGGGTCAATCCATCTCTTCCTCGTGCTCTTGCTGGATGTCGTATTCGCCGTCCTCTTCGCGGAGGGACGAGGTCTGCGCAGCAATCTTGGACTTCAGCGAACGGAGCTTCTTCTCGACCTCAATCACGGCGCGCAGTCGTTCGGAGGCAGCATCGCGCGTGCACATCCAGACCGACGCACCACATGGCAGGCCTCCGGCAAACGGAAATGGGAGCGGCCGAGACCATCTCGGCCACAAGAGCATCCCGAGCATATCCGACCCGGGGGCCTGCTTCATAGTCTCACGGTCCGGACACGCGCCACGGCAAGCGGCATGGTGCGAGGGGCTGAGCGGCCTTCCGTAAGTCTTCCAGGGATCTGCGGCCCCCTGCCACGTGCGCGGCCGAGACGGCCGCGCTACCCGAAGGTGGGTAGCCGGCGCGTCTCGCCCCGGGGAGTTGACTTGCCGGAACCCTGGGAGACCTATGTTATTCCGCTCAGTTGAGTTGCTCCCGGCGGATGGCCGCCATCTCGTCGAAGCTCTCGACAAACGCGTCCAGTATCTTGGGGTCGAACTGCGCGCCGCGCTCCTCCTGCATGACGGCGAGCGCCTCGTCGTGGGGGACCGCTTCGCGGTAAGGCCGGTCGCTGGTCAGGGCGTCGAACACCTCCACGACGGCCACCACGCGGGCCGACAGGGGTATCTCGTCGTCGGACAGGCCCTCGGGGTACCCCTTGCCATCCCACCGTTCGTGGTGGAAGCGTGCGACGGTCTCAGCCGCTTGGAGGATGTCGGAGGAGGAGCCGCTCAGCAGGTCGGCCCCGATGGCGGAGTGGCGCTTCATCACCTCCCACTCGTCGGGCTCGAGCGGGGCCGGCTTGAGCAGGATGGAGTCGGGAATCCCCACCTTGCCAACGTCGTGCATGGCGCTGGCGCGGCTGATCAGCTCGGTCTGCGGAGGTTCCAGCTTGAGCCGCCGGCTCAGCAGTTCGCAGTACCGTCTCATGCGCCGGACGTGGCCCTTCGCCTTTTCGTCCCTGTACTCCGCAACTGCGGCCAGTCGGTCGACCGCGTCCAGGTACGCCTCTTCCGTGCGCTGCTGCGCTCCGGTCATCCGTTCCAGCGCGCTCCGCAGGGCGTCCGTCCGTCTGTCGAGCGCCCCTTCGAACGCCGCCTCGCTTCGCTTCAGGGACTCTTCGGCCTCCCTTATCCTGAACTGGCAGGCCACGCGGGCCAGCAGCTCGGCCCGGTCGATCGGCCTGGTGATGAGTTCACTCGCCCCGGCTTCCACGGCACGCAGGCGGGCCTCCGCCATATCCAGCGTCGTCACTATAATCACGGGCGTCGCGGCATGTTCCGGCTTGCCCCGGATGCGGCTTAAGAACCCCAATCCGTCCAGCCCCCGGACCCCGGCGTCCACCAGAACCACGTCGAAATCCGATCCCAGCTTGTGCAGGGCTTCGGCGCTGTCCCGCGCCGTTTCCGGCTCATACCCAAGCGCCCGAATCATCTCAGCCAACTGCTTCGTATCCCCCTCATCGTTACCTACGACCAGAACGCGATGAGGTCCCTCCATCAGTCTCTCCCTTCTGCACCCCCAGTGATCCAATGTGATTGCGTCCGCTGCCTCTTGCCGACAGCCCGCCGGGGCGACGGCCCTGGCGGGCGTCCGGCGTCTCCATGGCATCACCACAAAGCAACGGGATTCCTCCGAAGAACGTAACCCGCGGACCCTTGCACCCTCTCACGAATCAGCACACAGACAAGGCGTCGCGTGCATGGGCCGCACGGACTCCAAAAAAGACCTTCCCCCCCCTTCGGGCGCATAGTATAGCGCCGCACCGTGCCGGATGGCAAGCCTGAATTCCCAGAGCAAGTGAAAAAGCTCACAATCACAAGGCCGCGCGGGCCCCCGGAGAGACGCCGGGGACCGCCCAGATAGGGGTGGGCGCGGCACGCCGGAGGGGTGCCCCGGCGATCCTCGATTTGCGGCGCCCCGGAGGGGCGGCGTGACAATAGCCCAGCAGTCCACTGCTGGGACTCCAGCCGAACCGCAACACGCCCAGTCCCGTAGGGACGGCTGAAAGGAGGCAACGCACGGGACACGTTCAGCCGTCCCTACGGGACTGGGGGGACCTCCGGGACCGCCATCCCACCGATAAATCGGTGGGATACTATCGGGCGTCCCTGCGGGGCGGAAGGAGTGACTTCCTTATCAGGCCACTAACAGCCCGTTGAAAAATGTAGCTCAGCCGCCCCCGGCTGAGAACGCCACAGGCGAGGGCGCCTGTGCTACACCGACACGGCCCCTCGCGCAGGCACTCTCCGGGGAATCCTCCTTCTTCA
>Ga0180432_10003875_pt1 | contig 20975 bp, 15 predicted proteins | sample SS_ome_10_FD_132414 | JGI IMG/M metagenome (GOLD analysis project Ga0180432, IMG submission 132414) | Hypersaline lake sediment archaeal communities from the Salton Sea, California, USA - SS_1_MS_2 metaG | ecosystem: Environmental > Aquatic > Non-marine Saline and Alkaline > Hypersaline >...
AGGAACTCCGGCCGGCAACCAACTGTGCCCCTTGCCAGTCGGTGAGCAGCCCGGTCTCGACGAGCCTCTTGGCCAGCGTTGTGGCATTCTCGCCCTCCCGAACGTCAGAACGGGCTTGTGCCAAGCGGCCGTGGTCGAGCAGTCCGCTCTTTTCAAGGAGATCGAGAAATTCTTTGGCCGAGGTAACTGCCATGGTTTCCCTCGTGCAGCCGAGATGGGGAATACACCCTCTTCTCCTTCCTTCTACGAGTTTACTGTCATTCTCGAAGAAGTGCAATCGTCCGTGGGCCCGGAATACGGAATCACTCCCCGGAGCCGCTGGGAACACCGAGGCGCGTCGGGATGCGCCGGGAATGAGTGATACCACCGGCGTTTGGGTTTCGTTGTACGGGCGGAAAGAAGGGAACGGGGCTCAGACTATTCCCTGCTGAAGCATGGCATCGGCCACCTTGACGAAGCCGGCCACGTTCGCTCCCTGGACGTAGTCGGTGGCGTCGCCGTTCTTGCCGTAGAGGACGCAGCTCTCGTGGATCGAGCGCATGATACGCTGGAGCTGCTCATCGATATTTTCGCGGGAGCGTCGCATGCAGCCGCTGTTCTGGGCCATTTCCAATCCGGAGACGGCCACGCCGCCGGCATTGGCCGCCTTGCCCGGCCCATAGAGAATGTTGGCTTTGAGAAAGACGTCGACGGCCCCGGGCGTTGAGGGCATGTTGGCTCCCTCGCTCACGCAGAAGCACCCGTTGTCGACCAGTGTCTTGGCATCGTTTTCGTCGATTTCATTCTGCGTCGCGCTGGGGAAAGCCAAGTCGCACTTGACACCCCACGGCGTTTGATCGGGATAATATTGTGCGCCGCGGAAATGCTCGACGTATTCGCGGACGCGGCCCCGGCGGACGTTCTTGAGGCCCATGATCCATGCGAGTTTCTCCTCGTCGATGCCGTTGTTGTCGACGATAGTCCCACCCGAATCGGACATGGTGACCACCTTTGCACCGAGTTGGATCAGCTTCTCCGTCGTGTACTGGGCGACGTTTCCGGAACCGGACACAACGGCCACCTTGCCTCGGGCGCTGTCGTCGCGGGTGGCAAGCATTTCTTCGGCGAAGTAGACCGCACCGTACCCGGTGGCTTCGGGGCGGAGCAAAGAACCCCCGAAGTTGAGCCCCTTGCCGGTCAGCACGCCGCAAAACCGGTTGGCCAGTTTTTTGTACTGCCCGAACAGGTAACCGATTTCCCGGCTGCCGACGCCGATGTCGCCGGCGGGTACGTCGGTATCGGGGCCGATGTGGCGGAACAGCTCGCTCATGAACGACTGGCAGAATCGCATCACCTCGTTGTCGCTCTTGCCTTTGGGGTCGAAATCCGAGCCCCCCTTGCCGCCACCCATATACAACGTCGTCAGGGCGTTCTTGAACACCTGCTCGAAGGCGAGGAACTTCAGCACCCCCAGATTGACCGTGGGATGAAAGCGCAGCTCGCCTTTGTAGGGCCCGATCGCGCTGTTCATTTCCACGCGGTACCCGCGGTTGATGTGTACTTCGCCGCGATCGTCCACCCAAGGCACGCGGAACATGATCACCCGTTCGGGTTCGACGAGCCGCTCCAGGATTTTGGCTTTCCGGTAGGCCGGCTCCGACTCGACGACAGGCATGACGGACTCGACGACTTCCCGGACCGCCTGATGGAATTCCACTTCTCCCGGGTGTTTGGCCACGACCGTTTCCATGAACTCGTCGACGGGGGATGAGGCTCGACGGCTTGCCTTTTGGGGGGCAGTGACTCCTGTAGTGGGTTCGGGCATGATCTTTTCTCACCTTCTTGGTTTGGGTGGTTGGAAAGACTATTCACCTCGTAGTTGCAAACAATTATCGTAGGACGGGCTTCCAAGCCCGTCCTCGGTAGCACCAAACGGCCTCTTGTTGTTTGTCTCTTGATCTCACGAATGGTGAAATTGTAGGCCGGACCTCTGGGGACGATTCAAACCGAACGGGACGGGCTTGGAAGCCCGTCCTACGGCCCATTTTCTGCAACGTTTGGGTTCAGGTTGCGGTCGATGCGTCGCAGAAACGGTGGATGTAATCGAGGTAGTGTTTCAGCAACCAGAACTTCTCCAGGAACTCCGTCCAGCCGCAGGAGGGCGTGAACCCCCTGCTCATTTCGGGCAGCACCACCCCTCCCGGCGTAACGCCCTCCCGCAACTCCTTCCACAGGTCCGCCCAGACCTTCTGGGCATCGCCGTTTACGCTGGCCATGATATAGCGGAAGTTTTTCAGCGCGTCCTGGGCGGAGCGGTCATTGGTGTTGAGCACGCCTCTCAGGCGGGCATCCTCAGGCAATCGAAATGTCTTGGACATGGTGTTTGCTCCATTTATTTCCTTCGGCCGCCTACTTAAGACCGAGCTGTTTCACGTCTTGTTTCCGCAGTTCGGAGAGCCGTTTCGGCGACAATTCAGACCATTTAACCGGCGCGCGAGCCGGACGCTCCTCGAATTCTTCACATTCGGTGACCCAGGTTCCCGGTTGCCGGTACCTGCACCGCTTACTTTTCTTGCAACGAGCGCACATCCCGTAACTCATGGCATCTCCCTTGGTAGGGGATATAGAAACGGCGAAGGAACTCGGTAGTACCGTATGACAATTGAAACTGTGGGTGCCATGCCCACGCTTGCCGTGGGCATGTTTGTGGGCGTTGCAGAACATGCCCACGGCAAGCGTGGGCATGGCACCCGACAACCCACAATCTCAGCTGTCACAAGGTAATAGAGCCGTGTAGCAGGATTTGTGCCAAAACGGGGTCAAGGAGCGCGCGAATCGCAAGTGCTTGCCGCTAAAGAAGTTGCGGCGATGATACTACTCGGCCCCGACGCCACACCCAGCAGGCCGTGTTGGCAGAACACCAGGACTCCTCATGCACGGAGGGCGGCAACAACACGTAAAGCGTGTCCGGGCAGCGACTTACGGAGATGTTCACTTCTTGAACTCAGATGGTGTCCGGGCACCAGGGATCGGGGTCATTCATCGGATGGTCCGAGGTTGTACTTTTTGATCCGATGGCGCAACGTGTTGCGGCTGATGCCCAGCATCCGCGCGGTGCGGACCTGGTTGTAGCCGCATTCTTGCAGCGCCCGGGCGATGATCGCCTCCTCGATCAGATCGATGACATTTGCGTGGGCCTGCTGATCGTCGGCCAAGGGGAGAATCTCCTGGACAATATCTGCGACCCGTTGCTTCAAGCTGCGGGTGATCTCGTCGTGTGAGAGTGTCCCGTGGGTATTTTCCTGCTCGTCCTCGAACTGCACGTGTTCCACGAGCAGCACGTCACCCTTGCTCATCAGGACGGATCGCCGAAGATGATTCTCCAGTTCGCGCACGTTTCCGGGCCATGCGTAAGCCTTGAGCTTGTGGATCGTCTGGTCGGCAACGTAGTGGACCGGTTTTCCGTATTCCTCCGCGAATCGACCGACGAAGTACTTCACCAGCGCCGGGATGTCGTCCGGCCGTTCGCGTAGCGGCGGCAATTCGATGGAGATGACCTTTAGGCGGTAGTAAAGGTCCTCGCGGAACCGCCCTTCCTCGATTTCTTTTTCGAGATTTTTATTGGTTGCCGCGAGAATACGGACGTCAACGTTGATGGTTTCCGTGCCGCCCAGCCGTTCGAACTCCCTTTCCTGAAGCACCCGCAACACCTTGGCCTGCGTGTTCAAAGACATGTCGCCGACTTCGTCGAAGAAGAGCGTTCCGGCGTCACATCGCTCGAATTTGCCGACGTAAGAGCGGTAGGCGCCGGTGAACGCGCCTCGCTCGTAGCCGAACAGCTCGCTTTCGAAGAGCGTGTCGGGAACGGCCGCGCAGTTGACCGCCATGAACGGCTTGTCTTTTCGGTGGCTGTGATGATAGATCGCCCGCGCGACCAGTTCCTTGCCCGTTCCGCTTTCGCCCGTGATCAGCACTCCGACGTCTTTCTCCGCCACCTGGCCGATGAGCTTGAAAACCTCTTGCATCTGTGGGCTGGTCCCCACGATTCTCACCAGCCCGCCTACGGGAGGCAGAATCTCGGTTACCGAGCTGGGCAGGCTGACGATCTCTTTCATCAGGCGGTTGACTTCCAGTGCGTCGGCGGCGAGCCGCTTGAGTCCTTCGGTATCGAACGGTTTCAGCAGATAGTCGTAAGCGCCGAGCTTCATCGCCTCGATGGCCGTCTCCGTGGTGCCGTAAGCGGTCATTACGATCACGGGGGTCTTGATCTGGGCGTGCTTGATTTCCAACAGGGTTTCCAGGCCGTTGAGCCCGGGCATCTTGTAGTCCAGAAGGATCAAGTCGAACGCCTCGGACTTGACGCGGTTCAGGCCGGAGATGCCGTCCATGCACGAGGCAACCTCGTAGCCCTGCTTGACAAACAGGCGGGTGAGAAAGTGGATCAGCCCTTCGTCGTTGTCGACTATCAAGATTTTACCCATCATCCCCGGTCCTTCATGTAGTCGCCGCCGGCAGTCGGATCGAGAAGGTTGTGCCGGCCCCGAGTTGCGTGTTGACGCTTATCGTCCCGGCGTGCCGCTCGACCGTGCCTTTGATAATTGCCAGCCCAAGCCCGGAACCGGCCGCCTTCGTGGTAAAGAAGGGTTCGAACAGGCGATCGATGTTTTCCTTTTCGATACCCGGCCCGGTGTCGGAAACGTCGATGCACACGTTCGGAGTTGTCGAGCCCGGCCCGGCGGCCTCCGCCGTGATCGAGATTGTCAGCCGGCCGCCGTCGGGCATCGCGTCCAGCGCGTTCACCAGAAGGTTGACCATCGCCTCGCCTAATTGCCGCGAGTCACCCTTGACTCCGGGCAGTTCGGCGGCGATGCTCTCGATGATTTCGACTTCCTGCTGGTTTGCGCGAGGCCGGATCACCTCCAGCACGTCGTCGACCAACTGCGCGAAATCGAGGTTTGCAAAGACGGGCTGTTCGGGCCGGGCAAAGTCGAGGAAATGGTTGATCGTTTTCTCAATCCGGCCGACCTGCCGCATCGCAATATGGTAGTCCTCGCTCTGCTCGTCGGAAACCGCAATGTCTTCTTGAACGGATTGCAGGAAGAGTTTCAACGACGTCAGCGGTGTGCGGATTTCGTGGGCAACGCCGGAAGCCAGGCGTCCCAGGGCGGCGAGCCGTTCGGACCGCGCGGCCGCCTCCAAAGTGCTTTTCAATTCGGCTTCGACCTTTTGCAGCTCCACCTCGGTCAACCCCATACGCGTCTCCAGCCTGGCCTGGCGATCCTTCAGTTGATCGGCCATGTCTGCGAACGCGGCATACAAGGCCCCGATTTCGTCGCGGCGAGTGGTCTGCGCATTAAGAAGGGCGTAATCAAAATCCCCGCGGGCCAGAGTGCGAGCCGTCTCACTGAGCCTGCCGATCGGCGATACCACGTACCACGCGAGCAGCGCAGAGAAGCCAATGGCGACGGCGACCGTCAACGCGATTACGATGTAGATGTTGCGCTGCAAACGATACGAGCTGAGGAAGGCCTCGTCTCGATCCTGTTCCACGACCACGTACCAATCCGTTCCCTCCAACGAACGAGAGGCACCCAACACTTGAATTCCCCGGTAATCGGTATAGATGGGGTGCCCCTCCTCACTGTCGAGGGTTTTCGCGAAGCTGTCCGACTGGGCAATGTTCTCGTTGAGCACCCGATTGGGGTCCTTGTGCGCCAGAAAAGTGCCGAGCTTGTCGACCAGGTAGCACTCTCCCGTCTCGCCCAACTGCACGCGGAGGACCCGCTTCAGGATGGCTTGCGTGCTCACCGTAGCACACAGCACGCCATGTGGCCGCCCGTCCGGGCCCCGGATCGGAGTGGCCAGATGGAACACGGGTTCCTGCCCGGGCGATTCCCGTTCGATTTCCGACATGTACGGCCGGCCGCCGATCGCACACCGGTACCACGCCTCGTCCTTGCACGAGACGCCGGAGGTTCCCGTGCCGTCATAGAGCACCTCGCCGTCCGGCCCCGCGATAACAAAGCGCCTATAGACCCCGTATTGGGTCCGGACCAGCTTGAAGTACGGGGCGGCCTCCGCCGGGTCCATTCTCTTGACGATGCTTGATCCGGCCAGGACCTCCAGGTCGGCCTTTCGCTCCATGATCCATCGTTCGAGCAGGGCCTGTTTTTCGGCGGCAACGTTCTCCAACTGGTTCTGTAGAATGTTCTCAATGACCCTGTTTGCCGTCCGGACGGAAAAGATGCTCACCGTCCCCAGCGGGATCAGAGACACGAGCAGGAAAACCAAGGTCACCTTGAATTGCAGATTGTTCAGGAAATTGGTTTTCATATGACTGCAATCCCGTTCACCCCGATCCGCGCGGGAAATGCCCGGCACATGATCTGTAGTGCTCGACATCGTGCCATTCTATGCCGCGGGCCGGTCGTCTGCAACCGACGGCCACAAACATCGTCCGTGATGTCGCCGGCTGCGCAGCCTTCGGTGGCATCTGCGCCACCGGCCTAACCTCTATCGTTCGGCGAAGGCTTCTCCTGTACGCTCACGAGAACGCGGTCGATCCGTACACCCTTCATCTCGGTGACTTCCAACAATAGGCGGTTCCAGGTCGCGTGGTCCCCCACGTTGGGAATCTGGCCGAGCCGCCATTGGATCAAGCCGCCGACGGTATTGACGTCCTGAGGAATATCCGAATGGAGTTCTGGAAGCCCCACCACTTCGAGCAGGTCGCGAAGGCTGGCTGTTCCGCTGACGCGCCAACTCGTTTCGTCGCGTCGTGCGATCTCCTGCTCCTCGTCGCGGCGGTGTTCGTCGTAGATTTCGCCGACGAACTCCTCCAGTATGTCCTCCATCGTCACCAGCCCCACGGTGCCGCCATATTCATCGAGAATGACGGCCATCTGCGTTCTTTCTTTGCGGAACACCTGCAAGAGCCGGTCGAGTGGGAGCGTTTCGGGAACGAACGGCGCCGGTCGCAGCAGCTTGCCCAGTTCGGTCGGCCAGCCCATGTGCAATTGTCGCAAGATGTCCTTGATGTAGACGAACCCGACGATGTGGTCCACGTCGCCTTCGTATACGGGTACACGGGAAAACCCCGACATGACCACCGCTCCGACGACTTCGTGCGGCGGTGTGTCAATATCGAGAGCGTCGATTTCCAGCCGCGAACGCATGACGGCGCACGCCTTCGTGCCCGACAGCCGCGCCCCTTCCTTGACGATCCGTTCCTGGCGGGGACTGATCTGCTTCGACAGGCGCGCGAGGCTAGCCAAGGCGGCGATGTCTTCCACGGTGGGGGCAGGCTCTCCTTGGTACTGTTTCCCCGCAAAAGGCCGGTTGATCCAATGAACGATATGCACGACGGGGCGCAAAACGCGAACCAGCAGCGCCAAGGGCCGGGCAATTCCGAACGCTACTTGCCGGTTGTATCGCACACCAGCACTCTTGGGCATAATCTCGGTGAACTGTAACATCAAGAAAGTGAAAACGAGCGAGAAGACCCATATCCACTGGTCACCGAACAGGGCATTGAACTCCGCGCCGGCCACCGACGCACCAATTGTGTGTGCTGCCGTGTTCAGGATGAGGATCGCTGCGATGGGACGCTCGATCTCTGCCTTGAAACGTCGCCAGACGGCCCCGATCCGCGGCGACCGAACGGACATCTCCGCAATCTGGCTGGGCCTCAGACTGAGTAAGGTGGCTTCCATCAACGAGCAGAGACCGGAGATGAGAAGCGCGCCCAAAACGCTAAGTATGAACAACCACATTGCGGTTCAACCTCCACGGAACTCAAGGCTTTGCGATTGTCGGGTTATCTCTCAGAAGTCCGCCGCGCACATTTGGCGAACGGCCACTGGAATCCGGGTAGGTCTGCTGCCCGGGAGACCGGCAGTCACAATGCCCGGCCTCTTTCATGCGGACACAAGACCTTCGCATGAGGTCGACTCGCTCTTGCCTTGCTGTTTATGTACCGTAGTATGCGACGCCATGCACTACGAACCATAGAATAGCAGAGACGACCCCGAGAAGCAAAGCATACCGCCGCCAGTGGGCCATCGAAGCGGGGTCACCGTCGGTTGTAGTCCCATAAAGGTACCGGATATCAGCGTATCTCGCGGCGAGAAGGGAACCAACGATTGCCCAGTAGAAAGCATCTGCTATGCTGAGCACGCTGGAGCGATGCTGAATAATACCATAGGCGCAAAACAGCAAGATCACATTTCCGATCATCATCCAGAAAAGCCGCAAGAAGCAACCCGCTGGAGGATCGTACTTATGGTCCTCGTACTTCTGTTCTTCCATCGCACTCCCCCGGGTTGCGGCTATCTTCCGCAACCGCGCGGCGCCGCTGATAGGCGCGCTTGCCACGTTTGCGATCCAAAGTCCGAGCCACGGTTCTACCGACGCGGGTAGTAGCCCGCGCAATGGCGGCATAAAGGCTCTCGTCATCGTCGTCGATGGCAATGCTTGTACTGCCAGCGGCCCGCAGCTTGACGACGATTCGGCATCGCTTATCAGTCCCGCCACGGGGTCCATTTGTGCCCCCTAAGCGAACGGCCACATGGTCAATTGCCGGGCCAAAACGTCCCAGGGCGAAATATAAGTGGCGGTCAATGTATTCACGAAGGCGCGGACCTACATTCACACGGTCGCCGGAGACCGATAATCGCATCGTAACCTCCCCGGTTTCTGATAGTGATGTGCTTCAGATAATCCTATTGTCATTATCCACAGGAAGGTGTATACAGACAAATAGAAAGGGAAGGGTTATACCATAGAAAATATCTATGTGGAGTTTCCACGTGGACTGGCTTAACTACCATCACCTCTTCTACTTCTGGGTTGTAGCACGCGAAGGCAGTATTGCCCGCGCGTGCGAGCAACTCCACCTGGCCCAGCCGACCATCAGTAGTCAACTGCGAAAGCTGGAAAAGTCGATCGGCGAAAAGCTATTCAAGCGGGTCGGCCGCAATCTGGTCCTGACCGAGACGGGGCAACTTGTATTGCGGTATGCGGAAGAGATCTTCTCACTGGGGCGAGAGTTGACGGATGTCCTGCAAGGAAAGCCGACGGGGAGCCCCTTGCGGTTCTTGGTGGGCATTGCCGATGTCTTACCCAAGCTGATTGCGTACCGGTTGCTCGGACCCGCGTTGCATCTTCCGGAGCCGGTTCAATTGACGTGTGACGAGGGCAAGCTCGGGTACTTGCTGATGGAACTTGCCGCGCACCGTTTGGACATCGTGCTCTCCGATTCGCCAATCGGGCCTACGGTTAATGTGCGGGCATACAGTCATCTGCTCGGCGAATGCAGCACATCCGTTTTTGGTACGGCCGAACTGGCTCGCAAGTTCCGTCGGGGGTTTCCAGCGTCTCTCGATGGCGCGCCATTTCTGTTGCCGCTAGGCAGCACCGCCCTGCGGCGATCCCTGGACCACTGGTTTGAGTCGCAGAACATCCGGCCGCTCGTCGTAGCGGAATTTGAGGACAGCGCGCTCGTGGGGGTCTTCGGGCAAGCAGGAATTGGCGTCTTTGTTGGACCCTCGGCTATCGAGGAGGAGATCTGCCGACAGTACCGCGTTCGCCCGATCGGGGAATTGCCGGCCGTCAAAGAACGGTATTACGCCATCTCGGTTGAGAGGAAGCTGAGGCATCCCGCCGTGGTAGCGATCTCCGAAACCGCTCGCGAGGAACTCTTTGCATAATCCCCGTTTCCAAGCCAGAAAGAACCGCCACAGGCAGAAAGACCGTGATCGTCGCACTTGTCTATGATCTGTTCGTCATCCTGACCGTGGGACTGATTTCCGGGATCATCTCCAAGCGGCTCGGATTCTCCATGCTTGTCGGATACTTGCTGGCCGGTGCGGTCGTCGGCCAGGGCGGGTTCGGTCTGGTTGCGAGGGACGCGGAAGGAATCGAATACCTGGCACATGCGGGAGCCCTGTTGCTTCTCTTCGCCATCGGCATCGAGTTTTCACTGGAAGAATTTGTCCGCTTGAGCCGCTATTTCTTCGTCGGTGGCAGCGTCCAAATGATACTGGTCGTAACGCCGGTGGCGCTGGCATGCGTACTGTTCGGAGTATCCTGGAGATCGGCACTCTTGATCGCCGCGGCGGCGGCGTTAAGCTCGACCGTCCTGGTGTTCCGTGCATTGACGGAATGGGGAGAGACGGCCTCACCGCAAGGTCGTCGGGCGATTGGCATCTTGTTGTTTCAAGATGTCGCGCTGGTGCCGCTGATGTTGTTGGTACCGCTGTTGGCCGGGAAGGAACAGGGACCCCAAGTGTGGGCGTACCTGCTGCTGGCGATGAACTCCATCCTGTTCGTGGCGGCGGTCCTTGTGCTGCGCAAAGTGTTCGCGCGATGGGTAGTGCCGATGCTGAGCAATCTGCGCAGCGTGGAATTGGTGATTCTTTTCGGTTTAATCGTCCTGGTGGGCTTCTGTTTAGGAGCCGCGGCGGCAGGGTTGCCTCCTGCCCTGGGGGCCTTTGCTGCCGGCTTGGCCCTGAGCGGGAACCGGTTGACCCCTCAGGTGGATGCCTTGATCTTGCCTTACCGCGAGTCGTTTGGCGTGGTTTTCTTCGTTAGCTTGGGAACACTCCTTGATCCAAGTGTTCTGATGGAGGAACCGCTGCCACTGATCATCGCGCTGCTCGGCGTCCTGGCGATCAAAGCCGGCGGGGCCACCATCGCCCTGCGGGCCGCCGGACTGCCTTGGCGAGCGGCGGCGGGAATGGGGCTCGGACTGGCCCAGTTGGGCGAACTGTCCTTTGTGCTTCTCTCCGCAGGCATGTACGAAGGCATCATCACCGAACTCGACTACAACCGGATGCTCTTCGTGGCGATGGGAACCCTCGTACTCACACCGCAGCTATTGAAGTCGGGACTGCGTTGGACACACCGGTCGCCGCTGGCTGACTACGAGGCGGAAGAGCAACGCGGGCATCTGCCACCGGTGCCGCAAGAAGCAATCGTCATCGGGCTCGGGCCGATTGGGCGGCAGGTCGCCTCCCAGTTGGAAATCATGGGCATTGATGTCTGCCTGATCGATTCGAACCCCGTAAATCTCCACGCTTATGCCCAGCAGGGCTTCCGCACGGTATCGGGCGATGCGAGCGATCCAGAGGTCCTCGATCGTGCCGACGCGGCCCACTCCCGCCTGGCCATTGTCTGTGTGCCCGAAGATCAAGTCGCTTCCCAGATTGTCAAGACGCTTCAACGTCTGAACCCAACGTGCAACATCGTCGTTCGCTGTCGTTACGAGGCTAACACGCCCGCATTGAAAAAGGCAGGGGCGTCTGCCGTGGTTAGCGAGGAAGCAGAGGCATCGGTAGCCTTACTGCGATTGCTCAAAAGCATGGACTACCATTAGGCGGAAGATTCTCCGGCGCCGTTCGTCTGGCCGAGGTTGCACGCGGCGCCAAGAAGACGTGGGAACCCCAGCCGTACGCAACGCTGAACATCGACAAGTACCTGTTCGATCCGGGCTACGATCACAAACGAGAGAAACGTTATCCCGTTGGGGCAGTAAGTTTCGACCGGGCCCACGGGATCTTGTATATCATGGAACGGCGAGCCGACGAGGACAAGAGCCTGATTCACGTTTTCAAGATCGGGAGCTGAACCCGGCCCGAGATGAAATGTAGCAGCCGTCCGCAGTTTTGCGGAGGGCGTTCTTGCAACCCGGCCGTCTTCCGCGATTGCCGTCCACTGATAGAGGTTTCAGGCTCCCTGAGAGGGTTTTATCCATAGAGTCCGGCCCTTCGCTGCGCATTGTTAAGTTCCCTACTTGACATCTCCGGGAGTTGCCTCCAGAATATATTGTGCTAGAGACTCGGCTGACTCGACGAACCCGATCCTTGATGAGGTGTCCCATGAATAGGAAAGGCCATTTTTTGATCGTTCTCCTGGCGTTTTCGGGGGTGCAGTGCGGAAGAGACGAGGCGCCGCCGGTTGGCGAGAAGCACGTTCACTCCGGATCTTCGCCGGCAACGAATGTCGTGCAGTTGCCGGCCGCCGCTCAAGAGCTTGCGGGAATTGAGGTGCAGCAGGCGAAATCCCGGGAGTGCAAGTCCGTGCTCAAAGCGATGGGAAAGATGCTGGCGCCCCCGCCGCAAACGGCGATCGTGGCCCATGCGTTTCCCGCCAGGGTGGCCCGGATTCACGTCAAGATCGGCGACCGGGTGGAGAAGGATCAGCCTTTGGTTACCCTGGAGAGCTACGAAGTCGGCACCGCGAAGACCGACTTCTACAAGGCGATTGCCGACTGCGAGTTGGCGAAGGTCACGTTCGACCGCGAGAAACGGTTGTTGGAGACCGGGATCGGCGTGAAGAAAAACTTCCTGGCCGCAGAGGGACAATACAAAATCGCCGAAGCAAACCGGGAGGCCGCCCATAAAAAACTGCACGTCCTCGGGTTCACCGAAGAGCAGGTGCAAGAGGTCATCGACACCCACCAGATCAGCCCGACCATTACTCTGTACGCTCCGATTGCCGGCAAGGTAATCTCCCACGTGGCGGTCCTGGGGGACCTGGTCGATGAATCGACCGAGATACTCACGATCATCGACCCGACAATGCTGTGGGTCGACGCTGAGATCTATGAAAAGGACATCGCGAAGATCAGGATCGGGCAAGACGTTAAAGTCCGAGTCCCGGCCTATCCGGGCGAAGAGTTTCCGGGCAAGGTCATCTATATCGGCGATGTCGTGGCGGAGGCAACACGCACGATCACCGTCCGGGCGGAGGTCGCGAACGACGACTGCCGGTTGAAGCCCGGCATGTTCGCCGACGTCGATATCTTCTTGAACGGAAATCGCAAGATGCTGGTCGTGCCGGCGGCGGCGATCTTGGAGGAAAGCCATAAGGAGGGCCATCGCAAGATTGTCTTCGTCAAGGAAAAGGACCACTTCGTGTGCCGTGAAATCGAGACCGGGGCTCCCGAGGGAGATTGCCGTCAAATCACAAAGGGGTTGAAGGCCGGCGAAGAAGTCGTGGTCAGCGGGAACCACCAGTTGATGTCCAAGCTGAAGGAAGAGATACTACATCAGGCCCATGACATGCACTAAGGAGTCGCTCAGAAACAACCTCGGCAATCTTGGATGGCGATTACTATAAAGCTGCGGCCGGTGGTCGCGCCGCATTACCGGCCGTAGTGGTCTTGGGTGACGCTTGGCGCGACCACCGGTCGCAGCTTTATAAGGGAAATGCCGAAGTTGTTTCTGAGCGGCCCCTAAAGCTGAAACGGGGAGAGAAAAATGCTCATTCGTGCAATCATTGATCTGGCACTGCGCAACCGCGTTCTCGTGCTCCTGCTGACCGTCCTGACTTTCGTGGTCGGCGCGATCGCGCTGCTGCGGATGCCCAAGGACATCTATCCCGATCTGAACGCGCCCCTGGTCAATATCATCACCACTTGTCCGGGAATGGCCTCCGAAGACGTCGAACGCTTGATCACCTTTCCCCTGGAAAGCCTGATGAACGGCAGTCCTCACGTGACCCGGGTCCGCTCGGAGTCGACCACGGGTGAATCGGTCGTCACGGTCGAGTTCGACTGGGGGGTGGACATCTATACGGCGCGCCAGATTGTCGCCGGAAAACTCGACATCATGGCGGAGCAGCTTCCCGCGGGGGCGTCCGAGCCGGTCATGGGGCCCGTCTCCTCGCGCATGGGAGAAATCTTCGAGTTTGCCGTCGTCGGCGAAGGGGTCGACCCGATGGAACTCCGCAGCGTTGCCGACTGGACCATCCGCTACCGGCTGCTGGGGGTCGAGGGAGTGTCGTTTGTGGTCAACCTCGGTGGATTCGTGCAGCAGTATCAGGTATTTCTCAAGCCCGAGATGCTCCACCACTACGGAATCACCGTCGCCGAAGTCAAAGAGGCCATCGAAAAGAGCAACCGCAACTTCTCCGGAGGGATTGTCACCAAGAAGAACCAGGAATTCCTGATCAAGGGGATGGGGAGAATCGAGTCGGTCGAACACATCGAGAACACGGTGATCACCTCGCGGAACGATATACCCGTCTTTGTCAAGGACGTCGCGAAAGTCAAGATTGGGGGTCAGTTTCCCAGGGGGAACGCCGGTTTTAACGGCGAGGAAGCCGTTTCGGTGGTCGTTCAGAAACAGTATGGCGGCGACACCCTGAAAACCATCAACAACGTCAAGGCGTTTCTTTCAGAGATCGCGAAGGACATCCCCGGGAAGGTCCGCATTGTCGAGTACTACGACCCGTCCGTGCTCATCGAGGGCGCGCTGAAGCACGTGGGGATCTCGATGGTGTTGGGCGGCGGGCTGGTGCTGCTGGTCATTCTGCTTTTCCTTGGCAACGTGCGGGCTTCCTTGATTGCCGCCTTTGCCATTCCCACTTCCATCTTCTTCTCGCTGGCGCTGATGCACTTGGGCAACGTCTCGCTGACGGTGATGGCGCTGGGCGGGCTGGCGATCGGCATCGGAGAGGTTGCCGGCGGCTCGGTCATCATGGTGGAGAGCATCTACAAACGCTTCGAAACCGGGGAAGCCGGCGCCTCGCCGCTGCAACTGGCCGCCATGGGCGCCAAGGAGGTCGGCCCCTATCTGACTCCCGCCAACGTGATCATCGTCCTGGTGTTCCTGCCGCTTCTGACGCTGGAGGGCATCGCCGGCAGGATGTACCGCCCGACCGTATTTGCCGTCTCAGCCGCGCTGCTGGGGTCGTTAATCATCTGTATCACCGTCAACCCGGTGTTGATGTCGTTGTGCATACGAAAGCCACGCGGCCCGGCGAGAGGCAACCGCTTTGTGGAGCTTCTCACGGGCGTTTACGCTGCTACCTTGCAGTGGTCGTTCCGGCACAAGGTGCTGATACTGCTGGCGGTGCTGGCCATCCTCGTAGTCGCCGGAGCGTGTTATCAACGCCTCGGAAGCGAATTCGTCCCGTTCCTGGACGAGGGGTCGATCATTGCCTCGACGGTCATGCTGCCCGAAACGTCGCTCGAGGAATCCGTCCGGATCGGTAAAAAGGTCGAGAAGATATTCCTTTCGTTTCCCGAAGTTGCCTCGGTCTGCCGGACGACCGGGTCGGCCGAGGGATCGGAGCACGTCCATCCCGTCAACCACAGCCACTACATCATCGAGTTGCAGTCGCTGGAGAAGAGGAAGCGGGGATACACCGAACTGACCGATGCGATGCGGGAAGAGCTGGACAAGATGCCCGGCATCGTCTACATCTTTGAACAGCCCATCGCCAACAAAATGGCCGAAATGCTCACGGGTGCAGAAGGCCAGATATCGCTGAAGATCTCCGGGCCGGATCTGAAGGTGCTGGATCGGAAGGCGCGGGAAATCGGCGACGTGATGAGTCGCGTTCCCGGAATTGCCGACCTCCAGATCGAACAGACCACGGGCATCCCCTTGATCCTGATCAAGCTCGACCGGGGAGCCCTGGCCCGCCACGGGGTCCCGGTGGAGGAGGTCGCCGACCTGATTGAAACGGCGCTGAACGGAGTCGAGGTGACCGACGTCACCGAGACCGACCGGATGACCTCGGTGCTGTTGCGGCTTCCGGAGCCCTACCGGCACGAGGTGGAGACGATTCAGGATCTGTTGATCGACACCCCTTCCGGACATCTTGTACCCCTTTCACAGGTTGCCCGGATCGGTCGAAGCGAAGGGCCGCAGACCATCTTCCGCGAAAACCTGATGAGGCGCAAGATCATCCTTTGCAACGTAGTGGGACGGGACATCGGCCGTTTTGTCGAGGAGGCGAAGCAGAAGATCGCCGAGAAAGTCGCACTTCCCCCGGGATACTTCTTTACGTTCGGCGGCCAGTTCGAAAGCCAGCAAAGAACGGTACGTCAACTCATGTGGATGATGCTCGTCGTCTTCCTGGCCGTGCTGGTCGTGTTATTTGCCTCGCTCGGCTCGTTGCGACAGTCGCTGCTGTTGCTGCTGAACATCCCGATGACCCTCTCCGGAGGCATCATCGCTTTGCTCCTGACCGGACAGACCTTGAATGTCTCATCGCTGATCGGCTTCATTGCCCTGTTTGGAATCGCCCTGGAGAACGGTGTGGTCCTGGTCGGAAAGATAAACGACCTCCGCAGCGAAGGGACGGAACTCCATGAGGCCGTAATCCGGGGAGCCATAAACCGGTTCCGGCCGATTCTGATGACCGAATTGATCCTCATTCTCGGTGTATTGCCCCTGGCGCTGGGAAGAAGCTCCGGTTCGGAGATTCACCGCCCCCTGGCCGTGGTCTATATCGGCGGCTTCGTGGTGGCCATCTTCTTCGAGCAAATCGTTCTGCCCATCCTCTACGAACTGTTCTCCCGGTTGAGGAAGGAAGAGCAATTCGCCGGCTAGCAGTTGCTTCATTCGGTCCACTCTTGCCACCACGCGGGTAGTCAGCGGGCACCTTGTTTCATTGCCACAGAGGTGTTTGTAGGGAGCCGGAGAAAAATCTCAAAAAAACGCCCCCGCCTATTGATTATGATTCTGAGTATTGATATAATCCGGCTCGCTGTCAATTCTGGCAGGCGGCTGCGTCCACCAGGATTGGGGGGAGTATGTGCCCCAACAAGGGGCTGTACTCAACATTTTCGCCCCAGGAACTATCCGGCTTGCGGGGCCGTTTGACGGTCAAACCCCTCTTGAGAGCCAAAACTTCGCCAATGATGAGGTGCAACATGCGCAAAATAGGTCATAAAAGCATATTCTTGCTCGTCTTCCCAACCATGTTGGGGTGTGCAGGAAACGAGATGCCCGTCCCGCCGGATGATACCTCCCATTCGGACCACACGTACTCCGAATCTCCGCCGGTGATCCACGTCGCCCACCGACCGGTCACCGCTGACGACCTTATGGCACCGGGAGCGGGGACGGTGAAGCCTCCGGAAGAAGCGTCCGTTCTCAGGGCGACGGGAAAGGTCTTGGCTCCTACCTCTCAGACCGCGATCGTTACCCATGCCTTTCCCGCAAGGGCGGCGGAGATCCACGTTCAGATCGGCGACCGGGTCAAGGAGGGACAGGCCCTTGTCACTTTGGAGAGTGACGAAGTTGGCGCTGCCAAGTCGGAATCGTACAAGGCGATTGTCGATTGTGAGCTGGCGAGGGCCCATTTCGAGCGAGAGAAACGCTTATTGAAAAGCGGGATCGGAGTGAAGAAGAATTTCCTGACCGCTGAGGGGGCCTACAAAATAGCCCAGGCAAACCGGGAGGCCGCGGAAAACAGACTGCACGTCTTAGGCTTCAACGAAGAGCAGGTACAAGAGATCATCACTAGCCATCAGATCAACCCGACCATCACTCTGTACGCCCCGATCGCCGGCAAGGTGATTTCCCACGAGGCGGTTCTGGGCTCCCCGGTCGATCCATCGAGCGAAATACTCACCATCATCGATCCGACACTGCTTTGGGTTGATGCCCAAATCTGCGAAAAGGATATTGCCAAGGCGAAGATCGGGCAGGAGTCGGAAGTCACCGTCCCGGCCTATCCGGACGAAGTCTTCCGAGGCAAAATCATCTACGTTGGGGACGTCGTGGCTGAGGAGACCTGCACCTTCACCGTTCGCGCGGAAGTTCCTAATAACGACCTCCGGTTGAACCCAGGCATGTCCGCCAACCTCAAGATTCTTCTCGACAGCGACACCCGGGTCGTGCGCGCGGCATCTATCCCGCCAGGGGGTACGGTCGAACGATAGACCGGCAATTCGCTGCCAATCCCTACTCCGGCCGTTCCAGTCCTCCGCTGAGCAGCAGCCCTTCGAGTTCCACGCTTGTGGCCCACAATTCGCCCAGGCTGCTCAGGTAGTCGAGGTTTGCGCTGAAGTAGGTCCGTTGCGCGGTGAGCAATTCCAAATACCCGAATTCCCCTTCTTCGTATCCTCTTCTGTTGAGTTCCAATGATGCCTTGGCGTTGGGAACGATGGTGTTGAGGTACGCGTCGACCTGGCGCCGGGCATTGGCATATCCTTCAAAGGCCGTGGCCAGCCGGTCGGACAGATCGAGTTCGACGCGCCGCACCTCTCTTTGGGCAGAAACCAGGTTGGCTTGTGCCGTGGCGACGTTGCCCTGGTTGCGGTTGAACAGGGGTAACGGTATTTCGATGGCTACATCGGCGACCGTGCCTCCGGTGGCATGGTCGTACTTGACAGCGCCTCCGATCGCGGGATTTTCGATCCGCTCGGCACGCTGGAGGGCCAGATCGCATTTTGCGCGTTCCAGGGCGGCGTAGGCCTGGGCAAGTTCCGGGCTTTCGCTCAGGAGCCGATCCCGGCTTTCTTCCCACGTGAACGTCGCCAGATTGTCCTCGACGTTGCCGGCCAGCGGAGAGGGGGGCGCCCCCGGCCGTCCCAGCACCGCCGCCAGCCGCCGCCAGGCCCCCTGGTAATGGTTCCGTGACACAACCAGGTTGAGTGTCTCCCTCTCGGCTTCGATTCGGGCCTGAAGCACGTCCGCCTGACTGACCTCCTTGGCGGCCCTCAGTTTCTCGGTAATGCCGACGCTTTCCGTCGCGATGTGGACCAACTGTTGGTTGATTTCGATGGTCTTTTGGGCCACTAGGGTTTCGTAATAACCCGCCCGGACGCCGTTGAGCACCCGTAGTAACTGCGCTTCGTATACGGCCCGGGCCTGTTGCACTTCATGGCTGGCCACGGCGCGCCCCAGCCGGCGTTTGCCGCGGATGATGATCTCTTGGGCAACGAACATGCCCTGCATGCCGCGAGTTCCCTCGATGCCGGTGTCGTCGTTAAGATATCCCATAACGGGATTGGGATAGAGTCCCGCCTGAACATACGTCCCTTGGGCTGCCCGAATCATCATCCCGGCTTGGACCAGCGTCGGATTGCACGCCATGGCGATCCGCTCCAAGTCGTCCAGGGTAAGGGAAGGAAGGCGGTCCTGCGGCGTTGGGGGAGAGGGCGGGCCGGGTGGAATTGCCTCCGGCAAAGGAGGTAACAGCAACGTCTCCTCAAACACGGGAGGTTCCTCCGCAGCCTGTTGCGGGGTCTCCCCCTCCTCGGCCGAAGCAATCAGCGGCACCAGTAGCAAAAGCAATACGATTGGACAGAGGATTCGCATCCAAGTCCCCCCTATCAATTTGTGTAAGGGCCGCTTGATCGTATATCGACCATGCCGGTTATCCCGGTTGAATCGATTATTCGGGTTAAGGGGGCTAGGCCAATTATTCCGGTTGTTCAGAGCGAAGCAGGTTTCCCTCAACGGCTCCATATGCCCCAAATTGCCAGGCTGGGTTACACAGCCGCACCGTGATTGTCAGAGTAGTGCGGGATAAAGATCTACAGATCTGCAATCCGGTGAGTTTGGCCCACATTGGATTGTTTCCTGTTTGCCGTGGAGGTTACCCACCCGTAGCGGCACGGAGCATCGCGGCAGTGCGTTCCCATGCGGAGCATGGGAAGGAGCATGGGAACGAGGGGAAAGGGGGTTTCGCGCCGACAGGGCACGCATTTTCGCCGAAACCTTTCCCGGCCGCCGGGGTTTAGTAGTTCTAGTGACGCACAAAACGGCCCGCATCCCCTGAAAGGCTTATCGGAACGCAGCTTCCGGGCCGAGAGTTTTGAGTTTGTGCGACTCGGGCGATCCTCTCGCTCGGGCGGAAACCAGAAGGTTCCCTCGCGGGAAAATTCTGCGCCGGGCTCGCACGATTTACAAGGACTTTTTTCAGGGAGATTAGAATCATGAGAACGTATTGGAAACTTTCAGCGGTGGCAACAGTCGTATTCCTTCTGGCGGCAGGCGATGCCCTGGCACGGCCGGGAGGCGGCGGTGGCACAAGGCGAGGCGGTAGAGCAGCCGCTGGGCGAGCCGGGGGATATCGAGGCGGGTCCCCGGGACGTGCCCAGGCAGCTCGTCCACAAGCCCAGCGTCCCACCGGAGCACAACGACCCGGAGCGATCGGCAGGCCCGGTCCGCAAACGGGACATCCGGCTCGACCCACCGCTGGAAATCGCCCTCGGGCAGGGAACGCCGGATCGGGACCGGGTGCTTGGGCAGGGCACTCGGCCCGGCCCGGTAACCCCTCGGCGGCCGCCTTCCGGCGGCACCTCGGCAATTCCCCGGGCAGCGGTCATGGCGGCGGTTACGGTGGCGGCTACGGCGGCGGACCGCCCACCGGACCACCCCACGGCGGTCATGGTGGCGGTTACGGCGGCGGCGGGGGTGGTTTCGGCGGCGGACCTCTGTCCCATCACCTCCATCACCTTGCCCATCTCGTCAACCACGGTTTGCACCACCACTGGACCCATCATCCACACCTCCACCCCTTCACGGCGTCGTGGTACGCAAAGCATCCGGGCGTGTGGCGGGTGGCGCGTCCTTGGGTCGTGCCCACCTGGGCCGGCGTGTCTGCTTGGGTCGGCGTGGCCGCAGAGCCGATTGCGTATGCCTACCCGGCCTACAGCACCACGGTCATCTACGACGACCCGACCGGCGCCGACGCGGTAGCACACAAGGCGCAGGCCGACGAGGCGGCGGAACTGGCCGAAGCCGGGCAGAATCCCGATGCCGGCGCAGACTGGATGGAACTCGGGGTCTTCGCACTGGTGGTCGACGGTCAGACCCAGCCGGGCGCCATGGTCCAGATGAGCGTCAGCAAGGAAGGGATCATCAAGGGCACGTACTACGACGTGTTGACCGACACGACGCAGCCGTTGTCCGGTTCGCTCGACACGACGACCCAGAAGGTCGCGTGGTCGCTCGACGCGAACAAGTCGATCGTTTACGAGACGGGCCTGGAAACGCTCACGGAGGACCAGGGCCCCATGCTGGTATACTTCGGCGGCAACCAGACGCAGAAGTGGACGATGGTCCGGGTCGAGGAAGAGGCATCGTAACGCGCCGGCGCCGGCGCGGGCATAAAGCCGCGACCGGTGGGGCTGTGACTTTTTGTAGGGAACGCCCTCTGTGGCGTTCCGAAACCCGGAAAACACGCTCGTTGCTGCTTCCCGGAACGCCACAGAGGGCGTTCCCTACAGACTGAACGTGTCAAACGCC
>Ga0180432_10003876_pt1 | contig 20967 bp, 17 predicted proteins | sample SS_ome_10_FD_132414 | JGI IMG/M metagenome (GOLD analysis project Ga0180432, IMG submission 132414) | Hypersaline lake sediment archaeal communities from the Salton Sea, California, USA - SS_1_MS_2 metaG | ecosystem: Environmental > Aquatic > Non-marine Saline and Alkaline > Hypersaline >...
CGCCCCGGGGAGGTTATCGTTCGTGTCCTCGATGAGACCCGCGATGTCCGCCTCCGACACCTTGAAATGGTCAGGCTCGTTGTCGTAGGCCCTGTCCGTGGTGCCGATGAGAGAATACCCCCGCCACGGGATTATGAAGAAGTGCCTTCCCGCCTTGGTCCTCAACACAAGGCCGTAGTCCTTGAATATCTCCTTGGTAATGAGGTGGATCCCCTTGGAGCGGATTAGCTTTTTCTCCACCCCCTTTTTGTGGAGCATCCCGAGCGTGATGTCCCCCCACGGGCCCGTCACGTTGGCGACCACCTTCCCGCTTATCTTGTATTCGCTTCCGTCCTCTTTGTCCTTGATCTTAACGCCGTTTACTGTGTTTCCCTTTCTCAAGAGGTCCACCACCTCGGCGTAGTTGACCACGTCCGCCCCGTAGTCGTTGGCCGACAGCATGAACTCGAGGACGTGCCTCTCCGGCGTGTGCATCTGGCAGTCGTAGTAGAGGGCGCCGCCGTTCAGGTTCTTTGTGTCGAGGCCGGGGAAGAGCCTCTTTACCTTTCCCTCACCCAAAATCTTGTGATTCGGTATCCTCTTGTCCGGGTCTTCCGTCTCCTCCTTGTCGTAGGCGAGCAGATCGTAGACGGAGAGCGCCGCCTGCATGGGGAGCCTCCCCTCCATTCCGTGGCCGTAGAGGGGCACGATAAATGGGATGGGGAAGACGAACTGGGGGGTGATGATGCTCATTATCCTCCGCTCGCTCAGCGATTCCCTCACCAGTCCCAGCTCGAAGTTCTTGAGGTACCTCAACCCCCCGTGGATCAGCTTGGAAGTTGCGGCGCTGGTGGCGTTTGCAAAGTCGTCCTTTTCAAAGAGGGCCGCCTTGAGTCCCCTCAGGCTCGCATCCCAGGCCACCGACGCTCCAGTAATGCCGCCCCCTATAACTATGAGGTCGTATTTATTCTCTGCCATGAGAGAAATATCCCTTTTCATAAAACCCTCCTGAATAGAACTATAAGTCCTTGTCTATAACCATTGTGTCGTTGATATACTCCGCCTTTAGATTGAAGATATCGAGGAGAAGATGGAACGCCTGATCCCAGGGAACGTTTTTGAGCTTTAGGGTTATTTTTCCCTTGACGTTCTCCTTGATTACCATATTTATCCCCGCACACTCCCCGAAGAGGAGAAGCACCTTCCTTATTTCGGCGTTGTCCATTACGATGTCTATCTTCCTTCCGGTGAAGGCCGGGCCGCCGCTCTCCTCGAGGGAGATAGAGAGGTCAGGCGCCGCGAAAATAATCAACAGAGCCGCCGCAATTCTTATGGTCCATCGTTTCATTTTTATATCTTGGATGTTAACTTCATTTTACTCCTAAATTTAACCTTTTTCAAGATTGAACTTAAGATATTTTTTTGCTTTTATTCACAAATTTAGTTGATTTTTTAGATTAAATGGTTATTTTTTTGAACATAATTGTTGCACAGCTTGAAAATATGGTATAGAATTATCCTTCATTTTTAGATAGTGGCAATATGTAAAAGAAGGAGGAAAACAATGGCATACAAGATAACGGATGATTGTATCATGTGCGGTTCGTGTGAGCCGGAATGTCCCGTAGAGGCCATAAGCGAGGGCGAGGAAAAGTACGTAATCAACCAGGATATTTGTACCGACTGCGGTTCTTGCGCGGATGTATGCCCGACTGATGCATGTGTCCCTGATGAGTAATGAACACGGCCGGATGTTATGTCCGGCCTTTTATTTATTTTAATATTTATTTAAACATGGACTAACAAAATGACTACGATATCGGATGTCTTTGCCCGGGAGATACTCGATTCTCGGGGGAATCCAACAATCGAGGTGGACGTTCTTCTGGAGTCGGGTGTGATGGGAAGGGCTTCGGTGCCTTCGGGGGCCTCCACGGGGGAGCACGAGGCCGTGGAGATGAGGGACGGCGATAAGGGCCGCTATCTCGGCAAGGGAGTCCTAAACGCCAGGGATAATGTCATAAATGTCATTGCATCGGAAGTAATAGGGATGAACTCCCTGGATCAGATAAGCGTGGATAGAAGGCTAATCGAGCTCGACGGGACGGAGAATAAATCGAAGCTGGGCGCCAACGCCATAATGGGCGTTTCCGCCGCCACCGCCAAGGCGGCGGCGGCCGCCCTTTCCCAGCCCCTTTTTAGCTATCTCGGCGGCGTGAGTGCGAAGCTCCTTCCGGTTCCGATGATGAACATTTTAAACGGCGGGAAACACGCCGACAACAACGTCGACATACAGGAGTTTATGATCTTCCCCATGGGCGCACAATCCTTCTCCAGGGCGCTTATGATGGGGGCCGAGATCTTCCACAACCTGAAATCGGTGCTCAAGGAAAAGGGACTCGCGACGAGCGTGGGTGACGAGGGGGGATTCGCCCCGAACCTTAACAGCAACGAGGAGGCACTGGAGCTGATCGTCACGGCGATAAAGAAGGCGGGATACAAGCCGGGGCAGGAGGTGGCGATAGCCCTGGACCCCGCGGCGAGCGAGTTCTTCATCGACGGAAAATACGTGTTGAAGGCTGAAAACAAGGAGTTGGACTCATCCGGTATGATCGACTACTACGAGAAACTGGTTAAAAAATACCCGATCGTATCGATCGAGGACGGCCTCGCGGAAGACGACTGGGACGGCTTTTGCGAGATGACCAGGCGTCTCGGGGACGGGCTTCAGATCGTCGGGGACGACCTTTACGTCACGAACACCGAGAGGCTCAAAAAGGGGATCGAGGCCGGAGCCACAAACTCAATCCTCATCAAGATAAACCAGATAGGCACCCTGACCGAGACCTTCTCCGCAATAGAGATGGCCAAGAAGGCCGGATTTACGGCCGTGGTGTCGCACCGCTCCGGGGAGACGGAAGACACCACTATCGCCGATCTTACCGTGGCGGCGAACACGGGCCAGATAAAGACCGGCTCCGCCTCAAGGACCGACAGGATAGCGAAGTACAACCAGCTTTTGAGGATAGAGGAGCACCTGGGGGACTCGGGCGAGTTTGTCGGCAAAGACGTTTTCTACAACCTGAAGAAGAAGCCGTAGATTTTTTTTATGAAAGCCCCCACATTGAAAGACTTGGAGAAGTACAAGTTTAAGGTAATATCCAGGGTCAGGATGTCCCAGACCGACATCGAGGGGATCGTAAACAACATAAGATACTTCGACTTTATAGAGATTGGGCGCTTCGAGTATTTCAGGGACCTCGGGATAAAATACGGAAAGCTCAGGGAGTTCGGCACCGGTATGGCCCTGGCGGATGTCTCCTGCAGGTTTTTAGCGCCCCTTTACTTCGACGAGGAGATCGATATCTACGTTCGGGTGGGATACCTCGGCGATTCGAGCTTTCACATCAACTATCTGATCTTAGTTCCGGAGAGGAAATCTCTTGTGGCGGAGGGAAGGACCGTCTCCGTCTTTATAAATCCCGAGACCCGCAGGCCCGAGAAGATACCCGGGGAATTCAAGGAGATGATCTTGGATTTTGAGGGCCCCGATAACGTGGAGACCAAGGGATAGCCCCTCGGCTTCAACCCGGTGATTGTTATGTGGCTGTACAAAATAATTATAGTCAATGACCGTATTAAAGATAATATCGAGGAGTATATTGGGCAGGGTTGGGAGGTCGCCGCTGTAAACTTTCACCCCACAGGCTCCAGTGCCCGCTACGGACCCTTCTTCAGGATAAGGCTCTCGTTTGACGAGCCGTCGAGATGATCCCCCCGAGGTGTGCCTCCAAAGAAATATAGAGAGGAAATAATCTGATCAAGGAAGCATCGGAAATGGTTGAAAAGTAATTTTGTAAATATTTAGCTCTTTCTGTTGTAGACGGCCCTCCGTTTGTTGTGGAGTTGAGCGGGAAGCGAGATATTTTTTAAAAAGACAACCGCCTTACGCTTTGATCTCGGGGGATAACAAAAAGTGAGCGTTTCTCCGTCTAATAAGCCAATCCGTGTTCTCTATATGGAAGACGACGAGGGTCTGGCCAGTCTGGTTAAGAAAAAGCTTCTGAGAGAGAATTTTGAAACGGATATCGCCGTTAACGGCGAAGAGGGCCTTGCCATGCTCCGCCGCGGCTCCTACGATATTGTTGCGATCGACTACGACATCCCCGTTTATAACGGCCTCGAGGTGATTCAGGCCATGCTGGACGGTGAAAATCCCCCTCCCATTATAATGATCACGGGAGTGGGAAGTGAGGCCCTCGCCGTGGAGGCGATGAAGTTAGGGGTAGGGGACTACGTTGTAAAGGACTTCGATGGAAGATATATTGAACTGATTCCAACCGTAATCAGGCGTGTGTTGAAACAGCATAAGCTGGCCCTTGAGAAGGAGATCGCCGACGAGGCCCTGAAAAGGGCCAAGGACAACCTTGAGCTGAAGGTGAAGGAGAGAACCAAGGAGCTTAACAGGGCCAACAGGGGGCTCATCAAGGAGCTGAACGAGAGGATCGAGACGGAAAAGAAATTGAGGGAATCGGAGGAAAGGCTCCGATTTCTCTCTTCCCAGCTGATGACGACCCAGGAGCGGGAGAGGAAGAGAATAGCCCAGGAGCTCCACGACAGCATCGGTCAATACCTGACCACGATAAAATTGAGGATCAGGCAGGTTCACGACAATATCCCCGATGTAAACAAGGTCCCCGTATTGGAATCGCTCGATACGATAACCACGATTGTGCAGGACACGATCGGGGAGGTCAGAAAAATAGTGATGGACCTGAGGCCCTCCATACTGGACGACCTCGGAATTCAGGCAACCATCAGATGGGTTTGCCGCGAATTTAGAATTACCAATTCCAACATCGAGATATCCGAAGAGATCAATATCAAGGAAGAGGAGCTTCCGGACGATCTAAAGATCGTCATATACAGGATAATTCAGGAGGCCTTGAACAACGTTGCAAAACACAGCAAGGCGGATCATATTTCTTTGAGCCTGTTCAAAGAAGCGGGCCTTGTGGTTCTAAAAGTCGAAGATAACGGCATCGGTCTGGATATTAACCTAATAACCTCTCAGGATAACGCGAAAGCTCATTTCGGTCTTACCGGGATGAAGGAGAGGACCGAGCTGTCGGGAGGATCGTTTTTAATCGAGTCGGAAAAGGATATGGGAACCGTGATCACGGCCCGGTGGCCCCTTTAATCGAGTCCCCATATAATCATACAAATATAAGTCCAACACATTAGCTCTTGATTCTAAAGCCCTTTGAGTTTTATATTTCAACCGGAAAGGTCTCAAAACGGTTGGGGATCGGTTGTCCGACGGCTCTCAAGTCCACAAGCCTCATCGGAAGATTTATAAGGGCTCATAACGATGACGGCAACGTGGATCTTCTCATGGGTGGAGTGGAGGCCGATGAAACATATTTTGGTGAAGGTCCCAAGGGGAAGCGGGGAGGGGGCAGAAGAGAAAGTCGTTTTTTGGTATCTTGGGGAGAAAATGGGCGGTCACCGTTGAGGTTGTTTACGATGTTACCGCCAGAGCCTTGTCGGACCTTAGTGTAAAGAAGGTGGGACAAAGAAGCACAGTATGCCGACTGATTCAGAAACCCTTTTCCATTGATGTTTTGTGCTCCAGATCGGCCGCGGGAAGTAATTATCTTCCGGGGTGGTTTATATCGACGGAGTTGGGGGGGATGGGGGGGCGGTCTTTTACCAAAGGGCGGCTTATCAAATACAGCGGATTTTAAAAAGAGCAAATTCTCCTGCTTTTTAAAGGGATTTAAAAGAGATGCGGTTTCTGTCCAATAATCTCCGCAATGATATTTTTGAAATTATGTTTTCTTATTAAACAAATTTAGCGGGAAACCGCTTATAATTTCCATATTTAAATAGTAATAATAGCCTGTAATCACCGACAAATTCGGATGTGAATCCCTAATCCGAGATGAGCCCCCTCTCGATGGCGAAGGCGGTAAGGGACTGGACGTTGTGGATATCCAGTTTCTTCATGAGATTTGCCCTGTGTTTCTCCACGGTCTTTGCGCTGATGAAAAGGAGATTTGCGATCTCCTTGTTCTTGTAACCTTCGGCGATTAATTTCAAGACCTCCCGCTCCCTCTGGGTCAGGGTCTCCCAGGATGTATCGGTCTTTACGCTCTTCTTTCCTTCGAGGTATCCTTCTATCACCTTCTTAGAGACGCTGGGGGAAAGAAACGATTTCCCCTCAAGGACGGTCTTTATCGCGAGAAGAAGCTCTTCTTGGTCGGCGTCCTTTAATACATAACCGTTCGCACCCGCCCTCAACGACTCCAGTATATATTCCTCCATGTTGTGAATTGTCAGAACGAGGATCTTCGTCTCCGGGCATCTCTTTTTGATCTCCACAATGGCGCTCATACCGCTCATCTTGGGCATGGATAGATCCATGAGGACCAAATCCGGCCTAATATCGTTGACCGAACGGATTGCCTCGGCGCCGTCTTTGGCCTCACCGACTATCTCGAATTCGGGATTGGAGGATATGAGGGCTTTTAGCCCCTCTCTCAGGATCGTGTGGTCCTCGGCGATGACTATTCTCGTTTTCCGGGACATAAATACTGCTTTTCCCCTGTTAAAATAGAGTCCTTACCCTATTTAACATATCGGAATTAAATAGTAAAGTTAAAAAGTACAGTAGACAGACAGGCAATATTTTAGATAGATACACGACGAACGCAGTTTATTGGGCCTTTTTACAGATTTAAAGAGGCAGTGGGTCTTTTTGTCTTAAATGGTCGTCTTTTTCTGTATAGGTTTTTGAATATCTTACTAACTTCGGGAGTGAGCCGTGGAAAGTGACGAAAAGTTCAAGGCACTGATAGTGGAAGATCATACCGCCCAGAGGAAGTCGATAAGGGAGTTGCTGTTGGGGCTCTTTCCGTTTATGGTTGTGATGGAGGCGGAAGATGGGAAAGGGGCTCTTCTGAGTGTAGATGCCGAAATTCCAGATCTTATCTTTATGGATATAAAGCTCCCCGACGGAAACGGTCTCGACCTGACCAAGGTAATTAAAAAGGAGCATCCTAAAACAAGTATTATAATCATAACAAATCATAATTTGCCGGAATACAGGGAGGCGGCCTTGGAATGTGGCGGCGATCTCTTTATCCCGAAGGATTCGATGAACAGTGAAAATATCAAGTACTTGGTGGAAGAGATCTTGTCGGGAAAAGGATTGGACTCCGGAAAGTATGGAGGGTGATTTTGCAATATCTGTGTTTAACACCGACTTTTCTTAACAAACTGCATAATCTGTCGATGGATTTTTTTGAATTGTGTTTGGTAGGTCTTACAATTGACGAGTAATACCTGATTACTATTTGATAACGACTATTTGAGTGAGAACAGATCATTAGAGCATGTAAAATGAAAGATGAAAAAAGGACAAAATCCGAGCTAATTGACGAGCTGAAGGAGCTTCGTCTGAAGACACAAAAATATGAGACAACGAAGGCTGAAGATGACGCAGCGGAAAAGGGAGTCATGGGCGGGGGCGAGGATAAATATGAGGTCATTTTTAACAGTGTCGAGGATGCCATATTTCTCCACGGCCTTGACGATAAAGGAACAGCCGAAAATTTCATTGAGGTAAACGAGAAGGCAGTTGAGAGATATGGGTATACCAGGGAGGAGCTTTTGAACATGTCCCCGGCGGAGATTGATGCCCCCGAGATTCTATCCGATATCCCCGAGAAGGTTGGCACGGTCATTGCCGAGGGAAGCGCCACATTCGAAAGTCTTCATATATCTAAAGACGGCAAAAAGGTCCCCGTCGATGTAAGGGCGAGACTTCTTGATTATGAGGGTAAAAAAACCGTCATCTCCATAGCGAGAGACATAACGGAGAGGGTTGAATCGGAAAAGATGATAGTTGAGCAGAACGAATTTTTGAAAAATATAATTGAATCTCTTCCCCATCCCCTCTACGTTATAGACGTCGATGATTGCAGTGTAAGGATTGAAAATTCAGCGGCAAGGGAAGATAAACACTTCGATTTAAACACATGCTTAAGATTAACTCAGGGATTGGACGTTTCCTGTGAAAACGACGGTAATAGTGTATGTCCCATTGAAATGGTTAAGCAGAAAGGGGCGCCGGTTGTTTACGAGCATATTCTAAAAGACGGTCGCGGGGATGACCGGTTTTATAAGGTTAACTACTATCCAATATTTCACGGCAACGGAAATCTGCATAAGATAATAGAATATGTAATCGATGTAACCGAAAGGAAGATAGTCGAAGATGAGTTGAAGCGTTATGCAAATGAGCTTGAAAAGGCAAACGAGGATGTCAAGAACTTTTCCTACATAGTCTCCCACGATCTGAAGGCCCCCCTGATAAACATTAAAGGCTATAGTGAAAAGATCAGCTCGGCCAATCAGGAGATCCTCGATCTATTGAGTCCTATATTTGGAAAAATTGATGGAGTGGAGACAGAGAGAATTTCAATAATACTGAAAGATGAGGTCCCAAAGTATATGGATTTCATCGATTACTCTATAAGCCGTATCGGTGGACTCGTCAGTGCAATTCTAAGGCTCTCCCGTTTGGGGAGAAGGGAATTGATTTTTTCCACCTTGGAGATGGATAAAATAGTGGAATCTTCTCTCAAGAACCTGGCCCATAAAATCGAGGAGAAGGGGATAAATGTAGAAATCGGAGAGCTGCACAAAATTGAGGCGGATAAAACCTCGATGCATATCATTATCGAAAATCTCCTGACGAACGCTGTTGACTACCTGTCCCCCGAGAGGAGGGGAGAGATTGAGATAGGATCGATTGAGGGGGAGAAAGAAACGACATTTTATATAAAGGACAACGGAGTTGGTATCGAAAAGAGAGATATGGAGAGGATATTTAACGTTTTTCAGAGGGCGGGGAAACAGGACATCCCGGGAGAGGGGATGGGACTTGCATACGTCAGGACGCTGGTAGAGCGCCACAACGGCAGAATTTGGTGCGAATCTAAAGTCGGCGAAGGGTCTACTTTTAAGCTCACTGTTTCAAGGCGCCCGGAGAGTAGGTGAAAGAGGGTAATTGAATTCTGAAATCCCATCGGATCTTATCCCAAATAACACCTTCTGTTTGGAGATTTGTTAAGGGGGGAGGATAAGAAAGCTTTGGGGGATATTAAATCAGTTATAAATTTTGATAAACAATAGACCGGAGGATAGGGCCGCCGATAATAACGTTCAGACGGGGCTTAAGATTAATACCGCAGATCGAGACAAAAATATGCTTCCGCCCTGTGCAGGTATACACCGAAAAATGGGTGTGAAGTGCGATTGAAACAGCCTCAGGCTTTAAATAAAGAGAGATTTAAACATGAGTGAGAATAGCAATAAGGGAGAATATTCAGATTACGAAAGGCCGATTAAAATCTTGTACTTCGAGGATAATGAAGCGCTCGCCTATCTGATTCAAAAGAAGCTCGCTATCAAGGGTTTTGTCGTCGATATAGCACGGGACGGGAAAGAGGGCATCGTTATGTACAGAAAAGGATCATACGATGTTCTTGTCTTAGATTATCAGATGCCTATTTACAACGGTTTGGAAGTAGTTGATATGATTTCGTCTGAGGGAGAGCTTCCACCCACAATAATGGTTACGGGAGTGGGAAACGAGAATCTGGCAGTGGATGCGATGAAATCCGGAGTCAGCGATTACGTTGTAAAGGATATGGATGGGCGATACATCGATCTCTTTCCCTCGGTGATAGATCGCGTTTTAAAACAGCAGCGGCTCATAGAGGAGAAGAAGAGAATCGAAGAGGAGAAAGAGAAGCTCATCGAAGAGCTCAAGGAGGCACTGGAAAAGGTCAAGACATTGAAGGGATTGCTCCCTATCTGTTCCCACTGTAAAAGAATCAGGGATGACAAGGGATATTGGGAAAAGATAGAAGTCTATATAAGGAATCACACGGAAGTCGATTTTACTCACGGTATCTGTCCGGAATGTATGGAGAAAAAATTTCCGAAATATTCGAAGAACGATAAAGATAAAAAGTAAGCTTGCGCTCTGTTCAATTAGATTTCAGATACAGGGAGAGCAATATGTCGGAAGATAAACTGACCAAAATCCTTTATATGGAAGATGACACCGGCCTTGCGAATCTCATCAGGGAAAGGCTCAAGAGGAGTGGGTACGAAGTCGATATCGCGGAAGATGGAGATGTGGGATTGGCCATGTTCGAGGAGAACCCCTACGCTCTTGTGCTTATTGATCAGAATATGCCCGGGAAAAGCGGCCTGGAGGTAATTCGCATTTTAAGCTTAAAGAACGAGCTAATTCCGATGATTATGATAACCGGTGAGGGCGATGAAAATGTGGCCGTAAAGGCGATGAAGCTGGGCGTAAACGAGTACATAGTTAAGGACATCCAGGGCCACTACATCGAACTGCTGTCGGTGGTTATAGAAAACGTCCTTGACAGGTACAGGCTCGTTGCCGGGAAGATGAATGCCGAGGATAACGTAAAGAGACTGGAGAAAGAGAAGGAGGCTATACTAAACAGCATTTTGGATCAGGTCATTTATCTGAACAAAGATTACAAGGTTATTTGGGCCAACGAGGCCGCCGGCGAATTGACGGGGATGCCCACGAAGGATTTTGTCGGAAACAAATGTCACGACATATTAAACTTTAGCAGGGAAACTTGTGAAAATTGCCCGGTCTCCGAGATACTAAATTACAGGAGGGGCAAGAAGGTCGAGATCATATCCTCCGACGGCAGAGTCTGGTCGGTCAACTGCAGTCCGGTCCTTGATGACGAGGGGGAGGTGGAGGGAATAGTCGAGGTGAGACACGACATAACCGCGGAGAAGATCGCCGAAGAGTCGTTGTTGGAGTCCAAGGAGATGTTCAGGATGTTGGCGGAGAGCGCCAAGGACTTCATCTATCGGTATCAGCTTTCTCCCATAAGGGGATTTGAATACGTGAGCCCCTCGGTCATCGATGTTACCGGTTACAATCAGGATGAGTTTTATTCAGATTCGGAGATGCTCATCAAGATTGTGGATCCGAATGAGAGAGACCTGATGGAGAAAAATATCAAAAAACCGGACCAATACAACAAGCTCTTTACAATTTATTGGGTAAAGAAAGACGGGGAGAAGATATTGATCGAACAGCGCATTGCCCCGATCTTCAGCGAAGAGGGAAATATGATGGCAATAGTGGGAATCGCCAGAGACATCTCCGGAAGGGACAACGGTGATAATTTAACCGCCAAAAATAAGTAGGATAGATAAAAAGAAGTCCGTTTGGAGTATTTGTCGGTTTTGTTTTAATTCATTTCGGTTTTTTCCTTCCCGTTACCGCCTTCCCCGATGATTGTTTGGGACAATTCTCTTTGGGGATTTAAGAAAATTTAGACATGTATTAGCAAATTGTTGAAAAGGTGTGCCTTTGCGTTTTTTTCGAGCCGCCGGGCCGATGTGAGGGTGGGGAAGTAGGTTACTATCCCTCCTTTTTTATCCGCCTCATCGGCTCGAAGTCTTTAAAAATAGTGATTTTCAAAACGGTATCTTGAATCGATGAATCGAATGCCGGGAAAGAATAAAGAGGATAAAAACTACGACACCCCATCAGTAGGCGTACATGTTTCCGTAGGGTCTCAGCGATTTCGGGAAGTATTTCTTGAAGGGTTTTGCCATTATCTCCTTGTGGTCCAGGCCGAAATCCTTGGCGAATCCCTTTAAATAATAGTATAGCTCGTCCATCTCCTGGTCCGTGGGGTCGGAGACGCCCAGTTCCTTCCCGAGGCGGTGCTTTTCCACCTCGCCCCGGACGAAGATCGCCCCCCCGTGCATCCCGGTTCCCATGAAGAGCCCAGTTATGGGGCGCTCCGGGTGTTTCGAGAACATACCCAAGAGGATCAACCTTCCCCCGGCCATATATTCACCGAAGAAGTCCCCAGCCTTCCCGCCCACGATGATGACCGGGACCTCGTCCAGATACTCCTTCATATGAATCCCCACCCGGTAGCCGCAGTCCTCCTTTATGTGGATCTTCCCCCCCCTCATGCCGTATCCGCAGACGTCCCCCGCCATGCCGTTGATGGCGATCTTGCCGCCGCTCATGGTGTTTCCCACCCCGTCCTGGGCGTTGTTGTGGATGTTTATGATGGGGCCGTTCATGAAGGCCCCCAGGTCCTGGCCTGGAGTCCCGTGAACGTCTATCTTGGCTTCCGCAATTATACCGTCGGCCAGGTAACGCTGGCCGTTGATGTTTGTAAGCTCGAATAGGTTGCTTCCCCCCTTTATCTCTTCCCTGATCAGCTTGTTGAGGTCCTTGTAGTAGATACCCTTGGAATCTATCCTGACGAGGCCGTTTTTCCTCTCCATCCTTGAAGAAATGTCGTTCATAAAACAAAGGCTCCCTTGAGGGAAAGTAGTTAAGCACTCCCTAATTTATCTGTGCCGTGTCCCTTTCGATGTTCCTTTCCGCGGCATCATTCTTTTCTCTCACCTCGTCCAGAAGGGCGATGACCGGCTCCCCCGCGATGGGGGCCCAGACCCTGTCCGGATCGGGGCATATCTCCCGGATGGCGCTCTCCTCGGACGCCATGTAGGTAAAGTCCCCCTTTTCCGCCGCAACGAGGGGCCTAAGCTTGACCCGGTCGTTCAGGCCGACCAGGCCCTCGTTGTTAGCGAAGAGGATGGCAAACGGGCCGTTCAGGAGGGCGGGGCCGTAGATCATCCTGATGGCTCTTAACGCCTCCGCCTCTTCTTCGTCGATGAGCTCCAGCTCCTGCCAGAAGGGGGAGGCGAGGGCGAGGCACGCCACTTCGTAGGAGAGCCCGTGCTTCCTTATCAGGAGATCCAACAGATAGGCCACCACCTCGGTGTCTGTTAAGAGGGTGCACTTGTAGCCGAACATCTCCAGGTATCTCTTGTTTATGCCGTAGGAGGATATCTCGCCGTTGTGGACGATCGACCAGTCGAGTATCGTGAAGGGATGGGCGCCCCCCCACCAGCCGGGGGAGTTCGTGGGGAAGCGGTTGTGAGCGGTCCAGATGTGGCCCTTGTAATCCTCCAGCATGAAAAACTCGCTTATGTCCTCGGGGAATCCCACACCCTTGAACGCCCCCATGTTCTTGCCGCTGGAAAAGACGAAGGCCCCGTCGATGGTTTCGTTGATGTGCATGACCCTCTTCACCATAAGGTCGTCCTCGGTTACGTTCCCGGCGTCGATGTCGCCCTTCTCCTCGTCGGTGACGTCGGGGTGGGCGAAGTATCTCATAAGAATCGGAGGGGATTGGATCTTCTCGGTTACCCGGGTCCGAATCTCCTCCTGGTGGGACACGACCAGACTCTCTTTTAGGAACTCTTCCGTCTCTGTCTTCGACCTCTGGTGATCGTACATGATGTGGAGGGCGTAGAGTTCCTTGTACTCCGGGTAGATGCCGTAGGCGGCAAATCCCCCGCCGAGGCCGTTTCCCCTGTCGTGCTGGTTTGCGATCGACCTGGTGACCACGGAGCCTGAGATCCTCTCACCCTTCCGATTGATAACCCCCGACAGCCCGCAGCCGGAAATGTCTTTTGTGTAGTCGTGATTTCTGTTCAGATTCATCTATCTCCTCTCAAGTCTTTGCTCCCTCAAATCCCTCTCCATGTGGACGTAGCCGAACTCCCCGGAGAGCATCTTCTCCTCCAGGCCGGCTATGCTAACGCCGTCCCTGATTAAACTCGCGAATATCCCCGCCCGCTCCACCTCTCCCACGAGGACGGCGCCGAAGAGCTTTCCCTCCTTCGTGACCAGCTTTCGGTATATATCCTTCGCCTCGTCGAGGCGAACCAGGACGTCGTATCCTCCATCCTCCGGCGGGTCCACAAGGCCGATGCTTATCGTGTCGAGGCCGTAAAAGCCGATGGCGTTCATCGAAAGCCCCCCCTCGTAGACCTCGTCGGCACCGGCCATGTTTCTTCCCGCCTGCTTCCCCTGATGGTGGGCGTTGGGGAGGATCGGGGTGACGCGCCTCTCCCGATAAATTATGTCATATGCCTCCGAGGCGTCCCCGGCGGCGTATATATCCTTGACATTGGTCATCAACTTTTCATCGACAAGGATCCCCCTCCCCACATCTATCCCCGCTCCCTTGGCGAGATCGACGCTGGGCCTGACGCCGATGGCGAGAATCAGGGCGTCCGCCTCGATCGATTTCCCGGACTTCAAGACGATCTCTTTAATCTTATCGCCGTCGGAAACGATCTTTTGGGCCGTGTCCTCGGTGATTATCTCTATTCCGGCTTTTCCAAGGCTCTTTGCGACGAGGTCCCCCGCCGTTTTGTCGAAGGCGAGAGACAAGATCCTGTCCATGAGCTCCAATACGGTGACCTTGACCCCGATGTTGTTTAAGGCCTCGGCGGCCTTGAGACCGATGAGCCCCCCTCCCACAACGACGGCTTTTTTAATCTTGTCCCTCTTTTCGCCGATCTCCCTTGCGTCCTTATACGTGGTAAAGGAGAAGACAGTGTCGAGGCCGTCCGCCCCCTCGATGGGGGGGAGTATGGGCGAGCCGCCCGTGGCGATCAGGAGGCGGTCGAAAGGGATATCCTTGCCACCCTTTGTCTTTATCGCCCCGCCCTTGGTATCGATGGATGTCACCTCGCAGTCGGTCATTACCGTAACCCCGAGGCCGCCGTAGAAGGAGTCGTCCCTTAGGGGCATGGTCTCGTCGTTAAGCTTTCCGTAGAGCCAGTAGCTGATCCCCGGCCTGGAGTAGGGGGGGTAGGCCTCCATCGTTACGAGCGTGATCTTTCCTTCTTTATCGACTTCCCGGATTCCCTCAATTGCGCCCAGCCCGGCCACGCCGCCGCCGATGATTACATATTTTAATGTCTTGCTCATCCCGCCTCCTCCTCCACAACTATGAGCGCCCTGTTGGGACACGCCTCGACGCAGGCGGGTATCTCCCTGTCGCCGCAGAGGTCGCACTTGACCGATTTCCTGTCGTCTCTGTCCATCCCAACGGATCCGTAGGGGCAGGCCATGACGCACGACCAGCAGCCGACGCACTTCTCGATATCGACCGTCACCCTTCCGTCCTCCCCCTTCCTCATGGCGCCGGTGATGCATGCGGCGACGCACCTGGGGTCGTCGCAGTGCCGGCAGGTGATGGAGAGGGAGACGGGGCCATTCTCCTCGACGTGGGAGCGGGGCAGCGGCCTCTTCTCCTCGAACTTGTACGCCTTTACGATGTCCTTGGTCTTGGAGTGCTCCACCACGCAGGCTATCTCGCAGAGCCTGCATCCTATGCAGACGTCTTCGTTTGCCACCACATATCTTATCTTCAAAACGGTGTACCTCTCATGCCGTTGCTTTCAATGTCGGGGACTCCTTCGTTTGGGTGTCCCACCTGTCGATTTATTGCGATTTATTTATATGTCATTTAATGACGGTGCCGAAGAACGGCACAAAAATTGTTATATCCCTTAAAAAACCTTCGCCCGTCGGCATAATTAAAATTTATCTTGACTTAATATTTTAAACAAACCACTCGCCCTGATTTTGGACAACGGAAAAATCTCTCTCAATTCGAGAAAGACTAAAAACCGCTGTTCACTGCAAATGCCATTTAAGATTTATCGTCTCCTTTTTTTAGCTATCCATTTCATCATTTCCATCGAAATGAGGAGATAACGGACAATCGTCTAAGTCCCCGCGTGTTTTATGCCGAGGATGTCGAGCTCTAACTGGGATAGGTCCACTCCCCGCAGCCTCTCGCGGTTTCCCCTCAGGCTCTCGATGGCGTTGATTCCCATCCCGCCCAGCATCTCCTGGATCTCGTGGCCCCAGGCCCTGACGAGGTTTACAAGCCTCTCCTTTGCGATCTCCGGGTTCAGCCTCTTTGCGAGATAGGGGTCGTTGGTGGTTATTCCCCATGGGCACTTTCCGGTGTAGCAACGCTGGCACATGCCGCACCCCATGGCGATCAGGGCCGCCGTCCCGATATATACGGCGTCCGCCCCAAGCGCAATCGCCTTTACGACGTCGGCGCTGCACCTGATGCCGCCGGCGGCGAGGATCGACGCCTGGTTTCTTATCCCCTCCTCCCTCAGCCTTGTGTCTACGGCGGCAAGCGCCAGCTCCATCGGTATCCCAACGTTGTCCCTGATCATGGTGGGGGCGGCGCCCGTTCCGCCCCGAAGGCCGTCGATTGCGACGATGTCCGCCCCGGCCCTTACCATCCCGGACGCTATGGCGGCCGAGTTGTGAACGGCGGCGATCTTTACCGAGACCGGCTTGGTATAGTCGGAGGCCTCCTTCAACGCGTATATTAACTGCCTCAAGTCCTCGATCGAGTATATGTCGTGGTGGGGTGCGGGGGATAGGGCGTCGGTGCCGGTCGGTATCATCCTGGTCAGGCTTATTTGCTCCCCCACCTTCTCGCCGGGGAGGTGCCCCCCGATGCCCGGCTTTGCCCCCTGGCCTATCTTTATCTCTATTCCGGAGCCGGCGTTCAGGTACTCCGCGTGGACGCCGAAACGCCCCGAGGCCACCTGAACTATGGTCCACGGGCCGTACTCGTAGAGGTTTTTGTGAAGGCCCCCCTCTCCGGTGTTGTAGATTATGCCGGTCTCCTTTGCCGCCATTGCCATCGCCAGGTGGGCGTTGTAGTTCAGGGCGCCGTAGCTCATAGCGGAAAAGACAATCGGGTACTCGAGCTTTATCTGGGGTTCCAGCTTGTCCTGAAGGCGCAGCTTCCCCCCCTCTTTTACGACGTGTAGATAGTCCGGTTTTCTCCCCAGATAGGTAGTGAGCTCCATCGGCTCTCTCAAGGGGTCGATGGAGGGATTGGTCACCTGGCTTGCATCGAGGAGGATCTTGTCCCAGTAGATCGGGTAGGGCTTGTCGTTTCCCATGCCGGTCAGGAGGACGCCGCCGGTGGACGCCTGCTTGTAGACGTTCTTGATGTAGTAGGGTGTCCAGCTGGCATTCGTCTTGAAGTCCCCCGGATTCTCCTTTATGGTAATGGCGCCGGTGGGGCAGAGCGCCTCGCACCTGTGGCACGCCACGCACAGTGAGTTGTCCTCGGTCATCTTGTCGGTCTCGGGGGCGTAGATGTGCGCCCCGTAGGAGCACTGCCGCTCGCAGACTCTGCACGAGATGCACTTGTCTTCGTCCCTCTCTATTACAAATTCGGTGAAAGTGTCATATGGGGCTTTGTACAGCAAACCCTTCCTCCGTAACAAGAAATTTCATGTTTAAGCTGTTTAGGCTTTATATCACAACACCCTTACAGAATTCAATAAATCTTTTTCAAAAAAACGCATAAGGGCGTATCGTATTAAGTCAACGCCCTTTTCTGAATGTAATCTAAATAACGAAACATCGATATAGGGCCTGTGTCGCATCCAGGCCTTTGTAACTCTTCAGGACTTGCCTAAAGGATGGGCAGGTAGTTGTCGATCTCGTACCTGCTGACGTGAGTCCTGTACCTGTCCCACTCTATATTCTTGTTTTCGATAAACTTGTTGAAGATATGATCGCCGAGGGCTTCTTTAACCAGTTCGCTCTTTTCAAGCTCGCCGATCGCCTCGAAGAGGTTCCCCGGGAGCTCCGTGATGTTCTTCTCGCGCCTCTTTTCGGGGCTGAATTCGTAGACATCCTCTTCCATGGGAGCGGGAAGGTCATATCCCTCCTGGATCCCCTTGAGCCCCGCCGCCAGCATGACTGTAAAGGCGAGATAGGGATTGCAGGCCGGGTCCGGGGACCTGAACTCCATCCTGGTCGCCTTCTCCTTGCCCGGCTTGTACATGGGGACCCTTATCATGGTTGACCTGTTTCTCCTGGCCCAGCTGACGTAGACCGGGGCCTCGTAGCCGGGAACCAGCCTCTTGTATGAGTTGACCCACTGGTTGCATATTGCTGTTATCTCCCTTGCGTGCTTCAATATCCCGGCAATGTATCCCTTCGCCTCCTTTGAGAGGTTAAGCTCATCCTTTGGATCGTAAAAGGCGTTCTTATCCCCCTTGAAGAGGGACTGGTGTGTGTGCATCCCGCTCCCGTTGATTCCGAATATAGGCTTGGGCATAAAGGTCGCGTAAATATCGTTCTTTCTCGCTATCTCCTTTACCGTGACCCTCAACGTCATAAACTTGTCCGCCATCCTTAAGCCCTCGTCGTACTTGAGGTCTATCTCGTGCTGGCTGTGGGCGACTTCGTGGTGGCTGTACTCGATATCTATGCCGATATCCTGCAGGGCGAAGATCGTCTCCCTCCTGAAGGGACCAGCCAGGTCCAGAGGGGTGGCGTCGAAGTATCCTCCCTCGTCCAATACCTTGGCTTCATTTTTGTTCGCGAAATAAAAGTATTCAGGCTCCGGCCCCACATAAAGGGTGTAGTCCAGATCCTTGGCCTTCTGTAAAATCTTTTTCAGGGCATATCTCGGATCCCCCGCGTAGTGTGAGCCGTCCGGCTCCAGTATATCGCAGAACATCCTGGCCACCGGCTTCTCCGTGCCCCGCCAGGGGAGAAACTGGAAAGTCGTGGGATCCGGCTTGGCGATCATATCGCTCTCCTCGATCCTGGCGAATCCCTCGATGGAGGAGCCGTCAAATCCCATTCCCTCCGACAGAGCCTCGTCCAGCTCCCCGGGCGTAATGGCAAAGCTTTTTAAGATTCCAAGAATATCGGTGAACCAGAACTGGATAAAGCTTACGTTTCGCTCCTTGACGATCTTCAATACGTCCTTTTTTGTCTTGCACAGCATTGAGAACTCCTTTGAGAATTCGCTTTTTTTCATATCACAGGCGTACGTTAAAGTATACACCCATTTCTAATACTTTTCATCAATTAAAATTCCTCATCGAAAATCCCCTTCACTTTTTCAAATGAAGCAGCCACATATTATACTTTGATTTAACTGCTGAATGGGCAAAGAAACTTTTGTTATCTCGTATTACAATATAGTATGATTTCGAGAATATCTTAAGCCTAAAATAAAGGAGGGAGAGTGCGGATTTTGAGTAAATTTTCCCTTTACATCCCGTTATAATTGATGTAAATTCTCAACCATAAGGGGATTGGAGATTTTTTTTGGTTTATATGCTGTGCCGGCATTACCGAAAGCTCCAGTCTCCTTTTTTTAATCAAAACAGATTTTTTTATCACCTATCAGATCATCAATGCCGTTAAACTTTGAACATGGTTTCAGCAGACGATTTCCCGATCGATTTCGGCGTGGGCGCCTTTTCCTTGACTATTTGCCGTCAATGATTTTGAAAGCATCTTCTCGATAAGCGTCCATCACGTAGGGAATGCCGGTTACATTGGCGCATTCCGGAGTAAGCGATATCAGGTCATCCCGCCTGATAAAATTGAGCTTCCACTTTCTGGATCCGGCCATCAGCTGCTGCAGTCCTATCCGTATCTTTTCCGACACGCTGTAAATACCGATTGCTCCCAGCGGCATCTTGTCCACATCTTTTCCGTATTTATCTTTCACCTCTTCGTAGCAGACGAAGATCTCCTCCTTGGTCGAGCCGTACTTCACGACGTTCTTTGGAATAGGCATGTCATCCGTCTTATGATTTTGCAGCCAGAGTTCGGTGTTTTTCCCCACTATTCCCGGGATCATCAGCGCCCGGCCCATGCAGACCGCCTTTACGTACGGCGCTCCCAGGGCGATACACTTGAAAACATGATCTTCGGTGGAAAATCCGCCGGCGAAGGCGAGGTTCGGAACCCAGCCTCCGTTTTTGGCAATCCTGTCGGAGAGCTCCACCGCCATGGAGTGAAGGTAGATAGAGGGTACGCCCCACTCGTTCATCATTCCCCAGGGGCTCATGCCGGTTCCGCCGGGCGCACCGTCGATGGTCAAGAGGTCGATCTTGGCGTCCGAAGACCACTTGATGGCCATGGCGAGCTCGCGCATCGGGTATGCCCCCGTCTTTAAGGTAACGCGCTTTGCACCCAGGCCCCTTAGTCTCTCCACCTCCTTCATAAAGGCACCCTGATCTATAAATCCGAGACGGGAGTGACGCTCGAACTGCTTTATCGCGCCGTCCTTGAATCCCGCCGCTATCGCCGGATCTTCAGGATCGGGAGTTACTATATACCCCCGTTTTTTAAGCTCGGTTGCCCGCTTGATCGAGTCGACCTTTATCTCGCCGCCGATACACTTGGCCCCCTGTCCCCACTTCAGCTCGATGGTCTCAACGCCGAGCTTCTCGGTAACGTATTCCGCAACGCCGAACTTGGTGTCCTCAACGTTCAGCTGCACCAGAATGTCGCCGTAGCCGCGGTGGTATCGCCTGTACTGCTCCACGCGCTCGCGCATATTGGGGGCGTCGGCGACCTTGCCGTTTTTGTCGAGTTTCAGCTCCGGGTCGATTCCGCAGACGTTCTCACCGCATACAAGGGTGATTCCGCTGATTGCGGCCCCGACCGCAAAGTGCTCCCAGTACCTCCTGGCGATGTCCGTGCTTCCCAGGGCCCCCGTGAAGATGGGTACCTTCATCTTCACCTTGTTTTCGACCCCGAACTCCGTCTCCGTGTCCACCGCCGGGAATATGGCGTGTTCCGGATCTCCCTGGACTCCCTCCGCCCCGAAGGCGTACCCCATTATGTTGAGGTGGGAGTAGTCGATCGGGTAGTCCTTGTCCGCTCCCGCGGTGACGCTGCCGAACGGGCCGGGATATAGGAGCTCCCGGCCGCGGAAGGTGGCGTTGAACAGGTCGCAGTTTCCCACGCAGTTGTCAACGCACCTGCTGCATATCCCCGACTGGGGCGCTACATCCCTCGATCGGTTTGCCGTTTGTAATGCATCACTTGCATTAGGCCGTTTTAGATTCATCTAACCAAATCTCCTTTCATTTTCGGCAAAATATTGCCGTTGTTATAAAATATGGGGTTTCCCAGCGGAAAACTTCCCTAAAACTGCAAAGAGAAAGCGCCGATAATCGCGATACAAAATACAGCCTAAAAACAGCATTATTCGGCAA
>Ga0180432_10003877_pt1 | contig 20965 bp, 20 predicted proteins | sample SS_ome_10_FD_132414 | JGI IMG/M metagenome (GOLD analysis project Ga0180432, IMG submission 132414) | Hypersaline lake sediment archaeal communities from the Salton Sea, California, USA - SS_1_MS_2 metaG | ecosystem: Environmental > Aquatic > Non-marine Saline and Alkaline > Hypersaline >...
CCAAACATAAAGACATAATAAATTATAAGGAAAGGACGGTGATATGAATAATTTCTTGACGAAATTAACAGGAAATGATACAAAAATTACTAGCGTTTCGGAGATGTTATTAAATATCTTTAAAAGGGAGGTTGTGTATGCGAAAGGCTAAGTGGCTCATGATCTTCTTCGCTTTCATGCTTGCCGTGTCGTTCATCTATGCGGGCGGTAAGAAGGAGGAAGAGGGGAGCGGCGCTGCGGCACCGGAGCCGAAGAAGGACGTTACGCTGACGGTGGTATGGCACGGTGGTGTCTGCGCGGACATGCTCCTGGAACTCGCAAAGGACTGGACCGCGATCTCGGGCGTAAAAGTCGAGGGAGCGCTCGTCGGTTACGGGCCCGCGTGGCACGACAAGATCGCTTCGGAGTTCGCGGCACGGGGCTCGGGTTTCGACCTCGCCTGCTGGGACAGCCAGTCGATCGGTGAATTCGCAGGCGGTGGGCACTGCGTACTGCTCAATCCGTATATCGAGAAGTCCGACAAGCTGAACATGTCGGACTGGTCGAAGGAGATGCTCGCGCGCTACGGCGAGTATCCGGACGGCAGTGGAAAGATATACGCATTGCCCGTAAACGCCGACTCCGAGGGAATGCACTACAGGAAGGACCTGTTCGAGGATCCCGATGAGAAAGCCGGTTTCAAGACCAAATACGGTTATGAACTTGCTATACCGCAGACTTGGCAGCAACTCCGTGATATAGCCGAGTGGTTTACGAGACCGCCGGACCTGTACGGGCTCGGCATGATGGGCGGCCGTGAGTACGACTACCTTACCAGCGTGACGAACTGCCTCGTCTGGGTATTCGGCGGAGAGCTCTGGAATCCCGCGACTTATGAGATCAAGGGGTATATTGACAGCCCCGCTTCCATAGACGGCGTCAAGTTCTATATCGATCTCATGGAGTTCTGTCCTCCCGGCGTGGAAACCTGGGGCTGGGACGAGGTGAATGTTGCATTCCAGACAGGCAAGGTGGCCATGGCGCACAACTGGTTCTACTTTTTCGGCGCGATGGACGACCCGGAGCAGAATCCCTATTCCGATGTGACCGGATTCGCCATACTGCCCGGAGGCATAGGCAGGGACGGCATGTTCAGACGGGAATTCAGTATGGGCGGCCAGGGCATCGGTATTTCGAAGTACTCCAAGCACGTGCAGGAAGCGTGGGAGTTCATCGAGTGGTACGAGCAGAAGGAGCAGCAGAAGCGCTACGGAGCGGTGTGCCAGACCGGGCGCCAGGATGTCCTCGACGATCCCGCATGGCTGGGTGGCAACGACTACAACAGACTGTTCAGGGTTGCATTCAACTACACGAACGACTACTGGCACCTTCCAGAATATGCAATACTCCTGGATATTTTGCAGGAGGAAACGCATAACGCCATCACCGGCAAGAAAACGCCGGAACAGGCAATGGCGGACTGTGCGGACCGTCAGGAGAAGATACTCGAAAAGGCGGGGTACGAGATAGAACGCACCCCGAAGATCGATGTTCCGGATACAAAGGTTACTCCTTGCGGGAAACCGGATGTAGTACCCATTTACGTTGACTGATTTTGTATTTGAAGCTTCCCGCCTGTAGTAAAGGCTTTCATCAGGCGGGAAGCTTTCACTTTCACACGACGACGAAGATTGAAGGACATCGCGGATGGAGCAAAGAAGAGGGATTGTCAGAAGAATAGTATTTGTAATTATTATTATTATTGTTCTCATATATACGCTCTTTCCCCTGTACTGGCTGTTTCTCGCCTCGCTCAAGACGAGGATAGATCTCTTCACCATACCCCCGAAATTCACGTTCAAGCCGACCTTCAGCCATTACAAGAAGCTGTTCATATATACGACGCTTGAAACAGGGGAAGAGCAGCAGACACGTTTTCTCTACTGGCTCATTAACAGCATGATATCCGCCGGTGTCGGTACCGCTCTCGCCGTTTCCTTCGGTACCATGGCCGGCTATATCAATTCGCGAATGACCTACCGGGGGAAGGGGGACTTCATGTTCTTCGTTCTCTCCACCCGAATGCTCCCTCCCGTGGCAATCATCGTGCCGCTCTACATAGTATTCGCGCGGTTGAGACTGGCGGACACACGGCTCGGCATGATACTGCTCTATACCCTTATAGGAATCGGGCTTGCAACATGGATCATGAAGGGCTTCTTTGACGGTATTCCCACGGAGGTGGAGGAAGCCGCGTTCGTGAACGGATATACGCGGTTTCAGGCTTTTTTCAAGATACTCGTTCCCATGGTAAAGGGAGGGATTGCGGCGACAGCGGGTTTCTGTTTCATTTTCGCCTGGAACGAGTTTACCTTCGCGTCGATCATCGCGACAAGGCACGCCATGACCCTGCCCCCGCGTATCGTCTCCTTCATGGGAACCTCGGGATTCGAGTGGGGAATTGTTGCCGCCTCTGGTTACATTCTGATCATACCCATACTCGTTCTCTTTATACTCATAAGAAAATACATACTCATGGGTATGACATTCGGAGTTCTCGGCAGGAAGTAACATATCTTAAAATGGGGTCCTGACTATGGTACTGAACGACTATCAAAAGTTTGCCAACAGGGAAAAGTGGATCAAATACCTGTTTCTCTGGCCGACGCTCATTCTGCTTCTCTTTCTCATTGCATACCCCTTCATCATGCTCATATACTACAGCTTCTTCAACTACTCCTTTCTCAGGCCCGGAAACGTCAGGGCCGTTGGATTTAAGAATTACGTGAATATCCTGACGGACACCTATTCGTGGGAGCGTTTTATATTCACCTTCAAGTATGTGGCCCTGGCGGTCGTCGTACAGTTTGTGCTCGGGGTACTCATTGCTTTTCTTCTGCAGAAGGAGTTCTGGGGCAGAGAAACGGTTTTCACGATCGTTCTCATGCCCATGATGCTCTGCCCGGTTGTTGTCGGACTCTTCTGGAAGTACATGTTCAATACCGAGTGGGGGATAATAAATTACTTCATACACAATATCCTGGGTCTTGCCCAGGTAGAGTGGCTGGGAAAGGAGAAGAACAGTTTATGGGCCACGATCATCGCTGATACCTGGATGTGGACACCCTTCATGGTATTGCTTGCCTCCGCTGCATTTTCCGCGGTACCTAGGTATCTCTACGAAGCTGCGAGCGTGGACAGGGCTTCGAGCTGGTTCAAGTTCACCAATATAACCCTGCCACTTTCCGCACCCATACTCATACTTGCCGTAATATTCAGGCTCATGGATTCCATCAAGATGTTTGATCTTGTGTACACGCTGACCGGGGGGGGGCCGGGAGATGCTACACAGACCGTGTCGTTTACGCTCTACAAGACGGCTTTTCAGTACTTTTATACGGGTGAAGGCTCTGCATGGGCGTTCATACTGCTCATCATCATTATTGGGCTGAGCTCAATTCTCATTAAAATCCTGAACTATCTCTCGGAAAAGAGCAGGTAAGAGGTCATAAATGGCGAGAATCAAACTCGAGAATCTGAAGAAGTATTACGGCAGGGTAAAGGCCGTGGATGACGTCGGTCTTACCATTGAGGATAACGAGTTCGTTGTCTTTCTCGGACCATCGGGATGCGGCAAGACCACGACCCTGCGCTGCATAGCGGGCCTCGAACCCGTGACAGGCGGGAGTATTTATTTCGACGACAGGAAAGTCAATGCGCTCGAGCCGGCGGACCGCAACATAGCCATGGTTTTCCAGTTCTACGCCCTCTATCCTCATCTTAACGTTTACAAGAACATCATCTTTCCCCTCAAGGCGGAGAGAATGCCCTCGTCACAGATAAAGGAAAAGGCGAACTGGGTGTCGGGTCTCCTGAAAATCAGGGATATACTGGGAAGAAAAATATCGGAACTTCCCGACGGGGACAAACAGAAGGTCGCCCTTGCGCGTGCGATAGTCAGAAACCCGGAGGTTCTTCTTCTCGATGAACCGCTCAGCGCTTTGGATGAAAAATTCAGAGAGCAGATGCGCATCGAATTCCTCAGAATTCAAAAGGCGCTCAATGTGACGACGGTCTACGTTACACACGATCAAAGGGAAGCCATGACCCTCGCGGACCGAATAATCGTCATGAAGGACGGTAAGATCGTGGAATCGGGCGAGCCTGAGAAACTCTACGAGGAGCCGCAGAACCTTTTCACCGGTTATTTCATCGGGAGCCCCGGAATGAATTTCATCGAGTGCGTAAAGGAAGGCGATAATTTCGTCATAAACGGAGGCGGGATACTTTCTCTTTCAGACCGCTTTTCGGAAAAGGCGCACGGACTGAATCTTGAATCGTTCATACTCGGGATTCGCCCTGAGTATCTTTTTTTTAAAAAGGAAGCCGGAGGCGGGCAGAACCATTTTAATATCAAGCTCGTAACTGTGGAGCGGATACAGGAGATCGATTTCGGTAACTTCTATCTAGGCGACAAGCTATACAAATGCATGGTAGAAGATTCATTCGTCGAAGGCATGGAGGGGAACGTCGTATTTAATGACGAGAAGATAAGGTTCTACCGGCAGGACAGCGGCGAAATTCTATTATCAGGATAACGTGCCATGGTCAAGCTTCAAAATATCAGAAAGTCATACGGTGATGTACAGGCGGTCAGGGACCTCACGCTTGAGGTCCAGGAGGGCGAAATCTTCGTGCTCCTGGGGCCCACGGGCGCCGGAAAGACAACGACACTGAAAATTACGGCCGGGCTGGTAAAACCGGACAGCGGCACCATATCCATGGGCGGTAAGGATGTAACCGATGTGCCGCCGGCTTTTAGAGATATTTCCTTTGTATTCGAAACTTACAATCTCTTTCCGATCTACAACGTATACGACAATATCGCTTTTGCGCTCAGATCGAAACTGCTCCAGCTCAGTGAAGACGATATACGCAGGAGGATAGGTGACGCGGCGTCCGATCTTCATATCGCTCATCTACTCGAGAGAGAGACGAAGACACTTTCCGGGGGCGAGACCCAGAGGGTGGCTCTCGCCCGTGCGCTCGTGCGACAGGCGGGCTTGAACCTGTTCGACGAGCCCCTGAGCAACCTCGACCTGAAGCTCAGGGAAGAGCTCAGGGTGGAGTTCAAGGCGTTGCACAAGAAATACCGGTCGACGATTTTTTATGTGACGCACGACCACGACAGTGCCGTCTCGATCGCTTCCAGAATAGGCATACTCCATGAGGGCAGACTCCACCAGGTCGATACACCGGAGAATCTCATATCGAATCCGAGCAGCATGACCGTGGCCTCGCTCATCAACTATCCCGCAATCAACGTCATGGACTGTATCCTCAGCGGGAATCAGTTGTGTCTCGATAAGAAGACGCCTCTTATGCAGGTCGATTCGAAGGAGGCCGGGCGTATTAAAGATTCGGACGAGACGAAGTTCCAGATTGGCATCAAGCCGAAAAATATTAAAATAGGACGTAAGGGAGGGGACCTTGCATTTGCAGGTAAGGTGCTTCACATAGAATATCAGGGTTACAACAAGGTCGTGAACGTCGATTTCGAAGGAACTCCGCTTCGTCTTATTACGAACGAATCCGTGCACAGTGATTACGGAGACAGGATTGAGATCAGTTTCAAGAAGAGCGATACGTTTCTCTTCGCCGCATCCGACGGGAAAAGAGTTTTATAAAAGAGGGGAGTTGTGCCATGAGAAAGAAGGGGATCTTTTCAAAACCCATGCTCAATAGAATAGATACATTCGCCCTGATCGGCGTACTGCTCGGGGTGGTTCTACTTGGACAGCCCTTCAGCAAGGTCGTCTTTGTTTTCGGATTTCCCGTTATCCTATTCTGTACCGCCGCTCACATGGTGCTGGATCACTACACCTAGCAACTGCTCTTATATCTGTCTTTTACCACGATTTCTGTATCCCGCGGGTGATCCATTCTTCAAGATGAGTCATGCAAAGAGTTTATCCCCTACAGGGGATTGACCCCTTCTGCCCCTTGCCCCCTTTCTCCTACTCCCGCCGCATGAAGACCGAGTAGATCGAGAGCGAGACCACGATGATGACGCCGTAGATGAGCTGCGTCCAGAACCCGGTAAGGCCCATGGCGACGATGCCGCCCTCGAGCGAACCGATGATGATGGCCCCGATAAAGGTCCCGAATATGGTCCCCATGCCCCCGAATACCGAGGTTCCGCCCACGAACACGGCGGCGAGCGTTCGAAGAAGGTATCCCTCGCCCATGGAGGGCCAGAGATAGGTCACCTCGAGGCTCGCCAGAATACCGGCCAGGGACGCGAAGAACCCCATCTGCATGAACACCGCCATCTTGACGCGTGAGACCCGTATTCCCATCATGCGGGCGCTCTCCACGTTGTCGCCCACGATGAGCACGTGCGAGCCGAAACGGTGCCGTTTCAATACGATCCAGAAACCGGCTGTGAGGAAGAGCATCCACAGGGCCTGGGCCGGGAGGACCCCTCCGATGCGGCCCACGAAGACCTTGAAGAGAAAGGTCTCGTTCACGGGCACGAGGGTCTCCCCGAATCCCTGGCCGCACACGTTGACGAGGCCGCGCCAGAAGAACATGGTTCCGATCGTTGCGACGAGAGAGGGGATGCGCACCTTGACCACGAGCGCGCCGTTGAGCGTTCCCCCGATGATCCCCGTGATGAAGCAGCAGAGCGTACAGATAATGATGGTCAGGTCCGGGTTCATCCCGGAATTCACGAAAACATTGCAGAGCTTGGCAAAGACCCAGCCGGAGAAGCCCATGATGGAGGGGAAGGAGAGGTCCATCTCGCCGGCGATGATGACGTAGGTAATGGCGAGCGCCATGATTCCGGAAAAGGGGATGGTGGACATGAAGGAGTAGTAGATATCGAAGCGGCTGAAGGTGCTCGGATCTCCGATGAAAAAGAGTATGAATATGCCGAAAAAAACGCCGAGTATGCTGAGCTCGAGTCTCAGCTGGCGTGCGCGTGCCGTCCTGACCATGGGTCCCCTCCTTTCTTCTCCGTCGCTTGATAATGAGCCGGCCGCAGCCTCAGGGGGCTGCGGCCGGATGGAAGCCTTTCGGTTTTCCCCGCATGCTTACTCCATGGTACCCGTCTGCGCGAGCTTGACCATCTTTTCCACAAGATCGTCCTGGGAGATCTCGGACTTGCGGAAGTTGCCCGCGATACTGCCGCGATCGAGAATCACGAACCTGTCGGCAACGGGGTAGACGTAGTAGATGTTGTGGCTGATGAATATGGCCGATTTTCCCCGTGTGCGTATGTTCGCGATGAAGTCGAGCACCTTTTTCGTCTCGGCGAGGCTCAGACCCATGGTCGGCTCGTCGAGAATGATGAGGTCCGCGTTGAAGTGCAGGGCGCGGCCGATCGCGATCCCCTGCTTCTCACCGCCGGAGAGGTACTTCACGATCGAATCCGTGGATATGGCCTTCGAGGTAAACCCCATCTCCTCACGGAGGATGCGCTCGGTTTCCTTTCTCTGTTCGTCAACCTTGAGAAAACCGAGACGCGCGAGCTTTTCCCTCCCCATGAAGATATTTCTCCACAGGGTCTGCTGTTCGCTCAGGGCGCGTTCCTGGTACACGGTCTCGATGCCGAGCTCCCGCGACCTGTCGACCGAGTGTATGGTGATGCGCTCGTTCTTGAAGTAGATCTCACCCCCGTCCGGCTGGTAGACGCCGGTCAGGAGCTTGATAAGGGTCGACTTGCCTGCGCCGTTGTCACCCACGAGGCCGACGATTTCATTTCCCCCGACCTCGAAGTTCACGCCCTTGAGAACATCCACGTGCCCGAAAGACTTCTGAATATCGATCATGGAGACGAGCGGGGATAACCCTTCGGACATGGCTATCGTATTCCTTTCTGCGCGAGCGGCGCCACGAAATCGATGTTCGACTTGTCAATGAGCGCGGCCCCGGTATCGATGTGCAGCCCGGAGAAACCGTACTTCTTCGTCAGGCAGATCTGCAGTATGGGCAGATATCCCTGCAGGTAGGGCTGCTGGTCGAGCACCACACCCGTGTATCCCTTCTTGATTGCGTCGACCGTCGCGGCGCTCAGGTCGAATCCCGCGATATAGATGTCGCCGGGTTTCTTACGCGCGCCCTTCATGTAGGTTTCAGCGGTCGCGGTGAGGCCCCCGTGGTCGGTTACGATGAGCTTCACGTCCGGGTTCTTGGATACGTAGCCGGCGAACACGGGCGTTCCCTGGGCGGCCTCGGCGTTGATGGCGTCTGAGATCTCGATGTAGTCGACCACCATGCCCGCTTCCTTGAGCGCGTCCTCCGCTCCCTTTGACCTGAGACCGCGGGTCTCCTGGGACTTGAGGCCCCAGACCATGCACCGGTCCCCGCGCCTCAGTCCCGCCCGCTTGGCGGCCCCCTTGGCGAGCATGACTCCCGAGGCGTAGAGCTCCTGGCCCACGTAACCGAAGCCCTGGTCCTGGTACTTTTCCTCGATCGGTGGGAGTGAGGTGTTCTGGCTCGTTACGAGTATGCCCTTTTCCCTGGCCTGATCCACGAGCGGCGCGAATGCGTCCGGACCCGGATGGCCCATGATGCAGATGCCGTCCGGTCTCCTGGCAATAGAGTCCTTGAACTGCGCAACCATCTTGTCGGGAATCCAGTCCGACCACACGTAATCGACCTTGCATCCGAGGTCCTGCTCGGCGGCACGGGCCCCGCGGTAAACGACCGAGGCGAACGGACATCCGGGAGGACCGCCCGGAAAGAAGACGATGTGCACGTCCTCGAAGTGTTTTTTCGGTGCCGATAAGGCAACCGAACAGACGGTTACAAGAAAAACGGCCGTAAGCAGGACAAGCAGAGTTTTTCTTTTCATCGTAGTACTCTCCTTTTTTTGGATTTCTTTAAAACTGCTATGCCTCCTTCTTGAAGCGATCCCGGTAGCTGCGGGACATTCTCCACCAGGACACGGAATGTCAGGACGGGCATCTTTTATTACAGCATGGCGACATGGGTGTGTCAAGTGGTTTGATTCGTCCTATCCCCGGTGGCGTACTCAAATCGCCGCTGTCTTTATTATGCCTTCGGCCGTGATTGGCTTTTTACCCCCCCCCACTGTGTCTTCCTCAATCCCTTTGACACCCCTGTCCTTTCATCCTATCATGAGAACCGGGGCGGGTCATGGAGGAAGCACTGTGGAGTACGTCCTTGGAATAGACGTCGGTACATCCGGAACGAAGAGCGCGCTTTTTACCCGGGACGGGAAACTCGTCGATCTTGCGTATCAGTCCTACCGTATCGATTATCCCGGGGAGGGCCGGGCAGAGCAGGAGACTGGCGACTGGTGGAACGGACTCGTGCAGACCGCCGGTTTGGTGGTGCGGCGGAACGATGCGGGTGACGGGGTGGCCGCACTCTCGCTCTCGACGCAGGGGGGGTGTACCGTACTGATGGACGGTTCGTTCACCCCCGTTTATCCGGCGATAAGCTGGATGGACAGGAGAGCGGGGGAGGTCTCCCTCCAGCTTCAGGAGGAGATAGGCGTGGACGAGCTGTACCGCGTGTGCGGCTGGTCCGTGGTGGACAGCCTCTGTTTTCCCACCCTCTACTGGTTCAGGAAGAAGCGCCCCCGCGTGCTTGACGGTGTGCGGTACTTCGGGTCCACGATCGATTACCTCAACTACAGGCTGACGGGCAGGTTCGCAATCGATTATACGAACCTGGCGCTGACCGGGTTCCTCGATCTCGAAAACAGGGGGCATTCGGACAGAACCCTTGCTATCGTGGGTTTGGCCCGGAAAAACCTTTCGGAGATCGTTCCGTCCGGGGCCGTAATCGGCAGGATCAGGGAGGATGCGGCCCGTCTCCTGGGGCTCTCACGCAGGCCCGTGGTGGTATCGGGTGCCCATGACCGGTACTGTGAGAGTATCGGCGCGGGAGCGGTGGGGCCCGGCGATTGCGTGCTCGGCGCCGGAACGTCCTGGGTTCTGCTCGCGATCTCGGACGGGCTGCTGTTCGGAGACACCGGAACCGACGGCGGTTTTATCCGTTCGATTTTCCCCGGGATTCATCCGGTCGAAAACAGGTTCGGACTGATGACGGTGGTACCCTACGGTGGTAATTCCCTCAAATGGTTCAGGGACGTGATGCGACCGGGATGTCCGTTCGAAAAATTGAACGAGGATGCCTCGAAGATACCCGCGGGTTCCGACGGTCTTCTCTTTTTCCCCATATCGAGCTCCGCCCGCGGAAAGGGAGGTTTTCTCAATGTGGACGCCGTTCACACCATGGGTCATTTCACCCGGGCGGTCTTCGAGGGTGTGGCGCTCATGAACAGGGCCCATTTCGACCTGTTCGGAGAGGTCGGCGCGGGTGTGAAGAGCCTCACCATGATAGGCGGCGGTGCTGCAGGCGTTTTGTGGCCGCGCATTGTAGCCGACGTATGCGGGGTGTCCGTAAGGGTCCCGGAATCCCGGGAAGCGGCGTGCGCGGGAGCGGGGGTGCTGGCTGCGTTCGGAGGCGGGCTCGCGGATTCCATAGAGGAGGGGAGCAGGCTCTTTGCCGGACCGGGCGAAACGGTACGGCCCGAACCGGATGAAACCAGGCTGTACGGGGATCTGTACGAAAATTACATGCATATGATCGGCAGGATCTAGCGGGTCTCCGGCCTGTCCCTACTGAATAACGGGCCGTTTGATCGTGTATTCTGCCGCGTCGATGTCGAAGTCCGCGAGCGCGAAGGGGAACCCGTTCCCGCGCACGTAGAGGAGCGCGGTCCTGTTGTTGCTCACGTCGTCCAGCATGCGGTTCATGGGATAGAACTTTTCCACGATGAGGTCTTCTTTTCTCATGGATGCCATGAGTATGCCGAAGCTCGTTCCCGCGTCATTGCCCATGTCCGGGTCGGTCGTGTATATGAAGAGCTTGGGTTTGCCCTTAACGTCGAGTCCCCACATGCGTGTGAACCGGTTGTCCTTGTAGGTCGGAATACCCGAATTGACCGCCTTTATAAGCGATGACTCTCCGGATTCAAGTATGACGATTCCGCCGCCGCTCTCCCCGCCGCCGATTTCGAGGACGATCTCGTCCCTGCCGTCGCCGTCGAGATCGAAGGGAAGCAGGTCCTTGACCGGAAGGGGCTTGTCGTATACCAGCCTTTCCTTGAGAGAAACGCGGGTCCCCCTGATGACGATCGGGGCCGCGTGCACCGTATAGACCACGGTCCCGTCATTTTCCAGGGCCTTTGATTTTCTTGCATAGAAGAGGTGGCTTCCCTTGCCGTCGAGGCTCCCTATTCCCGCGTACGGGGAATCGACCTTGTACATGAGCCGGGCGAGCGACTTTTCGGTATCGATGGCGTAGAGGTATGAAAATATGCTCCCGTTTACGATAACGATGCGCGCGTCATTCGATTCGTACACCTGGACGCTTCTTATCTCCGCGCTCTTGAGCTTCGATGTATACGCCTTCGTGAATGAGGTTTTTTCCTTGCCGTCCTTGGCCGCTTCATATCCCGTGAGGTTCCACGGACCCGTTTTCTGCTCCCTGCTGAAGAGCAGGATCTCCGGTTCGCCGTTTCCGTTCAAATCCCCCGTTGCCAGTATTGAGCGCCCCCCGGGGATGCGTCCGATTTCGGAGAATCCGGGGAGCTCGGGCCCGAAAGGCCGGTGCTCCTTCTGCGGAGGCATGGCCTCGATCCCCTTCGGGGCGGGAGACGGTATCTCCACTGCCGGCTCTTCGTGTTTTTCCCTTAAAAATTCACCCCACAGCCAACCCTCGGTACCGTCCTCTATCTTTACCTTATACCAGTAGTTCACCGATCCCGAGATCGTAGAAGACTCCTCGGCGCGATTGAGTACGGTGACCTGCGTTTCCTTGTTCACCTTGGTCAGAATACGGTGCTCGAGGGTGGGTCCGCTTCTGACGCGGACGTAGTCACCGGTCACTATCGCCCCGGTGCCGTCCTTCAGTATTCCGCCCGGGATGACGGCTATTTCCTGTGCCGATATGGTAAACCCGGTGAACATACCGATACAGATGGCGAGGAGTATATATTTTTTCATGGCCCTTATACCTTGAATATGCAGACAGTCGTTATTATTTTTATCGTACCAATCCGCTTTACTGCTTAAAAGTTATTGAGCAAACGGGCCGCTTGGTATAAACTAATCTCTTCTGCGAAGGGGTTTAAGGTTGGATCGTGTCGTAATCGATAAGAACCGCTGCAAGGGATGCGAGCTCTGCATCGCGGCCTGTCCCCGATCGGTGCTCGTTATGTCCGACGATTTCAACAAGTCGGGATATCATTACAGCGTTTTCAAGAACAAGGACCGCTGCAACAGCTGCACGTCATGCGCGATTATCTGCCCGGACGCCTGCATCGAGGTATTCAGGGAAGTTCGCGCCACCGCGACAGGCGGGTGATTCAGCGGTTCGCTGAGCTGGAGTTCTCACCTGACAGGACTCAGCCGTGAGGGATGAAAATGGCCGAAAAAATACTGATGCGGGGGAATGAAGCGCTCTGTGAGGGAGCCATCATAGCCGGGTGCCGTTACTATTTCGGCTACCCCATTACGCCTCAGAACGAGGTCCCCGCCTACATGTCGAGACGCATGGTCGAGATCGGCGGGTGCTTCCTGCAGGCGGAGAGTGAGATCGCGTCGATCAACATGGTATGGGGTGCGAGCATGGCGGGAAAACGCGCCATGACGTCCTCCTCCTCTCCGGGCATCAGCCTGATGCAGGAGGGTATATCGTACCTGGCCGGTGCCGAGCTCCCCGCGGTTGTGGTGAACATGGTGCGCGGAGGTCCGGGGCTCGGGAACATCGCGCCCTCGCAGTCCGACTATTTCCAGGCAACGAGGGGCGGAGGGAACGGGGACTACAGGACCATCGTTCTCGCCCCGGCAACGGTGCAGGAGCTCACCGATATCATGCTTGACGCCTTCGATCTCGCGGATATCTATAGAACGCCCGTTATCGTGTTCGGTGACGGGGCCCTCGGACAGATGACGGAGCCGCTGGTGCTCCCCTCGCCGTCGAACCGAAAACTCCCGGAAAAGGACTGGGTGCTCGACGGCGCCGACGGGCGGGAGGAGAGAACGGTCAAGTCGCTCAGGCTCTCTCCGGCACCGGCACTGGAGGAGCTCAACTGGAAGCTGCAGGCGAAGTACCGGGAGATCGAGCGCAACGAGGTTCGCTGGGACTCCTACCTCATGGAGGATGCCGAGCTCATTATCGTGTCCTTCGGTATGGCCTCCAGGGTGGCGCGCGCCTCCATAGACAGGGCCCGGGAGCAGGGTTTAAAAGTCGGTCTCGTCCGCCCCATCACGCTGTGGCCCTTCCCCTATGAAATCCTGAACGAGCTGGCCGGGGAGAAACGGGTACGCCATTTTCTGGATGTCGAGATGAACCTCGGGCAGATGATAGAGGACGTGCGGCTGGCTGTGTGCGGAAAGAAGGATGTCTCGTTTTATGGAAGAACGGCGGGCATGCTTCCGGATGAGGATGAGCTTTTCGATCGGATAGTGGAGGTGACTCGATGAAGAGCCGGGTGGAAGAAAAGACCATGAAGAAGATATACGCGCGTCCGGAAGCCCTGAAGGATGTAACCATGCACTACTGTCCGGGCTGCGGACACAGTATTGTTCATAAATTAATGGCGCAGCTCATCGATGAAATGGGGATCAAGGCGGAAACCATACTCGTCGCCCCGGTCGGCTGTTCCGTACTTCTCTACAATTACTTCAACTGCGACGGAAGCGAATCCGCGCACGGCCGCGCCCAGGCGGTTTCAACGGGATACAAGCGCGCCATGCCCGACAAGACCGTTATCTGCTACCAGGGAGACGGGGACCTTGCTGCCATAGGAACGGCTGAGACGATCCATGCCGCGAACAGGGGCGAGAATTTCACCGTCGTATTCATAAACAACGCGATATACGGCATGACCGGAGGACAGATGGCCCCGACCACGCTCATCGGCCAGAAAACGAAGACCTCTCCGTTCGGCCGCGAAGCCGAGACGGCGGGCAAGCCTCTCAGGATGTGTGAGCTGCTGAGCGGACTCGACGGCCCATACTACATAGAACGCGTCTCCGTTCACGATGCCAAGCACGTCATAAAGGCGAAGAAGGCACTGAAGAACGCCCTTCAGTACCAGCGGGCGGGGAAGGGGTATACCTTTATTGAGGTACTCTCCATGTGTCCCACGAACTGGGGAATGGTATCGCTTCAGGCTGCGGAGTGGGTGAAGGAGCATATGGTGGAGTACTATCCACTCGGCGTGTACAAGGATAAGGGGAAGGAGGGAAAAGGCTGATATGACTGAAAAGGTAATTGTAGCCGGATTCGGCGGCCAGGGCGTCATACTCGCGGGCAAGCTCATTGCCAACGCGGGCATGATCGAAGGCAAGTCCGTATCGCATATCCCCTCCTACGGCGCGGAGATGAGAGGGGGGACCGCCAACTGCTCGGTCATGGTGTCCGACCGCGAGATCGCCTCGCCCTTCATCTTTCATCCCACATCGATACTGGTAATGAACAAGCCGTCGCTCGACAAGTTCGAGCCCGCGGTCATGGAAGACGGCGTTGTCCTTATAAACGAATCCCTCATTGAACGAAAAGCCGAACGTGATGATGTCCGGGCGTTTTACGTGCCCGCGAATAAATTAGCTGAAGAAGCGGGAAGCGGCAGGGCGTCCAACATGATCATGCTCGGAGCGTTCTGCGCCGTTGTCGGCGTCGTCGACCTGGATTCCATCAAACGCTCGCTTCCCGCCCTCGTGTCCGCGCGAAACATCAAGTACAACGAGATAAACGTCCGCGCCCTCGACATGGGCTTCTCCTATGCCCGGGACAGGATGTAGGCGCGGAGCGAGGCCTTCCACACCGGCCCGGCTTCGTTAATCCGATAGTAATTCATTCATCCAAATTTCATATGACAGGCGAGGTCCATGAACGGACGAAAATATGAATTCCTCATTGTCGGTTCGGGGGCGGGCGGTGGAGCGCTGGCACGGGAGTTGAGCAGGCGGGAAAGGGAGGTACTTGTCGTCGAGAGGGGAAGCTATGAGCAGGACCTCGGGACCGTTAAGGACGCGCTCCGGTTTTTCGACACGGCAAGGTTGTTCAAGACTCCGTCGAAATCGAAGGAAGGGGTGCTCCTGTGGCGGACCATCATGGCGGGGGGGTCCACTGCAGTCTCCAGCGGCAATGCGACCCGGTGTCTCGAAGAAGAGCTGGCCGGTTTCGGGATTATGCTGGAAGAGGAGTTCGAAGAAGCTGAAAAGGATATGAACGCCGCTCCCATTACCGAGGATTTTTTATCCGAGGGTTCGAAACGGATCAAACACGCGGCCGGCGCACTGGGGTACAGGATGGAGATGATGCCCAAATCCATCGATCCGAAGAAATGCCGTAAATGCGGAAAATGCGTGTTCGGCTGCGGATATGGAGCCAAGTGGACGAGCCGGGACTATCTTGATGAGGCCGGCCGGAACGGGGCCGACTTCCTCTACAACACCGGCATAAGTGAGATAATAATTGAGAACGGAAGGGTGCGCGGCGTCAGGGGCCAGGGACCGCAGGGCCCTATCGATATTTCGGCGGATACGGTCATACTCGCGGCCGGCGGTCTGGGGACCCCCGTAATACTGCAGCAGTCGGGGATACGGGAGGCGGGACAGGGTCTTTTCGTCGATCTTTTTGTGAATACCTACGGGGTCACGGGGGAGTTAAGCCAGTTTTACGAACCGACCATGGCACTCGTCGACCGTGAGTTCCACGAGAAGGGGTTCATCCTTTCGTCTTTCATAGAGCACCATAAACTGACCAATTTTATCGAAATCGGGCTCAGGGGTCTTACGCTGCCCATGCACAGGCTGATGGGTATCATGACCAAGACCTCGGACGAGCCTTCGGGCCGTGTTCATCCCGACGGAACGGTATCCAAGCCGGTGACCGAAGCCGACTGGAAGAGGTTGCGGAACGGGTCTGCGATAGCGAAGGAGATACTGGTCGAGGCGGGCGCGGAAAGCAAGTCCGTTGTCATTTCAAAGCCGCAGGGCGCACACCCGGGCGGGACCGCCGCGGTCGGCAGGGTCGTGGACAAGGACCTGCAGGCCGGGATCGACAATCTTTTCGTCTGCGATGCCAGCGTGTTGCCCGCTGCGCCCGGAATGCCGCCCATACTGACCATCGTCGCGCTGGCCAAACGGCTCGCAAAGACACTGGCCCCTTGATCTGTATACTTCAGGAATATGCGGGGATGGTTATAAATCCCCGGGATTTCCTGATGCATTACGGGGGCACAGGGGCTGACAGAGGAGTAACCCGGGTAAAATCCGAACCTGTTGAATTCCGATAGAAGGTTACAGTTTCAGCTCCACGCCGGTGGAGAGGCTGAATATGGGAAAGGTGGGGATGGACGCGCTTTTCAGCCCCTTGAGGTGAATGGTGATGATATAGGCGCGGGTGCCCGCGAGCACCGCTGCCCGTCCGAACCGGACGCGCAGGGTCTCTTCCACGTAGAATCCCATGAGCTTGCGCAGGGTGGACGCGCTCTTGAAACGCGCGGATTCGACCCCGATCCCTGTATTCGTGCCTATCCTGCCCTCCCTCCGCAGGGTGTCCACGTTCATTCCGCACGTACGGGTACGGTTCTTCTTCAGCGACCCCGTTCCCTGCGGTATGGCGCTCTCCCTGTGCTCGTACAGGAGCTTGACGTCCGCCTCCCCGACCGGACGAATGAAACAGACGCCCATGAGGTCCTGGTCTATGGGGGACCTGCCCGGGTCTTTGGTAACGCTCGGAGAGAGAAACAGCGAGGTCGAACCGTAGATCCGCAGGTGAGCGTAGCTCCCCAGGGGCACCAGTACCGAACCGTAGAGGCCGGGTGTGAACGTGAGGGGAAGGTCCGCCGGAAACCCTAAAAAGCCACCGCCTTCCCAGGATAGGTTTCTCTTTTGAAAGTGAAGCCTGGCATAGAACTGCGTGTGCTGCAGCGCGCTGTAGGAGAGGCCGCTCGTAATGGTACGTTCCCGAATCCTGAAGGTGACGCTGTTATCGGTATCGAGTAGGGGTGAGCCGTTGATTCCCGTGTCGGCCGAGCTCGTCGAGTCCGGGAAGCCCCAGGTGGTAACCTGCGCCGTCGATCGTATAACGGGTCCTGCCGTGCAGAGCGATGCCGCAAGGAAGAGAACCGGTATGTATGCCAGCCATTTCATCTTTCGGGCCTCCGCGTGGAATGTCGGTCAGGGTGAACTTCCGCCGGGTACAATCCCGCCCCTTTCTCAGAAGGAAGCGTTTATATTGAGATAGGCCGTGATGAACTCCCTGGATTCGCTTATAAGGTTGAAATCGAGCTTTACCTTCCACGTCATGCCCGCGGCGAAGACACTCACATAGGGCGATACGATGACGCCGAAAGGCTCCACATCGTTCGTCTGTATATTGAGCTCGCCTCCTCCGGAGAAGTAGCTCGTGGGCGGCTCATAATTCAGATCGAAGTTGAAATCGATATCATTTGTCTCGTCCGTGCCGATATAGGCCCGATCGAGGTAGTTGTAGTACACTTTGGGCCTGGAGAAAACCGAGAGAATGAGGTTCCAGTTCCTGATTCTGAACCATTCCTCGAGGAGAAAGTAGAAGTCATCGAACCCGAGGCTTCTCCCTCCTCCGATCGTCGGGTTTCCGGCCGTTACGTAGAGGTCCGCGATATCTCCGAAATAGACGAACTGGAGGCCCAGCCTGTAGAGGTTGTCCGACGCGCCCGTGAAGACCTTCAGCTCGAGCGCGTCCGCGTTCATACCGAGGGCGATGTCAGCGGAATTGACCGTCATGCTCCCGTAACGCTGATAGATAAAAGCCTGCCCGGTGTATTTGTCATAGTGGCTCATCCCGAAGATGAGGCCGGTTCCGAGAATGGGCAGATACCCGTTATAGTCGAACCCTCCCATGCGGTGGTAGAGATGGCCCTTGTAGTGCTTGCCCTCGCCGAGGATCCCGTAGTAGCCGGTCCAGTAGGTAATATCGACCACGTTGAGCACGTTGTTCACCGAAGCCTGTGCGCCGTTGAAGATGAGCGCGGGATCGGTATTGTTCTCGAGGTTCGCGTTGAGGTACTGAAAGAGGAGTTTTCCCTGGTACTTGTACCCGCCGTCGTAGGAGATCTGGAAATCACCCCTCGTCCGGATCCTTCCCTCCAGGTCCACATTCGACGTGAGATCCATTTCAGTGACAAGGACGTTGGCGCCGAAAAGCGGGGTACAGAAGATGAGAAACCCGATTCCGAATAATATTACTTTGAAGCCTCTCATGACGTTTCCTCCGGGTCGTCATTCTGGATGAGCCCATAATAAACCAGTATACACCACGCGAGCAGAAAAGCGCGGGTTGTTTTCAGTCCGCGTACTTATTTCATTGTCGGCTTTATAGGGTCAGAAGTAGAGCGGGCGGAGCCCGCCTGGAGACGAAACCACGGTTCCTTCTCTCATGAAAACATCGTTTTAAAGAGATTTCCGATTGAATCCTCGAGCCTGCTCGTGAATGAGAAACGGGCGAGCCCCTTGATAAGCTTCAATTTCGGCGAAGAACCGTTTTCCTGGGCGTTTTTATACTCCTGAAGAAGAATCCTGTACGATGCGTTCTCGGGATCGTAGGAAACGGCCTCTTCGAGGAAGAATTCCGCCCGTGCTTCCTTGCCGATGTTGTAATTGCATACCGCGATGTAAATGCAGGCGGAGCCGAGCCTCTTCCCGTCCCCGAGGAGGTTGTAGGCGTCGAGCAGGTATTGTATCGCGGCTTCCCACATTTTCAATTGATAGAAGGCGTATCCCGCGTCGAAGAAGTACTTACCGTTCTCTTCGTCGAGTTTCGTTGCCTCGACGAGCGCGGGTACGGCCCTCGAGTAGTCCCCCTCCTCGCAGAGGGCAAGTCCGAGCAGGTTGTAGAGGGTCGGGCTCTTCGAATGGCGGAGGGCGAGTTCGAAATTGTGTATTGCCTTTTTGAACTTCCCCTCGTTGTAGAGCGTGATGCCCTTGAAGAGGAAATCCTTCGCATCCCGCGATATGGGCTCTTCCTTCGTCTTCCGCCGCCGGATGGGTTCCGTAACGGCCGCTCCACCGGTCAGCGCCTGGTAGGCCGCGTTTATCTCCTTGAACTTCTCCTCAGCGAGTTCCGCGAGCGGATTGCCGCCGTGTTTGTCGGGATGGTAACGGGCCGCGAGTTTCCGGTAGGCCTTCGTTATCTCTTCCCTGGTTGCCGATCTCTCGATGCCGAGAACGGCGTAGTAATCCTTTTCCACCGGTGTCTCCATCCTCACGTATTCTATGAATATTTACGGTAGAATTCAAGGATAAGTAGAGCGAACTTCGAGTTTCAAGAAATATGAAGGATGAGGAGCTTTCACATTAATAAGACATACTATTTCCGGTGAAGGTGAAGTTTAAAATGCTATGCAAATTTAAACGGCTAAGCTGCGGATTGTTTCGAGAGAGCGCCTCCCTCATCCTCTTCCTTCGGAAATTAATGAAATAAAATACAAATAATAATCATGTTTGATAACTGCCCAAGGGAAAAAATAAAAACTCGAAGCTTATGAGACCCTAAGTAAAGGGCGAAAATAGAACGTCAGACCCTGCGGTCGAACCGCACCTTACAGGTGGTACCGTGTTTTCCCTGCATAGTGAAGCTTCCGTTCAACTGTCCCTTTACAATATTCCTGACGAGCCGCAGCCCGAGGCTCTTCCCGGGCTCTTCATTCTGGTGAACCTTTATCAATCCCCTTCCCGTGTCGCGTATTTCGAGCTCGTATACCCCTCTCTTTTGTTCGCGGAGGCTTATGAAGACCTCGCCCTTTTCATTCTCCCTGAACGCGTGTTTGAACACGTTTGTCAGGAGCTCGTTGAAAACGAGACTGAAGGGCACGGCCTGGTCAATGGAGAGGGACAGGTCTTCCAGGTCCGTGTGGAAACAGATTTCCCGGCCCGAATACCATGAGTGCCTGATAATATCCATGAGCCTGGGGAGGTACTCGCCCAGCCGTATGTCCGTGAGGGATTCGTTCCGATAGAGCATGTTGTGGACCTGGGCCATTGCCAGGACCCTGCCCTTGCTCTCCTTGAGCGCTGTTTTTGCCTCCTCGCTCCGAACATTGCCCGACTGAAGGTCCAGGAGGCTCGATATGACCTGCATGTTGTTCTTAACCCGGTGATTGACCTCCCTGAGCAGGGTTTCCTTTTCACGCAGGGAGGACCTGAGCATCTGTATGGCCTGCCTCTTTTCGAGCGCGACGGAAACCTGGTTCACCGCCGTTTCGATCAGCTCGGTGGAAAGCGTGGAACCCGGATGTGTCAAAATTGTCACGTTCCCGATGAGCGTGCCTGACCGCCGCAGGCCGATGGAGTAGAAGTGTTCAATATTGAGCAGCTTTTCGATGCGCCTGCAGAGCGGTTTCGGCAGGTTCCCGAAGAGCATTTCATGGAGATCGCTTCCGATCCGTATGAGCTTGCCGCTCAGAAGTTTTTCCCTGACCTCCGGGCTCATACCGGAAATGGCCAGGCCCGGAAGTTTCGATTCGATCATCTCTTCGATCCGCTTGAAGAGGTCCTCTTTCAGGCCGTGAATGGACTTGATGCGGATAAGGCCTTCGCTTTCGTCTATCTCATTCACCGTGATGACCGCGTCACCCGCGAGCTCCTCCACGCGTTTTCCGATAAAGTGATAAATGTCGACACGCGGGGAGAGCTCGACGAGCTCTATGGCCGCCCTGGCCATGCGGCGTATCCGGTCTTCATACTCCATTCTACTGGTCATGTCGTGATAGACCCCGATGATGTACCGCTTGTCTCCCGACCTGAAGGCGTTCGCGTTCACGGCAACGGGAATAATCGTACCGTCCCTGCGCTGAACGAACGTATCGTCCACACTCGCGCGTTCCTCTTTCAGGAACCGGGGCCAAAGCGACAGGAAGCGCTCGCGCTCTTTATCCGGGTGGAGCTCG